>Ga0209483_1002767_pt1 | contig 11972 bp, 6 predicted proteins | sample NGEPerA_FD_184508 | JGI IMG/M metagenome (GOLD analysis project Ga0209483, IMG submission 184508) | Arctic peat soil microbial communities from the Barrow Environmental Observatory site, Barrow, Alaska, USA - NGEE PermafrostL2-A... | ecosystem: Environmental > Terrestrial > Soil > Wetlands > Peat... | reverse complement strand
CCGCTCAACATCGTACCGCCACCCATCCCCGCCGGCCTGCCGTCGCAACTCCTCGAACGCCGCCCCGACATCGCCTCCTCCGAGCGTCGCGCCGCCGAAGCCAACCAGCAAATCGGCATCGCCCGCGCCGCATTCTTCCCGTCGCTTTCGCTCAATGGTTCCGCGGGTTTAGAAAGCACATCGCTGCTGAACCTCTTCAACCCGTCGAGCTTCGTCTACGCGCTCGGCCCCACCCTCGGCCAGACATTCTTCGACGGCGGCCGACGCCACGGCCTCTCCGAACAGGCCCTCGCCGGCTACGACCGCACCGTCGCCGACTACCGCCAAACCGTCCTCGTCGCCTACCAGCAGGTCGAGGACAACCTCGTCGCGCTCCGCGTCCTCTCCGACGAAGCCGAGCAGCAGCGCCAGGCCACCCTCGCCGCGCGCGAGTCCGAACGCATCTTCAACAACCGCTACGTCGGCGGCGTCGACACCTACCTGCAAGTCATCACCGCGCAGACCACCGCGCTCACCAACGAACGCAATGACATCGACATCCTGCGCCGCCGCATGGAAGCCAGCGTTCTCCTGGTCAAAGCCCTCGGCGGAGGCTGGGACCGCACGCAACTTCCGCCGCGCTGATTTTTTCGCGCAAATCGGAAGTTGCATGGCAGAATTGCAGAAAGTCTTCGTATCACCAAGCAACTGAGAAATCACAATCCGCAGAATTATTGGTACTTGACTGTCGCAAAGTGCGCGCGGCTTCGGTCGAGATAAGAGGGTTGTTGGTGGTGTCGCGAGAGCGGTCTGAATCGAACGGGTGTAACCTAGATAGATGGCTGTTCGGCGCTTTTCGGTCTACCTGAAGTCGGGGGGCCAGTCGGGCGTTGGGGCGGCGGGTGAAGTTGCGGGAGAACGAATTGCTTTCGATCGATGAGACGATCCAGCTGATTCGCATAGGCGAACAGACAGGAAGTGGCAAGGGTGCTCAAACTACATGCTCCGCCGACCTGGCGGAGAGTCCCTGGGTTTTCGATGAGCGCGCGCCGGGGTACGGGCCGGGGGCCTCGATGGGGGATGTGCTGCCGGGGAATGCTCCGCGGCAGGGGATGATTCCGCGGGAGTACCGCGAGGCTTCCAAACAGGAGCTGGATCTTCGCATCCGCGCGGCGAAACATGCGCTGGGCGAGCGGCTGGTGGTGCTGGGGCATTTCTATCAGCGCGATGAGGTGATCCAATACGCCGATTTTGTGGGCGATTCTTTTCAACTTGCGCAGGCGGTGAAAGACCGACCGAGGGCTGAGGCGATCGTGTTCTGCGGCGTGCATTTTATGGCGGAGACGGCGGATATGCTGTCGCGGCCGGACCAGGTGGTGATACTGCCGAATCTGGCCGCCGGGTGCTCGATGGCCGATATGGCCGATATCGATACGGTGGGGGATTGCTGGGAAGAGTTGGAGGCGCTGTTTGGGTCGGCGGTGGATGCGGATGGGCGCGCGCCGGTGGTTCCGGTGACGTATATGAACTCTTCGGCGGCGCTGAAGGCGTTTTGTGGCGAGCATGGCGGGATTGTTTGCACATCGTCGAATGCGCCAGCGGTGATGCGGTGGGCGTTTGAGCGGGGGCAGAGGGTGCTGTTCTTTCCCGACCAGCACCTGGGGCGGAACACGGGGAAGGCGATGGGGATTCCGCTGGAGCAGATGCTGTTGTGGGACCCGGCGCGGGCGCTGGGTGGAAATGATGCGTCGGCGCTGCGCGAGGCGAAGGTGATTTTGTGGCATGGGTTCTGTTCGGTACATAAGCGGTTTACGGTGGAGCAGATTCGGATGGCGCGGGCGCGGCATCCCGGGGTGCGGGTGATCGTGCATCCTGAATGCACGATGGAGGTGGTCGATGCGGCCGATGAGGCGGGGTCGACCGATGTGATTTGCAAGGCGATTGCGGCGGCGCCGCCGGGGTCGACGTTTGCGGTGGGGACGGAGATCAACCTGGTGCAGCGGCTGGCGGGGCAGTATCCGCAGCACAAGATTTTTTGCCTGGATTCGATTGTGTGTCCGTGCTCGACGATGTATCGGATTCATCCGAGTTACCTGGCGTGGGTGCTCGAATCGCTGGAGCGAGGCGACGTCTTGAACCGGATTTCTGTTCCGGAAGCGATTGCTGTGCCGGCGCGAGTGGCGCTGGAGCGGATGCTGAGTCTGAAGCCGGTGTCACGATGAGCGCGCGGAAGCGGATTGTGGTGATGGGCAGCGGGATTGCCGGGCTGATCGCTGCGCTGGAGCTGAGCGCGAAACATGATGTGACGCTGGTGACGAAGTCCGAGCTGATGGAGAGCAATACGCGATATGCGCAGGGCGGGATTGCGGCGGCGATGTTTGCCGACGACAGCATTGCCGAGCATGTCGCGGACACGATGCGTGCGGGGGCAGGGCTGTGCCGGATCGCGGCGGTCGAGGTGCTGTGCGCGGAGGGGCCGAGACGGGTGCGGGATTTGATCCGGCTGGGTGTGGCGTTCGATCAGCGTGGTGGCGTGCTGGCTCGGGGACTGGAGGCGGCGCACTCGCGGGCGCGGGTGCTTCACGCGCGCGGGGATGCTACTGGGTTGTCGATTGAACTCGCGCTGGTGGAAGCGGTACGCTCAGCGAATGTGGTGGTGCTGGAGCATACGTTTGGGTGCGATCTGGTGGTGCGGGATGGGCGGGTTGCGGGGCTGGAGGTGCTCGGAGCGGACGGCGTGCGGCGGGTGCTGGAGGCGGATGCGGTGGTGCTGGCGAGCGGTGGCGCGGGGCAGCTCTATCTGCATACGACGAACCCCGCAGGCGCGACCGGCGATGGGACTGCGCTGGCTTATCGGGCGGGAGCGGAGTTGGCGGATGTGGAGTTCTACCAGTTTCATCCGACGGCGCTGGCTTGTGCGGATACGTTCCTGATTTCGGAGGCCGTACGGGGTGAGGGGGCGGTGCTGCTGGATGCTCAGGGGCGGCGGTTTATGCAGGCCCTCCATGCGGATGCTGAACTGGCTCCGCGGGATGTGGTGGCGCGGGGGATTGCGTTGCAGATGGCGGCGCAGGGTGGGCGGCCGGTGATGCTGGATGCGACGCGGATGGGGGCGGAGTTCCTGCGGGAGCGGTTCCCGAGTATCGATGCGGCTTGTCGCGAGCGGGGGTTTGAGTGGGCGAAGGAGCCGATTCCGGTGACTCCTGCGGCGCATTACTGGATGGGCGGCGTGCGGACTGACCTGTGGGGACGGACGACGGTTCCGGGGCTATACGCGATTGGCGAGGCGGCCTGTACGGGCGCGCATGGAGCGAACCGGCTGGCGTCCAACTCGCTGCTGGAGAGCCTGGTGTTTGGGTGGCGGTGTGCGGAGTTGCTGCTGGGTGAGGATGACGGCGCGTGGCCGATGGCGGCGAGCGATGGTGGGGAGATGGTTTCGGTGGCGGGCGGTTCTCGGGCGGGGTCGAGTGCTGTGGATCGGACGACGCTGCGGGAGTTGATGTGGGGTTCGGTGGGGATTGAGCGCGATGGCCCAGCCTTGCGGGCGGCGCTGGAGCAGCTTGAGGGTTGGCGTGTCGATGGCGGCAGCGTCGCGGACCTGGAGACCGCGAACCTGCTGGAGTTGGCGCGCGCGGTGACGGCGGCGGCGCTGGTGCGGTGTGAGTCTCGCGGGGCGCACTTCCGCGAGGACTATCCGGAGACGCTGGAGGCTTGGCGGCGGTCGCTGGTGGTGGGGCGGAAGGTGGCTGTGGCGTGCTGATGAGGCCGGACCGAGAGGCGTTGGAGCGGCTGGTGCGGATGGCGCTGGCGGAAGATGCTCCGTGGGGCGATGTAACGTCGCAGGCGCTGACCGCGGAGGCTACCCGTGTATCTGCGCAGTTGGTCGCGCGGGAAGATGGCGTGCTGTGTGGCGAGGATGTGTTCGCGCTGGCGATGTCGGGTATGACGACGGAGTTCTCCGTCCACGATGGCGAGAGGTTTGCGAAGGGCGATGTGCTGGCGACGGTCGAAGGGCCGGCGCGCGCGGTGTTGCAGGCGGAGCGCGTGGCACTGAACTTCGTGCAGCGGCTGTCGGGGATTGCGACGCTGACGGCGCAGTATGTGGCCGCGGCTGCGGGTACGAAGGCGCGGATTGTGGACACGCGCAAGACGACTCCGGGGCTGCGGGTTGTGGAGCGGTATGCGGTGCGCTGCGGAGGCGGGCGAAACCACAGGTTCTCGCTGTCGGACGCGGTGCTGGCGAAGGACAATCACCTGGCGCTGGTGACGGGCGATCTGACGGCCGCGCTGCGAGCGGCGCGGGCGAGCTTGCCGCATACGACGCATGTGGAGGTCGAGGTCGACAGGCTGGACCAGATTGAGGCGGTGCTGGCTGCGGGCGTCGATACGATCATGCTGGACAACTTCAGCCTGGAGGACCTGCGCGCGGGCGTGTTGCAGGTTGCCGGGCGCGCTCTGGTGGAGGCGAGCGGCGGCGTGACGCTGGAGCGGATTGCCGAGATTGCCGCTACGGGCGTCGATTTGATTTCTGTGGGGGCGCTGACGCATAGCGTCCGGGCGCTGGATTTGGGGTTGGATATTGTGGCGGGGTAGTGGCTACCCCTCCCCCCGGTTTAGGGGTAAAGTGTCTTATCGATGGGACTTAGGTCTGTACCTCCCTGTGGGGGGACGGCACAGTACCGTAGCTCGGGGGAGCCGCAGCGGTGGCGGTCGGGGAAGATGTGGGAGCAGGTGCGGATGTGGATTGTGGTTTCGGTGGCGTGCATAGGGTGGCCCCCCTCCCCCGGGGTACTTTAGGCTTCAAAATCTAGATGGGACAGGGTTTAGGTTTTTTGGGGTATACCCCCTGGCTGAGCCTTGCCGCCTAAATGCGAAAGGCCAGCGGGCGGCTGGGCTTCGGTGGTACCTCTATGTCTTCAGTATACGAAGGGTGTCAATAGGTTGAGGGGTGGTGGAGTTTGTAAGTGGTTGATTTGGATGGTGGAAATAAATGTTGGGTGTGGGCAGGAAGACACGGTTCGGGTTTGGTTTGCCCGTGAGATGGGTGGTGGGGAGTTGGGCTTCTGAGGTCCCCTACTCAAGCCGCAAAGTCCGCGGCATGAATGGGCCACTCCGGCTTAACTGGTGGGTCATGATGCGGCTACCCGCCGACGAGTTGGAATTCAGCACCAAGGCCGAACAAGACCTCTATATCAACAACCTCGAAGCCGCAAAAAATCGAATTCGAACAAGCCGGCAAACTCCCCGGTGCAGTCAAAGAACTCCGCACCAAGAAGTTTCTAGTTAGGAATTAACATGTAACATGCATCTACATCACCTTATGAGGTTTGACTATCTTCGGGTGAAGAGGCCATGAATGCGATTTATCTCAGCTTTTATTTTCTGCACCATCCTGGCGATAGCAGGATGCAGTGGTGGCAATAATTCTTCTACTTCGAACAATCCAAAGCCGCCAGTGGCGAATGCAGGTGGCCCTTATACGGGTGTAGCTGGAACGGCAGTGAGTTTCAGTGGAAGCGGCTCTAGTGATCCGCAGGGCACGGCAATAACCTACGCATGGAACTTCGGGGACAGCACTAGCGGTACCGGTGTGAGCCCCACTCACACCTACGCAACTGCGGGGTCATTTACTGTGTCATTGACGGTCACTGACACGAGTAACCTGGCTTCTACTGCAAGCTCGACAGCCACAATCACAGCTGCACCAAAGCCCCCCGTACCGAACGCTGGTGGCCCCTATACAGGAACCGTCGGAGCGGCGCTTACGTTCAACGCCAGCGGTTCAACCGATCCTCAAAGCCAGACATTGACATACGCCTGGAACTTCGGAGACGGGGCTACTTCAACAGGTGTAAACCCAAGCCATTCCTACTCACAACAAGATACCTACACAGTTTCCCTGACCGCGACGAACACCAGCGGCTTATCCTCAACAACAACTACAATGGCCGCAATCGGTCCCGCGCCGCAACCTCCGACAGCCAACGCGGGAGGTCCTTATTTCGCCGTTGCTGGGACGGTAATCAACTTCGACGGAGGCGGTTCAACTGATCCGCAAGGTCAGTCGCTAACATACTCGTGGAACTTCGGCGACGGCACGACGGCATCAGGTGTAAATCCCTCTCATACATATACCGCGGCCGGCACATACACCGTCGCTCTGACCGTCACCGACACCAGTAAACTGACAGAAACCGCACAGGTGAATGTGATTGTTACCCCGTCGGTCGGCGCGGCGATCATGGGGACCGTCCTGACGGGCTTAAAGCCCATTGTCGGTGCGCATGTTTACCTTCTCGCAGCGAATACTACCGGCTACGGCCAGCCTTCCCTCTCGCTCCTCGATCCCGCTGCAACAGGCTCCTCGGATTCCATCGGCGCCTACACCACATCTGGTTCCAGCGGAAATTTCGATATCCCAGGCGGCTATTCGTGTGCGTCAGACACACAAATCTATCTATACGCATCCGGCGGTGATGCGGGTTCAGGCATAAATCCTTCGTCCGGGCTGCTCGCATCTATTGGGAACTGCCCAAGTAGTACTCTCTCAGTCTCCATCAACGAAGTATCCACCATCGCAACGGCGTATGGGCTTTCAGGCTTCGCGACAGACGCGACGCATGTGTCCAGTTCAGGAACAAGTCTCGCTCGAATGGGAGTTGTCAACGCGGCAGCTACTGTCGCCAACCTGGAAACTCTTTCTACCGGCCTCGCTCTGGCTGCGACCGCGACCGGCAACGGAATTGCTCCGCAGACCAAGACCAACACTTTAGCCAATATCCTCGCTAGCTGCGTGAATACCGGCGTATCGTGCGGCGCGCTGCTCTCTACTGCAACATCTACTGGCACTTCTACCGGTGTACACGCCGTGGATACTGCTTCCGCAGCCATCAACCTTGCTCACTATCCGGTCTCAAACATCTCCGCGCTCTATTCACTTGCTGCCTCAGCATCGGTGTATGCGCCAGCCCTTAGTGTGCAGCCGAATGATTTTCTGTTGGGCCTCCGTTTCCCCGATGGCTCGATAACCAATCCGATCGGTATCGCCGTCGACGGTTTCGGTAATGTGTGGTTTGTGAATGATGGGGGAACTAACCCGATTCCCTACGGCAGTGTTGTCAAACTCTCCAACTCCGGGGCGCCCTTGTCCGGCGCGAACGGCTTTACCGGCAACGGCATATTTTCTCCTTACGGGATTGCCATTGACCTCTCAGGGAACGCGTGGATCACCAACGATCAAGTATCGAATTCCCAGCCACAGGTAAACCCTGCCAGCGTCACTGAATTGTCGAGTGTCGGAGCTTTTCTTTCTGGAGGCTCCTCTGGCAACGCTATCGAACCCTTAGGTGTAGCCATCGATGGCACCGGGAATGCATGGATCGGGGGTTACCTCGGAGGGGACCTCATCGAACTTTCCCAATCGGGGTCTGTGCTTTCCGACATCCGAACGGGCACATTCCCAGGTCCGGAGGGTGTTGCTATCGACGCAAAGGGAAACATTTGGGCCGGCTCGGCCGGATCGGTCGTAGAATTTTCTACCTCTGGAGTTGGTCCGCAGTTATCTACTTATACCGGCGGCGGCATCAACGGCGCTTGGGGCATAGCTATCGACGGTGCAGGCAATGTTTGGATCGCGAATGCCAACAACGGTCCTACAGGAAATAACAGCGTTACGAAGCTATCCGGCTCGGGTGTCGCATTATCTCCTTCAACTGGCTTCACCGGGGGCGGACTGAGCGCTCCGTACGCACTCGCCATTGATGGCGCCGGAAACGTATGGGTCGTAAGCCCCCAGGCCGGCACAGTCAACGAGTTGTCTAATTCCGGCGCACCTATGTCTCCTGCAACCGGTTTCGTTTTAGACCAGTCTTCCCATCTCTTCAGTTCGCCCTATGGAATTGCCATCGACCCGTCCGGCAATGTTTGGCTAACTAGGACCGGAAATCTTACCGACGACATATACGAGATCGTAGGCGCAGCTGCGCCCGTAGTCACACCACTAGCCGCTGGCGTCAAGAACAATATGCTGGGAAGTCGGCCGTAGGTTCACTGGGCAAATGGTCGGTGGGGGGGCCATCCCGGCTTTGTGGTGAGAAGGAAACCCGTCCCGGGAACCTGTGACACCCCAGGGTTGTGGTGGTGGGACATTCGCCGTGCCGTCCGCGCATCCGGCATAATGAATTTCATGACAAAAAAGGTTGTTGCCAAAACCGCTCCGAAGAAGGGTGCAACTGCCAAGGCGGCGAAGCCGTCGGTGCAGGACATGATGGACGAGGTGTTGCGCCAACTCTCTTCGATGGTGGGCGCGGAGGAAGCGAAGGCCCTGATAGTTTCGCTCGACGCCCCATCGCGGCTCGATGACCTGAGCGATGAGGAGGCCGATGCGAAGTACCAAGCGCAGCAGATCGCTTTCGATGCCATGGAGGCCACGAGCAACGCGACTGCGCGCAAACTGGCCAAGCGCGCGCTGCGGCTGGATCCCGACTGTGTGGACGCGCTGGTGGTGTTGAACGATGTGGACACACGCACACAGATCGCCTTCATCGAAGGCCTGCAAAAGGCGGTGGCCGCTGGGAAGAGGTCGCTGGGCGCGGAGTTCTTCCGGGAGAATAAAGGCCATTTCTGGATGCTGATCGAGACCCGGCCTTATATGCGCGCCTTGGCGATGCTGGGCGGCGAGATGGCTTCGGCGGGTATGAACCTGGATGCCATTGCCATCTACGAAGAAATACTGGCACTGAACCCGAACGACAATCAGGGAGTGCGGGACCCGCTGCTGGGCCTTTATCTCGCCGTCGGCGACGCGGACGGCGCAGGAAGGCTGCTGAAGCGTTTCAAAGGAGACGCATCGGCCTGTTTTACGTGGGGAGCGGTTATGGAACGGCTTTTGGCGGGAGACCACAAACGCGCGGAAGCGGCGCTGCAAGAGGCCGTTCAGGCCAATCGCTTTGTGGCCCTGCATCTGGCGGGGCGGAGGCCGGCGCCGAAGGGACTTCCGGAGATGTATTCGCCGGGCAGCGAGGAGGAGGCGGCGCTGTGCCAGCATTATCTGGGCGCGGCCTGGGCGGCGCATCCAGAGGCGCTCTCCTGGGTTTTCGAGCGCTGTAAGGAGATGAGCATGACGCCGGTCCCAAGCAAAGCCGCTCTTAAGAAGATGAAGACGCCGGGTGCAAAAGTGCAATAGAAAGGCGGCGTTCAAATGCCTTCCGAAAATTAGCGGCGGGCTGCGACTTATGCGGGTGCGTTTCGTCTGACGTATATCGGAGCAGGGAATATGTCGAAGCATACAGGGAGAGCGCCGCATCATGGCGGAACGATGTGCGCGGGGATGAAAGTTTGCCTCAATGCCGGTCCAATCGTCGAAGGCGTTGGTGGTCGACGATAGGAGAGGTCTTCGGCGGGCCGAGCGGAACATCCGCGTGTCGATCGACGTAATACCTGTGAGACTTCCTGGGAGAACGAGCAGCGAATGATGTCTTCGATGTGGCGACGAGTGAAGAAGAGTGTGCGTCTCGCCGGCGTGGTTGCGTGTCTCGTTTCTTCGGGCCTGGCGATGGCTTCGGAGTATCACGGGCAGGTGACGTTCAACGGACTGCCGGTGCCGGGGGTGACGGTTACGGCGAAGCAGGGGAGCAAGACGGTTGTTGCCGTGTCCGATGACAACGGCAACTACTCGTTTCCCGACCTGCCGGATGGGGCGTGGAAGATTCAACTGACGATGACCGGGTTTGCGACGCTGGACCAGAATGTGACGGTCGCGCCGGACACTCCGGGGATCAAGTGGGAGCTGAAGATGCTGCCGCTGGACCAGATCATCGCGCAGGCAAAGGCCGTGAAGGTTGCGCCGGAGCCGTTGATTGCGGCAGAGACGCCAAAGGTTCCGGGGAAGGGTGAGGCCGCCAAGCCGGCGGAGACTGCCGAGGCGCCGCCCAAGCCGGAGGAGCCGAAGGAGTCGAGCGACGGCTTTCTGGTGAATGGCAGCGTGAACAATGCGGCGACTTCGCAGTTCTCGCTGTCGCCGGCGTTTGGGAACACGCGGTCGGGGTCGAAGGGACTTTACAACGGCGGGCTGTCGCTGATTCTGGACAACTCGGCGTTGGATGCGCGGCCGTATTCCCTGGGAGGGCAGGAGACTGCGCGGCCTTCGTACAACCGCGTGACGGCGGCGGTGTCCATTGGCGGACCGATCAGGATTCCGCATCTTTGGCGGCGTGGGCCGAACTTCTTTATCGGCTATCAATTCACGCGCGACTCGAACGACGAGACGGTATCGAGACTGGTGCCGACGGCGGCGCAGCGATGCACCGATCCGGCTGTGCCGTGCCCGGTGACCATCAGCCCGCAGGCGCAGGCGTTGCTGGGGCTGTATCCGCTGCCGCTGCCTGCCCTCGCGGGCAACTTACAGTACAACTACGAGGCGCCGGTGGTGAGCAACACGCACCAGGACGCGGTCCAGGCGCGGCTCGACAAGGGCATCGGGCGCAGGGATTATGTGTACGGCAACATCGCGTCGCAGAGCACGCGCTTCGACAACTCCAATCTGTTTGCGTTCCGCGATACGACGGACACGCTCGGGTTGAACGCGGCGATCAACTGGAACCACCGGATGAACCACAATATCTATACGAATACCGGGTTTCGGTTCAGCCGGCTGCGCAATCGGGTGGTTCCGTTTTTTGAGAACCGCGTGAATGTGTCCGGGGTGGCGGGGATTACGGGGAACGATCAGGATCCCGCCGACTGGGGGCCGCCGTCGCTGACGTTCAACAGCGGTATCGCCGGGCTCTCGGACCAGAATAGTTCCTTCAACCGCAACCGGACGGACGCGATCTCGGAGTCGGTCCAGATCTACCGGGGGCGGCATAACGTAACGGTCGGCGGCGACTTCCGGCGGCAGGAGTACAACTACTTCTCGCAGCAAAATCCGCGCGGAAGTTTCACGTTTACCGGTTTGGCCACCGGCGTCTCGGACTTCGCGGACTTCCTTTCGGGCGTCCCCGATGCCAGCGCGGTGGCGTTCGGCAACGCGGACAAGTATCTGCGGCAGTCGGTCTACGACGCCTTTGCGAACGACGATTGGCGCATACGGCCGGAGCTGACGATCCAGGTTGGCGTGCGCTGGGAGTACGGCGCGCCGATCACGGAACTGAAGGACCGGATCGTGAACCTGGATGTGGCGCAGGGTTTTACGGCGGTGACGCCGGTGCTGGCGAGCAGTCCGAAGGGGCCGCTGTCGGGGCAGGTGTTTCCGCACTCGCTGCTGCGGCCCGACCGGACGGGCATCGAGCCGCGCATTGGGATTTCGTGGCGGCCGATTCCGGGGTCGTCGGTGGTGGTGCGCGCGGGTTATGGTGTGTATGACGATACGTCGGTGTACCGGTCGACGGTGCTGGCGCTGGCGCAGCAGTCTCCGCTCTCGACGAGCCTGAGTGTCGGGAACAGTGCGACGTGTCCGCTGACGCTGGCCAATGGGTTCATTCAGTGCCCGGGCATTACGCCGAATACGTTTGCGGTGGACCCGAACTTCCGCGTGGGCTATGCGCAGACGTGGCAGCTTGCGGTGCAGCGCGATCTGCCCGGGGCGTTGCAGATGACGGCGACCTATCTGGGCATCAAGGGGACGCGCGGAGTGCAGCAGTTCCTGCCGAATACGTATCCGCAGGGCGCGGCGAACCCTTGCCCTTCGTGTCCGACGGGATTTACGTATGAGACCTCGAATGGAAACTCGGCGCGCGAGGCGGGAAGCCTGCAACTGCGGCGGAGATTGCGCAGCGGCTTTACCGCGACGCTGCAATATACGTACTCGAAGTCCATCGACGACGATGCGACGCTGGGCGGACAAGGGCCGATCGCGGGCGGCGCGACCAGTCAGACTGAGGGCAACACGCAGGTTGCGCAGAACTGGTTGAACCTGCGCGGCGAGCGCGGGCTTTCCACTTTCGATCAAAGACACTTGTTGAATGCGACGATGCAGTATACGAGCGGAATGGGGA
>Ga0209483_1002765_pt1 | contig 11978 bp, 9 predicted proteins | sample NGEPerA_FD_184508 | JGI IMG/M metagenome (GOLD analysis project Ga0209483, IMG submission 184508) | Arctic peat soil microbial communities from the Barrow Environmental Observatory site, Barrow, Alaska, USA - NGEE PermafrostL2-A... | ecosystem: Environmental > Terrestrial > Soil > Wetlands > Peat... | reverse complement strand
CATGGAACCGCCGTCGCTGCGATCCCCTGCCTATTGTCCACGCTCTCCCTTGGCTCATTGGAACCCATTCGCGTAAACTTGCCATATCCCGGACGCCTGTGGCGGGACGCCCGTGTCACATTAAACGATTTGAATCCACGGGCGAGCCGCCCGTGCCACTATTTCCGGCCACCCCCGAAGGAAGGACCATGCCAAAAAAGTCTTGCATCGGCCAAGCCGTGGGAAGATACCGGTGATCCATGTCGCGCCTCGTCACACCCAGACTCTTCGAGCCGGGAACCGCCGGATGGACGGAAAAGGATCTGCGCGATCCCGACGTTCAATGGCACTGGTCGCAGGGGCGCTACGAATGGGCTGATGGGGTATTGACGAAAATGGCGCCACAAGGCTTCCAGGGAATCCTGCCGCTGCATCGTCTTCGCCGAATCCTCGAACATCATCTGGATGCCATCGGCGACGGCGGCGAGTTTTACACGGAAGTGGATGTCTTGCTTCGCCCCGGCCGCGTCGCGCGTCCGGATATGATTTTCCTCACTGCCGAGCAGCATCGGGCGCAGCAGCAGATCGAGGCGCAGCGCCTGCTTGCCGACGAGGAATACCGTCCGGTGTACGTGCCGCCGATGCTTGTGGTGGAATCCGTGAGCCCAAACCACGAAGCCCACGACCGCCTCACCAAGCGGCAATGGTATGCGCAGGCGAAGATTGCCCTCTACTGGCTGCTGACCGCGCACGAGCGCTCGCTGGTCTGCCTCAATCTCGCTGGCGATGAATACGTTGAGGAAGCATCCGGCAAGGATGCACAAACCGTCCGTACCGGCGCGCCGGGCGGCATCGAAATTCCTCTGGCCGATCTTTGGCGCAAAGTATAGGCGTGAACTCAACTCCGCCGAATTGGATCAACCGTAACCTGCCTCTCCTACATGTCGTACAGCGAATTATCCGATCGGCTGACCTTTAATTTTCTTCTTGGCGATCTTGGCACCTTGGCGTTCTTGGCGCATCTCTTTTGGCCCACATCCTCGTTCGACACGCATTTCGCAGCCGAAGAAAGCGCCAAGTGCGCCAAGAAGCCAAGAACGCCAAGAAGCGGCAGCGTAAGCAGACAATTTGAAAAACACCAAGTCGCCGCGCGGCTATAATTCTTGCCCATGTCCACTCCATTGGCCAAGAAGTTCACGCTTTCCGACCTCCGCGCCGCGCGCAAGAGCGGGGCGAAGGTGGCGATGCTCACCTGTTACGATTACACGACCGCCGGCCTGATGCAGCAGGCGGGCGTGCCGGCGTTGCTGGTGGGGGACTCGGCGGCCAACGTCATCCTCGGGCACGACACCACGCTGCCCGTCTCGCTGTCCTTCATGATCGAGATCACCGCCGCCGTGCGGCGGGGGGCGCCGTTGTGCTGGGTAATGGCGGATATGCCCTTTGGATCTTACCAGGGCTCGTTAGATCGGGGCGTCCGCAACGTCTGTAGGATGGTGAAACGCACCGGATGTGATGCCGTCAAGATCGAGGCTGGCCCCAGCCAGCTCAAGCTCGTCGCCGAGTTGGCACAGGCGGGCGTGGCGGTGATCGCGCACCTGGGATTGCGGCCGCAAAGCATCGGCTTGCTTGGCGGTTATCGCGTGCAGGGTCGTGGCGCGGCGGAGGCCGCCGAGATTCAAGAGCTCGCGATCCGCATGGCCGAGGCGGGCGCGGCGGGTGTGTTGCTTGAGGCGGTCCCGCCTGCCGTGGCCAGGAGCGTGGTGGATGCGGTGAACATTCCCGTGATCGGCTGCGGCGCCGGGCCGGCATGCGCCGCGCATGTGTTCGTCACCCATGATGCCCTGGGCCTGACCCCACATGCCCCCAAGTTCGTCCCAAGGCTGGGCAACCTGACTCAGCCGATGATCGAATATTTTTCCGATTACGTCCGCCGCGTGGAAAGCGCACAATACCCTACCGAAGAACATGCGTATGAGTGAGGACTAAGGAGTAGGAACTCGAAGAAGGAAATTGAACCACTGAGGCACGGAGACACGGAGGCGCTGTCGGCTGCTTTGACTGTCGTCAATCATCCGCGGCGCGATCTGGTTTTTTTTCGCAAAGTGGCTTGTCGCCTCGAACGCGCCTCCGTGCTTCGGTGTTCTCCGTGGTTGTCCGTATTTTTTCAGGAAAAGTTTATTAGGAGAGTTCAACATGAATCGAACGCGAAAATCAATGGCAGCTATTCTGGTGACCGGCGGCGCGGTCGGCGCCTGGTTTGGCGGAAACGTGCTGGTCCGCAACTACGCCTTCGCGCAGCAGGAACATCAGGTTCAGACGACGCGCGAGGAACTCAAGACCGTCAATGACCTTTCCACCGCTTTCCGCAACGTGGACAAGGTGCTCGAACCCTCGGTCGTGCAGATACAGGTGCGCAAGACCATCAAGGGCGCGGCAGCCGGGCAGTTGCCCTTTGACGACAACATGCTCCGCAAATTTTTCCGCGGCGCGGTGCCTCCTGGCGGCCAGCAGGCCCCCAACCCCGGCAAGGGGGATGAGAATGGTCCTGACGACGAGGCCGCCCCCGGCGATCCTGCCGCCCCGCCCGATGGCTTCGAGCAGGTCGGCACCGGAAGCGGGGTCATCATGGAGGTCGATGGAAGCACCGGCTACATCCTCACCAACAACCACGTCGCCGGCGGCGCTTCGGAAATCGTCGTCACGCTTTCCAATGGCACGCGCATCGAAAACGCCAAACTCGTGGGCGCCGATCCTAAGAGCGATCTGGCGGTTGTAAAGATTCATGCCGACCATTTAATCCCGGCCAAGTGGGGCGACAGTTCCACCCTGCAAAAGGGCGATTGGATTTTGGCGTTCGGCAGCCCGTTTGGTTACGTCGGCTCGATGACCCACGGCATCATCAGCGCCCTCGACCGCTCGGATGTGGGAATCCTCGGCAGGCAGGGATACGAGGACTTCATCCAGGTGGACGCCCCGATCAACCCCGGCAACAGCGGGGGCCCGTTGGTCGATCTGCATGGCAACGTGATGGGCATCAATACCGCCATCGCCTCGCGCAGCGGCGCGTTCTCCGGCATCGGTTTCGCAATCCCATCCAACGAAGCCAAGTTCGTCTACAGCGCCCTTAAATCCCAGGGCAAGGTGACGCGCGGCTGGCTGGGCGTGGGCATTGTCGACGTCAACCGCGATCCGAATCTCGCCAAGAGCTTCGGCTACAAAGGCGACGGCGGCGTGCTGGTGCAGGAAACATTCGCCAACACGCCCGCCAGCGGCAAGCTTCAGAATGGCGACATCATCACACAAATCGACGGCAAGCCGGTCAGCAATACCGTGCAACTACGGAACGTAATCGCCGCCACTCCGCCCAATACCGATCTTCAAATGAACGTCTTCCGCAACGGCAAGGAAGAGCCGGTCACGGTGAAACTTGGGGAGCAACCGCTCGACCTCACGGCAATGGAAGGGGCTCGCGGGCCTGCCCGCAACGGCGGCGCCGGTGCGACCGCCTATAGCCAAGCTATGGGCATGACCCTGGCCAATCCGACTGATGAACAGGCCCAGAAATTCAACCTTGGCGAGAATTCCAAGGGCGCGCTGGTGCTTCGCGTGCAGCCCAAGTCCGCCGCCGAGCGCGCGGGACTGCGGCCCGGCGACCTGATTAGCAGAGTTGGCAATGCCGTCGTTCACAACGCAACCGAAGCCAGCCAGGCGTTGAATAAGCCGAATGCGAAGAAAGGCGTGCGCCTTTACATCACCAGCCCCGAAGGCTCGCGCTTCGTGTTCATTGAACCTCACAAGAGCCAGCAATAATTTTGCTCCTCCTCAAAGACTCGAGAAGATAGAACACTCCCCGGTCGCCAACGGCCCGGGAGTGTTGTCATTTGGCAGGCGACCGACGATTCTTTCGCGTAATCCTTCAGCCGAATGCAACGCGAGTTGGACGTGCGCCATGCTTCTCGAAGCAAAAAACCTCGACTTCTCTTATGGCGACCGGCCGGTCCTGCGATCGGTTTGCCTCTCCGTGCGCGCCGGCGAGATCGTGGCGTTGCTGGGTCCCAACGGCAGCGGCAAAACCACGCTCCTGCGCTGCCTGCTGGGGCACCTTGCCGCTACCGGGGCCGTGAATTGGGAAGGCATTACCCTTTCCGCGTGGCGGCGGCGCGACCTGGCGAAAGCGGTTGCATATCTGGCGCAATCGCCGGCGTGGGAGCCCGAGCAGCGCGTCTCGGATGTATTGCGCATGGGCCGGGCGCCATATCTTCAGGCGTTTGGCCTGGAATCCGCGCGCGATATCGACGTCATTCGAGAAGTTGCCGGCAGGCTGGCGCTGACCGATCTGCTGGACCGCCCGCTTGACGCCTTGTCCGGCGGACAACGCCAGCGCGTGTTCTTGGGCCGATGCCTCATTCAGGAGCCCAGGGCATTGCTCCTCGACGAACCCAACACCTGGCTCGACCTGCGCAATCAGGTTGAACTGGGCCATCTCCTCGTCGATCTGAAGCGCATGCAAAATCTCGCCATTCTAATGGCTTCACACGACCTCAACCTCGCCGGCCAATTCGCGGATCGGCTGATGATCCTTTCCCAGGGAAGCGTCGCCGCCGTCGGCCCACCCGCCCAAGTCCTTCGGCCAGAACTGCTGGAGGCGGCATATGGGTTGCCGATGGAGCGGATCGAGCGAGACAATGGCCGGATATATGTGTTTCCGGGATTTACGAAGCGCGACGAGCTTGATGTGAACGATAACGGATAATCTCTTCGCGCAATTGGTTTGCCATATGCACGAGTGAAGTGATGCTCTCCTCTGTTTCCGCAGAAGTCGCGCGGGCCTTTGCCTTTTGAATTTGGCGGCCCACCAAATCGAGCTTGTGCAGCGTATTCTGGAGTTGCGCTTCGTTATCAATGCCATTCATAGCTCCACCTCAATGAGCCCCTTCATCATCATATCGCGATCGCTGGAAAAAAGAATATCTCCAAAAAAAGTGTATTCCTCGGCCTCAACGGTTTTGATTTCTAGAAATGGCAGGCCTTGCCGCAAGTCTTCCGCTGCCAAGGAGTTTCTCCGATACGAAGAACCTTCGAGCAGAACACAATCAACATCGTTGGGTTCAAGACGATCGGTAACAAAGCTGCCATTGATAAGTACCTTTGTCACCCCGGCGCGCCTACATATAGGAATGAGCCAGAGCAGCGACTGCGCCTGTGCCTCGCGCTGTTCCGATCCTGTACCAAATCTCTCGACAACTTCCTCAATTGAAGCGCTGTGTATGCCTGGGGGAAGGTAGCCGTTTTTTTCAAAGGGAGGGATCATGATTGCCGATTGAAGTCCACCGAGCGATTCTACGCCAGTTTCTAATCCAGCCAATCCTTCTTCTTCAACCGTTCCGGCACATACTCCTCGGTGACGTAGCTCATGTCCTTGGCGCGGATGACAACGGCAGCGGCGTTTTCATCAGGCCAGCCCCATGCAAGCCGGCTCTACGGCGCCTGGCGGACGATGGTGGGGGAATCGACGTTGTATTCGGTGAGGGTCTGAACCGCTCCGCCGGGCCATTTTACCCGCACCGATTCGGGACGAACCGCCGCGCCAAGGCCGATGGTCACGGGGAGCTCGGATTGCGAGAGATACCCGCGCGTCGGCATGACCTGCCGGCGCAATAGCTGGCCGTTGACGCGCACGAGTACCTGGGCGCCGATCGCGTCGCGGTTGCAGGTGGTGCCGTTTCCGATCAGCTTGAGGCGCAGGTAATGGTGGCCGGTGTGCTGGTCGTTGCGGAGGAGCAGGGGGGCGCCGGCGATTTGGGTCAGCACCAGATCGAGGTCGCCATCCCCATCAATGTCGCCGTACGCGCAGCCGCGTCCAACGATGGGGGTGAACAAATCCGGGCCGGCCTTGTCGGCATGCACGGGAATGAAGCCGGCGCCCTGCCCGCCGCCGTTCCAGTAGAGCTGCGCGGCTTGCTGGTAATGCTCGGACGGCTGCACCTTGTTGATTTCGCTTTCCAGATGCCCATCGGCGCACAGCAGATCGAGCCAGCCGTCAAGGTCATAGTCGAAGAAAAATACGCCGAACTTCAACGGCAGCCGGCTGGGCGCGCCCACGCCCTGCGCGATCGCGTCGTCGGTGAATTGTCGCAGCGGGCCCGCCGTATCATGCGAGACATATAGGGCCATCATCTCGTTGGCGAAGTTTCCGATGGCGATGCCCAGGGCCGTGTCGTTGCGGAAGTAGCCGGCGTCGATGCCCATCGCGCCCCGCGCATTGCCGTTGGAGTCAAACCCGACGCCGCACATCGCGCCCACTTCCTCGAAGGTGCCGTCGCGCTTGTTGTGAAACACGAAGTTTTGGACGGTGTCGTTGGCGACGACGAAATCGATAAAACCGTCCCCATCCAGATCGATCGGCACGACCGCCAGCGATTTTCCGACCGCCACGCCGGTGTCCTTGTTGCGCACCTGTATGCCGGCTTTGGCGGAAACATCGGTGAAATGGCCGTTGCCGTCGTTGTGATAGAGCCGGCAGAACGCGCCCTCGAAATTGGTCGGCGGCCCATAGGCCCGGCCCACGCCGGTGAGCGTGTAGTTTGCCTTCAGGTCCAGATCGCGCGACCAGCGCACGTAATTGCAGACAAACAAATCGAGCCTTCCATCGTTGTCGTAATCGACGAAGGCCGCGGAGGTGGACCAATCTTGCGGCGAACCGCCGACGCCCGCCTCGGCGGTTACGTCGCGGAACTTGCCATTCCCCTCATTATGAAACAGCCGGCACCCGCCCACGCCGGTGATGAAAATATCAACCCGCCCGTCGTTGTCGTAATCGCCGACGGCCACGCCGATGCCATAGATCGGCACATCCAGCCCGGAGCCGGCGGTGACGTCGGTGAAATGGCCGTTGCCATCGTTGTGATAGAGCGCCAGCGTGGCGGGATGATCAGCGTGATCCGATCCGCTTGTGCCGTGGCCGGGCCAATCCGAGCCGTTGACGAACAGCAAATCGGGCTTTCCATCATTGTCGTAATCGAGAAAGGCGACACCGCCGCCCATGGTTTCAGGCAGGAGCTTTTCGCCGTACGCGCCGTTGTGGTGAACGAAATGAATGCCGGCCAATTTGGTGATGTCGGTGAAACGGACGGCGGGGGGCTCTGCAACAGTGTGGCTGATGGGATTTGTGGTCGAGAGATCGGTCAGCCGGGTAATCGGCGGCGGGGGGGCGCGGTGCGCCCACCAGATTGTTCCCATCACCACGCCGCTCAGAATCAGCAGCGCCGCAATCGACCATCGCAGCGCGCGGCCAATGACGGCATCGTCGGGGGAAACAAAGTCCTCCGCGTCCGTCGCATCGCGTATCGGAGCGGCGGTTTCAGCACGCTGGCTATTGGGGCCGGTATTGAGCATATAGGCTTGTCTTCGGTGACGCGGAAGAAAGACTGCCACCAATGAGCACGAATGGATACGAATAAGAGCTACCCGTTCATGCCGTCTCTCATGATCCTCAGGCATCCGTGCTGACTCCTCCGCTTCTCTGCGTCTCCGCGCCTCTGCGGTAAATATTCTTTCTTGGTGGCCCGAGCCGCGCGGATTCACTCGCGGCTTTCCTGGTTTTCGGATGCCTTCGGCACATCCGGCGCGCCGGGCCGTTGCAGATCGTAGATCGCAACCGATTGTGCCGCGTGGTCCGCGGCTTTGTCGCGGCGGCGGGCCTCGATCACGGCGTGATCGCGGGCATTATCATCAGGCCGGTAAATCTGGTGGGCCGCGCGGTGCTCGGCGGCTTTCCTGGCGTCGCCCAGCTCATCGTAAATCTGCCAGAGCGTGTAATGCGCGGTGAGGTTTTCCGAATCGATGGCCAGCACCTGCTCGAAGCGGTCGCGCGCCTGTTCCAGCAGGCGTTTGCCGGCGCCAGCGTCCGCGCGCTGGGTCTTGGCCCGCTCGAAGAGCGCCAGGCCCAATTCGTTGAGCACCTCGTAGTCCTTGCTGAAATCGAAATTACGCCCATCGAGCTCGGCGTAGCGGTCGTCCACCACGCTTTGCAGTTCCTTGACGGCCCGCTCCAAGTTGCCGTTCTGCTTATCAACGAGGCCGCGCAACCAGGCCAGCGTCCAGCGCGGCGGGGCCGGGGTGAACTTTGCGGCCCGATCCAATGCGGCCCAGGCCTCGTCGAGGCGACCTTCCTTGAAGTACACGCGCGCCATGTTCATCGGCCCTTCCGAGCGGCCCAGCTTCTCAACCTGCGCGAACGCCTGCGCGGCTTGCGCCAATTCGCCTTTCTCGCTTCCGGCGTCGCCTTCGGTCAGCAGGCCGATGCCGTAGTCGTTCCATCGCTGCCATTCGGGGATGGGTGATTTGGGCGCGACGATGCGAGTTTGCGAAGCCGCGCCGTCGATCGGGAACGTCACGCGGTCGCCGGCCATGAGCGTGATCGGCAGCGTGTTGGTGTAGGTCTTTCCAAAGACATACTGCATGTACGTCGTGTCGAACTTGCGATAGTTGACCTTCACCTCGACCGTGAGCGGCTTGCTTTGCCCCTCGGGCACATGCAGCTTGTAATGAATAACCCGCCCCGCGCCCGGCGGAATCTGATGGTTGTAGAGAGGCGTGAAAATGTCCTGCGGGTTGCGGCGGTCGATGCGATTGCCGACGCGATCGAGCATGTAGACATTGATGAAAAACGCCCACGGGTCCACCGAGTTGAACGCCCCCATGCCGCCGTTTCGGGCGATGATCCGGCCCGCCACCGGGGACGCGGAGTCAACAGCCGCGACTGGGTTTCCCTCGACGGCCTTCACGTCCACCCATACCTCATTGGAATCCACTGTCCCCTGCGTAAATGGATGCCCCACCGTGAGCGTGCGCACGACCGCCTCCAACAGATAATCCTTGCCGGGCTCCAGCGCCGGCAGATCGGGACCAATCTCGGCGAACGCCCCATCGATCGTGCCCCCGGCCTTGATGCCAAACAGATCGACGCGCACATTGCCCTGCAAAAACGCCTGCTCCGTCCTCACGGTGGCCTGGTCCCCGAGCAGAGCGGGCAAGCCAGTGTTGCCGCCCAGGAATTGATGATCGTGAACCATCAGCACATTCGGCTTTTGCGGATCAAAATACTTGGCGCCGAAGTCATCGGAGGGCTTGGTCGGCATATGGCAGGCGGCGCAGTTGGTCTTGGCCTTGTCGGGATAATAGAAGCTGCGCGCCCCGTGCCCCGAAACGCCGCTGAGCAAATACGTGTCATAGTGATTCTGCCCGCGCAGAAATTCCTTGTAATGATTGAGCTGCCCCGGAATGCTCACCTTATGGCACGTAGAGCAAAATTCCGCGGTTTTATGCAACGGCTTGAGAAACGTCTGCTTGTGAAACTCGGGCTTGGCCTTGATGAGCTGGCGGTTGATGAAGCGGAGGAAACTGTTTTTGCTGAAGGTGAACGGATATTGGATCGGCTCCTCGATGGTGTAGTCGGCGTTGCCGCGCGTGCTGTTGATGTGGGTGATCGCGTGGCAGGTGGTGCATGACAGGCCCGACTGCGAAGTCGGATCGTGCACGTCATCATAACTGGGATTGTCAAACGCCCCACTGAAGAACGGAACGGTATCGTGGCAACCCGCGCACCAGCGGGCCGCCTTCACGTTTCCATCGCGTTTGAGCGAAACCGCCCGCGTCTCGCGCACGCTAAACAGGTATGCCGGGTTGTTGAAGGAACTGAAGTGGTGGGCGCTGTGAAACCAACTCTTGTAGTTGTCCTTGTGGCATTCCAGGCAGTATTGATCGTTCATCAACACGCGCGCGGGGATGAAATTGTCGGTCGCGGTGCGGGCCAGTGAAGGAAGAAAATAGCGCTCGCCGTCGCGCGGGCCCGTGACGTTCCATTTGCGGGGATCGCGCGAGTTGAGGAAGACCATCGCGCCGATAACCGCCGCCATCGGCAACGCCCAGCCCAGCCCGCGCCGCCATTTGATTCGCGGGCCGGCCAGCCGATGCAATATATATAACCAGATCACCAGCAACGGCGTAATGACATGCGCCCAGTAAACCCCCGACCGCATCGCCGGGTTCTTCAGCACGAACGGCTCGAAGCGCACCAGCGCCAGCCCGGAAAACAGCAGCACCAAACAGACCGCGAAAAGCGCATAGCCCATCCGCACCGCCCTGCGCTTGGGGCGATTGTGAGCGTTCCAGGCGTGGCCGATCCCGAACACGATGAACGGCAGCAGCAGCGCCAATCCTAGCGCCAGATGCGCCAGGAACATGCACTGGTAGAAGTAGTTTTGGTAGGCGGCGCCCCTGAGCCATTCAAGCAGCGTCACGCCCAGCAAGTATGCGCTATTGGCGGCAAGCAATGCCGTCAGCGCAAACACCACGAACAGCAGCACGCGAAGGCGCGGCCCGATGGCCCGCACATATTTGGGCCGGGGTTTTGTGGTGGGGTTGGAGGCGGGCGCGGTGGACATATTATCTAGCCCTTCGCCGAGCAGTTTCACGAACATTTCGTAATCGCGGTTTGCGGAATATGTGACCTCGCCTGTTGCCGCGATTCACGACGCGGTACACTACGCCTGCAACAAACACGTCTTGGGCGCGGTCCATTTTCGGCCAAGCATAGCCATGAGACGTTGAGAGGAACGAACGATTCCAGGCCGTCGAATGGCTGCAGGTGCCTTGACCTTGGTCGCGGCCCTTGCAGTCATCGTCGGCACAAGAAACGCGCGCAAATCCGAAACGCAACATGTGAATCAACCCAGCAGCCGATCGCCGGTCGATACGCAACCGGCTGACGATAAGGTCAATCTCGATGCATTGATTTCTCATCTTAAGGCGAGTCAGCGCAAGCTGATCAACCTGCGGTTAACGGCGAACTGTATCGAGGAAAAACTCGCGGCGGACGGCGCCACCTGGAATCGCACGCCGGTGGAAACCCAGGAGGATGTTTATTTGGACGGTATGCCTGGCGGCAAGGCAAGGATCGACTGTCATAAGCAGGTTGGCGTCTGGATTGCTGGAGCCGCCCCTTACATTTCGAATGACGCGTTTTCCGCCGCTTTTAATGGAAAAAATGGAACGACGCTGACCCCGCAGATCGCCGAAGGGTCGTTTTTGCCGGGGCCTCCTCCGCTTTTGGATGCCGGCGACGGAAGTATGGCCGCGACAGGCTTTTCAATCTATTACTGGGATCGTCGCAACAAGCGGGGATTGGGAGAGTTTCTGGAAAATATAGATCGGCGCTTCACGACTGTTACGCCTGAAATCCATGATGGCATCCAGACGATTCGGATCGAAATTAGCAATTCCCGCTTTTCCGAAAAGTTCTGGCTTGACCCAGCACGCGGCTATTCGCTCTTGGCTCACACCATCACGAACACGCAGCCCGACGGAACGACCCTCGTCCGCAGCCGCGGTCAAGTGACAAAGCTGATCGAGGCGGCGCCAAACGTGTGGTTTCCAGCCGAAGCATTTCAGGAATCTGGACCTACTGATGGAACCCGGACACGCGTTGTCTTCAACGGCTCGAACATCGTTGCCAACGACAAGAACTTTGATGAATCCATTTTCACCATCACCTTCGCACCCGGCGTTGTCGTGGACGATAGGGTTTCCCTCACCAACCGAACGCGATCGGCAATGACGCATTTGCTCTCGCGCGTGCTATCGCGCGCTGGAACAGGACCCGGGACATGGATCGCGGCAGCAATATTGACCACAATCTTCGTCGTGTTCGCCATCGCGCTCTATTTGCGGAGGAAAACGGATATCGCAATATTGCTGCCATAGCCTGGGAAAACAAACGGGCATGATTCTTATCGGAAGAAAGGGGTCAGAAGGGCTCTGTAGAAAACCAGCCTCCGCCTTGCTGAGTCCGGCGAACCGGGAAACGTATTACTGGTATCATGATTACCAGCAAGTCGCCAAGGATGGTGGCGATGGTCGCGCTGGCTACTGGCAAGGAAGCTTTCAGCGACTATTCCCACAAGTTCAGCCCCCAAAAATTCACCCGGCCTCAACTG
>Ga0209483_1002764_pt1 | contig 11978 bp, 11 predicted proteins | sample NGEPerA_FD_184508 | JGI IMG/M metagenome (GOLD analysis project Ga0209483, IMG submission 184508) | Arctic peat soil microbial communities from the Barrow Environmental Observatory site, Barrow, Alaska, USA - NGEE PermafrostL2-A... | ecosystem: Environmental > Terrestrial > Soil > Wetlands >... | reverse complement strand
CGGTCGCCGTGCTCAAAACAGGTCTCCCCAGCGGCAGAGGCTCACGGCGCGCTGGGTGAGCGCGCGGCGAACCTTGGCCGAGGTGAGCGACGCCAGCTCGGCGGTACGCTGGTAGCGGGGAGGGTCTTCGCCGGCGGCGGCGTCCTCCTCACCCGGGTGGCAGATGAGCTCGTGCAGGCCGGGGCCGAGACGGCCGATGATCTCGAGGATGCGGATTTCGTCCAGGTGACCGGCCTCGACGTAGCCCCAGCTCTGCGGGCCGTGGCGGCGCGCGCCCAACTGCCGCCGGGTCAGCCAGGCCAGGCCCGTCAGCAGGCCTGCCTCGAGGCCGCGCCGCGGCTCGGTCACCCAAGCCAGCGTGGGGCGCTCGACCGCGCTGCGGATGCCCGCGATGCCGTGGCGGCGCGCGACCGACTCGACGGCCCGTCCGACCACCGGCAGAAAACCAAGGTGGTGGTGCGTGTCCAGGTGATCGACCGTGATGCCCGCGTCGCGGACGCGGGCCACCTGGGCGTCCAGCTCGCGCTCGACCTCGCCGGGGACGATGCGCCCTTTCATCCAAGCGGTGATGAAGTCCTGTCCGCGCGCGCCGAAGCCGCCGTCGGGCGCCAGCAGCGAAGGCACGCTGCCGCGCGGGGACACCGGCTGGCCGCCACACAGCGCCAGGTGAACGCCCACGCCCAAGTTGGGCGCCCCGGCCAGCAACGCCCGCGCGCCGGGCAGGTCGTCGCAGTTTCCCAGCAACGACGCACTGGTGACGACGCCGTCGCGATGGGCCCGCAAAATACCGCGCGAGATGGCGGGCGAGAGGCCGAAATCATCGGCATTTACGACCAGGCGAACCTCGGCGGCGGCGATCACGACGGATCATAATGCCCGATTCGTAAGGGGGCGCTCGAATTGACCCCCACTGGCGTTGGTGATATTTCCTGTGTGTCGATGGCCAAACGTATCTTGATCGCGGACGACAGCGTTACGATCCAGAAAGCTTTTGCCATGACGTTTGGATCGGAGGACGTGGCGCTCACCGCCGCGCGCTCCGCGGACGAGGGTTTGGCGCTGGCCCAGAAATCGCGGCCCGATCTGATCATCGCCGATGGGGCGATGCCGGGCCGCTCCGGGTACGACCTTTGCACACAGATCCGGTCCGATCCGGGGCTGCGCGGGGTGCCGGTCTACATCTTGGCGTCGGGCCAGCAGCCTTACGACGAGGCCAAGGGACAGCGGGCCGGCGCCGATGGGCACCTGCTCAAGCCCTGGGACACCAACCTCTTCATCGGGAGCGTTCGAGAGGCGCTGTCGAAGGTGGGAAGTTTGGGTGGCGGGGGCGGCCCGGCCGTTCATCCGCCGGCCGCCGCGACCTCCGGGGTGCGCAGCGGCGCCGCTTCATTGCCCGATTCCGCCATGGAGGATGACTACGGCGAGATCAGCATTGATTCGGGCAGCGATTCGGTGACGCCGCTACCGATGGTGACCGCCCCGCCGCCGAGCTCGCCCCCGCGCGCCACCATGACGTCGATGCCGACCGTGGGCGGCCTGCCCGGCAGCCCGCCCGGCCTGCGGCCGTCGCTGATTCCGGGGATGCGACCCGGCGCCATGCCGCCTGCGCGTCCTGGGACCGTGCCCGTGCGTCCGCTTGCCAACACCAACCTGGGCGCTCCGGCCGCGGCGCCCCCGCGCCCCTCGGCACCGCCTGTCGGGCGCACGATGATCGGGCTGCCGGCGGCCAACGTGCCGATTCCGGGTGCCATGCGCCCCTCCGTGCCGCTGGCGCCGCTGCAGGCGCCGCGAGCCCCAGTGGCGCCCCCGCGCCCCCGTGAGATGACGCCGGTTCCGCCGGTGCGTGCCCAGGTTGGTTTGGGCGAGATGACGCCGATGCCCCCGCCGCGGGTGCGTCAGATGACGCCTGCTCCCCCGGTTCGGGCGCGTGAGATGACGCCGGTGCCGCCGGCGCCGCGCCCGCGCGAGATGACGCCGGTGCCGCCACCGCGCGCGCGCGCCATGACGCCCACGCCGCCTCCGACCTTCTCCGCACCCGCCGTGGCGCCGATGGTGGCTTCGACCGTCGAGCAGACGATGGCCGCCATCGCCGCCAAGGGGCCCGAGTACGAGGCCATCGCCAAGCTCTCGCGCGAGATCATCGAAAAGATCGCTTGGGAGGTGGTTCCCGAGCTGGCCGAAGCGATTCTGCGCGAGCAGATCGCCAAGCGCTGAGCGACTACTGGCGGAGCCCGTCGTCGCTCACGCGATTACTAAGAAAAGGACCCTGGGAGGGTCCTTTAGATCCCCCGCGGATGAGCGTCGCCGGGCGGAGCCCGTCGTCGCTCACGCGATTACTAAGAAAAGGACCCTGGGAGGGTCCTTTAGATCCCCCGCGGATGAGCGCCGCCGGGCGGAGCCCGTCGTCGCTCACGCGACTATTCGTTGCCGGCGTAGACGACCAGACAGGTAACGTTGTCGTCGCCGCCACGCCCGTTGGCTAGGTCGACGAAGACGTTGGCGACGTCGCAGTAGAAGTGGCCCGTCAGTACCTGGGCCATCTCTTCGATCGTGATGTAGTTCGACAGACCGTCGGAGCAGAGAACGAAGCAATCGCCGGCCTGCACGGCCAGACCCGCCAGATCCGGCTCGACGCTGGGCTCGAAGCCGACCGAGCGGGTGATGATGTTGCGGAAGCGCGACTCCTTGGCCTCCGCGGGGGAGATGAGGCCGGCGCGCACCTGCTCCTGAATCCAGGAGTGGTCTTCCGTGAGCTGGCGGGCCCGGCCGTCGCGGTAGAGATAGGCGCGCGAGTCGCCCACGTGCCCGAGGTGGACGTAGCCGTTCGAGAACAGCAGGGCGGTGAGGGTGGTCCCCATCCCGGATAGCTCGGGGTTGGAGAGCGCCGTCTCGTAGATATTCCGATCGGCCTCGACCACCGCGCGGCGCAGCAGCGCGGTGACGGGATGGGGCCCGCCCCTCGGCAGTTCTGCGGGGCGGATGGCCAGCAGCCCAGCCTGGCGCGAGCCGTCGATCTCACGTTCCAGGATTTCGACCGCCATGCGACTGGCGCGCTCGCCGCCCAGGTGGCCACCCATCCCGTCGGCCACCGCGTAGAGCCCCAGCTCATCGTTGCACAGGAGGCTGTCTTCGTTGTGGTTCCGTTTTCGGCCCACGTCGGTGGCGCCCCAGCCGACTACCCGCATCAGGGCCTTCCGGGCAACATCGTCCCCGGCGCCGGCGCCGGTGTGGGCGGCAACTGCGGCCGGGCCGGCGTGGCGGCGGTTGGCGGCGGCGTCGGAGCCGCCGCGGGGGTCGTCGTGCCACCAGCCGGTGTCGGCGCGGTGGCTTCAATGGTGAAGTCGATGCGCGACGGACCGGCGCCGAGCCCGACTGGGTTCAACCGCCCGGCGTCGACCCCCTTCGACACCAGGAAGTCGCGCACAGCTTCGGCGCGCCTCTGCGTCTCGATCAGCGGTACCCCCGGCGTCCTGACCTCGATCTTGAGCCGCGTGATCTCCGGGTGCCCCTTCATGACCAGGGCCACGTCGTTGACCACCTTGGCCGAGTCGGCCTTGAGCGTCAGCTTGCCGCCGTGGCCGACGAAGCCGATTCGCTCGTCGACCTCGATCCGCCCCTGGCCGAGTCGCACCCACTCCGGACCAGGATCGGGGCAACCGTCGTCGTCCTTGATCCCGTTCAGCGTCTCGGGCTGGTTGGGGCACTTGTCGGTCGCATCGGGGATGCCGTCCTTGTCGTTATCGGGATCGGGGCAGCCGTCCTCGTCCTGGAAGCCGTCGGCGTCTTCCGGATCGTTGGGGCAGTTGTCGAAGCTGTCGGGGATGCCGTCGCCGTCGTTGTCCGGGTCGGGGCAACCGTCGGCGTCCTGATAGCCATCCTTGTCCTCGGGCTCGTCGGGGCACTTGTCGACCGCGTCGGGGATGCCGTCGCCGTCGCTGTCCTCGGTCGTCGACGGGCAGCCGTCGTGCGGGAACTTGCCTTTGCCGTCCTCCGGCGCGTTGGGGCAGGCGTCGTTGAGGTCGGGGATGCCGTCGTTGTCATTGTCGAGGTCCGGGCAGCCGTCGGCGTCCTGGAACTCGTCGACGTCCTCCGGCTGATCGGGGCACTTGTCGGTCGCGTCGGGGATACCGTCGCGATCGTTGTCGGGATCGGGGCAGCCGTCGGCGTCCTCGAAACCGTCGCGATCCTCCGGCTGATCGGGGCATTTGTCGTTGATGTCGTAGACGCCGTCGTGGTCGCGATCGCGGTAGTCGGGGTTGAAGGCGACGCCGGCGAAGAGGCGCAGGTCGGGTGCGCCCACGCCGTTGCCGAGGCCGCGCCCGAGGCCGGCGGTCACCGACCACATGCCGCTGACGGCGCGCCGGCCGGCCAGATCGACCTCGAACGGGTTCACGTCGTTGTAGAAGCTGGCGAACTGATTGAGGCCGCTGCGGCCGTAGAGATCGAGGATGACGTCGGTCTTCTTGTCGACGCCATAGGCGGCGGCCGCACCGTAGAGCAGCTGGGGGCCGAGCTCAGTGGCGAAGCTGTTGGAGGTCTCGCGGATGAGCAGACCCAGGTTGGCCGCCGCACGCACCGGACCGAATTCGGCGGTCGCGATGGCCTTGATGCGTCCGGTGACCGTCTTGTCCCCCAGATAAGCGCGTCCGCCGGTGTGGCCGGTCGGCAGCGTCAGGCCTGCGGAGATCGCGACGTCATATTGATCGTCGTCGCCGCGGGTCGTGAGGTGCGCCTTACCCTCGAGCCGAACGTCGCCGATGCCGCTCTCCCGCAGGTGCAGGTTGGCCGGCAGCCCCATGGCGTTGATCTCGTCACCGTCGAGGTACGGCGTAAACGGCAGCCCGACGCCGAATTGGTAACGGCCGAACAGGCCGATGGCGGCGTCCAGCTCCGCGGTGAGCTGGTTGTCGATGATGTCGATCGTGCCCGGCGTCGAGCCCTGCACGAAGGCGGTGTAAGGCCGCTGCTGGTAGTTCAGCATCAGCCCAAAGCTCAGCCGTTTATGGTCGGGGACCTGGGCCCCTTCGACGGTCAGGAAGTTTTGCGGGCCGATCGCCGGCTGGAAGAGCTGGGCGTCGAGGCTGGTGTCCTGGCTCGGCCTATTCTGGGCGGCGGCGTGCCGTGCCGGCGCGAGCAGAAGCAGGCTGGAGAGCCAAAAAGTGATCGCGGAGCCGCGCGCACGCGACCTGGTCTGTGGTGTCATTCAGGGGATCCCGAACGAAAGTGGTCGTCGGCAGGCGTGCGGCCAGCATATCGCCGAATACACCTCGAAGTCCACGACTGCCGCTGAGGTCGAGGCGTATCGCTAGCGGGGTGCGCCGGATCCGCCCGACATGGCGGGATCGACGTCGATCGCAAAGCGGCGGACACCGGCGCGCTTGACGAGGTCGATGAGGTGGACGACCTCGCCGTGCGGAACGGCGCGATCGGCGGCGATCACCGCCTGCAAATCGGGGTTTCGGGAGAGCTGATTCCCGATGGCGGCCCTCACCGCGTCGTCGTTGCTGCGCGCGCCGTTCAGGTAGAGCGCGCCGTCCTTGCGCAGGGTCAACCCCAACACCGTCCGGGTGGTCTCGGTCCCGGAGGCCGCCTTAGGAAGGTCGACCTGGATGGCGGGGTTCACGATGTAGGCGGCCGTCACCATGAAGACGATCAACAGCACCAGCGTGACGTCGACCAGTGGGGTGACGTTGATGTCGACGATCATCCGCCCGGCGTCGTCGTCGCTGCTAAATCCGCTGCCGCGTGCCACAGGTCAGTCCTTGGGTCGCGCCGGAATGGTCGACAGCACCAGGTGCCCCATGGCGTCGATGCGGGCCATCGCCTGGCGCACCTTGCCCTGGAAGAAGTTGAAGGCGATGACGGCGGGGATGGCGACCATCAACCCCACCGCGGTCGCCACCAGCGCCTCCGAGATACCCGACATGACAGCGGTGGCGCCGGCGGCCTGGTTGCGGGCCAGATCGGCGAAGGCCTTGATGATGCCAAGCACCGTGCCGAAAAGGCCGATGAAGGGCGCGTTGTTGCCGAGGGTGCCGAGGACGCCGAGGTTTCGCTCCAGGTCCAGGCGGAGACGGGCTTTGGCGCTGGCCATGCTTTCGGCCACCGCGTCGGCGCCCCGATCGAGCTCGGCGATTCCGGCGGCCGCCACCAGCGCCGCCGGGGCGCGGCGACCCAGAAGCTGGCGGCGCGCCCCGTCCAGATCGTCGGACTTCAGGCGTTGCGCCAGCTCGCGGCCGAGGGCGTCGAGATCACCGCCGGCGTTGGCGCGGAAGTAGATCGCGCGTTCGACCATCACCGTCACCGACAGCACCGACAGACCGATCAACACCCAAAGCACCCACTCCGAGCCGAGCAGCGTGAACCCCAGGATCCGTTCGGTCAGATGCATTTGCCCTCCGCGCCCGAGACGCGGGAAACGCTACCACGAATCACGCGGAGTCCTATGGCAGCAGCGCTTCGATGACGACCGTCGCGTAACCACCGGCGGGCAGCGAGAAACGCAGGCACACGGCGCGCAGGTCGGGGTCGTTCGGGCCCGGGCCACCGGCGGGGATGGCCCCGCGCACGAAGCTCGCGCCATCGACGGTCACCTTCAGCAGCACCGGCCGGCGCGCCCCGGGGAGCTCGCGGCCGGCGCGCGCGAAATCCTCGCGGGTGGCGCCCACCTCGGCGATGGCCCGATCCTCGAGGGCGCGGGCCGGCGTGTCGGGCGGCGGTTCGATCTCGCGGCCACCCGGTAGCGGCCCGGTCGGCACCACCTCGCCGCTGTCGACCCGCCGTTGGTCGACCGCCGGGTCGGTCGAGACGAAGAGGCCGCCGGTCTCGGTCTTCTGCAGGACGTCGCCGAGGCGGACCTGGGCCAGATCGCCGCTGGCCGCGCGCAGCTCGAGCGCCCGGTTGAAGACCGCCGACTGCAGCGCCGAGAGCAACAACCGGCGTCGGCGGCGATCGCGCTCGCGTCGCTCGCCGCGCAGGAGCGCGAGGCCGGCCGCCGCGTTGTCGCCACCCGCGCCGAACCGCTGGGCGCCGAAACGGTTGGGCACCCCGGCGGCCACCAGCGCCGCGAAGCGCGCCTCGAGCGCCGCCAGATCGTCCTGGCTGGCCGATCCGGTGAGCACCGCCTCGAAGCGGTTGCCGCGCAGGTGTCCGAGCCGCAGCTTGTGCGCGTGCGGGGTGGCGGCCAGGATCGCCAGGTCGTCGCCCAGCAACTTGGGCAGCTCGTCGATGGCGAGCGCCCCCGGCACGCTCAGCCACTGGCGGGTCGTCGCGTGGCGATCTTTGAGGCCGGCGTAGCCCACGTCGCGCGGCTCGACCCGGAAGGCGGCCGCCACGCGGGCAATGGCGTCGAAGGTCGTCAGGCCGCGCTTCTCGACCCAGACGTAGGTGTGCGCGCCGGTGCCGCTGGGCGGATAGGCGGCGATCTCCTCGACGACGAAGCTACCGACCGACGGCGCGAAGGTGAGCAAGCGCGGTCAGCTCGGAGGTCGGCCGACCAGGGTGGGCGTCGATGCCGATGTGGATGCCGGCTCGCCGGCCGTCTCGAGCATCGCCAAATACATGCGCGCCGAGCGGTTGTCGGAATCGGCGGTCAAGACCGCGCGCCATTCGGCGGCCGCTTCTTCCCGCCGCCCGGCCGCGTAGTAGCCCAGCCCCAGGTGGATGCGCCCGACGGCCAGCTCGGGGCTTTCGGCGCGCACCCGCTCCAGCTCCCGAATCGCCCCGACCACGTCGCCCATCTCGCGCCGGGTCTTGCCGAGCTCGACGCGCAGGTCGGCAAAGGTCGGGCACAGCGCCAGCGCGCGCTCGTACTCGCGCAGCGATTCGTCGTGCAGCGCCAGTGCGCGGTAGGTGGCGCCCATCTCGGCGTGCATGTTGGCGAGCTTGCCCTTGACGAACGGATCCAACTCGCGCGGCGCGCGCTGGGAGACCGCCATCGCCCGTTCGTAGATGGTCTTGGCCTCGGCGTACTTGCCGAGATCGTTACAGGTCACGACCAGGTTCAAGGCAGCCTCGGTGTAGGTCGGGTTGAGGCGCAGCGCCTCGCGAAACATCTCCTCGGCCTCCGGGAGCCGCCCCTCTTGGTGGTAGATGAAGCCCAGCATGTCGTAGACGTCGGGGTAGGGGGCCTTTTCGCGCAGCACCTCGGTCAGGCAGACGATCGCCTGCGCGTGTTCGCCGGCCTGGTAGTGCGCGCGGCCGCGGGCGACCAGCTCGCGCAGGCCGGCGCGCCCGCCGTCAACCATGGTTGGCCTGGGGCGTCGCGCCGGGCGCGATCGGCTTGGGCGCCGGATTCGGCCCGAAGCGGCGGCTGATGTATTCGAGGTACAGCTCGGAGCGCCGGGCCTGCGGCGCTTCGCCGTGCTCGGCGATCACGCGCGCGAAGGTCTCCTTGGCGCGCAGCGGATCGTTCATGTGCAGGTAGGTCTCGCCGAGCGAGTAGAGCAGCTCCGGCTCCCGCCCCGATCCCGGGTAGTGTTGGATCGCGCCTTCGAGGCGCATGGCCGCCGCCTTGGGGTGATCGGTCTTGAGATAGAAGCGGGCCACGTAGACCTCGTGATCGACCAGGCGCTTGAGCACCTCCTGGCGCATGTCCTGGACCTTCTTGCTGTAGGGCGAATTCGGGAACCTCCGGTGGAAGCTCTCGAGCTCACGCTGGGCGTCCTGCACCGCCGACTGATCCTTCTCGTACGACGGCGGCATGATCCAGAAGTCCTCGGGCATGTCGCGGTAATAGCTCTCGGAAATCCGGAAGGCGATGTAGCCGTCCTCCACCTTCTCGTGGGTGGGGTGCAGGCGGGCGAAGCTCTTGTAGCTCTCGATCGACTCCGTGTAGTTCCCCTGCGCGTACTGGGTGTCGGCCAGGGCCAGCTCGGCCATGGTGGCGTACTTTGAGAACGGAAATTTCTGTTTGACGAACTGGAAGTATTTCTTCGCCTCGGCGTAACTTTCGTCTTTCAGCTCCGCCATCCCTTTGTCGTAATTCTGTTTGGCCGTGAGAGAGTAGGTGACGGGTTTGGAGTCCTCGTCCGACTCGGCGCAGCCGAGACCGATCGCGGCCGACAGCGCGATCAGCGCAAACAGGCGTCTAAAGCGAGGTGACATGAAGAAACTATGGTACGTAAGCGGGGCGTCGCCGTCTACCTGGGCGTCGCCATCCACCATGACGGATTTCGCCGCATGCGTCGCCGCTGCCCGGAGCGTTTGACTCCGCGCCCCACGCTGGCGTTGCTCGCCGCCGGCGCGGTGCAGCTGTTTGCCTGCTCCGGCGCGGCACCCTCGGGGGCTGCGGGCGGCGCAGCGGTCGTCTCAGCGCCGGCCACGCCGGGCGCGCGGGATGCCAACCTGGCGGGGGCGCGCTGCAAGCCGGGGAGCGGCCAGCCCTGCGCTTGCCGGCAGCGCACCGGTGACGTTGCCGAGACCTCGCCTCCCGACGCGGAACACAAACGATTCGAAGTGCGCCTCGGTGCCGAAGGGGGCAGCGCGACGCTCGACTCGCCGACGCTTGGTCACCTGACCGGCGGCGCGGACGAGACCTGCTTTTATCTAGACGTCTTGCCGGGCACGACCTCGGAGGTCACCTTCACCGCGCGCGCAGCCACCGCCGACGGGGGCGTGAGCCCGCTGCTCGATCTGGCGGAGTATGGGCCCAAGGGCCCCTGGTGGTACGACCTGCTGGCCGTGCGCTGCGACGGGCCCGGCCACCGCTGCAACCGCGACGCGGCCGACGCCTGGAGCGCTGAGGCCAAGACCCGCAAGCGTGGTCGGATCGATCCCTGCGGCTCGGCCGTGATCTCGCACCTGGTGTGGGACACTTCGGGCGGAACCGGCGATCGCGAGCTGGGAAGGTTTCGAGACTTCACCGTGCGGTTCACGCTGGAGGTGAAGCGTTTCGCCACCCAGTTCCCGCCCGGCGCCACCGAGTGCGTGCCCAAATGAAGGTGCATCTGATCGGGATCTGCGGCACCGGGATGGGGACGTTGGCGGGGCTCCTCAAGGCGGCCGGCCACGACGTGCGCGGGTCGGACGAGCACGTCTACCCCCCCATGTCGACGCAGCTCGAGGAGCAGCAGATCCCCGTCTTCGAGAAGTTTGCCGCCGCCAACCTCGACTGGGGCCCCGACGCGGTGGTGGTCGGCAACGTCTGCCGCAAGGATCAGGTCGAGGTCCTCGCCGCGCAGGCCCGCCAGATCCGGCTCGAGTCTTTCCCGTCGCTGTTCGGCAAGCTGTTCTTAGAGCGCGTGGACGTAGCCGGGCTTGGCCCGGCGGAGTCCGTCGCGGGGGGGCACGGGGACCCTCCCGCGGTCTCCGACTCGAAGAAGTCCAAAAAATCGATCGTCGTGGCGGGGACCCACGGCAAGACCACCACCTCGTCGTTGCTGGCGCAGGTGCTGGCCGACGCCGGTCGCGATCCGTCGTTCTTGATCGGCGGCGTCCCGCTGAACTTCCGCCAATCCTGGCGGCTCGGCGCCGGTGAGGAGTTTGTGGTCGAGGGCGACGAGTACGACACCGCCTTCTTCGACAAGGGCTCCAAGTTCTTGCACTACCGCCCGCAGATCGCGCTTCTGACGTCGGTCGAGTTCGATCACGCCGACATCTTTCGCGACGAGGAGGCGGTGCAAGCGGCCTTCCGTAAGTTCGTCGCGCTGCTCCCCGAAGACGGGCTGCTGGTGGCGTGTGCCGCCTCGCCGGGGGCGATGGAGGTGGCGCGCAGCGCGCGCTGTCAGGTCGTCACTTACGGCCGACCCGGTTCGGGCGCCGACTGGACCTTCGAGGTGGTGGCACGCGCGCTCGGCGGGCGGGCCACCCTGGCCGTCGCGCGACGGGGCGAGCGGGTCGTCACCGTCGACACCAACCTGCCCGGGATCTACAACTACGAGAACCTGGTCGGCGTCATCGCCGTCGCATCGGCGCTGGGCGTCGAGCTGCCGGCCATCGCGCGGGCGGTCCGGCGGTTTCTGGGCGTGCGGCGACGCCAGGAGGTCCGCGGCGTCGCCCGCGGCGTCACCGTGGTGGACGACTTCGCGCACCACCCGACTGCCATCCGCGAGACCATCTTGGCGCTCAAGGGACGTTTCGGCCCGGGCAAGCTGATCGCCGCCTTCGAGCCGCGCTCGGCGACCAGCCGGCGCAACGTGTTTCAGACCGAGTTCGCCGACGCGCTCTCGGTGGCCGACGAGGTCGTGCTGGCCCCGCTCTACGCGCCCGAGAAGGTCCCGGAGGCCGACCGTCTGGACGTCGAGCGTCTGGCCGGCGATCTGCGGCGCGAGGATGTCCCGGCCCGGCTCATTCCCACCGTCGAGGCGACGGTCGCGCACCTGGCCGAGCGGGCCTCGCCCGGCGACACGGTGCTCGTGATGTCTTCCGGCGATTACGGCGGCCTGCACGATCGCTTGCTCGACGCGCTCGGCGATCCCGTGATGCCGGCCCGCGCCGAGCATAAGAACCGCATCGGCAACCTCCTCGATCGGGTCGGGATCGCCCACCCGGTGTTGGAGCAGTTCTGGCCCAGCTATCTCGTGATCCCGGGCGCCGAGCCCGCCGCGCCGCTCGTCGGCTGTGTCGCCATCGAGGTGGCCGGTGAGGTGGCGCTGCTGCGCATGCTGGCGGTGGCGCCCGAGCGGCGCGGCGAGGGGCTCGGCTACGTTTTGGTCGAGGCGGCCACCGAGCGGGCGCGTGCGCTCGGCGTCGGGCGGTTATACTTGGTCACCGATGGGGCGCAGGGGTACTTCGGCGAGCGGCTGGGCTTCGTCGCGGTCGACCGCAAGGACGTGACGGCCGCCATCGCGGCCACCGCCGAGTACGCCCTGGCCCGATCGAAGAACGCGACCTGGATGCGAAAGGAGCTCTGAGGCGATGGGCGTAACCGCACCCGCGAATCCTTCCGGCCCGCCGGCGCCGCCGCCGCGCGATCCGCTCGAAAGCTCGCGTCTGATCGCGTCCGAGATCGCGCGCGACGCGGGGCGGGTGCTGATGGA
>Ga0209483_1002762_pt1 | contig 11981 bp, 9 predicted proteins | sample NGEPerA_FD_184508 | JGI IMG/M metagenome (GOLD analysis project Ga0209483, IMG submission 184508) | Arctic peat soil microbial communities from the Barrow Environmental Observatory site, Barrow, Alaska, USA - NGEE PermafrostL2-A... | ecosystem: Environmental > Terrestrial > Soil > Wetlands > Peat... | reverse complement strand
GCCCAAGGGCGACATGTTCGTCGCTGTCCTTGCCAAATCGGCATGGCACGCAGTCGGGGCGCAGATCAGTTCGCTGCTCGCCTTCGTCAACAAGACCTATTCCGAGACCGGGCAGGTCAAGCTGAACTCGCGCGATCCGCTGAAGGAACCGACCGTCGAGTTCAATCTGCTGTCCGACCGGCGCGACCTCGACCGCCTGATGAGCGGTTTTCGCAAGATGGCGGCGCTGCAGTTGAGCGCGCCGCTCAGCGCGGTGACCGACAAGCCCTTCCCGGCCTCCTACTCCGACCGCGTCCGCAAGATCGGCGTGGTCAACACCAAGAACAAGGTGCTCACCGCTATCGCCGCCGCGCTGATGGACGGTCCGGCCGCACTGCGCCATACCATGATCGACAATTTTGTGGTCGAAGGATTCACATTCGATCAGGTGATGAACGATGAGGAAGCGCTCGAAGCCTTCGTGCGCAAGGCGGCGATCGGCGTCTGGCACGCCTCCTGTTCATGCCGCATGGGCCGCGCCGACGATCCCATGGCGGTCGTCGACACCCAGGGCCGCGTCAAGGGCGTGCAGGGCCTGCGCGTGGTCGACGCCTCGATCTTCCCGGTCGTGCCCTGCGCCAACACCAATTTTCCGACATTGATGACGGCAGAAAAGATTGTGGAGACGATGCTGTCGCACTGACGGCGTGCTCCCCTGACAGTGAATTCCAGCGAGCGAGATTCGTCGAGAGCGCCTTCGCCCTACGCATCAACCAAATCGAACGTATCTTTCCAACGCACGACCCGCGCCGTGGACGGCGAGGGAAAATGCGCCGTGCACATCAACGTCGACGTATCGCAGAAGCGGCCGAACAATTCCCGCCTCGACGCTCCAGCTATTGCAGAGTCGTAATCCGACATCATGCCGAGTTCGGGATAGCGGGCCTGCAGCGGCGAGTGGATCATGTCGCCGGTGATGACGGCATCGTCGCCCGGCTTGCCGACGTGAACCGAATAATGATCGATGGTGTGGCCGGGCGTCGGGATCAGCGTCATGAGGTCGTTGAAGGCGTACGCGCTCTTGACGATGTCGACGCGATTGGCGGCCACGATCGGCAGCACGGAATCGGTCACCCAGGGGCATGCTTCCGGATTGTCCCGGTGCCGGCGGGTCCAGTAGTCGAGTTCGCGGTCGGCGAAGACATAGCGCGCCTTGGGGAAGGTCGGCACCCATCGGCCGTTTTCGAGCCGCGTATTCCATCCGACATGGTCGGTGTGCAGATGCGTGCACATGACGAAATCGATATCGTCGACGCCGAAGCCGCTTGCGGCGAGGTTCTTCTCATAACGATCGGAATTCATCATGTTCCAGAAGCTGTGGGTCGGCCGCGGCTTATGGTTGCCGACGCAGCTGTCGATCATGATGGTGTGGTGTGGCGTCTTGACGATGTAGCTCTGGATGCAGAGCATCAGTTCATCTTTGGGGCCGATGAACCTTGGCTGCAGCCAGCCCCGATTCTCGTCGAGGAGTTCTTTTGTCAGCTTCGGAAAGAATTGCAGTGCCTCGAAGAAGGGCCCCTCCTGCTCGACGATGCGATGGATCGTGGTGTTGCCGATTTCGATCTGCGCGGGCAAGGTCGCCTCCGTTTCAGGGTTACTAACGACTCCTGGTCGCCATATAAGCGTGCTCCAGCCGGCGCGGCAGGTCGGCATCGCCTGTGCTTGCTTCCAGCACGATCGATCCGCGTGCGAGAGCATAGACGCGATCGGCCAGCGCCAGGGCCTTCTCGATCAACTGCTCGACCAGCAACACCGCGGTCCCCGATTCGCGCAAGCGCTGCACCACTACCAGCACCCGATCGACCAACACCGGCGACAGTCCAGCCGACGGCTCGTCGAGCATCAAGAGGCGCGGCCGTCGAACCAGGCCCTGCGCCACCGCGAGAATCTGCTGCTGGCCGCCGGACAACGCGGCAGCGCTGCCGTGACGTTTGGCGGCGATTTCCGGAAAGAGCGCCAGCGCCTCCTCGACGCGCGCCTCGCGTTCGCGGCGCGGCAGGTCGTAGACCGCGAGCAGCAGATTATCGAGCACGCTGAGCTGCGTGAAGACTCGATGTCCTTCGATGACATGCGAAATCCCCGCCCTGACGGTATCGCGCGGACTGCAGCCTGCGAGATCGCGGCCCCCGAACTGCACCCGCCCCGACCAGGGCAGCAATCCCGACACTGCGCGCAACAGCGTGGTCTTGCCGGCGCCGTTGGGGCCGAGCAGCGCCACCACCTCGCCAGCCCCCACCTTCAGGTCGACGCCGCGCAGCACGCCGATCTTGCCGTAGCCGGACGAGAGAGCGCTGACATCCAGCAGCGGATCAGGCGCCGAGATAGGCATTGACCACCTCCCGATGCGCACGGATTTCGGCTGGAGTCCCCGCCGCCAATATCTTGCCGAGATTGAGCACGGTGACGCGATGGCAGATGTCGAAGATCAGATCGGGATGGTGCTCCACCACCAGCACGCCGGTGCCGGCCCGGGCAATCGCCAGGATCAGCGCTCCCAGCCGTTCGATCTCCTCTGCCGATAGTCCGGCCGCGGGCTCGTCGAGCAAGAGATAGGCTGGGCGCAGCATCAAGGCGCGGGCGATTTCAGTGAAGCGCAACTCGCTGTGCTGCAGCCGATCGGCTCGCACGGAAGCGAGTTGCTCCAGCCCGACCGCCGCAAGCGCCAGCATCGCGGTATCGTGTAGTTTCGCTTCATCGCGCCGGTGGCGCGGCAGCGACAGCAGGGATTCGACGAACGTCGCCTCGCCGTCGATGGTGCCGCCGATCATGACGTTCTGCAGCACCGAGGCGGAGCCGACGATGCGCGGGGTCTGGAACGTGCGGGCGATCCGCAGATGCGCGCGGCGGTGGCGCGCCAGCACCGGCATCGCGGCTCCGTTCAGCCTGACGGCGCCGCGCTGCGGGGCGTAGTAGCCGGAGATGACATTCAGCGTGGTGGTCTTGCCGCTGCCGTTGGGGCCGATCAATCCATGCACCTGACCTGGCCCGATCTCAAGATCGAGACCGTCGATCGCTATGACCCCGCCAAAACTCAGCGCCACCTCGTCCAGTGTCAGCGCGCCGGCATCGGGCGGCGAGCCGAGCAGCGGTTCGAGCAATTCGGGCCGCGGGACGATCGCGCGGTCGCTCTCGAGCGGCCGGCGATTCCTGAAGTCGAGCATTTCGGCGATGCCGCCGGGCATCGCCAGCACGATGACGAGCAGCAGCACCGCATAGAGGAAGGTCGACCATGCGACCAAGGGTGCGGCAAATTCCGGTAGCACGGTCAGGAGGATTGTCCCGAGCAGCGGCCCCAGGATGGAGCCGCGCCCGCCGATCAGGATGGCGATGAAGAACAGGATCGATAGATCAAGCGTGAACGCGTCCGGCGTGATGTAGGACTGCAAGGTGGCGAACAGGCCGCCGGCGACGGCCGCGACCGCGCCGCTGAACAGGAACACCATTCCGAGCAATGCAGGCTTGGCGATGCCACTTGCTTCCGCTGCGACCTCGGCATCGCGGATCGCGGTGAGCGCGCGGCCGAAGCGGCTGGCGGCGATATTTGCCGTCATCCAGGTGCAGATCGCGGCGAGGCCGAAGCAGAAATAATAAAAGCCCCATTGCGAATCGAAAGGCGCCGGGAAGACCGGTCCGGCCACGCCGACGCCGCCGCCGGTGACGCTCTGCCAGGCCAGCGCCACCTGCGTTACGATGGTGGCAAAGCCCAGCGTCGTGATGGCGAAATAGAAGGTGCGCAGCCGCAGCGCCGGCAGGCCGACGATCAAGCCGAAGACGGCGCCGACCGGGGCCGCAATCGCCAGCGCCAGATAGGGCGGCAACTCCGGCGTGGCAGTGCCGGCGACGAGGACGCTGGTGGTATAGGCTCCGAGCGTGAGCAACGCGACCCAGCCGATCGCAATCTGCCCGCCGAACCCGACCACCAGATTAAGCCCCGACACCAGCACCCAATAGATGCAGGCGCGCGTCGCAATCACGCCCCAATAGCCGCCGCCGTACAGCGGAAACGACACGCCCACGACGAAGAGCACCAGGAAAGGCAGCGCCGCGCCGTACAGGCTCGAGGCGCCCTGCACTTTCGCCCTGCTCGGGCGCAATGGCGTTGCCTGCATATCCATCAAACGCGCCGCTGGTGGGATGCACCGGCGAGACCCTCGGGGCGCGCCAGTAGCACGATGATGAAGACCGTGAATACCGCAACCGACGCGAAGATGCCGCCGACCAGGAAGTTCGCGGCCTGCTGGAACAGTCCGAGCAGGATGCCGGCGATGACGGCGCCGCGGTTGTTGCCCATGCCGCCCAGCGCGACCGGGACAAAGCCATAGAAAGTCAGCACCGGCGCGTTGGCAAAGAAGGCGAGCAGCATTTCGCCGCCGGCAAAGCCCGCGAGCGCACCGATCATCCCGGCCAGCGCAAAGCTCGCCATCCGCAAGGTGCGTTCCGGCAGGCCGAGCGCACGCGCCGCGAAATTGTCCTCGGCGATCGCCAGAAAGGCGTGGCCGACCAAGGTGTGACGATACAATAGTTCGAGGCCGGCGATCACCACCGCGCAAGCGAGCATTGGCAGCCAGAACTGCTGATCGAATCCGCCGCGGGCGATGTCGAGCAGCCGTGGAAACGGCTGTTGCTCCGTGCTCCATTCGATCGCGGTGAACTGCTGGACCACCAGCGCCAGCGCCAGCGTGGAGAGCACGTAAAGATGCTGCTCCAGGCTCTTGAGCACCGGCCGCACGGCGACGATCTCGGTGACGACCCCGACCAACGCGCCGCCTGCCAATGCCAGCACAAGGCCCGCGGCGACCGGCATCCCCATCCGGAGAATGAACAGCGAGCCCAGCACGCCGCCCAGCATCCCGAGCGTGCCAGCGGTGAAGCTGAACACGCGCGAGGCAGAGAACATCACATTATAGGTGATGGCGATCAGTGCGTAGATGCAGCCGATCGCCACTCCCGTCGAGACGATCGACTCGACCATCGGCTCAGGAGCCGTAGCCTGGAGCCAGATTGAACGCGCCATCCTTGAGCGAATTGGCCTCGACCATCACCACTTCATTGTCGGGGTAGCCGTTGTGTTGGTCGGCGGTAAAGGCGATATCGCCGTAGACGCCCGGGAAATTCTTGAGCTGATTGAGATAGCCGACGATCGCTTGCGGCTCGGTGCCGACGCTCTTCATTGCATCGGCAATCATCCGTGGACTGTCGTAGCCAAGCGCGATCCACCACAACAGCGTGTCGCCCATGTCGATCTTGGCGCTCTTCAGGCGGTCGACGAAGGCGCTGGTGCGATCCGTCATCTTGCCGCCGGTGGCGTAGCAAACCGGCCGGAAGTTATTCGGATAGACCTTGGCCCAGTATTCGGGCTTTTCCAGCAGCGCCTGGGTCTGGCCGGAGCCGAGCGTTGTCTGGCCGATGATGGGCACGTCCCAGCCCATCTGCCCGCGGGTGTTGATGATGCGCGACAGGAAGCCGGCATTCACGCTCCAGGGCATGATCGCTTCCGCGCCCGACGACTGCATGCGCAAGAGTTCGGGCTTGAGGTCCGGATTGGCGGCGTCGACATTGCCCTGATAAACGACTTCGGCGCCAATTCCCTTGAGCATCGGCACATAGGCGTTGACGGAAGCCGTGCCATAGCCGGTGGTATCGCTGATGACCGCGACCTTCTTGCGCTTGAGCACGTCCACCACATAGCGGTTGGCGGCGCCGCCGATCTGCTGGTTGGTGGGCGCGTTGCGGAAGCACATCGGATATTTCTTGGGGTCGGTCAGGGTATCGACCCAGCAGGGATGAACCTGCGGCATGTTGGCGCGCGCGAGCAACGGCACGACCGCGAGCGACTCGCCGGAATTGACCGGACCGAAGACGACGCTCACCTTCTCGCCGTGCGTCAGTTCCGCCGCACCGTTCACGGCCTTGGTCGGATCGCTTTGGGTGTCGCGGGTGATCAGTTCGATCATCCGCCCGTCGATGCCGCCGGCCGCGTTGATCTCCTGCACCGCCAGCTGGGTGCCGCGGTTGATCCCGACCCCTGTGGACGATGAGGGACCGGTGAGAGCCGGCAGATAGCCGACCCGGATCGGGTCCTTGGCCGCGATGGCGGGCTTGGCCAAAGAGCTGGCCATGGCGGCAGCACCGGCCGCAAGCGCTTGACGACGAGTCAACGACATCTTGAATTCCTCCCTAAGCGTTTCTTGATTCACTCCCAAAACTTGTCGAGGTCGCTTCGGACCTTCGTTTCTTGGACTTCGGCGGTGGACTATAGCGTCGGCTTGACGGTCTGCAAGGCGCGCGCGCTCCACCAAAAGTCAAACTCAGGTGTAGTGGGCACAATCCGCCGCGTCATCGTCCGGTCGTGATACCGCGGAGCGAGCCTCCGCCCGCTCATTGCCGCCGCCTTCCCGGTCAATCCGAGCTATTCATGTCGTCTTACAGGCCTTAGCGCAAGTGACATAACATTGGTGAGTTGACGCTAGGCAGTTTGAGCGGACTTCCCTGCGCCGCCGCGAACGGTCTGGTCCAGGAAAGCCTCCAGGCCGGAGATACATTCGCGATCGCGATAGATGCGGTGCTTACTGCCGGCGATCCGCGCGGACAATTCGGTTCGTCTCGCCGGGTTTCGGCCGAGGTCGGCTGCGATCGAAACATATTCGTCGATGGTTCGCGCCGTCGTCTCGCGGATGCCCATCCTGTCGAGAATGGCTTGGGTATGCCGCCCACGCATCATCTCGCCGGCGAGCGTCACGATCGGAAGGTCGTGAACCAGGCTCTCCAGGACCGAGTTGCAGCCCGACCAGCCGATGCTATCCAGCACGACGTCACATTTGCCGATGGCCGCGACAAAGGCGTCGGGCGCCAGTCGGGGCAGGAAGACGCAACGGTCCTGGGCGGCCAGACCGACCGCCTCGAAGGCACGCGCCAGCCGTTCCCGGAACATCCTGGTGACGCCGCTTCCGCCTGCGAACTCGATAAAGGTAAATTGGCAATCCGGCACCGCAGCCGCGATGCGCGCAAAAGCCTCGTCAAACTGCGGCTGGTATTTCGGCAAGGACTGGCAGCACCAATAGACCACGCTACGCGGGCGCAGGCCGAGTTGCTCGCGGTCGATCGGGACCGGCGGAGGGCTTTCGGGCTCGTAGTAGATCGAGAGATTCGGCAGCCGGACGAGACGTTCGCAATAGTGATCCGCGGCGCCTGTCGGCTCCATGAGATCGCTGCTGAGGAAGTAATCCATGGTCGGAAACCCGCTGGTCACCGGGTGCCCCCAGGAAACGCATTGGACGGCCGCGAGACGCTGTGCAGCAAGCTGGGCTGTGACCTTGTCCATTCCGATTTCCGGATAGATCAGGACGTGCGGCGCGTCGTCCAGGATCGTGCGCCGCCAGGCATCGAGTGACATGGGGCCCTGGACGAAGCGTTCGCATAATGCCGCCGCGGCGTCGGTCTCGCCATCGCTTTCACCGCTCGTGTAATAGCCCGACAAGCGAAAACGCTCCCGGTCCAGCATCTTGAGCCAACCCTTGATCGGGACCTTCCAGTTCGAATGCTGTCTGAAGAAACCGCTGACGATACCGAGCCGGATCGGCTCGTGCCGCGCCGGCGGTCGCGGCAAGGCCGGCGTCTGGTATCGGGCGGCCATGATCTTGCAGACCATCGCACCATACAGCGATTGAAGTTCCCGATCGTTGCCGCCCTGATAGGGCAGATAGAACGGCTGCTGGGAACCGATCACGTCCGCCAGCGCCGCCGGCGTGCCGGCGCGCGCGACATCCGCGCACAATTTCGTCAGCCGGAGCGCATAGGTCTCGCGCCGTTCGGCGAGACCGGATTGGGTTTCATAGAGGGCCGGAAGCTCCGCCATGCACCAGGCGAATTCGGCTTCGAGAAAGTCCGGCTTGAGCGCGAACGCGCGGGCAAAATGCGTGCGCGCTTCGTCGATCCGGGTCTCGCCGCGCAGCGCCACGCCGCAATTGTAGTGAGCCATGACGAAGCTCGGATCGATCCCTAGAGCGGCTTCATATTGTGCGATCGCCTCCTCGCGGCGGCCAAGGGCACGCAGGATATTGGCGAGATTGTTGCGGGCACCGGCGCTGTCCGGGCGCAGTGCGACCGCCCGCTCGGCATGGCCGAGCGCCTCGGATTGTCGATCCACCTGCTGCAGCAGCAAGGCAAGATGCAGATGGGCGTCGACGAAATCCGGGCGTAGTGAAATGGCGCTGCGAAAATGTCTCTCGGCGTCCGAAAGGCGGCCGGCTGGTTGCAGCACCGAGGCCAGATTGAAATGCGCGGCAGGCGAATCCGGCTCACTCTTCAGGATCCATTCAAACTGCGCCAGCGCTTCGTCGAAGCGTCCAAGCGACCGCAATCCGCGCCCGAGATTGTTGCGCGCCTCGCCGTAGCCGGGATTGAGCGCCACCGCTTGCTCGAAACAGGACAGGGCATCGGCGAGCAATCCGTTGGCGGCGAGAATCACGCCCCGGTCGTTGTGCGCTTCGGCAAAAGCTGGCTCGATCGCCACGGCCCGGCCGACCAGAACCGCCGCATCCGGACGTTTCAACTGATGGGCGACCACTCCCAAAAGATGGAACGCGCGGGCGTTGTTCGGGTCGGCCTCGCAGACGGACCGATAGAGCCGCTCGGCCTCGACCAGGCGGCCGGCGCGATGCTGCGCTATCGCGGCCGCGAGCCTCTGACCGTCGCCGCCCCCGGCATTCACGGCGGATCCTCGGACCCCGGAAGTCTCACCAGTCGCAAGACCGATAGCGTCCGCGCCCGAGATCGACCTCGCAGGGACTGCCATAGACCCAAACCGGTTGATCGCAGGGCAGCGCGCGCGCGGCTCGATAGGGCGTATTACACGCGATGTTCGAGGCGGGATGAAAAACCAGCCGGCCGCCATAATAGGGTGGCGGCGCCACGATTTGCGGCTCGTCAGCACCAATGCGGGCATGGCGATGATGTCGTGGCAACTTATGGGCGTTGGCCCACCCGTTGCCGGCGCCAAATGCCAGCAGGGCCGCGAGGGTGACGATGGTTCGCATCAACATGGCTCGTTATCCTTTCCCTCGCAATCGCCTTCGATCGCGAACGCAGCCGGCGCCCGTCCCGAGAGCCAAGTCTGCCACATCCGCAGGTAGGCCGCTTCGATATTTGCGGTCAATTTCGGCGTGTCAAACAAGGCACAGGTGTCACGGCTCGCTTCCAGTCTCCGTCGTAGCGCGACAAGGCGCCGCGGATCGCGCGCCAGCGCCAGCGCCGCCTGTTCATATTCCTCAAGCGATCCCGTGACCAGTTCCGCCATGTCGGCCGCCCTCAGGAGACTGCCCGCGACTCGGCCGGCGAACGTGTTTCCGCTGCAGGTCAGGACCGGCAATCCCGTCCACAAGGCATCGCTGGCCGTGGTATGGGCGTTGCAGGGTAGCGTATCGAGAAACAGGTCGGCGTGCCGGTGACGCCCGAGATGTTCGGCCGACGGGATCAGCGGCGCAAAGATCAGCCGCGACGGGTCGATCCCTCGCCTTCCCGCTTCCGCACGCAGATGGCCTTTGACCAGTCCGTTGCTCTCGAGCAGCCACAAGACGCTGCCGGGAACCGAGCCGAGCAGCCGCATCCAGATATCGAAGAATGCCGGCGATATCTTGTAGCTGTTGTTGAAGCAGCAGAGCACGAGCCCCTCGGCCGGCAGCCCGCAATCACCTCGCGACGTCCCAAGATCCGCCGCTTCACGCCGCCGGTCGTTCACCTGATAGCTGTCGGGAAGATGCACCAGCCTTTCTGAAAAGAACGGTTGCTCGCTGCCGGGCGCCACAAACGGGTCGACCACGAGATAATCGATGAAGTCCGCTCCCATGGTGGCGGGGAATCCGAGGTAACTCACCTGCACCGGCGCCGGGCGGTGCGCTGCGATCGCCGGCCGGGCACCGTGGGTATAGCCCTTGAGATCGACCAGGATGTCGATCTCATCGGCATGGATCCGTTCGGCGGCCTTGCGGTGCGGCAGGTCGCGGATATCGACGAAGCGGTCGAATGCGGAGCGAAGTCGAGCGCGCATCGGACCGTCGTCATCGCGACCACAGGAATAGGCGAAGACCTCGAAGCGGGCGCGATCGTGGCGCTCGAACAATTCGGCCATCAGTTCGGCGGTAGCATGCTGGTGAAAATCGCCGGACACATAACCGAGGCGAATGCGCTCGCGCGGAACAATGGGCTGATGTGCGAACACAGCTTGCCGCGGCGGCCGGATCGTCGCGATCCAGCTCTCGGCGCATTGCAATTGATCCGCCGCGGAGGCCGGCGTCGACAGCAGGTAGAATGGCGGAACGCGAACCCCTCGCCGCACCATGCCGAGCAGCTCGTCCTGATTCTTCTCATGGCCGTCCCAATCGCAGGACTGGGCGCGATGATAGACGAGCTGGCTGAATGCATCCGCGTAATCGGGCCGCAGGCGCAGCGCGTTGCGATAGGCCGCGATCGCCTCGCCGAGATTGCCGAGTTCGCGCCAGGCGTTTCCCAGATTGTAGGAAGCTTCGGGAAAATCCGGCCTGTACGCCAGCGCCTGTTCGAGCGCGATCCGCGCCTCGTCGGGCCGGCCTTGCGCCAATAGCGCGGTCCCCAGATTGTTGCAGGCATCGGCATGAGCCGGAATCCGTTGCAGCAGCTCGCGGTAAAGATCGACCGCCTCGCCGGCGCGTCCCAGTTCCTGCAGCACGATCCCCGCATTATTGATCGCGTCGACGTAATCTGCGCGAAGCCTGACGGCCTGACCATAGGCCGCAAGTGCTTCTTCCAATCTCGTCTGCTGTTGCAGTACCATGGCGCGATTGTAGAAGGCCTCGGCATAATCGGCTTTCACCCTGATGGCGTTTTCGAATGCCGCCAGCGCCTCGTCGAGGCGGCCCTGGTCCTTCAAGACGGCTCCGAGGTTGTTGTGGCCGACGGCGATCCCGGGATTGAGCGAGATGACGCGCCGATAGGCGGCCTCGGCGGCGTCCAGTTGGTGCCATTGATGCAGCGCGGCCGCGAGGTTGAACTGGGCTTCCGCATAGGTCGGTCTCAACGCGACCGCTTCGCCATAGGCCGCTGCCGCCTCCTCGAGTCCGCCCCGGAGCTGAAGCAATACACCGAGATTGTTGTGGGCTTCGGCGTAGCCGCGTCGGGCCGCAATGGCGGAGCGATAGGAAGTCATCGCCTCGTCGAGATCGCCTTGCTGCCGGAGCGCATTGCCGAGCGCGAGATGGGCTTCGGCATAATTCGCATTGAGCCTGATCGCCTCGCGGTGGGCCGCCGCGGCGTCCGCTGGCCTGCCCTGCTGCTGCAACACCGACCCAAGATTGTTATGACCTACGGGATTGTCGGGCTGCAGCTTGATCTCCTGGCGAAACATCCGCTCGGCACCAGTGAGATCGCCCTGCTGCGCGGCGATGATGGCAAGATTGCCGAAGGCGGCCGCGTTGGTGGGATCGATTCTCAAAACCGCCGTGTAGAGCCGCCTGGCATCTCCGATCCTGCCCCCGCGTTGCGCCGCCACGGCATCCTTCAGCAACTGTTCAGATGTCGGATTTCCCACGGGCGCCGTTCGTTCTCACGCAGCCTTCAGTCGCGCAGCCGATAATTGGTGTACTTGATATCGAAACTGGTCGCGCCATAAAGCTTCACATAGATCAGTGGACCAGCAAGCTTGACCTCGTCGATCGAGCGCGGCCCCTTGAACAAGGTGCCGTCCTTCTCATGGCCGGCTGCGTAGATGACGGCCTGCCCCGTGGACGGCGTGAGCGTTACCAGCATCGTCACGGTGACCGCCGCGTCCGGGATGTATTTCGAGACATCAACCTCGATCGGCGAAGGTTCGACCGGCGCCTGGGCCGGCGTCTCGGCCTGAACAAGCTGCACAACGGCGGGTGGCGGTTGCATATCCATCGGCTGGTTCCCCGTAATCTCGGCAGTCTAGC
>Ga0209483_1002761_pt1 | contig 11981 bp, 8 predicted proteins | sample NGEPerA_FD_184508 | JGI IMG/M metagenome (GOLD analysis project Ga0209483, IMG submission 184508) | Arctic peat soil microbial communities from the Barrow Environmental Observatory site, Barrow, Alaska, USA - NGEE PermafrostL2-A... | ecosystem: Environmental > Terrestrial > Soil > Wetlands > Peat... | reverse complement strand
ACTATAATCCGTTTTGCAATCCTGTATTGGCGCGCGGCGCTCTATAAGACATTTCAAGAAAGTCTGGGGACAAATCCGTTGAAGACACGATTCGACCGCTCATTGCTTTCCGCCTTAACACTAGTATTTGCAGTGCTGACACTTGCCGTTATGGCGCCCATGGCCGCGGCAAAATCAGCTCCTCCGCCGCAGGTTGTGCTGGCGAGCGGCTGGCAGTTGCAGGATGTGGCGAAGGCTCCGCAACCGGGCGCGGAGGTCGCTTCGCCGGGCATGAACACCAGCGGCTGGTACACGGCCACGGTTCCAGGCACGGTTTTGACGACGCTGGTCAATAATCACGTGTATCCCGAGCCGCTTTATGGAGAGAACAATCGCCCAGAGGTGATTCCAGACAGCCTGGCGCGGGCGTCGTATTGGTACCGAACGCTGATCGATGTTCCGAAGTCTTATAAGGGCCATCATGTGTGGCTCAACTTCGACGGCATCAACTACTCTGCGGCGGTGTGGGTCAACGGCGTGCAGGTGGGCACGATTCGCGGAGCGTTCATCCGCGGCATCTTCGACATCACGGCAAATGTGACGCCGGGCAAGAAGGCGGTGCTGGCGGTGCTGGTAACGCCGCAACCGAATCCCGGAATTCCGCACGAACATACGCTGCGTGCCGGCTTGGGCGGGAATGGCGGCATTACTGCCATTGATGGGCCGACGTTTCTTTCCACGCTGGGCTGGGACTGGATTCCGGCGATGCGCGACCGCGATGCCGGCATCTGGGCAAAGGTTTTTCTATCGGCAACGGGGCCGGTGGTGTTGAAGGATCCGTTGGTGACCACCGATCTGCCGCTGCCTAAGACAGACTCGACCGACGTGGCCGTGCAGGCGACGCTTGAAAACGTGAGCGACCAGCCGCAGAAGGGCGTGGTGCAGGGAACGATTGAAAACATCCCCTTCGAAAAAGATGTGGAACTGGCGCCGCACAGCAAGCAGACCGTGAGCTTCGACGCGAAGACCACGCCGGCACTGCACATGGAGCATCCTCGGCTGTGGTGGCCGAACGGCTACGGCGAGCCGAATATGTACAAACTGCATTTGAGCTTCAAGCAGGAACACGAAGTTTCAGACGCTCAAGACGTGGATTTCGGCGTGCGCAAAATCAGCTACAGCGTGCCCGGCACCGATACTCTTACGATTTCGGTGAATGGCGTGCAGGTGTTTATCCGCGGCGGCGACTGGGGACTGGACGAGGCCATGAAGCGCATTCCGCGCGAGCGGCTGGATGCTCAGATTCGCCTGCACAAGATGGCGAATCTGAACCTGATTCGCAACTGGGTGGGCCAAAGCACGGGCCAGGATTTTTACGAGCTGTGCGACAAGTACGGGATTCTAGTCTGGGATGAGTTCTTCCAGCCAAACCCGAACGACGGGCCCAATCCCACCGATATCGATACGTACATGGCCAACGTTCGCGACAAGATTCTGCGCTTCCGCAACCATCCGTCGATCATGTTGTGGTGCGCGCGCAACGAAGGCTATCCGCCTCCGGAGATTGATGCGGCTTTGCGCAAGCTGATCCCTGAACTTGATCCGACACGGCGCTACCAGCCCAGTTCGACAGACGGAGCCGGCGTTCGCTCGCACGGGCCGTACCGCTGGCGGACTCCGCGGGAGTTCTACAAGGTCACCGACGATTTCTTCAAGACCGAGACGGGCAGTGTTTCAGTGCCGACGCTGGAGTCGATCCACGGCATGATGCCGAAGAAGGATTGGGAGACGATCAACGACGACTGGGCCGAGCATGACTTTGCCAAAGGCAACTCAGGCGCTGACAAATTCCCTGGCCTCATCGCCGCTCGCTACGGTGCGTTTCGCAACCTGGCCGACTTTGTGCGCAAGTCGCAACTGGCGAATTACGAGGCCTTCCGCGCCATGTATGAAGGGCGCAATGCGCAGCTGTTCCATCCCACCACGGCCGTCATCACCTGGATGAGCGATCCGGCTCAACCGAGTTTTGTGTGGCAGATTTACCACTACGATTTTGAGCCGATGTCTTCGCTGTTTGCGGTGATGAAGGCCGGCGAGATGGTGCATATCCAGTTCAACGAGCCCACCGGCGATCTGCAGGTGATCAACAATCTACCCGATGCGGTAAAGGATGCGGTGGAGCGGGTTGAAGTTTATAACCTGGACGGCACGCTGGCTTATCAGCACGAGGGAAAAGTAACTGCGGAGCCGGATGTCGCCACAAATCTGGGTCCGGTCCTGTTCCCGTCGACGGTTTCACCAGTGCACTTCATCAAGCTGGAATTGCATGACGCGACTGGGAAGCTGTTGTCTTCGAATTTTTATTGGCGCAGCCTGCCCGAGCATCCAGACGATTTCAACGATCTGAACAAGCTACCGATGGTCACGCTTGATGCGAAGGCCGCGAGCAGGGACGCAGACGGCAAACGAGTGGTGACATTGACGCTGCACAATCCGTCGAAAGACATCGCGCTGATGGCTCACATGCAATTGCGGCGGCAGAAATCGGGAGAGCGCGTGCTGCCGGTTTTCTACAGCGACAACTATGTTTCGCTGGTGCCCAACGAAACGCGCACGATCACGATTGAAGCAGATTTGAGTGGGTTCAACGGGGAGAACGCGCTGGTGGTGTTCGATGGGTGGAATGTGACAGTTGCGCCGGCATCCTCCAAGGGCGCTGCAGTGGCACCGAATCTGGATGCGGATCCGGCGCACTCGCCGGAGACGGAACTGCCGTTCCAGACGGTTGGGCTGCGGTAATTGAACCAGTAACGTCGAGTGCTGCGAGTCCCACCCTTGCGACAAGAACAAAAGCGTCGCAAGGATGGGGCACCTGAAACTCTCCAATCCACACGCAGAAAGGCCCGCAACCATTATGGTTGCGGGCCTTTTTAATGCTGTGTGAATTGCCTTTGGGTTACATGCCCGGCAACTGGGGAGTCTGTGCCTTGGCGTTGAGGCGGATGCGGTTGTGCTTCTTGTAGTCGGCGAGAACTCCGCTCATGAAGACGTTGAATGCTTCTGAGCGACGCTGTTCGAGAAGCTGATCGCGGGTCTGGTCGAAGTTCTTGGTTATCTCGTCCGCTGTGGGCTCCTGCTTGTCGATCAGCTTGGCAACCACGCCCGTGCGTTGCGCGTTGATGGGTCCGCTGATGTTGCCGACCGAGAGATCAAAAAGCTGCGGAGCGACCTGGGCTAAGGCTCCCATGTCGGGAACCTGGCCGGAAGGGCCAACCAAATCGCTGGTCTTTACGGTTGCACCGACGGCCTTGGCAGCCTTGGCCAAATCGTGTTCCGATTTAGCTCTCTCAGACAGCTCGGTTGTCTTCTGGCTCAGCAGTCCGGGAAGCTGCTCGTCGCGAAAATCTTCAAGGACGTGTGATTTGAAGTCGGCAAATGCAGGTGCGTGGGCCGGCGCGGTGCCGGTGACTTGGAAGATTGCGTAGCCTTCGCCGGTGGGCGCTTCCTGCGGTGGGTCTCCCTGCTTGGAAGCGAAGGCCTTGGAGAGAAGCGACGAACTGTCGGGGAGCGCTGCGATTACGCCCTGGGCGCCGACCAGAGGCGTGGTCACCACTTCAAGGTGGTGAGCAGCCGCCGTCTTGTCGAGTCCATTCTTAATCGCCTCAGAGGTGAGCGCCTTGGCATAGTTGTCTTCCGCAGCCGCCTCGTTCTGGCGAAGCAGCGTTGCCTGGATGGTGGATTGCACGTCGTTGAGCGACTGGGCGTGCGCCGTGGTGCGCTCTTCTACTTGAACGATGTGATAGCCGAACTGGCTCTTGATGACTTTGATGTCGTTGATCTTCTGGCCGAAGATGGCGGCGTCAAACTCAGGCACCATGCGGCCGCGCTGAGAGAAACCGAGCTCGCCGCCGGAACCCTTGCTACCGGGGTCGTCGGAGTTCTTCTTGGCCAGATCGGCCCAGTTGCCGCCAGACTGAAGCTGCTTGAGAATCCCCTCGGCCTTCGCCTTTGCCGCAGCATCGGTCTTGGCGTCCGCGCCTGCCGGCACTGAGATGAGGATATGCCGCGACCGGGCCTGCTCAGGGACCGAGTACTCGGACTGGTGCGCGGTAAAGTACTGCTGAATCTGCTGCTGGCTGGGCTGAGGTACGCCGCCGGGCAGTTGGCTGGGAGTAAACGCAAAGTAGGTGATCTTGCGCTGTTCCGGCACGCCTGTTGCATAGCGCGCAGTGTTCTTCTTGAAGAATGCCTCGAGGTCGCTGTCGCTGGGATTGATGGTCTTGCGCAGATCGTCCGAGGAGATGACCGCATAGTCGAACTTGATCTTGATGTTGTTCTTGCGATAAGCTTCGCGGACTTCCTGATCGCTGACCGTGACTCCCGCCGTGATGAGCGCCTGCAGCCGGCGGACAACGATGTCGGTCTTGACGCTGTTCTCAAATTCCTTCACCGACATGTTGAGCCGCTCTGAAATGAGGGCCGCATACTGGTTGTCGCCGATGAACTTTCCATTGGGAAAGATGACCTCGCCGGTGGGACCGGTGTGCAGGTATTGGCGCACATCGTCGTCGGTGGCGCGAATCCCCAGCTTGTCAGCCTCTTCGAGCAGGACTTGCTGCTGCACGAGTTGCTGGCCGACCTGCTGCTCAAAGAAGTTGAGGATCATCGGATTGTCGGCATATTGCGGGCTGCGCTGCTGCAACTGCTGGCGGGCAGCCTGCTCCACCCGCACCTGGCTCACCGATTCTCCCGAAGACAGGAAGCGGCTGTACCAGTGGGGGTAAATGACGGCATAGGTGTCAGGAGATGCGGACCCTCCGCCGGTGAGACCCGGGATGAGGTACACGCACATGGACACGGAAGCGGCGCCAATGATGACGACAAGGAGAGCCTTGGTGATGCGATTGTCTGTTTGCAGGAAACGAATCATGGATGGACTTGAACCTTCAACTCTCTACGCGCGAACGTGGCGTGCCTCCCGATGCAAAAACAGGACCAGTTGCAGCAGGGCAAATCCAGCGGATGCGCAATTCTCGCGCAGTTCTCTATTGGCGCGATACTCTGCCATTATAGACGAGTGGGAACCCGGCGGGCTTCGCGGGGGTTAAGGCTCCTGCCAGACATGGGGGCATATGTTCGAGCGCTATACGGAAAAGGCGCGGCGCGTGATCTTCTTTGCGCGGTATGAGGCCAGCCAGTTTGGCTCGCCTTATATCGAAACCGAGCACCTGTTGCTGGGGCTGCTGCGCGAGGACAACCCCATGGTCAGCCGACATCTGCCTTCGCCGGGATACGAAGAATCAATTCTGAAGCAAATCAAATCACAGGCTGCAATCCGCGACAAGATCGCCACCAGCGTTGACCTGCCGCTCTCGAACGAGTGCAAGCGAGTGCTGGCCTACGCGGCTGAAGAGTCCATGCGCCTCGGGCACAACCACATCGGGACCGAACACCTGCTGCTGGGCCTGCTGCGCGAAACCGGTTGCTTTGCGGAACGCATGCTCTCCAAACGTGGGGCGGATCTCAAGCGGCTTCGGGAGGAGTTGTCCGAAGGTCCGCGCCAAAACTTCGCTGCCCAGTCACCCCCACTCCCTGCCCATTTATTCGAGCGTTTCTCGCAAAAGCTGACCTCCGCGATCATCTTTGCAATGTATGAGGCCAGCCGCTTCGGATCGTCTGCGATTGAAACCGAACACCTGCTCCTGGGCCTGGTGCACGAAGATAAGCCAACTCTCGACCGGCTTCTGGACTCCGAAGTCACGGAAGACTCAATTCGAGAGGAAATTGAAGCCAATGGCCCCGTCCAAAGACCAGGACCGATGAATCTGGCAAATATGCCACTTACCGATGAAGGCAAGCGGGCGATTTCTTGCGCGGTGGGGGAAGCGGGCTCGCTGGGACACAAGGCAGTCGGGCCCGAACACCTGCTTTTGGGCCTGCTTTACGAAGAAAGTTCCTTTGCCGCAAAAATGCTACTCGAGCGCGGGGCAGACCTCGTGGAGATCAGGAAGAAATTGTCGGACATTCCTCCCGCGGCATAAGCACCGCAAAAACTGAACGGGCATCCCGAATTTCGGGATGCCCGCTTGTTTTGGATCAGCTTAAGCTGTTTCTTATCGCCAGTAGTAGAACCCACCCACTGCGTAATACGGCCGGTAATAGACCGGCGGATAGTACCCGTACGGGTAGCCGTATCCGGCATACCGGGGTCCATAGGAGGCAGGATAGCCGCGCCGGTAGAGCGACGGACCGCCCTGATAAAGTCCCTGGGCCAACCGGGCTGCCTCTTGCGGGCTGACCGGGTTAACCGTCAGCGGAGCTTTGAGGTGGAAGGCTACGAGGGCTTCAGCTGGGATCCAGACTCCGGGTCCGGAAGACGCTGCGGAAGCTGCGGTGCCTGCTGCAACGCCTGCCCCGGCGCCAATTGCGCAGCCAACACCACGGCCCACGGCGCAGCCGATGATGGTGCCAACCAGGCCGGCGCCAACTGCATTGCTCACCGTCTGACCGGCCTTATTTGGCCCTTTCACCCTGAACTGGTCAGTATTGAGCGGGTAGCTTTGTCCGCCGAGATCCAGTGAAGTGAGGGTGAGCGCCAGGACCGAACTCCCGCCCAGGTCGCCCGCGCCAACCTTCTTGACTTCGGTGACGACGCCGTGAACGACAGCGCCGCGCGGGATTGCCAAAACGCCGCCATTGGTGACATCGGTGATCAGGGTGAACTGAACGGGCTCACCGTCCTTGGCTCTCTTGGAGCCAACACCTTCGCTGGTCCGCAACTGCAACAGAGTTCCCTCGGGAACTGTCACCGGGCCATGGGCGGGCTCATAGGCAGGCTGGGGGGGCTGGTTATAGCCCTGCTGCTGAGCTTGTTGCGGATATGGATAGGGTGGCCGTCCCTGCTGCGGATAGGGCGACGGGTATTGGCCTTGCTGCGGATACTGGCCCTGGTTGGGATACTGGCCTTGCTGCGGGGGGTATTGGCCCTGATCAGGATATTGACCTTGCTGAGGAGCCTGCTGTGGATACTGCCCCTGGTTGGGATACTGGCCCTGCTGCGGAGGATACTGGCCCTGATCTGGGTATTGACCTTGTTGCGGTGCCTGCTGCGGGTAATTCTGCGGGGGCGGCATGGGGCCATTGTCCGGCTGACCGTAATCCGGCTGGTTATGGGCTTGCTGCTGCTGTGCCTGCGGCTGACCCGGGTCGCTTTCATCCGCGGGTTGCGGCGGCAACGCCTCTTGCGCATCCTGTGGATTGCCGATCTTGAGGTTGTTGTGAACCTTAGTCACTCCCGGCACCTGGCTGGAGATTTGTTCGGCCAGTTTTTTCGATTCGTCAGTAGAAACCGTGCCCGAGAGCGTGACTTCGCCTTGGATGGTAGCTGCGGTAATCAGGTCGTTTTTCAGTGCCTGAGAAGCGTCGAGGGCGTGCACCACATCCATCTCGATCTGCCCGTCAGTACGCTGGCTGCTTGCGGCCGGAGCGTCCTGGGCAAGCGCCACGGCTGCGCCCAGAACAACCACCCCGGACCAGACCAGGACCTGCAGAAAACTTCTCTTGAGCAATGATCGATTCATCTTTATCTCTCCTATGGCTACCGCGTCTTTTGCGGCGGTTGTTTGATGTCCGCAAGGCTGAAAAGACGCTTACAATTTGTGCTGCCGGGTCATACCATTAGACGAACCGGCGCGCAAGCCGTCATGTGTGAGAACCCGGCGGCCAGAAAAAAGTTCCGCAGTATTCAACCAGGCAGCGCCCAAGCTGCCTGGGCAAGGCAATCACGTCTTTTCAGGGGCTTATCCCCCCGGGAAGTTTCTGGGAATCAGCGGGCTGGAACCGAACTGAGGTGCGCGCATCCAAAACGGAAGCAGGTACCTGAAACGGGAGGAGGAACGAGCAGGATGCGGCAAAGGCTGAGATACGGAAAGGCATTCCCTGAAGGACTGCACACGCTGATGAACCTGGGAAAGGTGATCCACGATAGCGGGCTGGAACCCTCGTTGCAGGAACTGGTCAAGACGCGGGCATCGCAGATGAACGGATACGCTGACTGCATCGACATGCACACCAAGGACGCGCGCGCCGCGGGCGAAACCGAGCAACGGCTTTACGCTCTCTCTGCCTGGCAGGAAACATCGTTCTACACTCCTCGCGAGCGGGCCACTTTGGCCCGGACCGAGGCGATCACCAATATCCAGCAGGGACACGCACCTGACGGGCTATACGAAGATGTCCGCAAGGAATTCAGTGAGGCCGAGCTCGTAAGACTGACACTGGTCATCACGCAGATCAGCGCCTGGAACCGAATCTCGATCGCATTCCGGGCGGAGCCGGGGACCTACCAACCTGCGGCACGTGCAAGAGCCTGACAAGTTCAGGGAGCCGGAAATGGGGGCTGTTGCCCCCTTTCTGTCCTTGGCGTGCATTACCGCAGGGGAATGATCATCGGCCGACAGTTGCATCCGGCCTCGACTTCAACGGGAGCGGGAGTAACCGAAGTCATAGGACGCGCCAACGGTAAGGCCGTGGGGAGTTAGAGATCCGGCAGGAGTAGTGGATTTCCAGTAATCAGGCCAGAATTGGTATTCGTAATCGCCGCGGACAAAGATGTTCCGATAGACCCGGTAGTCGACTCCGCCGCCCAGGGTGGTGACAGTGCGGGAATCATGAATGCGCACGGAACCCGCCATGGAGTCTATGTTGCCGTATCCCATGAGGAACTTCCCGTAGGGGCGGAGATTTTGGATATGGCGCCAGGAATAGATGACCCCGCCGCTGGCCTCATCCAAACGCAAGTTCGGCGGTTGACTCGACGAACGATTCAGGCTGAGGTCGCGCGCCTCGGCTTCAACGCCGAGTCCATTCAGGATCTTTGGGAGCTGAGTTGGGGTGTAGTCGATCCACAGCGTACCGCCGAGAAGGAGGCCGGACCCGTTGGTCGGGTCGAAACCGGAAAGGCCCACACCAACGGTGATGGGCAAGCCACCCTGGGTGGCAGCAGGGCCGACCTGGGAATAGACAGGGAGTACCGCGACGACAAACAGTACTGCGGAGATAAGCCTGGGGGTGAGCTTCATACGCAAAAGTCTCCTTCAAATTTGATCGACACACTCTCCCGCGGCAATACACCTTTCGGGTGAGCGGTTTACGTCTCTTACAGAAGTACAAGGCAGGAGATTAGCAGGTATGCAGTTGCATTTTAGTAGGCGGACTACCGGATATCCATTGGACTTTTTTGCTATTCATCCAACTAGTAACCATTAGAACAAGTGGCCGCCCGCTTCCTCTTCAAGGGAGGCGATGAGGAGGCGAAGTAGTTCGACTCGCGGTACGGCCAAGTCCCTTGAAGCCGTTAGACGCAATTTGCCCGGTAAATGTTCGACAGCCCTCCGCACTACGGGAAGCACCGAAGAAAACGTGTCGTAGCGGGTATCGCGACCCACCTTGACCAGAGCGCGCAGTGCTCCGATGGCACCCAACTGTTCCAGAATATCGGCGTCGCGCAAAAGAGTTGCTTCGATTCCCACAGGCTCGTCTTGCGGCTGATGAGTCCGGATGGCTTCGGCAACTCTTTCCAGCTTGGATGCCGGGAACCCCCAGCCGGTCAGCAGCTCTTTTGTTCGAGCGATGGTGTAGGGGACATGATCCCAGCGCGCCAACCGCTCAGGATCTTCGGGCCGATGGCCGAGGAAGACTCCGAGATCGTGCATCCAGGCGGCTGCAAACAGGATGTCGTCGTCGAATTCCATTCCCTGGCCCAGGCGGCAGGCCAGCGCATAAAGCCGTGGCTGGTGGCCAAATTTGTCCACCGGCAATGCTTCAGCCCTGATGTAGGCCTCGACGGATTCACGCCAGCCGAGCGCGGTCACTTTGTTACTTCCGGCCAATTCGGCGTGATGCGAATCAGGTCCAGACCGCCCAGGTCTTCCACGGTGAAAGCTGGCGAAGAGGCAGGCACGGCCACGATGCCGCGGGCTGGCAAGTCAATTGGGGCGACGGCAGTCCCGGAAATTCGCCCCGCTCCAGCGGCGGCAAACAGGTAGGCGAGTCCCGAAGCCGGCTGGGACGAATCGCGCAGGCGTTCGCTTGTGCAGCTGCCGGTTATTGGAATCCGCTCCACGCGAAAATAGTCTGCATCGATCAGAATCGTGCGGTCTGCCAGCGCTGTGGGAGCAACCTTGCCGGCGCGGGTTACCAGCTTTGTGGCTTCCAATGATTTTTCGATGTGCAGCTCGCGAGGGCGGCCGTAGTCGTACATGCGATAAGTCAAATCGCAGTTCTGTTGCGTTTCCAGCAGAACCGAACCCGGCCAGATGGCGTGCACTGTTCCGGCATCCACAAAGATCAGATCGTCGCGGACGACCGGAAGCATATTCAGGCTGGCTTCGAGCGTGCCCGCGTGAATTCCTTCCTCCACCTGCGCGAGGGTAACGCCGGGCTTGAGACCCACGGCCACCTGCGCTCCCGGATCGGCCGCCAACGCGTACCAGCATTCCGTCTTGCCGCGGGGATCGCCGTACTTCTGCGCCATTTTGTCGTCGGGATGGACCTGCACGCTCAGCTTTTCTTTGGCGAACAGAATTTTGATGAGCAGCGGCGACTGCGGAGACGGTACGCCCACGCCGAGCAACGAGTCATGAGCTTCAGCGAAGAGTGCGTCGAGCCGTTTTCCCGCATGGGGCCCGGTTGCGACCAGGCACATATCGCCCGTCAGCCAGACTTCTCCAAGAGGGTCTTTATCTGCCACGCGATCAAACCAGGGATGCAAATCCCGCCATCCCCAAACCCTGACATCAAACTTGGGATCGATGCGGAAAGGCGCCATTTCCTGGGGTGAAATTTGCCTTGGATCAGTCATCAATTTTGTCTCTGCCTTCGAGAGAAAGAGGCCGCTTGCGTGTCCATTAGCTCTTTGAAAACAAACACGCGCTTTGCCGGATTCGCGCTCCATTCTCACTCTAGCAGACCCGGAAACCTGCTCGTGATCACAGCCCTGGCTCGTTGACCGGGGTCATTCTCCTGAAGATTCGTTCAATCCGGCTGGAATCTGTGCTCTGGTCCCGCTATCCTCGTTTTCATGCCACATTCGCTGATCCTCGACCACATGTTTCAAATGCCGCTTCCGATTCTGGAGAAGCTGGCTCGCCCGGTAATTGTCTACCTGGTTCTGGTGGTGCTGCTGCGTATCTTTGGCAAGCGCGAGCTGGCGCAGCTGAACCCGTTTGACCTGGTGGTGCTGCTGTCGCTTTCGAATACGGTGCAGAATGCCATCATCGGCGACGACAACTCCGTAAGCGGGGGCGTCATCGGAGCCATCGGACTGCTGGCCATCAACTGGCTTGTGGTGCGCGTCCTCTTCCGTTCGCCGGCCCTGACCCGCCTCCTGGAGGGACGTTCTGTCGTCCTGATACGCAACGGACAAATCGAGCGCAAGGCGCTGCAGCGCGAATCACTGACCCAGGAGGAGTTGATGGAGGTGATTCACCGCCAGGGCTTTGAGCAGCTCGGACAGGTGCGCAAGTGCGAGTTGGAGCCCAACGGGACCTTCTACGTTGAGCCGTACGAACCGTCGGACGCCGAGAAGCACCACGGGGAGCTGCTTGCCAGGCTGGATGCGCTGAGTAATGACGTGAAGTCCTTGCGCGCGCAGCCGGCCAGCGAATAGCGCTTTCATTTAATCTGTATTCACGTCTCAGACTATAGAATCCGTCCGGTAGGAGTCTTCCCCATGCGTTTCTCCGCGAGCCTACGATTCATTGCATGCTTTGTCCCTGTAACGCTGGTCCTGGCCACGGTGGCCGGTGGACAGACACTTGAATATCGCCCGCCCGCAGAGCTCAGTGCGCCAACAAATGCTGTGCCGCCGTCGGATGGAATTGTCGCGGCGGTACCCAAGCAAGAGTCCACGCTGCTCACGGGCACAAGCCTGCAGGTGGAGATCGCCCGGCATTACCCGATGAAGGCGGGCGAGACCATCGAAGGCAGGCTGATGCATCCGA
>Ga0209483_1002759_pt1 | contig 11988 bp, 10 predicted proteins | sample NGEPerA_FD_184508 | JGI IMG/M metagenome (GOLD analysis project Ga0209483, IMG submission 184508) | Arctic peat soil microbial communities from the Barrow Environmental Observatory site, Barrow, Alaska, USA - NGEE PermafrostL2-A... | ecosystem: Environmental > Terrestrial > Soil > Wetlands >... | reverse complement strand
ATCGCCACATACATTATTGTTGCGCCCTCGCGCCGCAGACCCTCGGCGCGCGGCTCCAGTTCAACGGGGCTGACATTCAGCTCTTCCAGGAGTTTGGAATTGCCCACGGCGACCGGGTGGCCCTCCACCGTGCCCGTGATGCCCTTGCCAGTGAGTGAGCGAAAATCACGCGCTTCGCGAAGCGGAAGACCGCGTTCATGGGCCGCCTGGACGATGGCTGCAGCGAGCGGATGTTCGCTCGAGCGCTCCAGACTCGCCGCGAGTCCGAGCACCGAGGCCTCCTCGAAGCGGCCAGATCGGGCACACGCCACCACGCGCGGCCTGCCTTCGGTCAAGGTCCCGGTCTTATCCACCACGAGCGTGTCGACCTTCTCAAAGCGCTCAAGGGCTTCGGCATTCTTGATGAGAATGCCGGCGCTCGCGCCCCTCCCGATGCCGACCATGATCGACATTGGCGTTGCAAGACCTAGGGCGCATGGACAGGCAATAATCAAAACGGACACGCTCGCGACGAGCGCGTAGCCCAACTGAGGCGAGGGACCGAATACCATCCAGCTGACGAATGCGCCGACCGCCAGCACCACGACCACGGGAACGAACCGCGCGGCAACCCGATCGGCAAGTCTTTGGATTGGCGCGCGGCTGCGCTGCGCCTCCGCCACCATATGGACAATCCGCGCGAGCATAGTGTCCGCGCCAACGTGCTCAGCGCGCATGACGAGCCCGCCGCTGCCGTTGATCGTGCCGCCAATAACTTTCGCGCCAACCTCTTTGGCGACCGGCATGGACTCTCCCGTGACCATCGACTCATCAACAGCGCTTTGGCCCTCAAGGATAGAACCGTCCGCCGGGATGGCCTCGCCCGGGCGTATGCGCAACCGCTCGCCGACTTGAATCCGATCCAGCGCGATCTCTTCGTCGTTCCCATCCGCGCGCAATCGTCGCGCTATCTTCGGGGTTAAATTCAGTAGCGCCCGGATGGCGCCGCCAGTGGCTTCACGTGCGCGCAATTCCAGCACCTGTCCGAGCAGTACCAGCACCGTCACGACAGCCGCAGCCTCGTAATACACCGGAACCACATCGTCCGCACGAAGGTTGGCCGGAAATAGATTCGGCGCAAAGGTTGCCGCAAGGCTGAAGAGATAGGCTGCACCGATGCCCAGTGCAATGAGGCTGAACATGTTGAGCGAGCGATGCCGAACCGAATCTGCGCCGCGGACCAGCAGCGGCCAGCCGGCCCACAGAACGACGGGAGTGGCCATCGCAAATTGAATCCACATCGAAATGCTGGGCGAGACGTAGTGGCGCAGATTCAGACCCGGAATGTGCGCCCCCATTGCAAGAAACAATACCGGCGAGGTGAGGGCGGCGCCGACCCAGAACCGGCGCGCCATATCACGAAGCTCGGCACTGTCAGCGCGTTCAGCCGCGGGCTGCAGCGGTTCGAGTGCCATACCGCACAGAGGACATTGACCCGGCTCACCTCGCCGGATCTGCGGGTGCATAGGGCAGGTGTAAATATCGCCCGAGACCACCGGTGCGCTGGCGGCCTGTAGCGGTGGGGTTGGCGCAGATGAAATTGCCGACATCGATTCTTGGCGCACGGCGGCATCCGGGGAGTACTGATCCGGATTGGCGCGAAACTTCACCTTGCACTCTTCGCTGCAAAAGAAAATCGCACCGCCGTCTTTTTCGATGCGGTGCCGCGCAGAGTGCGGATCTACGCGCATGCCACAGACCGGGTCGTGGGCGGTGCACCCCATGGACGGTTGTGGCGCACTCGCTGCGCGATTCCCGTCTGCCTGTTGTTCACCCACGATGTTGGCCCCTGGAGCAGATTTCGATGGCGCGAGTTCACCATAGTGGATTCCGCCTTGAATCACAGCCAGAATGGCGCCCGCTTTGTCCTTGTGAGGCCATTCGGTACCCAGAACCTAAGCGGGCTGAGGGGCGCGGCTGCTTGCAGTGCGGTAATCGAGATGACGCTCGCTCCGGAAAGACTTGTCCCGCGCTTGGGAGAACCTGGCCCACATTGATTATCGAGCTTTACGCATGCTCGTTGTGCTTCAGCGCCTAGACTGCCGCCGCGAGAATATCCCCTGTGCCGTGGCTGACTGCCGAAGCAGTTCCCTTCGCGTCCTTCTCCGATAGATACGCTGCGGTGCCATCACCGGATCTCGAGGGGGGAACCGTTGTGGCCCAATATAGGGATGTCGTGGCCCCCGCACTGCTTGCATTTGCCAGCTCCAGGATTCGCCTCACGTTATTGGCGGTGAGCAGCGGCAGGTACGACTTGACGTTCGCGGCGGCCGCAAGCCTGTCGTACTCCACAAGGAAGATCGACTGCACGGTTGCTACGGGGATGTGCGTTTTGTGCGCCATCCGCGCAATGCACAGGTGTTCCCGTAAGAGAATTAGCGATCCATTTGATTCGCTGGCCATGATCCTCACTGTTTTCGGCGGTAAATGCCGCGAACACAACATGCTCGGCCCGCCATAGCGGTAACTGGATGACGTAACACATGGCTAACTGTGCGCCCAAACTCGAGCTGACTTCGGTTCGCTAGCGCACTGTTCGCGACTGCCGCTTGTGCGCCGGCTTTGGAGTGGATGGCGTGGCGGATGCTAGTGGCCATGATTCGCGGCCCAATTGTTGTGCGATCATCCGCCGCCGCAGTACATGCTGCCAAGTGTGAGCAAGGCACCGGCACTGGGAGACGCCGTAGGGCGGGCAAGCAAAAAAGTAGGACATATGCGAGTCGTACTGAGGACATTTGACGATAGATCAGGCGAGCTATCGGCGGGATAGTCAGGGACCGGCAGACCCTGCAAGCGAGCAAGTGTTTCTGGCGGACTTGACGCCGCATCCCACGCTTGTTGGAGTATCACTTGAACCCACTCAATCGCCTGGCCATCATCGGCAATTCCCTTCCGCGTCGGTGTGGAATCGCCACCTTTACCTCTGATCTACAGCAAGCGCTGGCAAAATCCCGCGTCGCCCCTGAAATCGCCGTTGTCGCCATGAACGACCCCGGCCGTTCTTACGCTTATCCGCGCAATGTCCGAGTGCGCGTAGACCAAGAGACAACAGCCGATTACGAGCGCGCAGCAGAGTTCATCAATGCGGGCCACTTTGACGTGGCGTGCCTCCAGCACGAGTTTGGCATTTTCGGTGGCGATGCGGGCGGCCGAGTCATGTCTTTGTTGTCTCAGCTGACCGTGCCGATCGTCACGACGCTTCATACTGTGTTGCTTGAGCCGACGCGCAGCCAGCGTGAGATTCTGGGCCAAGTCATCAGCGCGTCTACCTCAGTCGTTGTCATGGCTGAGAAGGGGCGAGAATTGCTGCAATCCGAATATGGCGTTCCGTATGCAAAGATTGAAGTCATTCCACATGGCATTCCGGAGTACCCGTTTCTTGAACCCAAGCTCACGAAGGCGAAATTAGGGTTTGAGGGTAAGCCTGTCGTACTGACGTTCGGGCTTCTCTCCCCAAACAAGGGCATTGAGTTCATGATCGACGCGATGCCGGGAATCTTGCGCCGCGAACCGGACGCCGTATATATCGTGTTGGGTGCGACCCATCCCAATCTTATCCGGGAGGAGGGTGAGGCCTATCGCGAGCAGTTGATTGCCCGGGCGAGAGATCTAGGGCTCGATAATCACGTCACCTTTTTGAACCGATTCGTTGATCAGGCGACTTTGCTGGAGTTTATTTCGATGTGCGACGTGTATGTCACGCCGTACTTGAGTGAATCGCAGATGACGTCCGGCACGTTGGCTTACAGCTTCGGGCTAGGAAAGGCCGTCGTCTCGACGCCGTATTGGCACGCACGTGAGTTGCTAAGGGATGGCCTTGGAGTCCTTGTGCCGTTTGCGGATCCGGCTGCCCTGGGCGCGCAGGTCGCCGATCTGCTCACGGATCATGTCCGCCGAAATGCTATGCGGGCTCGGGCTTATGCAAGCAGCCGCTCGATGACCTGGGAGCGAACCGCGGAGCGCTACCTGGTTGCCTTCGACAAGGCCCGCCACGCGCCGCTTGTATACGCGAACGCGCCACCTGCCGGCAGGAGCGCGATACCCGAGCGTCATGCACTGCCGCCAATGCAATTTAGACATTTCTCGGACATGTGTGATGACACGGGGTTTTTTCAGCATGCGCGGCTTTCTGTCCCGGATCGTTCCCATGGGTATTGCGTTGACGATAACGCCCGGGCCTTGCTGCTGGCCTGTACGGTAGGAACGACGGCGGACGAAGGTGTGCCCGAAGCGCTAACGGAGCGGCTGGCTGCCTTCATTCAGCACGCCTGGAATCCCGATACCCTACGGTTTCGCAACTTCATGAGCTTCGACCGGCGTTGGCTGGAGGAGAGTGGGTCCGAGGACAGCCATGGTCGGACGCTTTGGGCCTTAGGCGTCTGTTCTCGCGTCGACTCAAGTCATGCGCGCAGGCTATGGGCGGGGTCGTTATTCGCAGAAGCACTCACAGCTGTTGAGCGGTTTCGCTCTCCACGGGCTTGGGCCTTCACGTTGCTCGGGTTGAGCGACTATTGCGCCGGAACTCCGGGCAATCTCGCGGCTCGGGATCTGCAATACGTGCTTGCGGAGCGGCTGATGGCAATTCTTTCGATGGTCGAAACGCCTGACTGGATTTGGTTTGAAGAGGGGCTTAGCTACGACAACGCCCGTCTGTCACAGTCCCTGATCGAGGCCGGACGTTCGACCGGCAAGGCTGCCTACGTCGCGGCCGGTCTTAGGTCGCTGCGGTGGCTTATGTCGCTGCAGACTTCGGCGAGCGGCGTCTTCCGACCGGTCGGATCCAAGACCTTTGGCGAACAACGAAAACCGCCGCAGGCGTTTGATCAGCAACCCTTGGAAGCCGCAGCCGCCATTTCCGCCTGCCTCGCGGCCAATCGCGCGCAACCCGATGCGTCATGGGAAGAGGATGCTAGGCGCGCCTTGGCGTGGTTTCTGGGTGAAAACGATTTATCGGCATGTCTTGTGGATTTGGAAACCGGCGGCTGCCGCGACGGCCTGCATCCGGACCGGCCGAACGAAAACCGGGGCGGCGAATCGGTCGTTTCATACCTTCTGGGTCTGGCAGAGATGAGACGAGCGGCTGTGGAGACGGGCTTTAACCGCACCTCCATTATGGGTCGCGTATTGAACGGCTGAGCCGAACTGCAATGGCACTCAAATCGGCGGTCTACCGCCGATGGCCACGTCGAGCGCTCACTGAACCCGCGACTCAATGAGTAAAATAGCGGTGGTTCAACAGGGCTCCGACTTGCGCGTAATGCGTTTCCAACTGGGCCTTCGTCGTCTCCAGGAACTTCTTCAGCGCCGGGTCGGTCTCGAGCCCCACCATCACTCCGGTAAGATGACGTTGCTCATTGAGCGCGTTGTAAAACATCAGTAACGCCTCCCGCTCGAAATCGACACCACTCTTGCCTGCGAGCGGGGCGAAGTCCTTGGCCTCGTCTGCGCCAATGGCTTCGCGCTCGTCACCCTCGATTTTAGACATCGCTGCCACGTCGATACGCATTGCGGGATATTGCTTGGATAGGCTCTTCATGGTGTCGGCTAACCGCTGGTAATAGCTGACAAGATCATGGGTGACTCGCCCCATTGCTTCTGGTTTGTCCTTAAACATGAAGATCCATTTCAGCTTGGGGATTCCCTCGGCTTCTTGATAAAGCAGGCTATATCCAATGGAGAGCTGCGCTCGCGGCGTGCTTTTGTCCGAGGTGGAATTGCTGGCGTCACTCAACTGGCTGGAGGCTATGAAGGCCAGCAAAAGTGCTGTCGCGATGAACCGAAACAAGATTGATCGCCGGGCCACGCGCGACGGGTCATTCTGCATCTGCTGCTCTCCTGTCATGGCGGTTTAAATCTTGCCCGGCGCCTGGGCGGGCACACTTGCGGACGGCAAGCCATCGGGTAGATCCAGACGTGCGGCCGCGATGCGGCTGTCCGCCATGCCGTAATAAATGTCGAAGCGGTCTGGAAAGCCCAGATCGTCCCGACGGTCGATGCCGGTGGGAAAGACCACATTGGCGACTGTTCCACTCTGTTCCTGCGGTAGTGTCGGTGTCAATATCGGTTCAGCCGATCGATAGCGAATCTGCTGCGGCTGATCCTTTGCGAGCAGCATGACTCCCGCCGAGTAACGCAAACGCGGCGGGTCGTTGACCGCACCCGGCAGTTCGCTCACACCGTGATAAATCAGCAGCCAGCCAAGCCGCGTCAGCATCGGGGGCGTACCGGCGCCCACTTTCAGGCGCGCCCAGGGTTCCACCGGTGAGGCCAGGCGGTGGTGGGAGTTGAACAGTCCCAGATGTTCACAGCCTGCGCCGGCCGGCGGAATCGGACTGTAAGAGATCCAGATGCTTTCATGGTCTAGATTCACATCGCGAGAGCCCTTGTGGCAGGCGACTTCCTCGGGACGCGTTCCCGGAAATAGCGGGCGATGCAGCAATGCCAACTGCAGCTTCCCTGCGTGGTTTGCCAGGGCCACGGGAAACAAACTGGCATCCTTATTGTCCACATGAACGAAGTCGATGCCTTCGTAAGATTCAAACCTCGCCAGTCCCAGTCTCCTCCACTTGAATAGATCCTCGGAAATCGCGAACGCAATCCGCGGGCCGACCGAGGACAGCGCTGCGTAGGCCATCACGTAGCGCTGCAGCGGTTCGACGTAGGTAATCCGAGGGTCCTCGCAGCCGCCGCCACCGTCTGCGCGACGCTCGTAATCTGCTTCGGGCTCCAGTGCAATGCCGAGCCGCTCCACTGCGCACGGCCCGCCGCCCTTGTCAAATTTCACGCGCACAATGCCGATGCGCGAATAGTTGCCTCGTGCCACCATTCGGGGAAACAGGTAAAGCTCCCCGTCGGGACCGCGCGCGGCGGCCGGGTTCAACACGCCTTCGACCTCATACGCGTTGCCAACTTGCGGCGCCATCACCTGTCCCAGCCGTACGAGTTCAAAGCCGCTCAAGGACCCTCACTTCGCGCAGGCCATGATGGTTTCAATCACCCGTTTGGTCTCATGAGGATCCCGGACTCGGATCGACAGCGCTCCGGCCTGCTGGGCCGGGTAGTCGTTGCCGCCGGGAAATACGGCATCTCCAATAAAGAGCATTTCGGCGATCTCAATGTGCAGCACCTCGTGGAGCTTGTGAATACCGTAGCCCTTGTCAATACCGTGCTGGGTGATATCAACGGAGGTCGCGCCCCCCAGGCGCACGGAGAATTCTGGAATGAGGGGCTCGAGTACCGCGACCATCTTTTTGCGCTTGGCGAAGTCAGGATCCCACTTCTTCTTCTCCTCCAGCGGAGCTCTCCCCAGGTTTCCGTCGGCTTCTCACCGATCTGATCGATCGTCTGGTGCAGCGCAGCCAGAATCTTCTGTCTTTGCGCGGCAGTGAAATCCTCCGCATAGAGCAGTTCCCAATCGGTTCGATAGCGGTAGAAGCGCGTCCCACACGTGGGCAGAAGCAGCAGATTCTTCAAAGACTCGCCCGTCGACAGATGGGCCAGGACCTGCGTTTCGAACTGCTGCCATGCGCCGCCGGATATGACAGCCACCTTCACGATACGAAGCAGGCCCTCGAGAAGCTGGGCCATCTCCTCATCCAGCGCCGACTTGCTTTCCGCCAGCGTGCCATCCAGATCGAAGACCACAAGCTGCTTCATGAGGCCGCCGAGGGGTCCGGCGGCGCGATCTCTAGCATGTGCAGAACCCCGTGCGGTTCGCATGAGCATTCCCCAACCGCCGCCGGCAAGAGCAGCACTTCGCCTTTTCCGACCGGATAAGTCTCCCCGGCATGCAGAAGCTGCCCACTTCCCGCAAGACAAACCAAAACACGCGGCAGTGCGTGGTGACCCACCTTGAACGGGCGCGAGCCAGTGATACGGGTGACGCTAAACTCATCGCAATGAATGAGCCTCTCCCTTAGGTTCGGCTGCGTTTCTTCCACCAGCGGGCTGAGGGGGCGAATCACCCCTTGCCCGAAATCGATACAGGCCATCGCCCGTTCCACCTGCAGGGGTCGCAGCTGGGATGTCCGCGGATCAAGGTGGTTCCAGTCGTAGAGCCGAAAGGTCACATCGCTGTTCTGCTGCACTTCGAATACCACGACGTCACGCAGGGAATGAACAGACCCGGCGCGAATCAGGACCGCATCTCCCGCTTCCGGCGTGAACCGGGCTAATTGGTGGGCCACCGTGCCCTCACGGATCGCCCGCCATAAATTCTCTCGTGTGGCGGACGACGTCAAACCGGCGAAGATAAGGGCCTGCGGACCGCCTTGCAGCACGACCCATGCTTCCGTCTTTGCCGTTTCTCCCTTGGGGATGAGCGGTCCGTTTGCAGACGAGGGATGCACCTGCACCGACAGCGGCTCCTTGACATCGAGCAGCTTCAGCAGCAGCGGGAAGCGCTTGGTGTGTCCGGAAAGCCTGCCGAGCATTTGCTGCGGCCATCGCTCAAGCAATTCAGCAATGGTCATTCCTTGAAGCGAGCCGCTCGAGACCCGACTGGCATGATCATCACGGTCGCTCAAAAGCCAGGCCTCACCTACAGGCTCCGTGCCGGGCAGCGGCGCCGACAGGAACCCCTCCAGACGCCGTCCGCCCCAGAGCCGATATTGATAGATCGGCTCGAAACGCAGCGGATACAGGGTCCCTGTCATGCGCAGGGCGGCTCCGACCCGGCGGGAGTAGGCGAAGCAATGTGATGGCCCCGGCACCGCCGTTTCAGGGTCTGGTGATTTCGGACTTCATCCGAGTAAACTCTTCCCGATCGATCTCACCGCGCGCGTATCGCTCACTGAGAATATCGAATGCGTCTTTTGATCCCGGCTGCTCGAATCGGCGATGCGCTCGGTAGGTATATCCCCAATTTCCAAAGCTTGAGAAAATCAGGAATATGACGCCGAACCAAAGAAACCAACCCCAGCCGAAATACCAATTGTTCCAGTAATTATGCATTATCTCGCACTCCTAATCTTGTACTGACCGACTGCCTAGCGAGTCGACGGCCTGGTTGATGCCGCGTACGCCGCAGCCTTTCAGGCTCAGGGTCGCCATGCACCGAATGCAAGAATTATCCGCGCCTTTGGCAGCTTGCATCTGTGCGCCTGCGCACTCATGACGGTGAATGAATCCGAACGTAGCGCGCTCAAGTAACCGCCCTTTCCAGTAGGGTTCGATAGCGCACGGACACGGGGCTGCCCGATGCACAGAGTGGGAAGTGGGTCCGGGTAATCCCCACGGATCCCACACGATGCGCCGTGGTGGCGCCTCCGCCGCCCTAGTCCCTTGCAGGAGCCTGACCGATGTTGCGCAGATTAGACGACCTAGAGGGTTACCCCATAGAAGCCACCGATGGAGCTATTGGCCAGGTGACGGACTTTCTGTTCGATGACGAATCGTGGGTGGTCCGGTATCTCGTGGTCCAGACTGGCGAATGGCTGTCGAGTCGGAAAGTGCTGATCTCACCGATTGCGATCGGGCAGCCGGACTGGAGCTATCGCACGCTGCGTGTCCCGATGACGACGGACCAGGTCAGGAACAGCCCCGCTGTTGACACCGACAAGCCGGTGTCGCGGCAGTACGAGCGGGGATATTGTGGCTACTATGGCTACTACCCCTACTATTGGGAAAACTCCGGGCTATGGGGCGCAGGCAATTATCCTGGCTCATTGCATTCGAGCGGTGCCAATGTGGGTGCCGGCGTCGAACCCCATACGGTGGCAGAGGATCGCGCTCACCATGAGCGCGAAGTCGATCAGCACCGGAATGACGATCCGCATCTGCGCAGTGCCAATGCGGTGAGGCATTATCACATCGAGGCGAGTGATGGCGGCATCGGTCACGTGCAAGGCCTGCTGCTTGATGAGGACACCTGGGCCATTCAGTACCTGATCGTGGACACGAGCAACTGGTGGCTCGGCCACAAAGTGCTGATCGCGCCCCAATGGATCGAGGGCGTGAGTTGGTCCGAGCGCACGGTCTCAATCAACCTGACGCGGGACGCCATCAAGGGTTCCCCGCCCTACGATTCAGGACGCACGGTCCATCGAGACGAGGAAACCCGTCTCTACCATCACTATCAGCGTCCGGGTTATTGGGCGGATCACGTGAGGCTTGAGAATCCGCAGTTTCACATTGTCGAGTCCGCGTCTCCAGAAGAGGGCGACCGGCGTGGCTAAGTGCGTCTTTACGCATTAGCGTTATCACGAAGTCATACTCTGCCATCGAACTCTTGGTTGGTGGGTGCTGTTGGAATAGGCCATTTTGAAGTCATCGGATGCATCCAGGAGAATCTGCGACACAATGAGCCGAGCATTATCCTTATAATCGGCCAATTCTTGTCAGGCTCGTCGATTCGCTCAAAGAAGCGCCTTACCTGTTCCATCTTCGACATGTGAGGAATGAATTGTATGGGCGCATGCGAGTCGGTGAGATGCCTCAAATATGATACAGATGGGTTTTCCCGCAATGGTGCGATACCCCGCGGCCCCGGCATTGCTCAACTACTACCGCCGTCATGGCGCGACTGAATGGCGATGAAATCGGAGAGCGCGTCCCCCGCTCTAATCCAGACGCCTGCTGCATCACGCGTTGCAGACAAATTGGGTTCCTCTACCGCCCCGTAATATCGGCGCTGGGCTTCAAGTGTCGCAGCCCTCAGTCGTTCGACTTCATCGGCGATGAGGGCACCGGCGCATCGTTACTGGATGCGGTGTCTCATGGCCGCCGATCCACCGATCGGCGGCCTTTACGGAGGCCGCTATGCGGTCCGTTCACTCGCCTCCTGCTCTGCCAACGTATTGACCGCGTCGGGCAGTGCCTCGAGGCGATCCTCCGGTATCCGTTGACCACTGACGTCGGAAAGTCCGTATGTGCCCTCGGCGATCTTCTCCAGCGCACGCTGCACCCGAGCGAGTCGCTTGACATCGCGCGCCACCAAATTGCCTTCCTTCTCGAGGATGTCGAGCCGCTGCGCGTCATCCTCGTACTCTTGCACTCCCGTGTGGGCGTCACCCTGGATATCGGTCTCCTCGGCTTCTGCGGCATCCGACGTCTTACGCAGCTGATCCTGAAGCTGCGTGAGCTCCCGCCGCTTGCGATCGAGGTACGCCGCATCGGAAATTGGTTTCTGATTGCCCATTGCTGTCTCCTAAAAATCCACTGGATGCCTCAAGAACCGCGCAGTGGCCGGCACTCGACCGGATGGGTACGCAAGCTACGGGCGGTAGGTCCAAGAGGGCGCCTCGCTAGGCGCCGGTCGATCAAAGTCTACGCCCGACAGTCATTTTCGGGTATCTGGGCCCGGTGCTTCTGCGGAAAGGTCTGATGGACTCGCTTGCTGTCCAGCTCATCATGGGGAGTTCTCCGAACTGGGCGAATCGCTGGTCTTTAGGGTCAAAACTGCGATAGTCGCCAATGTGCAGCGCCCATCAATGCATCTGCCAACAACTAGTCCAAGCTGCTAAGTACCTGGAAGCGAACGGCTTGACTCAGAAGCAGGTATCCAGGCTGCATCATTTTTCCTTGTAAAGTCGTGACGTGATCTTCGCCGACGGATATCGCTATTTTAACGAATCCTAAGAGCTGCACCGCCACAACCAGCTCGCTTATACAGTAGTCAGAGGTGGTCGCGGTTTTTCGGACAGGGGTGAAAGTGGATTTCTGCCGGGGCAATATAGCAACCGGAGGACAGAGATTCATGAGGAAACCAAGACGTAACCACTCGGCGACATTCAAGGCACGAGTGGCCCTGGAGGCGATCCGGGGTGAGAAGACGGTGGCGCAGATCGCGGCCCACCACGAGGTTCATGCGACGCAGGTGACGGCCTGGAAGACGGAGCTGCTGGAGAATGCAGCGGGGATCTTCGGCGGGGATGTCCTGGCGGCGGACGGCAAGGAGCGGATCCGGGAGCTGCAGGCGAAGATCGGGGAGCTCACGATGGAGAACAGTTT
>Ga0209483_1002758_pt1 | contig 11992 bp, 9 predicted proteins | sample NGEPerA_FD_184508 | JGI IMG/M metagenome (GOLD analysis project Ga0209483, IMG submission 184508) | Arctic peat soil microbial communities from the Barrow Environmental Observatory site, Barrow, Alaska, USA - NGEE PermafrostL2-A... | ecosystem: Environmental > Terrestrial > Soil > Wetlands > Peat... | reverse complement strand
CACTCGTCCACGCCGATCGACGGCGTGCAACGACCTCCATGCGGGCATCGGGATGACTACCGACCTTCTGCTCGGGATTCCGAGGGCTCGATGGAGCGTTCAACTACCGGGCTGCAATATCAGGGTCAGAGCACCAGGGCGAGCTCGTCGAACGCTGCGGCGAGCGTCAGTCCCGGACGTGCATCGACCCCGAGTTCGTAGTGTCCCCGCCGTAGGTTCTGGATGAAGGCATGTCCTCGGATCACGACGCTCGCCGTCCGGTCCCGTTTGAGGCCTCGCATCGGTTGAAGTCTTGCCTTGAGTCGCCCGTGGTCGGCTTCGACCCGGTTGTTGGCGTACTGGGTGGTGTCGTGCAGTGCGGTCGGCAAGAGGTCGGTGACCACGCGGACCAGCGCGTGGGCCCGATCGGTGGTGATCTTGACTGGCGCGCCATGGGAGCTGATCGCATTGACGAAGAACTTCGTGGCGGCCTTGAGGTCTCGCCTCTTGGACACGAACACGTCGATGACCTGCCCGTACTGGTCAACGGCCCGATAGACGTACCGCCAGGTCCCGGACACCTTCACGTAGGTCTCGTCGACGATCCAGTGTCCGCCGACACGGTGGCGGCATAGTCGAGCCGCGTCCACCAGGATCGGTGTGAACCGCTGGACCCACCGGAAGAGGGTCACATGGTCGACCTCGATACCCCGTTCGGCGAGCAGCTCCTCCAGATCCCGGTAGGACAGTCCGTAGCGCAGGTACCAGCGCACGGCGATCAAGATGACCTCAGGCGGGAACCTGAACCCGGCGAACGCTGACCTGGGTGGCTGGATGGGCCGGATGAGACGGAAATCCTTCATGCCGACAGCCCCGTCCATGAGCGGATTAGGCACGAGCCCCAAGGCGACCAGGCCGGGGCGCGCTCAATGCAACAGTGCCGATTATCGGCACCCACAACGTCGCCGGGGACGTCGCAGGGAACCAGGCCCCGTCCGGAGGTCCACAGGGCGGGCCATCGTGGCGGTCCTGTGGATGAATGCGACTTTCTACCCTAGTAGCCACACCGCCCCCGCCGTAGCCTCGTTCCAAGGTACGCACGGCTCGCGGCGTCGCACAGGTCGGAGGGATCTGATGCAGGAAGAGACGTTTGACATCGTGGTGGTCGGCGGTGGCCACAACGGCTCGACGATCGCGGCCTATCTCGCCAAGTCGGGCCTCTCGGTCGCGGTATGTGAGGCGCGCCCGGAATGCGGCGGTGGCCAGGAGAACACCGAGCCGCGTCCCGGGTTCCGCATCGACCCGCACGCCACCTACCTCTACGGCGGCGCGGCCCCGGGCTTCGACCAGCTCGAGCTGTGGAAGTACGGGATGCGGATGGTCTACTACCCGTCGATGTCGGGCGTCGTCACGCTCGACGGCATCGCTGCGAACTTGGGGAGCAGGTGGCGCCCGGACATCGGCGAGGAGGCCGCTCGCCGCTACTTCCCCGAGCAGGCTGGCGGGATCGGCGGCCTCGGCGATGCCCTCTCGGAGCCGGCCATGCGCGAGCTGCTCCGGGCGCTGTTCTGGACTCCACCGCACCCGCGCCAGCACGAGATCGACGAGGCCGATCTGCCTTGGTGGAAGGTGTTCCGAAAGCACGTCCCCGACATCTGGACCGACCGCCTGCTCGACATGAGCTACTGCGACTTCCTCGAGGAGTTCGTGCCGTGGGAGCCGGCCCGCGTGGTCGCGGCTATGGGCGCCTGGTACTGCGGCGCCCACCCCAACTGGGACGGGATGTTGCTTCCATCAATGGGCGGCACGCTGCTGTTCAGCTACTCGGGGGGCTCGCCACGCGGGGGAATGCACACCTACGCCCACGCGATCATCCGGTGTGCGATCGCGCACGGAGCTCGGATCCTGACGAACTCGCCGGTCGAGGAGATCATCGTCCGCAACGGACGTGCCATCGGCGTCCGGCTCTCCGCAGAGGCGTCCTACCCGGAGAAGACGATCTGGGCGCGCAAGGCGGTGATCTCCGGAGCCGACGTGAAGCAGACGTTCATGCACCTCGTCGGTCCGCAGCACACCGACCCGGGGTTCGCCCAGCGCATAGACGACGTCTCGCTCAAGGGGGGCAGCCTCTTCGTGATGTCGCTGATCTGCCGTGAGCTTCCGAAGTATCACGGTCGCGACGACGCCTTCCCCGAGGACGTCTATCCGTCGTGCGTGGTCGGCCCCGCCGACTCGATGGAGTTCGTCTACACCCAGACTCGCGACGCGTACTCGCACAAGAAGGCACCGGAGCATCTCACGCCGGAGCATCTCACGATGATGATCTGCTCGCATGACCAGTACGACCCGACCCGCACGGTGGAGGGCTACCACGTACTGTCGCCGATCTACCTTGAGTGCCCCCCACCGCAGTACGACGTAGACGGGCCCGCGGCCTACAACCGAAGGAAGAAGGAGATCGTCGACGCCGCCCTGGCGCTCATTGAGCGGATGGCGCCGAACATGAACTCCGACAACATCGTCGACGTCTTCGTCAACACGCCGTATGACTCGGAGTTCCGCAACGCCGGGATGTCAGGCGGCAACTGGTACGGGGCGCGCCAGTCGGCCGATCAGTGGTTCGGCACGAGGCCGATGCCCGAGCTCGCACGGTACCGCACGCCGATCGACGGACTCTACATGTGCAGCCAGAGCATGCATCCCGGGGGGCTCTGCCTGATGGCGGTGCCGTACAACCTGATGCACATCCTCATCGAGGACGGCGTCGTCGAGCCCGCGAGCTGGTGGTATCCGTCGGACTGGTACGTGCCGGAGGCCGGTCGCCAGATTGTCGGGGTGTCATGATGGTCAGAACTGGCTACGGCATGGAGCCGACCGAGCACATCCTCGACGAGTTTCCCGAACACTCTGTGTTCGACGTCGCGATCGTCGGCGGCGGGCCGAACGGACTCATCGCAGCCGCCTACCTCTCCCGGGCCGGCCTGCGCACGATCGTCGTCGAGCGCCGGCACGAAGTCGGCGGCGGGCTCGCCACCGAGGAGACGCTGTTCCCCGGCTACTACACGAATCCGCACGCCATCTACCACATGATGACGGACTATATGCCCCTGTTCAGGGACTTCGATTTCGGCGTGCACGGCCTCACGTTCGTGAAGCCGAACGCCCAGACCGCCGCGGTCTTCTCTGACAAGACGAGCGTCATGCTGTGCAACCAGGTCGAGGACACGAAGGACTCGATCGCCAAGTTCAGCCAGCGCGATGCGAACAACTTCGGGAAGATCATGCGCCACTGGCGGCGGCTCGTCGACGACGTGATCGCACCAGGCACCTATATCCCGCCGATGTCACCGCTGGACATGATCGAGGCGTTCGAGAAGACCGAAGCCGGTCGCGAGGTGCTGCGGCTCACGGAGATGTCGCCGATCGAGATCGTCAACGAACTCGTCGAGGACGACCGTGTTCGTACGCTGCTTCTGTACGCCGCCTGCATGTGGGGGCTGAACCCCCACGAGAGCGGCCTTGGCTTCCTCGTCCCGTTGTATATCGATCGCGCCGCCAACAAGGCCCAGTGCTACGGGGGATCCCACAAGCTCGCTGGGTCGCTGTCGCGCGAGATCCTCCGCAATGGGGGCGTGGTGCTCGACAACGCCGAGGTCACGTCCTTCATCGTCGAGAACGGGAAGGTGACCGGGCTCGAGGTCTTCGACGGGCGCGTGATCGAGGCTAAGGCCGTGCTGTCGAGCCTGCCGCCCCCGATCACCTTCGGGAAGCTGCTGCCGAGCGAGAGCGTGCCGCAGGAGCTCCAGCGCGTGTCGAAGGAGTGGGAGTGGGACGACTGGTCCTTCTTTACCGTGGCGGTCGCGACGAACGAAGCGCCGCACTACGAGACCGACGACCCGTGGGTCAACGACGCCTTCATGGTCGTGACGGGATTCGACTCGACCGAGCAGCTCCTACGGCACTGGGACGGCGTGCTCGCCGGACGCCTCGACCTCGAATGCGTGGGAGGGCATGCCACGGTCGAGACGCGCCATGATCCAACGCTCGTCCGCGTCCCCGGGCACCACGTGAGCTTCATCCAGGCGCACGTCCCGTGGGCGATCGAGGGCGGCTGGGAGGCACGCCAGGACGAGCTGACCGACGTGCTCCTTTCGGGGTGGGGGCGCTCGGCTGGCAACGTCTCGCCGGCGAACATCGTGCTGACGACCGCGGAGAGCCCGCTCGACATCGAGACGCGGCTCCCGAACATGGTGCGTGGGTCGATCAAGCACGGCGCTTACAACGCGCTGCAGATGGGCGTGTTCCGGCCGCACGACTCGTGCGTCGCGGGGCGCACGCCGCTCGAGGGGCTGTATCTGTGCGGCGCGTCGTCGTACCCCGGGGGGCTCGTCATCGGTGGGCCCGGCTACATCGCGGCGAACTCGGTCGCCGAGGACTTGGGCGTGCAGAAGTGGTGGACTCCGCCGGACTACGTGCAACGGTATAGAGAGACGTATCTGTCGTGAGGCTCAAGTCTCGGGGACTGGGCCGCAAGGAACTCGTGATGGACTTCCGCGAGTACGACGTCACCCGCGAGGGCAGCGACGTGATCGTGACGGGGACGATCCGCGAGCCCGTCAACTGGGACTTCACGATCCGCATCACGGGCGACGACATCCCGGGGATGCTGCGGCTCGGGCTGCACCGCTACACGCTCGCGATGGCCGCGCACTGGCTGTTCCACCGCCGGTCGAGGTCGTCGGCAACCGCGGAGCCGGCCCCCGCGGCGAAGCCAGAGCCGATGGTGTCACCTCGAGCCGTCCGCAAGGGGCCGGCGGCAACGGGCTCGCCTCGACCGGCTCAGCCGGAGGCCGACACCGGGGAACCCGAGGTCGAGGAACTCGAGGCCGTGGAACCCGACGAGATCGCGGCCGCAGCGGTCGACGCGGCGCCGCAGCATCCCACCGCCAAGCGGGCGCAGGTCCGCACGGCGACGGCCGACTTCGGGACGCCACGCCGACGGGGTGATCCTGTCGGCGGGCCCATGGTGGCGACGGACGCCGTCGCGGGAGGAGCAAGAACTTGATTCGGACCTACGAGGCAATCGTGATCGGCTCGGGCCACAACGGCCTGTGCCTGGCCGCCTATCTGCAACGCGCCGGCCTCTCCACGGTCGTGCTGGAGCGTCGGCACGAGGAGGGGGGCGGCACGAACACCGAGGAGCCGGTCCTTCCCGGCTTCCGACACAACATGCATGCCCAGTTCATGGAGTTCTTCGACATCATGCCGATGATCAAGGACTTCGGACTGGAGGACCTCGGCCTTCGCACCGTGATGCCCGAGGCCCAGGCCGGCATCACCTTCGCGGACGGACGCCCTCCAGTGATCCTCCACCGCCCCGACCTCCTCGACCGCACGCACGAAAGCATCGCGCGCTACTCGCGTGCAGACGCCGACAGGTACGTCGAGCTCAAGCACCGCGCCGCCTCGCTCGAGCAACTGCTCGCCGCCAACCTCTATACGATCCCGCAGCCCGCCAGCCTCGACGAGCAGGGCGAGATGATCGCGAGCGAGTTCGGCGACATGGGCGTCGGGCCTCAGTTCCTGATGAAGTCCCCCAAGAACGTCATCGATGAGCTTTTCGAGACGCCTGAGCTCCGAGCCCTGCTCTACCGGGCATGCGTGGAGTGGGGCTATCCGATCGACGGCCAGGGCACTGGCGCGGGCTTCTTGCTCTTCGTGATGTGGACGCTCGGCAACTGGAAGCTCGTCTTGGGCGGCACGCACGGCCTCGCCAAGGCGATGACCCAGGCGTGCTACCGCGAGGGCGTGGACCTGGTGGAGAACGTCCTGGTGGACGAGGTCATCGTGGAGGACGGCCGTGCGGTCGGGGTCAGGACCCGGCTCGGCGAGTTCCGCGCCACCAAGGTCGTGGCGTCGAATGCGGACCTGCGACAGACGCTCCTCGACCTGGTCGGTGAGGAGCACCTCAGCGCGCTGTGGGTGCAGCGGGCGCGCGCGTACCGGTACGGACCCAGCCACGTCCTCGGGACGCCGTGCTTCTGCCTCTACGAGCCGCCCCACTACAAGTCCGCGCGGTGGGACCCGGCCATCGACCGGTCCTTTTACACCATGGTCGGCTTCGACGGGCCGGACGACACGATCCGCTACATCCGCGATGCTTACTCGGGCCGGGTACCCAAGCCTGCGGCGGGCACCTGGGTCAACAGCCTGTGGGACGCGTCGCAGGCGCCGCCCGGGCGGCACGCCGCCACCGGGTGGTACTTCCTTCCGTGCGCGAGTGAGCTCACGGCCCAGGAATGGGCCGAGGTGCGGGCGACTTTCAACGAGCAGTTCCTCGACGTCTGGCACGAGTCGGCGCCCAACATGAACCGGGACAACGTGATCGCCCACAAGCTCTACACGCCGGACCAGATGGAGCGCAAGAACCTGATGCGAGAGGGCGACTTCTCCAATGGGGAGTTCTCGGCAGACCAGATCGGACCGAACCGGCCGTTCCCTGAGGCCTCCAACTATCGCACCGAGATCGATGCGCTGTACCTCTGTGGGCCCTCGGCGTACCCCGGCGGCGGGGTCCATGCGGCGTGTGGCTACAACGCGTACCAGGCGATCGCCGAGGACCTCGGGCTACCCAGTCCGGCGCTCGCCGAGCGCGGGTACTGAGAGGGGTCCGTATGGCAGACATCTACACGCCCGAATGGTACTCCGAGGTCAGCGACGCCATGAACGCGCGGATCGCGACGATGAAGGGGCTGCCGGCGGACGAGATCCTGATCAAGGTGGAGATCGTCGGCGACGGCGTCTCGCCGTACGTCGCGGCGGCCGCCGAGCGTCACTTCCTCGTGAAGATCGAGGCCGGTCGGTGCGCCTGGTACCGAGAGGTCGAGGGCGACGACCCCGCCCTCGCCTTGAACTACAGGTTCCGCGGCTCCGCGACGACGTTCGATGAGATCGCTGCGGGCCTCGAGGACCCGATCAACGCCGCGCTCCAGGGTGGGATCAAGGTCCGCGGGGACATGCGGTTCCTCATGCGCCAGGCCGAGCAGGTCAAGGTCCTGCTCGAGGCCTACGCGACCGGGGTGCAGACGTCCTGGCCGAAGGGCCGTCCCCCCTATGCCCCGAACGAACAGGAGCAGGTCCGTGCGTGACGCCTACGACGCCATCATCATCGGGGCCGGGCACAACGGGCTCACGCTCGGCGCCTACCTCGCCCGCAGCGGCCTCGAGGTGCTGGTACTCGAGCGCCGGCACGAAGAGGGTGGGGGGCTGTGCACCGAGGAGCTCACCCAGCCCGGGTTCCTGCACAACGTGCATGCCAATTACCACACGTTCGTCGACCTCGCGCCGCCCGTGCACGACCTCGACGTGCGCGGACACGGGGTCGAGTACGTCCGGCCCGAGGTGCAGATGGCGTCGATCTACGACGACGGCACGGCGCTCACGATCCACACGGACCTCGACAAGACCTGTAGATCGATCGCCAGGTTCTCCGAGCAGGACGCCGAGACCTTCCGCCGCCTCTACACCGAGGCACATGGCTACGTCGACCTGCTCCTGGGCACGCTCATGTACCAGCCGCCGATGTCGGTCAAGGAGCTGACGAAGGCGCTGTCGACCTTCGGCGTGGAGGGCCGGTCCGAGTTCCTCTCGGTCAAGCTGCGTCGCGAGACCATCAACCAGTTCCTCGACCAGCACTTCACGCATCCCAAGGTGAAGGCGCACCTCGCCTTCCACGGTGCGGTGTGCGCCTACACAAACGATGTGCCGGGGCTCGCTATCGGCTTCCCGCTCCTCGTCGGCAAGATCGACAACTGGCACCTGTGCGTCGGCGGCTCGCATCGCCTCGCCCATGCGCTGTGGCGCGACCTCGCGCAGCACGGCGGCGTGATGGTCAGCGACGCTGACGTCCGGGCGATCGTCGTCGACGATGGCCGCGCCGTTGGGGTACGCCTCGCGGACGGTACCGAGATCGCGGCGCGCAGGCTTGTCGCGTCGACTGTGTCGGTGGAGCAGACCTTCCTCGAGTTCCTCGAGCCCGCGGCGCTGCCGGCGGAACTGCCCGAGCGCGTGCGGAAGGACGTCAAGCACAAGGACTGGTCGCTGTTCTCGGTCCACCTCGCGATGTCAGCACTGCCGCAGTACGAGGCTGCCGCATTCGATCCCGACGTGGACCGGGCCTGGGTTGTCAACCTCGGCTACGGGTCGCTCGAGGAGTTGAATGCCGACTTCGACGCGGTGCGCGCAGGACGGCTCCCCGAGCCGAGGCCGAACGCGGCGGTCAACTCGCTCTATGACCCGACTGACGCGCCTGCGGGGTGCTTCACCGGCCTGCTTCGCCAGTTCGCCCCGTTCTCGATCGCCCAGGGAGGCGAGGGCGAATGGGAGAGCTTGGGTCGGTGGTACGGGCGCCGCTGCATCGAGGCGTGGCGCCGCTACGCGCCGAACCTCACCGACGACTCGATCATCGACTGGGTGCCCTACACCCCGCTCGAGATCACCCAGAAGCTCCCGAACATGGTCCGTGGGGACTGGATGATGGGCGAGGTGAGCCTCGCGAACATGCTCGACCAGCGTCCTCTGCCCGAGCTCGGCCAGTACCGCACGCCGGTCGACGCACTCTACATGGCCGGCTCGACCCAGCACCCGCACGGCTTCATCACGTTCGCCCCCGCGTACAACGCGCTGCAGGTGATCGCCGACGACCTCGGCATCGACGCGTGGTGGCGGCAAGTGTGACCTCGGCTGTGGGGTCCACCGGCGGCCAGGGGCGCGGCCCTACCCGGGTTCGCCTCGCTGCGGGGGTGGAGGCATCCGGGCTTGCGAGCATGCTCGCGAGCCTCCTCGAGGACAACCTTCGCGACTTCCCAACACGTGCGTTGGCCGCCCGCCTCGCCCGCGGCGACGTCGTGCTGCTCGCCTCGGATCGCGACATGGCGGTGACGCTCTCGTTCCGGTCCGACGAGGTCGTGATCGACGAGGGGGCGCTGTCCGGCGTCCCGACCCTGGCGGGCGCGTGGCTCGACCTCGCAAAGCTGTGCAGCGGGCAGCGCTCCGCGTTCGCCTCGATGCGCTCCGGCGACCTTCGGATAACCCCGGGACGGGGCATGCGGGCGGCTGCGGGGGCCGGCCTCGCCCTGTCTGTCCCGAGGTCCTTCTACGACGAGGATCAGGGACGAGGCTGGCGTCGACGGACGCTCATGGCGCTGGTGGTGCTAGGCGCCGTCGTACTCGTCGCACTTGTCGTGCATCGGGAGGGTGAGACATGACCCACGTCCTGCTCGCCACGGAGTCGGGCCTGCTGCGCCTCGACGCGTCCGGTTCGACCGTAGATGTCGACTTCGAGGGCATCGAGGTCGTCTCGGTCGCCGCCCTCGGCGACGAGGTCGCAGCGGCGGTGTCGGGCGGTGGTGTGTGGCTTCGAACAGGAGGTTCCTGGCGCGAGCTCGGCCTCCGTGATGCGACTGTGTGGACCGTCGCGCTCGCCGGCGCCGACGAGGTCTATGCCGGCGTGGAGCCAGCTGCGCTGTGGCGACTCGGCGGCCGAGGGCCCGAGGAGCTCTCGGGCCTCGCCGCCGTCGCCGGGTACGCCGACTGGCACTCGCCGTGGGGTCCCGCGGACCTCTCGACCATCGTTGTCGACGGCGATCGGCTGCTCGTGGGCGTCGAGCTCGGTGGCGTCGCGGTCAGCCACGACCGCGGCGCGACCTGGGAGGCGCGCAACAGCGGGCTCTTCGACGACGTGCACGTCGTCCTGGCCGACGGCCCACTGCTGTACGCGACCACCGGCATGGGCTGCTTCGTGAGCCCCGATGAGGGCTGGCGCTGGTCGTGGGCGAGCGACGGGATCGACCGCGGATACACGTTGGGGCTTGCGTGGACCGACGATGCCGTCGTCGTGAGCGCAGCCTCCGGCCCTCCTTCGATGTGGGAGGCCGGTGGTCCCGAGGCGGCAATCTACCGATCGTCGTCTCGCGGGAGCGAACCTCGGTGGGAACGGGTGTTCGACGCGTTCGGCGGGGCCGTCGAGCGGAACTGCCTGCACGCGCGAGATGCGCTCGTCGTTGCAGGGACGACCGACGGCGAGCTGCTCATCAGCCGGGACGCGGGCCGCACCTTCACGGTCGGGCGATCGGACCTCCCTGGGGTCAACGCTGTCGCGCTCGCCGGGTAGGCCTGTGGGTGCCGAGGATCTCATCCGGGTACTGTGACCGCGGCGGTCGAGGTGGGCTCCGGCTCTCTCTGCGAACCGGCGGGAGCGCATGCAGCCTGTGGGTGCCGAGAATGTCATCCGGGTACCTTGACCAGGACTTTCCTGGAATGGCCGGGGAAGACGAAACTGGGCCATGGCCTGTGGTGTGGGTGCCGAGAATGTCATCCGGGTACCTTGACCAGGGCCTTCCTCGAATGGCCGGGGAAGACGAAACTGGGCCATTGCCCTCTCGTTCCTCTTCCTCACATTCACCAACATCCTCCAGCTGATCCGGCTGGGTAACCGCGTCTGTGACGAACTGGCCCTCGAAGTCGTCAATTCATCTCCTGTTGAGCCGCCGGCCTGTGCGGTGTCTGTGTACGTTCGGCACTGTTGCATTGAGCCGCACCGCCCGATGCAAGACATCAGATGAGCCGAAACTCCCGTATTGAAATGCATTGTGAAGACATGGGCGCTGCCGAATCGTTGCCCAGTCGCGGCGCCAATGGGTGCGGGTTGAGCATCGGCCGCGCTCAATGCAACAGTGCCCTTGGTCCCGAGTTCGTTCCCAGGGGCGGAATCGACGAGCGGGCGCCGCCGCGGGGAGAGAACCGCGGAAACAGAAGTTGCTCGACATTCCTGGCGGGCGACCGGGGGGAAGTCCTCCAACAGCCGGACTGCGCCCGATGACCCACGGGAGAACGCGGCTACCGTCGGGGTGGAACGGGGACGGGAAGGTACTCGGAATGCCACGACCAGAGCGCTCTCCATTGCCATTGCCCCTCGAGCAGGCGGCAATCATCGAAACCCACATTTCGACGCTCTTCTTTGTCGGCGATCGGGTGTTCAAACTGCACAAACCCGTCCGATTCGGGTTCCTCGACTTCCGAGAGCGAGAGGAGCGTCGCGCCGATTGCGAGCGCGAAGTGATGCTCAATCGTCGCTTGGCACCCGATGTCTACCTGGGGGTGGCCGACGTGGTGCTCGATGGTCAGTCCCTCGACCACATGGTTGTCATGAAGCGCCTGCCGAAGGAATGCCGACTGACGGCGATCGCCTCCCGGGGGGAAAAGCTCACCGGATGGCTCCTAGCCCTCGCCGAGGCCCTGGTCTCGTTCCACCGGAACGCGGCCCGCTCGCCAAAGATCTCGCACGCCGCGACCGCCGTGGCGCTGCGGGCCGACTGGGAGGCGAACTTCGTCGAGACCAATCGCTTCGTGGGCACAGTCCTCGACGGCTCCGACGAGGTCGAGATCCGGAGGCGGGCCCTTCGCTGGGTGGACGGTCGAGAGGGGCTGCTCACTGCTCGTATCGCTAGTGGTCGGGTATGTGACGGACACGGGGATCTTCAGGCCGATGACATCTTCTGCCTCGATGACGGGGTTCGAATTCTCGATTGCATCGAGTTCTCGGATCAGCTGCGCTACGTGGACGTCTGCGCCGACGTCGCCTTCTTGGCCATGGATCTCGAGCGGTTGGGGTACTCGGAAGCAGCTGCCCGGTTCCTCCTCGGCTACCAGGAGCTTGCCGACGACCGGTTCCCTGAGCCACTCCTCCATCACTATCTGGCATCGCGTGCGTACGTCCGGGCCAAAGTGTCGTGCTTGCAAGCGGACCAAGGTGCGCCCGACGCACTAGCCCAGGCGCGTCAATTCCAACGGATCGCACGGGACCATCTGCGACGATCACAGGTCACGCTCGTCCTCATCGGAGGTCTCCCTGGCTCGGGGAAGTCCACCCTGGCGAGTGGCCTCGGAGATGCCCGGGGTTGGACCATCCTCCGGTCAGACGAGATTCGGAAGGAGGCCCGCGGGTCGCTCAAGG
>Ga0209483_1002756_pt1 | contig 11997 bp, 8 predicted proteins | sample NGEPerA_FD_184508 | JGI IMG/M metagenome (GOLD analysis project Ga0209483, IMG submission 184508) | Arctic peat soil microbial communities from the Barrow Environmental Observatory site, Barrow, Alaska, USA - NGEE PermafrostL2-A... | ecosystem: Environmental > Terrestrial > Soil > Wetlands > Peat... | reverse complement strand
GTGCGGGGCGGCCACAAACTCAACCACGCCGTGCTCACCGCCCTGATGGCCGATCGCAGCTGCTGGCGGGTGGTCGAGGCGGAAACCGCGCGCCGCTCGCGCGTTCATGCGGAAGCCGGCGGCGCCACTGTCGGCGGCATGATCGCCGCGGCCTATGGCCCGGACGTATCCTGACGTCTTCGAAATGGCCCGACTTTTGTCGGCCTGGAGATTCCCCGGGCGCGGCCTGACGTTCAATTTGCCACAGTAACCACGATTGCCCGCGGCGGGACCGGGCCGCCTTAATCCGGGCGAATTGCCTGCGTATCCGGTTGGTTAACGGACTTATTTCGGCTAAACAGGCCCCGGTTGCTCGCCAGCCACGGGCGCGGCAATCATGGCGTCCATGACCACGCTCAGGACGCGCGGCGGGCACCGCATCACAAGCGTCAGGTCTCGAATCCATGTCGGCACAGCGTATGACGCTCGAACTACGCAAGATATCGGCTGGCAGGATCGGCCGCCAATTGCGTCTAGCTGCGGCCCTGATCGGGCTTGCGACGACCTTGAGCGGATGCGGCACCGGCGCGCTGTGGGACAAGTTTTTCGCCAAGGACGACACCTTCGCCGAGGAGCCCGCCGACAAGCTCTACAATGAGGGCTTGTTCCTGATGAACGAGAAGAAGGATTCGAAGGCGGCGTCGAAGAAATTCGAGGAAGTCGACCGTCAGCATCCCTATTCCGAGTGGGCGCGCAAATCGCTGCTGATGTCGGCCTACGCCTTCTACAATGCCGGCGACTACGACAGCTGCATCGGAGCCGCGACCCGCTACGTCACCCTGCATCCCGGCAGCCCCGATGCGGCCTATGCGCAATATCTGATCGCCGCCTCGCATTACGACCAGATCCCCGACATCACCCGCGACCAGGCCCGGACCGAGAAGGCCATCTCCGCGCTGGAGGAAGTGGTCCGCAAATATCCGACCTCGGAATATGCGGTCAGCGCCAAGGCGAAGCTCGAAGGCGCGCGCGACCAGCTCGCCGGGCGCGAAATGAATGTCGGCCGCTATTACATGAAGCGAAAGGACTACACGGCCGCCATCAACCGCTTCAAGACCGTGGTCACCCAGTACCAGACCACGCGGCATGTCGAGGAAGCGCTGGCCCGGCTCACCGAGGCCTATATGGCGATCGGCATCGTCGGCGAGGCGCAGACCGCGGCCGCGGTCCTTGGCCACAACTTTCCTGATAGTCCCTGGTACAAGGACGCCTATAATCTTGTAAAGTCGGGCGGTGTCGAGCCGAACGAAGACACCGGCTCCTACATCTCCAGGGCCTTCAGGAAACTGGGTCTCGCTAGGAATTGATTCCGCATGCTGGCGCGTCTGTCGATCCGTGACATAGTCCTGATCGAACGGCTCGATATCGAGTTTTCCCGTGGGCTCGCGGTATTGACCGGGGAGACCGGCGCCGGAAAATCCATCCTGCTCGATGCTTTCGCGCTGGCGCTCGGCGGCCGCGGTGACGCGGGCCTCGTCCGCCACGGCGTGGAGCAGGGCCAGGTCACCGCCGTGTTCGACGTGCCGAAGAACCATCCGGCGGCGAAAATCCTCAGCGATAACGGTCTGGAGGACACCGGCGAGATGATCCTGCGCCGCGTCCAGCTCGCCGACGGCCGCACCCGCGCCTTCATCAACGACCAGGCGATCAGCGTGCAGACCCTGAAAGCGGTGGGCTCGGCGCTGGTCGAAATTCACGGCCAGCATGACGAGCGCGCGCTGGTCGACGCTTCCACCCACCGCCGCCTGCTCGATGCGTTTTCGGGGCTGGAAAAGGACGTAGCAGCACTGGAAGCGCTGTGGGACGGAAGGCGCGCCGCCAACGCGCTGCTCGACGAACATCGCGCGGCGATGGAGCGCGCGGCGCGCGAGGCCGATTATCTGCGTCATGCTTCCGACGAATTGAAGAAGCTCGCGCCAAAGGACGGCGAGGAGACCGCGCTTGCCACCCGGCGCACCACGATGATGCAGGGCGAAAAGATCGCGGCCGATTTGCGCGAGGCGCGGGATGCCGTCGGCGGCCCGCATTCGCCGGTGCCGGCCTTGTCGGCTGCGGTGCGCCGGCTGGAGCGGCGCGCGGCGAATTCGCCTGATCTGGTCGACCCCGCGGTGAAGGCGATCGATGCGGCGATCAACGCGCTGGAGGAGGCGGACCAGCACCTCAACGCGGCACTGGTCGCGGCCGACTTCGACCCCGCCGAACTCGAACGCATCGAGGAGCGGCTGTTCGCGCTGCGGGCCGCGTCACGCAAATATTCGACACCGGTCGATGGTCTCGCGGCGCTGGCCGCGAAATACGCCGCCGACGTGGCGCTGATCGATGCCGGCGCCGAGCAGTTGAAGAGGTTGGAGGCGGCGTCGACCGAAGCCGACCAGCGCTACAATGCGGCGGCGAGAAAACTTTCGGCCGCGCGCGCCAAGTCGGCGACGAAACTCGACAAGGCGGTCAACGCCGAACTGGCGCCGCTGAAGCTGGAGCGGGCGACGTTCACGACCCAGATCGAATCCGATCCAACCTCGCCGGGCCCGCAGGGCTTTGATCGCATCGAATTCTGGGTGCAGACCAATCCCGGTACCCGGCCGGGGCCGTTGATGAAGGTAGCGTCCGGCGGCGAGCTGTCGCGCTTCCTTTTGGCGCTGAAAGTGGTGCTGTCCGACCGCGGTTCGGCGCCCACTTTGGTGTTTGACGAAATCGACACCGGCGTCGGCGGCGCGGTGGCGGATGCGATCGGGGCGCGGCTGTCGCGCCTTGCCGGCAAGGTGCAGGTGATGGCGGTGACGCACGCGCCGCAGGTCGCCGCCCGCGCCAGCCAGCATTTGCTGATTTCCAAGGACACACTCGACAAGGGCAAGCGCGTCGCCACCCGCGTCAACGCGCTCGCCGCCGACCACCGCCGCGAGGAGATTGCCCGGATGCTCGCCGGCGCCGAGATCACCGCCGAGGCGAGGGCCGCGGCGGAACGGCTGCTGAAGGCGGCCGGCTAGTCATTCCGGGGCGATGCGAAGCATCGAACCCGGAATCTCGAGATTCCGGGTCTGGTGCTAGCGCACCATCCCGGAATGACCGACTAATTTTAGAGCGTCAATCCGGGGCGCGCGCAGCGCGAACCCGGAATTTCGAGATTTCGGGCTTGATGCTTCGCATCGCCCCCGGAATGACGGGATCAACTACAAATAGACTCGTACAAATCTTCCCACTGCGGATTTTGCAGCTCGATCAATTGAATCTTCCAACTTCGCTTCCATTTCTTCAATTCTTTTCTCGCGGGAAATCGCGAAGATCGGATCGTCGCATATTTCGAACCAGACCAGTCGTGTGATATCGTATCTGGAAGCAAAGCCAGGGACGGCTTTTATACGGTGCTCGTAGATTCGACGTACGATATCGTCGGTTACACTGATATAGATTGCTCCATCCTTTCTGCTCGCGATGATATAGACGTAGTAACTCATGCCGTTCGCTCGCAATCCCACCAAAGCGTCATCCGGGGCGATGCGAAGTATCGAATCCGGAATCTCGAGATTCCGGGTTCGCGCTGCGCGCGCCCCGGAATGACGAGCTAGAATTTCGTCGCCATGATAGCAAAACCCAAGCCAAAATCTCTCCCCGATGTCGCCACCCTCACCAGGGCGCAGGCGAAGACCGAGCACATGCGCCTTGCGCTGGAGCTCGAGGGCCATGACAAACGTTACTACCAGGACGACGCACCGAGCGTCACCGACGCCGAATACGACGCGTTGCGTCAGCGCTTCAACGCCATCGAGAAGCGTTTCCCGGAACTCGTGAGCGCAGCCTCGCCGTCGCAAAAGGTCGGCGCCGCGCCGTCGGGCCGCTTCAGGAAAGTCCGGCACGCGGTGCCGATGCTGTCGCTCGACAATGCGTTCGCGGACGAGGACGTCACCGATTTCGTCGGCCGCATCGAACGCTTCCTGAAACTGCCCGACGACAGAATCGATTTTTCCGCGGAGCCCAAGATCGACGGCCTCTCGATGTCGCTGCGCTATGAAAGCGGCGCGCTCGTCACCGCGGCCACCCGCGGCGACGGCGCCGAGGGCGAGGACGTCACCACCAATATCCGCACGCTGGAAGATGTCCCGCAAAAGTTGAAGGGGCGCAACATCCCCGACATCTGCGAGGTGCGTGGCGAGGTCTACATGACCAAGCAGGCGTTCCTGGCGCTGAACGAGCGGCAAAAGGCCGCCGGTGACACCATCTTCGCCAATCCGCGCAATTCGGCGGCGGGCTCGCTCCGCCAGAAGGATCCTGCGATCACGGCCTCGCGTCCGCTCGGCTTCTTTGCCTATGCCTGGGGTGAGATGAGCGCGATGCCGGAAGACACGCAATCCGGCATGATCCACTGGTTCGAACGCTGCGGCTTCAAGACCAACCCGCTGACGAAGATCTGCCATTCGGTCGAGCAGTTGATCGCGTTCCATCGCAAAATCGAAGAGCGGCGTGCCGGGCTCGATTACGACATCGACGGCGTCGTCTACAAGGTCGACCGCATCGACTGGCAGGAGCGGCTCGGCTTCGTGTCGCGCACACCGCGCTGGGCGATCGCGCACAAATTCCCGGCCGAGCGCGCCATGACCGTGCTGCGCGACATCGAGATCCAGGTCGGGCGCACCGGCTCCTTCACGCCGGTCGGCAAGCTGGAACCGGTCGGCGTCGGCGGCGTCATCGTGCAGAACGTCACGTTGCACAACGAGGATTACATCCGCGGCATCGGCGGCGACGGCGAGCAATTGCGCGAGGGCCGCGACATCCGGATCGGCGATATTGTGGTGATCCAGCGCGCCGGAGACGTGATTCCCCAGGTAGTCGACGTCGTGCTCGACAAGCGGCCGAGGGGCGCGAAGGAATACCATTTTCCGAAGAAATGCCCGTGTCCGCTGCGCACCGACGTGGTGCGCGAGGAGATCGCGACCGGCGAGGAGGGCTCGCGCGCCCGCTGCAGCGGCGAGTTCGCCTGCCCGTTCCAGAGGATCGAGCACCTGAAACTGTTCGTCTCGCGCCGCGCCTTCGACATCGACGGGCTTGGCGAGAAGCAGCTGCAGTATTTTTTCGACGAGGGCTGGGTGAAGGAGCCCGCCGATATTTTCACGCTACCGAAACGTAACAATAAACTGAAACTGGAGGAGATCGAGGGTTACGGCGAAACTTCGATACGCAATCTCTTTGCTTCCATCGAGGCGCGGCGCAGGATTGCGCTGGAGCGCTTCATCTACGCGCTCGGCATGCGCCATGTCGGCGAAACCACGGCCTTGGCTTTGGCGCGCGGCTACGGCTCCTGGCAGGCGTTCCATGATGCGGGACTCAAGGTCGCCAAAGGGGACGAGGAAACGATCGCCGAGATGGATGCGCTGGACCAGATCGGCGACACCGTGATCGCGAGCGTGGCCGCCTATTTCGGCGAGAACCATAACCGCGGCATCGTCGAGCGGCTGACGAGGGAAATCACCATCCTCGATGCCGAGAAGCCGAAGAGCAGTTCGGTGATATCAGGCAAGACCGTGGTGTTTACCGGCGCGCTGGAGAAGATGACGCGCGACGAGGCCAAGGCGATGGCCGAACGGCTGGGCGCGAAGGCCGCGGGCTCGGTGTCGAAAAAGACGGACTATGTGGTCGCCGGCCCCGGCGCCGGCTCGAAGCTTGCCGAAGCCAAAAAGCACGGCGTCGAGGTGCTGACGGAGGACGAGTGGCTGAAGCTCGTGGGAGGCTGAGGCTCCGGGGCCGATAGGGCGGGGTGAGGGCCGTCATCGTCCGGGATGGCGCAGGTGCGAATGCTGCCCGTATACGCTGAGCCTCGCCGATGCGGCCGTGTAGTTGCTGCAAATGCTCCTGCGACCTGGCCTTCCGGTAGCGAAGGTTTCGGATCCGACAGGCAGGAACGCCGTGGAATCGAGAAGCCGCGGCGCCCTCCAGAGGGCAAAAATGAGCGACTTTATCCGGTCGCGAAATCGATATTTTACGCGCTGCCGCGTCCGACCGCTGCGCGCACGTCGGAAGGTGTCGCACCGTAGCGCCGTCGAAACGCGCGGTTGAAGTGGGAGAGGTCGCCGAAGCCCGTGTCAAATGCGATCGCGCTGATCGAACGACCTCTGTGCATCTGATCGCGCAAAACGCCATGGACGCGCGCAAGCCGCTGCTCGAGCAAGAACACTGAGAAGGTCGTGCGTTCTTGCTCAAACAGCACCTGGACATAGCGCGGCGTAACCCCGTGACGCGCCGCGATAGCCGAAATGCTAAGATCTGGCGCTGCGAGTGAATTCAGGATGTCGGTCTTGACGGCGTGCAAGCGCGCCGCGCGCAGGCCCCGGCCACGGGCGATCTCAGCTGCTTCGCGCGAAGCGCCCAGCGTCATCGCGACCAGGTCATGCACATGGTTGACGATCAGTCCACGCAATTGCCCATCCCCCAAGGTATGGTCATGTTCCAAAAGCTCAACATAGTTGACGAGTAGCCGCAGCGCCTCCGACTGCGGCGCTATCGGGCGCAAAAAATGATCGCTAAACCGCGGGACCTTCTCGGAAAGTACCTTGCGGGGAATGCTGATATTGAGGTTGTTCGACATCCCCGTGATTGTCGATTCGAACTCGTCCGCGTGCGAGCACAGGAAGCCACTTCCCGCGGTTCGTGCCAGTTCGCGGCCGACTTGCGCGATCCGGCCGCCGCCGGAGAGCGTGATCGACAGGGTGACGCGGTCGTCGCCGTTGGCGAGGAGCATGCGGTCGCGCCGCAAATGCACCGGCGAGCTCACAAGGTTCACTACGGTCAGGCCGGGAAGGGCGCGTGCTGTGGCCTCAAAGAAAAAAGGCCCTTCGGTTGCCGGCTTGGCATCCACTCGCGCGACGAGGGGGCCGTAGAATTCGCGCATCATCGCGACGCGCTGACGCTCAGGCAGCGTACCGGTCGAAAAACGCATGACCGCGAAATCGCTCGCCGCCATAGCCGTCCTGCCTCTGTAGCCCTCGTGGCCCAGCCTATCAGATGTAGCCGTACGCTTTCAACCGTGCCGGGCAGCCCAAAATATATGCAGCGTGCCGATGCGCGGTTCGATCAAGTGTGTCGAACGCGGCAGCATGGGCCCCGCCCTCAGGCGTCGCAGGCTTTTATTGCCATTGAGGCTCTGCCGCGAGTTCGCATTCGGCCTAGTCCCAGTTCGTCCCTGTCCAAGCCGCCGCAGGCCGATCGTGATTTAGATGGGCTGGGGCGGGATTAATGAGATTAAAATGTAGGTATACCCATGAAGGCAGAGCTATTGAGGCGGCAGGCTGGTCGATCATTGCATCGGTTTGGGATCGCGAGTGCGCTGGGATGCTCGATTGCGATTGTCGTCGCAGGAGTGGCAAGAGCGGAGCCACTTCTTCCGCTTTCGTCGTTTCTTGAGACTGTCGATGTCTCGGAAAAGCCTCTCCCGGACAGCTTTGCCTGTTCGGGCGCCGCAGGCGGCAGCACCTGCGGGGGCAATGGGACGGGATTGATCAGCATCGGCGCCCCCTCGGGTTTCGGGGCCCCGGGGCTTGCGACGGTGAATCTCGTAAATCCGGGCGCTGGGCCGTTGACAATTTCATCCTCTGCTTCCAGCAAGGGCGCCGTCAGCTCGAGCGCGAGCGGCGAGGCCGACTACTACCTTAAATTATTAGGACCGGCGCCGACGTCTCCTAATCAGACGATCGCAGTCCGCGTCGATATCAAAGCGCATGCGGACGTTTCGCTGTCTAACCTGTCTGACTCGGTCGCACGCGTGACGGCGACCGCCGGTATTGATATCTTCAATCCCCTCTCCCAGACCATTCAGCCAGTTAAGAGTGTCTTCGGCCCAAATAATTTCGTTCCAAGCGAATTCGGTGCCGCTGCCGGAAATTTCGTTTGCCCGGGCGGAGGTTGCGTAAGCGTTGTCGATTTCGACGGCAGCCTCCTTTATCTTCTGCAACCGAATGTTCAGTATCAGGTCTCAGTCTTCGCGAACGCAGGTACGACGGATTCGTTTCTTGGACCGGCAGGAACATCCTTTGAAACGGCGAACGCGTTGGTTGATCCCCACTTTTTCCTCGATCCTGTGTTCGGTGATCCCAACTATCAACTCTTGCTGAGCCCCGATATCAGTAATGATTCGCCGGGGCTCGGCGCCGTTCCAGAGCCTTCGACGTGGGCAATGATATTGATCGGCTTTGCAGGACTTGTTTTGGCTTCGTATAAGCAGACGAAACGTCGCGCGCTTGCTGCTTGAAAACATTTCGATCGAAGTGTCAAAGCCGCCTTTGGCGGCCTTGACCGACGTCCGCCATGTCCGAGTCTGGTAGTTATGCGCAGCTCCAAAGCGGACATCCGTCGACGCCAAATTTATTGGGTCGCGCACTGCCGTGAGGCGATACGACCTGTTCACTGCGACGGGCAAATCACTTCGCCTTCCGCGGCAGCCATGTCAAGTCCCTCCTGAAAAAATATTCTGTTTTTCGGAATAGCCAAATCACCCTATATCCGCAGCCGTCCCGTCCCGAAAGAGGGGCGTTGCGCAACGTCACGAAACGTGGGGCGGGATGCGGTGGACGCGGAGGGTGCTGTGGACGACGGCACTTGAAGTGGACGGCAAAGTCGTGTGGTTCTGGCACCCCGACGCTGGTGTCAAGTCTGCGTTGACGGAAGCGCAGGCGACGGTGGCCAAAAAGCCCGGCGCACCGGGAAGAGCACGAAGCAGCCGATAACACCATCGCGTGGGGAATGTCGGGTGAAACCGGCGTGACCTGTGGTGACTACGCTCGTGTACTTTGTTTTTTATCGTACGCGAGGCTGCGGGTGCATCGAGCGCCCGGCATTCCCTGCGCCCTCGATGAGAGGGCGGAACGAAATGAATACCTCGCGCAAAAAAGCATGCGGCGAGATCGCGAAAGTGTGCCTGCTCCCCTCCTCCCACGCGCCCTCGCGCGTGGCGGGGAGGGGAGAAGTTTTACCGTCATTGCGAGCGAAGCGAAGCAATCCATGGCGCAGCAAACGGAAATATGGATTGCTTCGTCGCTTCGCTTCCCTCGCAATGACGGTTGTGGCCGCTGTCACCGGGCACAGCCATCGCCTCCTCCGCATGACAGTTCCCTCCGCCCACGCTGGCCGCTCCCCCGCGAAACTGCTATCTTCCGCCCAACACAGCATCAGGAGCCGCACGATGGACAACCGCAGCGATATCTGGCGTGGGGTCGATACGATCAAGCCGCGCTTTGTCGACCTCAGCGACAGGGTCTGGGCGATGCCCGAGGTGTGTTACACCGAGGCGCGCTCGGCGGCGGAACATCTGGCCGAGTTGCGGCATCAGGGCTTTCGCATCACCGAGAATGTCGCGGATATTCCGACCGCGCTGATGGGCGAAGCGGGCGAGGGCGGTCCCGTGATCGCCTTCCTCGGCGAATATGACGCGCTGCCCGGTCTCAGCCAGGAGGCGGGCGTCGCCGAGCCCCGGCCGGTGGAGACCGGAGGCCATGGCCATGGCTGCGGCCACAATCTGCTCGGCTCGGCCGCACTGCTGGCCGCTACCGCGCTGAAGGATTGGCTCGCCGAGCACAAGGCGCCCGGGCGCGTGCGCTATTACGGCTGCCCGGCGGAAGAGGGCGGCGCGGCAAAAGCCTTCATGGTGCGCTCCGGCGCCTTCGACGACGTTGCGATTGCCATCACCTGGCATCCCTCAAGCTTCTGGGAAGTGTCGGTGACGCCGTCGCTCGCCAACACGCGCGCCGATTTCATCTTCACCGGCCGTACCTCGCATGCCGCCGCCTCGCCGCATCTCGGCCGCAGCGCGCTCGACGCCGTCGAGCTGATGAATGTCGGCGTCAACTACATGCGCGAGCACATGCCGAGCGATGCGCGGGTACATTATGCGCTGCTCGATACCGGCGGCATCGCACCCAATGTGGTGCAGGCCCATGCGCGCGTACGCTATTCGATCCGCGCCCGCGATCTGCCCGGCATGAACGAACTGGTCGGACGCGTGCACAAGATCGCGCAGGGCGCGGCGCTGATGACGGAAACCAGAATGGAGATGCGGGTCATTTCCGCCGTCTCCAACGTGCTGCCCAACACGCCGCTGGAGCAGACGCTCCACCGCATCATGGCCGACCTCGGCCCGCCGCATTTCGACGCGGCGGATGAGGATTTCGCCGCCAAGATCCGCGCGACGCTGACCGAGAAGGACATCGCCAGCATCTACCACACCATCGGCATGGATCCGACCGACCGGCCGTTGGCCGATTTCCTGGTGCCGCTCGATGCCAAGCGCAATCCGCTGATCGGCTCGACCGACGTCGGCGATGTGAGCTGGGTGGTGCCGACCGTTCAGGTCCATTCCCCGACGGTCGCGATCGGCACGCCGTTCCACACCTGGCAGGTGGTGGCGCAGGGCAAGACGCCTGCCGCGCACAAGGCCATGGTGCAGGCGGCCAAGGCGATGGCGGGGCTCGGCGTCCACGCGCTGACCGAGCCGGAGCTGATCGTGGCGGCAAAGGCGGATCTGAGGAAGCGCACCGCGCGCACGCCCTATGTCAGCCCGCTACCGGACGGCATCGCGCCGCCGCTGGACATGTCGGTGAATTGATTTGTTCGCGACCGCGTGCTCGCGCCGGGCGCTGCCCGATCTCGACTGCTATTGCGATCTCACCTGTGACCGAACAGTCCGCCTACCACGCTGCCGATCAGGCCACCTGGACCGCCACCGTCACGGTGACGACGAACATCATGACGGTGGGCCGGATGGTTGATACCGGAAACACCGCTGCCGGCCTCGGCGTGCGCGGTCGAGACGCTTTCGGCCAGCAGCGCGTCGTGCTGCGTCGTGTCGAGGAAGCCGGTCCCGGGATAGCCGCGTGCCGCCTGCCAGCGCGTGATGACGGCGCGGGTCCGGTCGTCGAACTTTCCGTTGACCCTGGTGTCGAAGCCGAGACGGGTCAGCCGGCGCTGCACGTCGCGACGCTTTGCCTTGTTGAGGCCGATCTGATCTTCGGTTTGCTGGGTTGCTTCGTCGGTCAAGGACATCGGTTCGGCGGAGGCCGAGAGGTCGCGGTCGGCCGTGCTCGGGCCGGCGTTGACGGCGCCTGCGCGGACGAGAATTCCCAGAGCGGCCACCGCGAGGATCAGGACACGCATGGCCGGTTTCTCCCCGATCCGACAGTCTCGCGATGTTTCGCGTTGAAAGCCTGTGTCGGAGCAACCCTTCTCCAGACCGCTTGTTCCATGCCGTGGGTCCGATTGTTGCACCGCATTGCACCGAACATGGCAGCGGTGATCGCCGCTGGCTTCACGCTTGTCGGGAACAATAGATGGGAGAGGCCGTTGGCTGCTTGGGTGCGCGGCAAACAACGCCGTCGGCATCAACGGAGAATTATCCATGGAATGGATCCTGATTATCGTTGTGGTCGTGCTTTTGTTTGGTGGCGGCGGATACTGGGGTCGCAGCCGCGGTCATTGGTGATTGACCGACGCTTCCCGCGTTCTGTGAGGCACGGTGAATTGAGCGGTGCGCACCGCTCAACGATCGTTCACGGAGTCAAGCGGGTGCGAACCAAGAGATCGGCGGATACATCATCAGTTGCGCATTGAACAGGAAATGCGCGAGCCAACCCGGCGTCAGCGAGCCGCGCCAGAAGCGCAGCCCGAACAGCATGGCGCCGAACGGCACCATGGCTGCGCTCCAGACGAAGCCCGTAAAGAGCAGGTGATACGCCCCGAAGATCAGGCTCCCCATGAGCCAGATCGCCGGCACGCGCCAGCCGGCGCGGCGAAACATGCCACCAGCAATCCGCGATAAAGAATCTCCTCGCAGACCGAAGCCGTCACGACGATGCATAATACCAACGGCCTCAAGGATTGACCGTCGCCCAAGCTCTGGATGTGATTGAAGCGACGCGTTCGGAATCGTCTGCGAAGAAGTTCCACGCGGTACAGGATTTGTCGACGATGTTGTCGTAGCTTTCG
>Ga0209483_1002755_pt1 | contig 12004 bp, 13 predicted proteins | sample NGEPerA_FD_184508 | JGI IMG/M metagenome (GOLD analysis project Ga0209483, IMG submission 184508) | Arctic peat soil microbial communities from the Barrow Environmental Observatory site, Barrow, Alaska, USA - NGEE PermafrostL2-A... | ecosystem: Environmental > Terrestrial > Soil > Wetlands >... | reverse complement strand
GAGCATCGCAACCGGTGGATTCAAGAAGATCGTCCTCTACAATACGCACGGCGGGAACACATCACTCGTGGATGTGCTGGCGCGCGATCTGCGCGCCGAGTTCGGGCTGCGTACCTTCTCGCTTTTCGGCTCGCCGGGAGCGGCCTTCGATGGGGTGAGCCAACAGGAACGGACGTATGGTTTCCATGCAGGTGAGATAGAGCGGCGTATCTGCTGCACGCGACACCCACTCTGGTGCATCCAAAAGAGTACACGACGAATTACATCGCTCGCGTGGATCAGCCGGAATTGCTCAAGCCTGAAGCGTCATCAGCTAACTTCGCGTGGCTCACCAAAGACATTGCGCCGAGCGGAGTATTGGGCGATCCGACGGCGGCAAGTGCGGAAAACGGCGAACGATGGTCGAATGACGCAGCAGCGCGCATCGCGGAGCTGCTGGTTGCGATGTTCAATTTCGAACCAAGGCACGGCGCTTAAAGATGGCCCTAATCGATTGCGGAAACGGAATTCGCCTGGAGCGCGGAGTCGAGTGCCGGCTCAGTGACGGGATTACGCTTGTTTCCGATCATTACTATCCCGCGGGCGAAGGGCCGTGGCCGACATTGCTGATGCGCCAACCGTACGGGCGCGATATTGCTTCGACGGTGGTCTACGCGCACCCTGTGTGGTATGCGCTGCACGGATATCACGTAGCCATTCAGGATGTGCGTGGACGTGGCGGCTCGTTGGGGAATTTCTATCCGTTTCGCCACGAAGGTCGTGATGGCGCAGAAACAGTCGCATGGCTCTGCACGCATCCGGCATCGAATGGCCGTATCGGTATGTACGGTTTTTCGTATCAAGGTGCGACGCAATTGCTCGCAGCCGCCGAACAGCCGGAAGGTCTGCTGTGCATTGCTCCGCACATGACCGCGATGGACCTTTATCACGGCTGGTTCTATCATCATGGGGCGCTGCGTTTGAATTCGACCTTAGGATGGGGCATTCAGATGTTGCGCGAGGATGCGCGGCGCAGGGGTTTGCGCGAGGCGAGCGATCGATTGGAAGCTGCTTGGGCCAACATCCGCGCGCAGGTTGCGCACGTTCCGTACGGCGCGCATCCAGCAATCGCCGACCCGTTGCTGCCCAATTATGTGCGTGACTGGATTTCGCATCGCGAACCATGCGAGTACTGGACTGCGCAGGGCATTAGCACGCGACTCGATCGGATCCAGATTCCGGCGTTGCACATTGCCGGCTGGTTCGACACGTATCTCGAAGGAGCCATCGCCGGTTTCATCGCGTTGTGCGACGGCGCGGGCAGCGAATTTGCACGGACGAATCAATATCTTATTGCCGGCCCCTGGGTGCATATTCCTTGGGGAGATCGTGTGGGCGATGCGAACCTAGGCGACGCTGCAAACTTGGACACGGATGCGATTCTTTTGCGCTGGTTCAATCACTGGCTGAAGGATGCGGGAGAATTCAACGACGAGCCACGAATTCGATACTTTGTGCTTGGTCCGAATGAATGGCGCAGTGCGACGGAGTGGCCTGCCGATGCTGCGTACCCACTCTATCTGCACAGTGCGGGTAATGCCAACTCGCGCAAGGGCGACGGCCGGCTGACAGAAGATGCGCCAAAAACCGACGAGCCCCGCGATGTGTTTGTTTATGATCCGGACGTACCTGTCGTGTCGCCTGGCGGTCCGCAGGCATTGAGCGGCCCCTTCGATCAGGCCGTGCTCGAGATCGGGAATAATCTACTTGTTTATATCTCGGGCCCGGTGATGTCCGAGACCGAGATATTCGGACGGCCGCGCATCCGGCTGTATGCTGCGACGTCCGCGGCTCATGCGGATTTTACCGCGAAGATTGTGCGCGTCAACCGAGCGGGCCGCGCGGAATTTCTTTGCATCGGAATTGCACGCAGTTCCTGGCTCTTTGCTGATACTGGCTATGCGGCGGACGAGGTTCATGCATGGGAGTTTACTCTTGAGCCAACCGCTTTTGTGCTCGCGGCCGGTGAGCGCCTGCGTTTGGAGGTTACGAGCTCCGCATTTCCGCTCTATGACCGGAATCCCTCAACGGATGCGCCCCCGCAGCTTGCGGATAATTGGAACTGGGGTCGTTCAACGCAACAGGTTTTACACTCAGCCTCATGTCCTTCCGTGTTGTACTTACCCGTGAAAGGAGAGTCGGGATGGTGACGCAGGCAACCAGCGCCATTCCGGAGATTCTTTTCCGTGGCGTAACCAAACGGTACGGGAACGCAGTCGCATTGGAGAACATATCGCTTGCAATAGATCGTGGTGAATTTGTGACTTTTCTGGGTCCCTCCGGATGCGGAAAGTCGACACTGCTGAAGCTGGTCTCCGGGCTAAATCCTGTGAGCGATGGCGAGGTGCAGGTGAACGGCATGACTCCCGCGAATGCACGCGAGGTAATGAGCTTCATCTTTCAAGATGCAACCCTGCTGCCGTGGAGGACTGTCGAAGAGAACGTGGGCCTGGGACTGGAACTGGAGCATGCGGCGCGGTTGCTCCGCAAAGATCGCGTGGCGCAAATGCTGGAATTTGTGAGCCTGGGGCATGTCGCGCACAGTTATCCGCGGCAACTCTCCGGTGGCATGAAGATGCGGGTCTCCATCGCTCGCGCGCTGGTGAGCAGGCCGCGCATTCTGCTGATGGATGAGCCCTTTGCCGCACTCGACGAGATGACGCGCGACCGATTGAACGAGGAACTGCTGCGCCTTTATGCCGAGCAACGGTGGACGGTTCTGTTCGTCACGCACTCCGTCGCGGAAGCGGTGTTTCTCTCCACTCGGATCTTGATTCTGGCTGCGCATCCTGGACGCTTGGAGTGCGAGATGCAGGTGAATCTGCCCTGGCCGCGCACCGCCGAGACGCGTGAATCGAAGGAATTTGAAGAGATCGTGACACAGGCTTCGCGGACACTGCGGGGGGTGTATCAGGCATGAAGAGCCGGGGCATGGTCGCGATCAACAGCGTGATGGTGCTGGGATGCCTGTTGGCACTTTGGCAAGCGGTGATTTGGATCAATCATTTGCCGGCATACATTCTGCCCGGTCCACTCACCGTGGCGATGACTTTGCGCGATCGCTATCCCTCGCTGCTGAACTCGTTGCGGATTACGGCGGTGGAGGCCGCAGGCGGCTTACTGGCGAGCATCGTAGTGGGTGTTGCGGTGGCCATGATCTTTGCGCAATGGCGGTGGCTGCGGCAGACGCTTTATCCTTACACGATCCTGCTGCAAACGGTGCCGATTGTTGCCATCGCTCCACTGATCATCAATTGGGCAGGTGCGGGAATTTTTCCGGTCACGATTCTCACTTTCATAATCTGTCTTGCGCCGATCATCGCTAACACTACGCAGGGGCTAATCAGCGTGGATGAGAGCCTGATTCACCTGTTCCTGATGTACAAGGCTTCGCCCGCGCAGATACTGTTCAAGCTGAGGCTTCCCAATGCCTTGCCCAACTTATTCACAGGTATACGCATATCGGCAGGCATCAGCGTGATTGGCGGCATCACAGGCGAGCTCTTTGCGGGCTCGACGCGCGTGGGAGAGGGCGGCCTGGGCTACGCGATCATATACGCCAGCAACCAAATGGAGACAGGCTACCTGTTCGCACTGGTGTTTGCGGCAGCTGTGCTGGGGTTCGTGTTCTTTTTCATTGTCATGTTTCTGGAGTGGTTGGCTCTGCACAACTGGCATGAGTCGAGCCAGCCGCAAACGTTCGAATAGGAGGAAGATCGATGTTACGTGCGGAGTCGGCGATGGGTTGGTGGTTGATTACGCATCCAGACCACGCGCGTTTGGCAGGGGAGTTTGCGGCTGCGTGGGGAAATGCGGAGTTTCGCAAACCGGAACCGCGCGCGCGGGTCCTGCGGGGCATTTCCTGCCATGACGACGGCTGGGCTGCGCGCGATGCGCATCCGTCCATCACGCGTGAGGGCAAGCCTTCGGCATTTTCAACCGAACTTGTCGGTAAGTATTCCGCGTTCGAGGAAATCGATCTTGAAGAGTATCTTGCGGTGCGAGAGCGCGCCGTGCGCATCATTGCGGACGAGGACCCCTACGCCGGGCTGCTCATCTCGATGCATTCGTATAATCTGCTGACCGCGCACGCGGACCGTTCAACCATTGCGCGGCAGGGACTGGAGATGCTGGACTCCTTTCTAGATCGTCAGCGAGAATATCAAGGCAAGCTGCATGAGGCAATCGCAGCGGACGCGTCGGTGACGGCGCTTGAAAAGGCGGAGCGCACAATTCTGGAACACTTTAGACTTTTGCAGGCCTGCGATAATCTATCGCTGTTGACCTGTGTCGCATTCCCGAGGCCGGCGCATCTCCTGCACCCGCTGCCGCTCAACAATGGAGCAGAGTCCGAAGTCCAGGTTACGCCGATTGGACCACGCCATTTTCGATTGACGCCGTGGCCGTTTGCGGAAACGGAACTGACATTCTATTTTCCGGCGCGGCATGTCGCAGGCAAAAGTTTCGCGTCATCGTTGGAGTTGGAGGCTGCATTCCAGACTGCTCAAGAAGAGACACGAACTGTGACCTTGTCCGAATAGCTTGCTGATTTGATCACACAACGGCGCAACTAGGAAGGCGGCAGCAGAGAAACGTGGGCCGAGACGATGCGCCAGCCTTCGGGCAGCCTGACCCACGCCTGGCTCTGCCGGCCGCGGTTTGTGCCTGAGGCCGACGAGCGCTCAAACTCCAACGTGATGCTTGCGAGGTCACGGCCGAAAGTCACAATGTCCAGCCTCGTAACCGTGCGCGCCAGGTTGGCCGCTGACCGCCGCTTGCGGAAGGCTGCAAGCTCTTCGGGTCCGTAGAGGTTCTCCGTCACGCCGAATCGCATCACCTCAGGCCCCGTCCAGAACATCGCCATCAGTGTGTCGACATCATTCGAAACGAGCGCCTCCTCATAGCGCGGATAGAGCGCTCGCAACTCCACCACAACATCCGGGTCGTTGATGGTCATCAAGCTGGAAACAGTCTCCTTTCGGGTAGAATTTGCTTGCTGAGCGCGGCGCTTACGGTGTGGACAGGTTCATTCACAACTTGGCTCAGTCGCAACCGGAGAGCCACACTGCACAGAATGTATGCATGAATCTCGTTGAAGCCCCATCGGCTTAGGAGGAGATCGACCATGCGGCTGGTGGCGGCGCGCGCTGTTTCTGCCAAATCGGTACCTGTCTCTACGACTACCCAGGCGTTGGCAGTAGAGTCAGGTGCGACGCTTTCGCAAGCTTCCACGATTGGACCGGTGAGCGCCTGGTGCTTATGCAGATTAAAGCGCAGCGTCACGTCAAGCGGACACTCAATGCCGTTGATGCAAACCTCTCCATCGCCCTGTGCGGCATGGCCGTCACCACAACTGAAGAGCGCGCCGCGATTGTAGACCGGCAGATAGAGCGTGGAGCCAGCGCACAGCTCGCGCACGTCGAGATTGCCACCGAACGACCCCGGCGGACGTGTGCGAAAGGCACCGTCCTCTGCGCGCGCCACGCCCATTACGCCAAGGAACGGCCGCAACGGCACTACGGCCGGAGCCATTGAACGGGAGGTCTCGCCCTCGAGGTCCCAGTGAAAAAGGTAGGGCTGGCGAAACCGCTCCTTGAGAAAGCCGAGCCCATCGATCACGCTGGACCAACCCCAGCCGCTATGACGAGTTGCCAGCACTTCGACTTCAAGCACGTCGCCTGGCTCGGCGCCGTCGATCCAGATGGGGCCGGTAAGCGCATGGATGCGAGTGCGATCGATGGTCAGAAACTCCGCGGCCGCCATACCGGGCCGCACCTGTCTGCCGCTGGCATCCACGCACTCAATCTGCACTTCATCGCCTGGCTCGATGTGTAGGCGAGGTTTCAGCGAGCGGTCCCAGACCGAATGAGTTGGATCGGCGGATAGCGCGTATTCGGTCATGATTGCTTCACTCTCACGGTCATTTGAATTTCCACCAGCGCATTTCGCGGTAACGCGCACACTCCCACGGCTGCGCGGACATGGCGGCCCGCCTCGCCAAACACCTCGACCAGTAAATCAGATGCGCCGTTAATCACAGCGGGCGAGTCCCCGAAGCCTGGCGCGGCATTCACATAGGCGTTCACTGAAAGCACCTCAGCTACGCAGTCAAGGGAGCCGAGTTCCCGTTTGAGAACGGCGAGCTGGGTGAGGGCACATGCACGCGCCGCAGCGTAGCCATCTTCGATCGTGCTGTCTGCGCCGGCTGTCCCGGCGATCACACCGGCCGGCCCCGTGGAGACCGCTCCAGCCAGATAAACCAAATCGCCCATACGTTTTGCAGAGACATAATTGCCGCCCGGCGCAGGCAACTGCGGGAGGGTGAGTCCCAGGGAAGTGAGTTTTTGTTCAGGCGTCGAAAACTGCGTCATTTCCATTCGACTTTAGCACGGAACGAGTGGATTTTCTTCTGTTTTCAGATGCCGCTAAAAGGCTGGAGCCTCGAACTCGACTTGGCGCTAGCGGAGGCGTACCGGGCGGTTGCAGCGTCTAGAATTGTGATAACCGGAGGGGCGGCAGCCGATTGCCGGCCGGTTTTGATCCAGTGAGATATATGACGGAAATGGAGACATGAGCGTGGCTGAGACGGCGGCAGGACAACGGACGCACGAAGAGAAACTGGAGATGCTTGCTGCAGTTGCAGTGCGCGTCGGGCTTGGTTTAAGGGAAGGGCAAGAACTGGTGATGACAGCCTCGCTGGATGCGTTGCCGCTGGCGCGTCGGATTACAGAGCAGGCTTATCGCGCCGGCGCTTCGCTGGTGACGACGCTCTACAGCGACGATGAAGCGACGCTGATGCGCTACCATTTCGCGCCTGACCAGAGCTTTGACCAGGCGGCCAAGTGGTTGTACGACGGAATGGGCGCGGCATTCAAAAGCGGTGCGGCGCGGCTCGCAATCGCCGGTGGAAACCCGGCGCTGCTTTCCAATGAAGATGCTGCGAAGGTCGGACGCGCGAATCGCGCCGTTTCGCAGGCCTACCGGCCGGCGCTTGAGTTGATTACACGGCACGCGATCAACTGGACCATTGTGGCGAGCGCGACACCGGCATGGGCAGCGGTCATGTTTCCCAAGGATGCGCCAGACGTGGCCCTGGCCAAGCTTTGGGACGCGATCTTCGAGACGACGCGCATCAATGCCGATGATCCGGTTGCCGCGTGGAAAGCGCACGATGCCGGCTTGCAAAAGCGCGCGGCGCGATTGAATGAAAAGCGCTATGCGGCGCTGCAATATCGCGGGCCCGGAACCGATTTTCGGCTGGGGCTTGCCGACGACCATCTTTGGCTCGGTGGTGGGACGACTGCTGGAAACGGTCTCTACTGCATTCCTAATATGCCCACCGAAGAAGTATTCACCACGCCGCACACGGACCGTGCAGACGGCATAGTGACCGCCACCAAGCCGCTTTCGCATCAAGGGACGATGATTGAAGGTATCCAAGTGCGTTTTGAAAAGGGACGGATCGTGGAGCTACGCGCAAGCAGAGGCCAGGAAGTGCTGCAGAGACTTGTCGACACCGATGATGGTGCGCGGCGTTTAGGCGAAGTGGCCCTCGTACCCCATTCGTCGCCGATTGCAGCCAGCGGAATGCTGTTCCTGAATACACTCTTTGATGAGAATGCGGCGTCGCATATTGCTCTGGGACAGGCTTACTCATCCTGTCTGCGCGATGGGGAGAAGCTGACTGCGGAGCAACTTGCGGCAAAGGGTGCGAACGACAGCCTGATCCACGTGGACTGGATGATCGGCTCGGACAAGCTGGACATCGATGGCATTAGTGCCGCAGATGTTGCAGAGCCACTGATGCGACAAGGGGAATGGGTTTAAGCAGTCTGCATCGCCTCATTCTTGAAATTGAGCTAAGAAAGCCATTGTTCACCGAGTGGCTATAGTTTTGAGCAAAATTAGCGGACCGGGTCGCTTATATGGTCACTCCGTTAACTCCAGGGCCGCGCTGCCGGAGCAGGCAGGCGATGCGCTTAATAGGTATTTCAAGGTAACCGATAACATGATAGACCCGGTAAACCTCGGATTCACACAGATGCGATTGGATATCAAAGCAGAAGCCGACAGATGAAGAGACCGTAAGTGCGCCTGCGAATGGGTGTGCCGTGTTCACGGATTGCACTAGAGACAAGTCGAGGCGCTTAGGAGATCAATATGAAAGTCCCAATGAAGATTGTGTTGCTGATTCTGCTGTCGTGGTCCGGTGCAGGTGCTTTGGCTGCCCAGCAGGATTACTTCAGCACTTGGCCGACGGGGAGTTCTCCGCAAGAGGTTGGCAAAAAGCTTGTAGAACATTTTGTGCCTAGTGCGCATCAGTACGGTCCGACCATTCACTATTCCGAGGCAGCTACGTGGTACGGGGCACTGACCTTCGCTCAGGTGACCCACGACGCCGCATTGCGCGCCGAGCTTATCAAAAAGTACGAACCGCTGATGCCGGGAGGCGCCGAGGCCGCGAAGATACCGGTTCGCCATCACGTGGACGACTCGATCTTCGGAATTATTGCCCTGGAGATTGGGATTGAGACGAAGGATCCGAAGTATCTGGTATATGGGAAGTCCTGGGCTGATCGGCAGTGGGAGAGCCCGCAACCGGATGGACTCTCATGAGAGACACGCTATTGGATTGACGATATGTATATGCTGACGATCCTTCAATTGGAGGCTTATCGGGCCACTGGAGACAAGAAGTATCTGGACCGCGATGCGCTCGAAATGACTTCATACCTTGATAAGCTGCAACAGCCGAATGGGCTTTTCTACCATGCTCCCGACGTGCCTTTCTTCTGGGGACGCGGGGATGGCTGAGTGGCAGCGGGCATGGCGGAGATACTGCGCGATCTGCCTGCAGACCATCCACAGCGTATGCGGATTATGAAGGGCTACAAGACGATGATGGCCTCATTGCTCAAATATCAGGGGAAGGATGGAATGTGGCGGGAACTGATCGATCACGAAGAAGCATGGCCCGAGAGTTCCAGCTCGGCAATGTTCACCTTTGCCAAGATGACCGGCGCTAAGAACGGTTGGTTGGATGCGAGCACCAACGGGCCTTCTGCACGCAAGGGATGGATCGCAGTGGCCGGCTACATCGACCAAAACAGTAACCTGACCAGCGTATGTGAAGGCACAGGAAAGAAGAACGATTTGGAGTATTACTTGGAGCGCAAGCGGATTACTGGAGACTTCCACGGTCATGCTGCGGTTCTTTGGGCGGCTTCTGCGCTGCTGCGGTAGGGAAGTGGGGATCAAGCTGAATTAGCAGCGAGAGCCTAAGTGGGTGCAGGGAGACCAGGAAGCTGACGGGCTACTTGTTCGAAGCTAGTGCTTTGACCGCATGAATTTGTGCTTCGCAGTTGAGGTTCGTGCTGTCCCAGGTCCCAAAATCGGGACGCTGGGGCACCCAGCATCGGTGCAAAAATAAACAGTCAGAGACTTAGATGTACTTGCCGAAGCCTTCGATTTGCTTGGCGCTATACTCCCGCCGTTGAACCGGCGAGGAGAGCACCGTAGAGGTGGACGTGGCGCCAAGAGCCGACAACTTGTCAATGAGGGCTTCCATGTGGCGGATGGAGACGACATTGGCCTCGATCACAAAGGATTCATCGCCGGTGATGCGATGACATCGGCTGATCTCCGTTAGATCCTTGATTGCGGCTACCGTGCGCTTTACCTGCAAATCACCGCCAGGGATAGTGAGGCGAACCAGAACGCGGATGGGGACGCCAAGTTTGGCAAGGTCGAGCGCGACATGGTAGCCGGTGATGACACCTGCTTCTTCAAGGCGGTGGACTCGCTCGGCGATTGCAGGTGTCGAGAGGCCAATCTGCCTGCCTATCTCAGCAAAGGACTGGCGGGCGTTGTGTTGCAAGGCTTCCAAAATTTTCCAGGAAACCTCGTCGAACTCGAGTGTGTTGGAAACGGTCCAGTGCGCCATATGCCTCCAATCATTAGGCAATTCTTCTATTATGCTTAATTCTGTTAAGTGCGAATAGCCCTTATTTGAATCAATTGCTATTTTCTGCTTTAGCGTGTGAGCCTATGCTAGGGCTTAGTCGGAGCGTACGGGCCGCGAGCCCATTGATGCGCTTTGTGGTCAAGAGGGTCGCTATGGACGAATTCCCCCGTTCAGCTTCCAGTCAGGCGGTGACTGGCGCCGCGTGGCCTTACCTCATTCATCAGAACTATGCGTCCTATAGCGAAGAGGAGCATAGTGTTTGGGGAGAGCTGGTAGGCCGGTCATTTCCTGAATTGGAAAAGCACGCGGCGCGCGAATACCTGGACGGCTTTTCGGTCGTCGGCCTGGAAAATGACCGGTTGCCCAATCTGGCGGCAATCAGCGCGCGCCTGGAACCCCGCACAGGCTGGAATGCCACGCCGGTGAGCGGTTTTCTGCCTGCGCCTGCGTTCTTTGAGATGCTGTCTGCGCGCCGCTTTCCGACCACCACCTGGCTGCGTAGCTGGGAATCAATGGAGTACACGCCCGAGCCGGACATCTTTCACGATGTGTTCGGCCATGTACCCATGCACGCGCACCCGGTGTTTGCCGATTTTCTCGCGCACTATGGGCGCGTCTGTGCTTCCGTTTCGGTCGCCGATGTGCTGGAGAAGCTGGGTCGGCTCTTCTGGTACACAGTGGAGTTCGGAGTGATCCGCCAGCGGGAAGGGATCAAGGTGTACGGCAGCGGGCTGATCAGTTCGTACCGCGAATGCCGGAATGTGATGGAAGGGCATTGCGCGATCCACGATTTTACGCTGGACGAGGTGGTGAGCACGCCAGTAAAAGTGAATGAACTGCACAAACTGCTATTTGCGGTGAGCAGTTTCGATCAGATCTACGAGGCCATGCACGAAGCGGAACGGCGCGCCGTTTACGGTCGCCTGTGAAATGATCTTTGCATAGGCGGGAGGAACTGAACGTCGAAAACGGATTGCACTCGACGATGAATCTCACGTCCGCGCGGGCGCAGGACAATCGCAAGGCGCTGATGGCGCTGATGGCGGCGTTGCGCGCCGAAGAGGATGCGATTCGTCAGGGAGGTGGTGCAAAAGCAGTTGAAGCACAACAGGCCAAAGGCCGGCTGACTGCGAGAGAGCGGCTCAAACTCCTGCTGGATGAAGGAACGGAATTTGTAGAACTGGGGCTGTGGGCCGCGCACGGAATGTATGCGGAGTATGGCGGCTCGCCGAGCGCGGGTGTGGTGACGGGACTGGGCAGGGTCAGTGGACGGTTGTGCATGATTGTGGCCAACGACGCGACTGTGAAGGCCGGTGCCTTCTTTCCCATGACCGCCAAGAAGGTGTTGCGCGCGCAGACCATCGCAATGGAAAACCGCATTCCCACGCTCTACCTTGTGGATTCGTCCGGGGTGTTTTTGCCCCTGCAGGAGGATGTGTTTCCTGATACCGATGATTTCGGGCGCATCTTCCGAAATAACGCAGTGATGAGTTCGCTGGGAATCCCGCAGATGACAGCGATCATGGGCATGTGCGTAGCAGGCGGGGCGTATCTGCCGGTAATGACGGATACGGTGCTGATGACCGAGGGGTCGGGGTTGTTTCTGGCTGGGCCGTCGCTCGTGCAGGCGGCCATCGGGCAGAAAACGGGACCGGAGGAACTGGGTGGTGCGGCAATGCACTCGGCGATCTCGGGGACAGTAGACTTCAAGGAACCGAACGACCACATGTGCCTTGCACGGATGCGGTCGCTGGTGGCGAAGATGGGCGAACACAAGAAAACGGGTCCGGAGGCTGAAGTTTTTCGCCGCCGGGAGTTTGATGCGGAGAGAGATGCGCCGAAGTTTGCCGCCGCGGATGTGTATGGATTACTAAACCCGGAGCCGGGCTCAAGCAACGTCTACGACATGCGTGAAGTGATTGCGCGCATTGTAGACCGCAGCGAATTTGACGAATACAAGGCGGAGTTTGGACGCACGCTGCTGTGTGGATACGCATGGAT
>Ga0209483_1002754_pt1 | contig 12007 bp, 9 predicted proteins | sample NGEPerA_FD_184508 | JGI IMG/M metagenome (GOLD analysis project Ga0209483, IMG submission 184508) | Arctic peat soil microbial communities from the Barrow Environmental Observatory site, Barrow, Alaska, USA - NGEE PermafrostL2-A... | ecosystem: Environmental > Terrestrial > Soil > Wetlands > Peat... | reverse complement strand
GCACTCGCCTAGCCGATGCCATTCACACCAGGTTCGGGGCGTAGCGCAGTCTGGTAGCGCACCTGCTTCGGGAGCAGGGGGTCGGAGGTTCGAATCCTCTCGCCCCGACCATTTCAAGATATAGATAAATAAGCAGATGCGGCGATTTTGCCTAGCGCATCTGCTTTTTCAGTACGCCGACTGTAGTCGATTTTGAGGCGGTCGGTACCTCCAAAATCCGTGTGAACGAAGAATTTCCCGATCCAGTCTTATGATGGTGAGTCACCACCGGCATAGATTCTGCAAGGGATTCATGTGCGGCGTTCAGATCGGTCGAATCTGCTAGCCATCCGAATGAGGCAGGTAAGACTCGGAAATAACGACGGAACGGAGTCTTATGGATCGACTGACCCCTCAGGAACGCTCATCGAATATGGCGAGTATTCCTTCTCGGAATACAAACCCCGAGATGATTGTTAGAAAGACCGTTCATTCGCTTGGTTATCGGTACCGACTCCATCAAAAATCTCTTCCAGGGACGCCCGATCTCACCTTTCTTCGCAAACGAAAGGTGATCTTCGTTCATGGCTGTTTCTGGCACCGGCACAAAGGCTGCGCAAAAGCGTCAACACCGACGACGAGGGCTGATTTTTGGCAAGAGAAATTTGATTCGAATGTTGCGAGAGACAGGCGAGTCACAAAAGCGCTGAAGAGAGAGGGTTGGAAGATCTTGGTAGTTTGGCAATGCGAACTCAAAAATAGCGAGGCGTTGGCGAGGCGAATCGACGCATTTCTTAAGGATTGAATGCACGCCTTTAGTGAAAGATGACTCAAATGTTCAAAAAACTCATTTTGAGGCTGATCCGAGGGTTGCCGGGTCAGCCAAATGGCGGAGTCGATTAGTAAACATAAGCGACACAGAGCTTGCCCCATTAGATATGCTAAACTTCGGGGTCAATAATGAAGAGCAAGCAGACGCCAATCGAAAAACCGATCAGAGCCTTCGATTTCTTTTCGGGTTGCGGAGGCACGAGTGCCGGATTGCGTGACGCGGGCATGGAAATCGTGTTTGCACTCGATGTCGATCCAGATGCGGCCGCTACTTTCAAGACGAACTTTCCCGAAGCCACATTTTACAGGCGGGATGTCACGCGTCTGAGAGCTGACAGCATCACTAAACTCGTGGAAGAGGATCGAACAAGACCAATTTTATTTTGCGGTTGCGCCCCGTGCCAACCGTTCTCCCAACAAAACGGAAGCCGAAAGAAGAAAGACACCAGGATTCCCCTGCTCACGCATTTTGGTCGCTTCGTCAAATATCACAAGCCGGACTTCGTACTTGTCGAAAATGTGCCAGGGCTGCAAAAGATCACCGACGAAGCTGGACCGCTGCCCCGTTTTCTTAAGTTGCTCAAGCGGATGAAGTACACCGTAAGGATGGACACTATAGACTGCTGCGATTACGGTGTACCCCAAAAACGCAAAAGATTCGTATTGCTCGCCAGCAGGTTGGGTGGCCTCGAATTGCCACAGAAATCGCACGGGCCGGGAAGAGCCAATCCCACTTACTCAACTGTCGGCGAATGGATTTTGGGCTTGCCTGAAATAGCAGCTGGCGAGAGTTCCCTTGCTGTCAAGAATCATCGAGCAGCAAGCCTTTCTGATAAGAACTTAGAGCGAATTCGTGCGACACCAGTCGGTGGGGGTCGACTGGATTGGCCCGCGAACCTCCGCCTCAAATGTCATCAAGATCACGATGGGCACTCAGACGTCTACGGACGATTACGCGCTGATCTCCCTGCTAGCGCTCTGACTACCCGCTGCATTTCACTCTCGAACGGTCGCTTTGGTCACCCTACCCAAGCTCGCGCGATTAGCGTCCGCGAGGCAGCACTGCTGCAAACTTTCGATCGTGATTTCGAATTTTCGGGAAGCTTGAACTCGATGGCGCGGCAGATCGGTAATGCCGTGCCCGTTCTATTGGCGCGGCGGCTAGGTGAAACCTTCATCAGCAACGCGAAGGAACATCTGGCAGGCGGTGCAGATGGCAACCTTTAGGGCACGTGCCAGAGCATTAGACATGCTCGGGAGGCAGCAGATAGCCGGTGTGCCAACCGCGATTAACGAACTTTTCAAGAATGCTCATGACGCGTACGCGGACAAGGTCGAGGTTGACTTTTATCGTTCGGACGGTCTGTTTCTTTTACGAGACGACGGCGTTGGTATGAGCAAAGTGGACTTCGAGTCGCGCTGGCTCACGTTAGGCACCGAAAGCAAGGTAGCTTCTTCCGTCACTGGCATGAGTATGCCGAGGATTGACCCGTCAAAACCAGCCCGTCCTGTCCTCGGGGAAAAGGGGATCGGGCGGCTCGCCATCGCTGTTATCGGCCCGCAGGTCCTTGTCTTGACTCGCGCTGCTGAGGGCACTTTGACTGCGGCATTCGTCCAATGGAGTTTGTTCCAGTGTCCCGGCATTAATTTGGATCAGATAGATGTTCCGATCCGCAGTTTCGATCCGGGCGTTCTTCCCACCAAGAGGGACATTGATGGGATGATTGTAGATACGCGGGCAAATCTTGAACGTTTGCGCCCGCAGATGGAAATATCGTCTTTTGAGCGGATAGCCAAAGAGTTAGCCAGCTTTCGAGTAGACCCTCTTGAACTTGACTCGCTATTGGGCGCTCCATCCCTTTCCGGCGTTGAAACTGGAACACATTTCTTCGTGATGCCAGCGGATCAATCCGTTACTGCCGTAATCGACGAGAAAACTGATAACGACGGAACTACAGCCCTTAAGAAGATGTTGTTAGGTTTCACAAACACGATGACGCCAGGTCATCCTAAACCTCAAATTACGGCGCTGTTTCGAGATCATCGCACGGACGATAGTTCAGAGGAGCTAATTGACGAGCAGGCATTTTTTACTCCAGAAGAATTTGAAAATGCCGATCACCACCTAATGGGAAGATTTGACGAGTACGGTCAATTCAAGGGCAAAATCAGCGTATATGGGGAACACTATCCAGATCACGTCGTGGCCTGGGACGGTGCTCACGGGATTCCCACCGATTGCGGACCCTTCTCGATTAGCGTGGCCTATGTCCAAGGCGTATCTAGCGAGAGCACGCTGCCACCTAATGACTGGGCGATCATCAGCAATAAGCTCAAGCAAATCGGCGGGTTGTATATCTACAAAGACAATATCCGAGTACTTCCGTACGGGACGAACGACTACGACTTCCTCGATATCGAACGAAATCGAAATAAGAGTGCTGGCTACTATTACTTCTCTTACCGCAGAATATTTGGACTGATCGAGATTAATCAGAATGATAATTCCCAACTGAATGAGAAGGCCGGACGTGAGGGATTCAGAGAAAATAGGGCATATCGCCAATTTCGCGCCATCCTGATGAATTTCTTCGTTCAAGTTGCCGCTGACTTCTTCAGAGAAGGAAGTACCGGCGCGGAACGGTTCTGGGAGCGGAAAACTGAAATTGATCGCGTTGAGAAAGCAAGGCGGCGTCAAGAAAAGCAATTGTCCGCAAAACGAAAGACCTTTGGGGAGCAGCTCAGGACATTCTTTAACAGTGTAGAGAGCGGCGAACCCGTCCGACTCGCCTCAGAACTCTTGGAGCAACTGTCCGAAGGAATCAAAGCAGCTCTAGAGATCAAGGACATAGATGAAGCGAGTCGATCTGTGATTCAGGCAGAGGCGGATGCTACCCAATCGTTACTCTCCCTTCGCCGCCGGTTCCGAGTCGCACGTCCGAATGGAGTCGGTCTCAGCAAACAGCTTCGCCGCGATTGGGAAGCGTCAGTCGCGGAAGGCGCGCGCTTGGAGAGCGACCTTTTTGCTCCCACTGAGGCTGAGGTTAATCACATCGTGGGCGAGCTTGCCGCATCCTCTAAGCTCAACATCAGTATGCGTGTGAGAATCGAGCGGGCCATCACTGAAAGGATCGTCGATACACAGACGAGAGCCATTGCTGAGCGCAAAGAAACACGAGATGCTCTTGAGGAATTGAATAAGGGCGTGACGGATACGACCCGTGAGATCGTCCAAGAAGTCGAGTCTGCTATTCAGCGGACGCGCAGCGACCTAGCCCGACTAGATTTGTCGCGGCTCAAGGATGAAGAGATCGTAGAGAGGCGGCTCTCAATGGAGTCAGATTTGACAGATGTCGCGGATCGAAGCCTCCAGTCGCTCAGTGCGATGAAGGACGATCTACGAGCAATGCATTGGTCGCGTGATGAGGATGGAAGGTTTGTGGGAATGAGCTTGATGAACGAAGCTCTCCAAGAAGACCTCCTTTCAATGCGTGAACGATCCGAAGCAGATCTTGAATTGACTCAGGTCGGGATGGCCCTGACCGTCGTGAATCACGAGTTTGAGAGCAGCATTCGCGCTGTGCGGGGAAGCCTTAGAAGGTTGAAGTCATGGGCAGACGTCAATACCGATCTCAGTGGACTCTATGCGGACTTGAGAAGTTCCTTCGATCATATAGATGGATATCTAAGCCTCTTCACTCCTCTTCAGAGGAGGCTATACCGCACAGAAATAGATTTTTCGGGTGCGGATATCGCCAAGTTCCTAACGGACTTGTTCAGCCGTCGCCTAGAAAGACATAACGTAGAGCTTCGACCATCAAAAGAATTTCTGAAGCATATCGTTCACGGATATCCGTCTTCGTTCTACCCCGTTTTTGTCAATTTAGTGGACAACGCACTTTTCTGGGTGAAAGATCGGCCACTTCCACGTTGGATTTCGCTCGATGTCCAATCGAAGGCCATGATCGTCCGGGACAGCGGTTCAGGTGTTTCTCCTCGCGACCGCGAAGCCATCTTCGAATTGGGTTTCACACGAAAACCCGGCGGGCGCGGCCTCGGGCTACACATCGCAAAGGAAGTTTTGAGCAAAATTGGCTACGACCTGCTTCTCGCGGACGGTTCGGGCAATGATGGTGCAGAATTCGTAATTCAACCCTCGCTCCTCGCGAAGGAGAACGCGTGATGCCAGTGGAAACTCCGTTTCTTGAGGGTTCGCGCCTCGTGGTGAAAGCCTTCCTGAACAGCGTTCTACTTGTTGACGACCAAGCGAATCTTGGTCCCCGTACCAACGAACCGGTACCAACGAAGGTCCTGTCGCCTGGGAGACAAGGCGCGACGCGAACAGAAGCAGCCGGCATTGAAGATGTTACTTCGCCTTATGCGATTGACAAGGCCGAACCAGGGAAAACCCACGATGATGCGATTCCGAAGCCTGCTTTAGCCATTGATCTAGCAGCGAAGACACCCTCCAAATCTTCTGAACGAAGCCACAGTCTTGATGCAAAGACCGTAACCGATGCGTTTGCACAAATAGGAGTTGTCTGCGCTGTCATGCGACCTGAGACAGCTGACCTCGATGCGCTCGGTGATCTCGTAATGCGGGTAGGGTCCAATGCCGATGTCCTCATCCTCGATTGGGTTTTGTGCAATTCAAAGCGGGGTGAAAGAACACAAGACCTAATCAAACGGATGGTCGCGTCGGCGAAAGATAGTGGACGAGCACGGCTTATCTTGGTCTACACTGCCGAAGGTGACTTGATCCAGATTGAGAAGGATATTCGGAAAGCACTGGACTTAGTAGAAGCCACTCCGGCCAATTCGCTGACGATCTCTTCAGCAGGTACGCGCATATGCGTTTACGGCAAAGCGGGTGCTCTCGCCAGTCCGATAGGTGATGAGAGGATCAAGACTCCAGCGGAACTACCCACTATAGTTGTTTCAGAATTCACTGAGATGACAAAAGGCCTGTTGTCTAACGTGGCGATGAAAAGTATCACGGCGATCCGCGCGAAGACCTTTCAATTGCTGCGGCGCTTTGACTGCAACATGGACGCCCCCTACGTGACGCAAAGTACGCTCATCTCACCGGAGCGTGCTGAAGAACAACTGACGGCACTTATCGTTTCGGAAATCCAAGAAATCTTAGAGGATGAAAATGTTGGCGCTCTCGCGGATTGCGACAATGTGATTCGCTGGCTCGATGATCAGATGGCGAATGGACTTACCCTTCCCGGTACCGCCAATCTAACTGCTGCACAGTACTATGATGGACTCATTCAGATGGTCAGGGATGGAGTCGGATCGACGGCGGTTACGAAACTGAGAGCAGATCATGCCGCGTTTGCGGCCAAATTGATCCCGAGCGACAAAAAAGAGCCTGCGATGTACGTTCGCGACGTGCTGACTGGCATCTTGAGGTCCAATCCGCCAGTGGCTCATCAGGCGGATGAGTCGTTAACGATGCTGATGTCTCTGCGCCACCGATACGCCAACCCTCCTCCGCAACTCACCCTAGGAACCATCGTTTCCCGGCTCGACCCGACTGGTCAGACCTATCTACTATGCCTACAGCCAGTGTGTGACAGCGTTCGTATTAAGGACTCGCGCCCATTTGCATTTCTTGCTTTGAAGTTCGCGAACGGCGCAAAAAACTGCGAGTTGATCGTGAAAGACGAAGGAGTACTCAAGTTTCTAACCGTCAAGCCAAGCCCTTTCATGGTTGAAATGATTCGCTTCAGTTCCAACCAAAACGGGAAGGTTATGGCTAGACCCGCAAATGATGGTTTCTCATTTAGCTCTACGGACGATGTTGTTTTCAGATGGGTCGCAGATCTTAAGCCTTCTCACGCGCAACGTGTCGCAAATATTTTTGCATACACATTTTCACGCGTCGGGCTCGTGGAATCTGAGTGGAATCGCCTCGGCTCAAATTTTTAAGCTGTATATTTGAGCCTTTTGGATTCGACCGAATTTTCGGAGAAGACGTCGATGGATAAGGCGAGACAACTCTATGGACGGCCTTGGAGCGAGCGCGAATACGTAATCGCTCTGCACTATTATTTTCGTTACCGGGAGGAATTTCGGCACGTCAGCACCGCCTACATCATGGAACAAGCAGATGTGCTTGGTCGCACCCCGGCCGCTGTCGTTATGCGTATGGAAAACTTTGGAAGCCTTGATCGAGATGCCAATGATAATCGCAAAGGCCTCGCGAACCTCGGACCTATCGGGCGAAAGGTGTTTTTCGACTGGCGAGATCGTCAAGATAGCTTGAGGGCATGTGCAGAACTTCTGATTCGAGAAACGGCCGCTCCTGAGACGATAAGTCTATTTGAGCCGGAGGCTATTGTCATGCCTAAGGCGTTTGATCGATATGAACTCTTAGATCGCATCGGCGATGGCGGTTCAGGGACAGTCTTCTCTTGCGTCGATGTACTATCCAAACAGGCCTACGCCATCAAGATCATCCGCGCTGACAATCAATTTGATCGAGAGATCGTGCACCGGTTTTCAAGGGAGATGCGTATCTTGGGGGCGACCGATCACCCCAATGTGATTCGGTTCCATGAGTGTAATCTCGGTGTAGAGGACACTTTTCCAGCATTTGTTATGGACCTTGCCGAATGCTCGCTAGCTCAGCACATGCAGACAGTGATGGATAAAGTCGGAGAAATCCGTCCCTGTCTAGCCGCCGAAGAAGCTGCTCTAATATTTCGTTCGATATCGTCTGGCGTGGGTGCGCTGCATCAAGCGGGCGTGATACACCGGGACGTAAATCCAAACAATATCCTACGGCTACCCAGTGGCGAATGGGTACTAAGCGATTTTGGTCTCGCAAAATATCTTCCTTCGGCAGCGACAGCATCCACATTCATTACGCGAACGCATGTTGGTTGGGGCACGGCCCACTATGCGGCGCCGGAACAGTACCGAGATTTCAAGAGGACGGATGAAAGGACCGACATCTACGCTCTAGGGATGCTGCTGTGGGAACTGTTTACTCGCGCGTGGCCTCCGCCCGATACTCGTGGTTCTGATATGCCTACGAACCTTATGCGTATCTTTGAGAAGGCGGTTCAGAGAGATGCGCACGCTAGGTATGAATCAACGACCGCGTTGCTCCGAGACTTTGATGCGGCGATGCCCCCCGAAGGGCCGCCGTGAGTTGTCGATGTAGACGTTTTCACTATGGGAGTATTCCGATAAGACCCATGCACTTCGGATTGTGAATATTAGAATTTTCTCGCAAACCCTAAAGGCCCATCTGGATTAACCCGTGCTGATGTTAGCTGCTCCCAAAATTCGTCGATGGCACGTCGGCGACCGAGAGGGAGGGTTGAGAATTCACGGCTTCTCAAGCGCCCAAGGAACATCTGGAGGGAAGGATGCGGGTCAATCTCAGTCTTGAGATTTTTGGCGAGTTTACCGCCTTCCTCCCTGTTCCTGAGACGGGCATCTTTTCGAAAGTCAAACTGTGCATCGTCTTGAATGAAGTCACTCAGGACGATGAGCCGCTTGTCAGCCGCATCGCCAGAAAATTCCTTGATTGCAATCCGGATGCTTCCCAAGATGTCCGTGTGCTTGCCGGGATGGGCGACGGCGTCCGCTTGTAGTCCAGCCAGGTCGTCCTTGATCTGAGCATCGAGCTTGCGAAGATCGCCATCATACGCCTGCCGGTTTTCCGCGCGAGGCACAGCGTAGTGGATGATGCGACCCTGCAATTCAGACTCGGCATCTCCGGTGATGGGGACGATGGTCAAGGTGTCGCCGCGACGCAGATGCGAGGCAACATCCTCGATAGCGGCGAACATCTGCTTCTCTGCGTCCGCGTCGATGCTCTGGCTGATATCGGGCACGATGACGATCTCGCGGGGGAGCTGCTTGGCGGAGTTGCAGCCGCCAAGCGAGATTATGGTGATCAGGGAACAGGCAAGTAGCTTCTTCATCGTCCACCTCCGGAGTCCTTCTGGCTGCGAAATTCGACATTTTGCTGGTCATACAACTGATGTGGTTTCGGATGAGCCCAAGCATTGCGGAAGTAGACCCATGCACCCACGAAGGCTGCCACGGTGACGACGATTGGGATGATCGGCATCGCCATCGCCGGAAGGCTTATCAGCAGCGCGACCAAGGCGACGAACGCCGCTTTGAGCCAACCCATCCACTTTGGAGACTGAGCCGCACCCATCGTCGTTCCACGCTGGTGTTGGACAAGGTACGCCTTCTGCCATTCTTTGTTCGTGGATTCAAGGTTGTTGAGCTCATGGCGGAGCTTTTTCTGCTCGCCCTCAAGCTCCTTCGGGGTTTTGGTTACGACGCTATTAAGTTGTGAGACCTCCCGCTTTGCGAGCAGGAACTCCCTCCACTCACGGGCGGCTTTCACCCCGAGGTTGATCGCTAATGCCCCAGTGACCGGGAAGGCGACGGTGAACAGCGTGTACACCATCATCGACAGCAACAGGTTGTTCCCAATAAAACCCGCAAGCGGGGAGCCACTGAGTGAAGCACCATAAGCAGCCTGTCTTCCGCGAGCGACGCCGGCACACATGAGGCCCAAAATGCAGCAGATGCCCAGGACGCGGAGAACCCTCTGCATGTTCGGCTCGAAGCGTCCGGGAGTCAGACTCTCGATACTCAGGTGAAGCATGATGGCACAGGCGAACCCGATGGCGAGCGCCGCGATTTGCTGCCAGGCTGGGTTTGTGATGTCGAACAAGTCCATGAACGGGGCCAACATGATGGACTCGGCGAACATGGCAAAGAGTCCAACGAACAGCATGAAGGTCGGGAGCAGGATCTCAGGCAGCCGCCCATGATGACGTGCCGTGATGCTGTCCAGGCGTTCGGTCGCCGCCGGAAGGCGCTTGTTGGCGTCCTCTATAGTGGCTTCGAGTTGTTTGATTTTCGGGGTGGCTTTGTGGGAAACCATCTCCATCTGCTGGTTGAATTTGCTCTCGATCTCCGCCAAAGCCTCGTGCGGTTCGCAGCCTTGCGAGCCGTGGTAGAAGCCTTCATGCTCGATCTGCTTTTGGTTTCGTGCGATGCGCATCAGTTCTCTCATCGGTGTGTCCTCAACTTTCGGGGTTGAACCTTCGCCATAGGGAAAGCAGAGTCGGCCGGGTGGCAGACTCTGCTTGTGGTTAGGCCTCAAGAGCGGCCTTGGCTTTTGCGAGCTTCACCAGAAGGGACTTCTCTTGATCGAGTTCCCGCTGCAGGGTGGCCACGCGCTTTTCTTGCTTTCCGATTTGCTCGAGGACTACGTCCACGGGACTCTTCGGTACCCAGGCTTTGCGGGCGGCTGGTTCTGCGGGTCCTGCGGTGGTGCTTGGCTGCTTTTGGGCGGTTGCCATAAACCCTCCTTTGGGTTTGGGGTTGTGAGTCGTTAATCGTTAGCCCTCGAGGCATTCCCGGAGGACAATCAAGATGTTGTGCATTACCTGCACCCGGCACTCGGTTTCGTCGAGTAGGGCGATGAGGCCGTTGTGGTTTTCGCTATCGATCTCCAGCGCAATCTCGTTGTGAAGTTCGATCAACTCCCGGTTGTTCCGCGCCAGCCGTTCAAATAACAGAGTGCGGATGGCCACGAGGCTTTCGTTTGGAATGGGTTCGGACATAACCCCTCCTTGGGGTTGTGCTGCGGTTAGGGCTCCTGCGTTTCGGCAGGAACGGATTCGGACTGAGCAAGTCTGGCGACTTCGGCTTCGAGCCAAAGCTCTAGCTTGCGCATGGCGTCGCGCTTTTCGCGAAGCCCGACGTGGGAGTAACGGTCGTTGACGTCGCGTGAGTGCTGGCTCGAATGGCCGATGAGCTCGCGACGCACCTCCTGCATCACCCCAGCCAACATGAGGCGCGTGTTGGCAGTGTGCCGGAGGTCATGGAAGCGCAGGCGCCGGACGCCGGCACGCCTGAGCGATCCGCTCCATGCAGTCTTGATGTTCTTCAGCGGTCCGCCCTCGAAGGTGAAGATGATTCCCTTCTCTTTCTTCAGGCTGACGAGCGACGCGTAGAGCCTGCCGGTGAGTGGAATCTCACGCTTCTCGCCTTCGGGAGTTTTGGATTCGCTGACGTAGAGAAGCCTGTTGTCGAAGTCGATGTCTTCCCAGCGCTGCTTGAGGACTTCCCCTCGACGCATGCCGGTGTCGACCGCGGCGACGATGATCCGTTGAAGATGGACAGGAGCAACAGCGATAAGGGCTTGCTCTTCACGAACACTGAGAACGGGTCTTTTAGTCCTGCGCTCCCGTTCCATCCGTGTATGTGCCATGGGATTGGAGAGTATGTATCCCTCCTCCAAGGCAAAGTTGAGCAACCGCCGCAGCACCGAGATGTCCCGGTTTGCGGTGGCAACCGTGACGTCGGACGTGGCATGCCTGTGCTGCCGGTACCTGCGAACCGCAGCTTTGTCGATCTGCTTGAGCGTCATGTCCCCGAAAAATGGGAGCACATGCTTTAGCCGTTCGAGCGCATAGGTTTTGGCTTGGCCTTCGCCGATGAACCGGGCGGCGAGTTCGTCGACCGTCATGTCCGGCTGCGGCTGGGTGACGTGCTGCCGCTGCAGGTTGAGTTCTTCTTCGAACGCTTGTCCGATCGAATGCGCCTGGCGACGGTTTGTGGTCTTGGTTGTCTTCTGGTAGCGGGTGCCGTTGATCCAGACGTAGACCCACCAGATGTTGCCGCGCTTGAAGAGTGTCATATGTATTTTCCTCCTTTCTGCTGTTGAGCGAGAATCCAGCCCTCTACCTGGTTTCGGTAAAAGATCAGCTTGCCGCTCGGTCCAGACCTGAGATGGGGCAGTCCCAAGGGGAGCCACACATTTCTCACGGTCGAGGCCGAGGAGCCGATCAAACGGGCTACTTCGCGAATGGACATCGGCCTTCCAAGCGGTTTCATTTTCATCGTCCACCCCGGGTTCTGGGTCAGGTCTTTCTGCAAGAGGGCAAAGTGCCAATGCGGCCTTTGCTACCAGCGAGTTCCGGATTTCTTCAAAATCCGACTACGTATGTTTTCGTGCGGGAAAAGGGGGTGTGCAGAGAGGCTCTGGCAGCGCATGGTTTGATCGAAGCCAGGAGATGATTCTGGCATTCTGATTTGGCCCACTCTGGCGGTTTAAGTTGGCCCACCCTTTGGGCAGAGCGGACTCTACCCTGTTTCTCACGCGAGTTGAGGAACGGAGGGCGAGTTGGACTGGAGAGCCAAG
>Ga0209483_1002753_pt1 | contig 12007 bp, 5 predicted proteins | sample NGEPerA_FD_184508 | JGI IMG/M metagenome (GOLD analysis project Ga0209483, IMG submission 184508) | Arctic peat soil microbial communities from the Barrow Environmental Observatory site, Barrow, Alaska, USA - NGEE PermafrostL2-A... | ecosystem: Environmental > Terrestrial > Soil > Wetlands > Peat... | reverse complement strand
CCTCGTCTGCTTGCGGGCCTTGCGGATCGAACGCCTTCGTACCTTGTTCGCTCTGGCTTCCATGCCAATACTCCTTTGAATCAATCGAACGATAATGCCACCAATATGTTATACTCGCTGGCGGACGCAAAAAAATGTGACGAAAGATGAGGCGAGACGCCCGTGATACAACGAGCTGATTCGTAAATGAATTCGCCATCGAATCGTCGCTCATGGCGTTCCGCCCTCTCTTCTAACTAGAGCAGACTTTTAGTGTCACTGATTGTACGCGACGGTCGCACTTGAAGGAACTTGATGTGTAGGGCAACGGAGAATCCCGATCAATGAACCCATCCCGGCCCTTCATTCTCCGGCCCGTGGCGACGGTGCTGCTGATGGTGGCGATCCTGCTGACCGGCGGGGTTGCGTATCGGCAGTTGTCGATTTCCGCGCTGCCGGAGGTGGATTATCCGACCATCCAGGTGATGACCTTCTATCCGGGCGCAAGCCCGGATGTGATGGCGTCGTCGGTCACCGCGCCGCTGGAACGCCAGTTTGGGCAGGTGCCGGGCCTTACGCAGATGACCTCGACCAGCTCCAGCGGCGCCTCGGTCATCACGCTGCAATTCGCGCTGGAACTGAACATCGACGTGGCCGAGCAGGAAGTGCAGGCTTCCATCAATGCCTCGGGAACCTACCTTCCCCGCGATCTGCCCAACCCGCCGATCTACTCCAAGACCAATCCCGCCGATGCGCCGATTCTTATTTTGGCGCTGACGTCCAATGAATTGCCCCTCTCGAAGGTGCAGGATTTGGCCGACACCCGGCTGGCGCAGAAGATGTCGCAGCTTCAGGGCGTCGGACTGGTGAGCATCAGCGGCGGGCAAAAGCCGGCCGTGCGCGTCGATGTGAACCCCACTGCGGTGGCCGCCAAGGGATTGAGCCTGGAAGACGTGCGGACGCAGATCGCCGCCGCCAACGTCAACCAGGCCAAGGGCAGCTTCGATGGTCCCCGCCAGGCCTACACCATCGGCGCCAACGACCAGCTTCTTTCCAGCGCGGATTACAAGCCGCTCATCATCGCATACCGCAATGGCGCGCCGGTCACGCTTTCGGATGTGGCCAGCGTGAAGGACGGCGTCGAGGACGTGCATCTGGCGGCATGGATGAACGAGGTTCCGGCGGTCATCGTCAACATCCAGCGCCAGCCGGGCGCGAACATCATCAGCGTCGTCGATCGCGTGAAAGCGATTTTGCCGCAGCTTCAAAAGTCGCTGCCGGCCAGCGTGAAAGTCGCCGTCCTCACCGATCGCACCATCACCATCCGCGCTTCCGTCGATGACGTGAAGTGGGAATTGGTGCTGACCATCGGCCTGGTGGTCATGGTGATTTTCCTGTTCCTTCGCAACCTCTCGGCCACGCTGATCCCCAGCGTTGCCGTGCCGCTCTCGCTGGTCGGCACGTTCGGCGTCATGTACCTGCTGGGCTACAGCCTCAATAACCTCACGCTGATGGCCCTGACCATTTCCACCGGCTTCGTGGTGGACGATGCCATCGTGATGATCGAAAACATCACGCGCTTCATTGAGGAAGGGATGCCGCCGATGCAGGCGGCCCTGCGCGGCGCCGAGCAGATCGGCTTCACCATCGTCTCGCTGAGCATCTCGCTGATCGCGGTGCTGATTCCGCTGCTGTTCATGGGGGACATCGTGGGCCGGCTTTTCCGCGAGTTCGCGGTGACGCTGGCCGTGACGATCGTGGTGTCGGCGATTGTGTCGCTGACGCTCACGCCGATGATGTCGGCGCGCATTCTCCGCCATAAGCCGCCGGCACAGCAGAGCGGGCTTTATCGGGCCTCCGAGGAGGTCTTCAATTCCATCATCGCGTTTTATGGCCGCACACTTACCTGGGTGCTGCGCCATCAGCCGACCGTGCTGCTGATCGCGGTCGGCACATTGGTGGCGACGATCTATCTGTACATCGCCGTTCCCAAGGGCTTTTTCCCGGTGCAGGACACCGGCGTGATCATGGGCGTTTCAGAAGCGGCACAATCCGTCTCGTTTGCCGACATGTCGCAACGCCAGCAGGCGCTGGCGCGCGTGATCCTGCAAGACCGGGCGGTGGAAAGCCTGTCATCCTTTATCGGCGTGGATGGAACCAACACCACCATGAACAATGGCCGCGTGCAGATCAACCTGCGCCCGTTGGCGCAGCGGCAGATTTCCGCATCGGATGTCATCCGCCGGCTGCAACCCAAGATCGCCGCCATCCCCGGCATCACGCTGTTCATGCAGCCGGTGCAGGATTTGTCGGTCGAAAGCCGAGTCAGCCGAACGCAATACCAATACAGCCTCGAAGACCCCGACCCACGGGAACTGGCGTATTGGGTTCCCCAATTCATGGAAAAGCTGCAAGCCATCCCCGAACTGCGGGACGTGGCCAGCGATCAGCAACTTGGCGGCCTACAGGTGATGGTGCACATCGACCGTGACACCGCTTCGCGCCTGGGCATTACTCTCCAGCAGATCGACGACACGCTCTACGATGCCTTCGGCCAGCGGCAGATCTCGACGATGTTCACGCAGTTGAACCAATACCGCGTGGTGCTGGACGTGTCGGGGAGCTTCTCGAAAAAACCAAAGAGCCTGGATGAAATCTACATCACCACGCCCACCCACGGCGCGGTGCCGCTGAGTGAGATTTGCCAGTTCGAGCAAACCACCACGCCGTTGGCGGTCAATCACCAGGGGCAGTTTCCCGCCGTCACGATCTCCTTCAATCTAGCCCCCGGCGCGTCGCTGGGCCAAGCGGTGAAGCAGATCAATGCGGCCCAGGCCAGCATCGCGATGCCCGCCAGCATCGCCGCCAGTTTCCAGGGCACCGCGCAGGCTTTCCAGGCTTCGCTCACCAATGAGCCGTTGCTGATCCTCGCGGCGCTGGTCACGGTCTATATCGTGCTGGGCGTGTTGTATGAAAGCTACATTCATCCCATTACGATTCTTTCCACGCTACCCTCCGCGGGCGTTGGCGCGTTACTGGCGCTGTTCATCTGCCATGAGGATTTGAGCGTGATCGCGCTGATCGGCATCATCCTGCTGATCGGCATCGTGAAGAAGAACGGCATCATGATGATCGACTTCGCGCTCGAGGCCGAGCGCAAGGAAGGCAAAACGCCCCAGCAGGCGATTTTCGACGCCTCGCTGCTGCGCTTCCGCCCGATTTTGATGACGACAATGGCCGCCCTGCTGGCCGGCGTGCCGCTGGCGCTGGGCACCGGCGTGGGATCGGAATTGCGCCGCCCACTGGGCATCACGATGATCGGCGGATTGATCTTCAGCCAGGCGCTCACGCTTTACACCACGCCGGTCATTTACCTGTTCTTCGACCGCCTGGCCAAGCGCCTGGGCCGGCGCCCCAGCGGCGGGCCGGCGCTCGATCCGCTCATCGAGGAGGGACTGTCCGCGTGAGCATTTCCGCGCCGTTCATCCACCGGCCGGTCGGTACCACGCTGCTCACGCTGGCGATCGCGCTGGCGGGTGTGCTGGGCTATTACTTCCTGCCCGTCTCCCCCCTGCCACAGGTGGAATTCCCGACGATTTCCGTTGGCGCGGGATTGCCCGGTGCGAGTCCCGAGACGATGGCCTCCGCTGTCGCCACGCCGTTGGAACGGCAGTTCGGGCGCATCGCCGGCGTCACGGAGATGACTTCGACCAGCTACCTGGGCACGACCTCGATCACGATGCAATTCTCCCTGGATCGCAGCATAGACGCCGCCGCCCGCGACGTGCAGGCGGCCATTAACGCCGCTCGCGGGCAGCTTCCGGCCAACCTTCCCAACAATCCCACCTATCGCAAGGTGAATCCCGCCGACGCGCCGATCATGATCCTGGCCGTCACCAGCGACACCTACACCAAAGCGCAGATGTACGACTCGGCATCGTCGATCCTGCAACAAAAGATTTCGCAGACCACCGGCGTCGGGCAGGTCTTCGTGGGCGGCGGCGCGCTGCCGGCCGTGCGCGTGGATGTCAATCCCCCCGCCATTAACGCGATCGGCCTGGGGCTGGAAGACATCCGCACCACCCTGGGCAACGCCAACGCCAATACGCCCAAGGGGCAATTTTCCGATGGACATACGACAAATTCCATTTCCGCGACCGACCAGTTGCTCAAGGCCGATCAGTACAAGCCGTTGATCGTCGCATATCACAACGGCGCGCCGGTGCGATTATCCGATGTTTCCACCGTCACGGATTCCGTCGAAGACACGCGCACCGGCGGCGTGATGGACCGCAAGCCCAACGGCAAGCCAGACCCCAAGCCCTCGGTCGTGCTGATCATTTTCCGCCAGCCGGGCGCCAACATCATTGACACCGTGGACGTGCTGCGCCGCATGATGCCGCAGTTGCAGGCGGATATCCCCGCGGGCATGACCCTCAGCGTAGTCATGGATCGCACCGCGACCATCCGATCAAGCGTGCGCGACGTGGAGATCGCGCTGCTGATCTCGACGAGCCTGGTCATACTCGTGGTGTTCGTGTTTCTGCGCAGCCCGCGGGCGACGCTGATTCCATCGGTTGCCGTGCCCATTTCGCTTCTGGGCACTTTCGCGGCGATGTACCTGTTCGGCTATAGCGTCGACAACCTGTCGCTGATGGCCCTCACCATCGCCACCGGTTTCGTGGTGGATGATGCGATCGTGGTGATCGAAAATATCACGCGCTATCTTGAGGAGGGCATGGCCCCGATGCAGGCGGCCCTGCGCGGGGCGCGGGAGATCGGGTTTACCGTCATTTCCATCAGCGTTTCGCTGATCGCGGTGTTTTTGCCGATCCTGCTGATGAGCGGGATCATGGGCCGGCTGTTCCGCGAGTTCGCGGTGGTGCTGTCGGTGGCCATCGCGGTGTCGCTGGTGGTTTCGCTGACCACCACGCCGATGATGTGCGCCAAGCTCCTTAAGAGCCAGCACCAGCAGCGGCATGGCCGCATCTATCGCGCCACCGAAAGCGGCTTCAACGCCATCCTCGCCTTTTACAAATGGACGCTGGGGTGGGTGCTGCGCCACCAGTTCACCATGATCATCGTCACATTGGCGACCATCGGCTTCACCATATTCCTGTACATGATCATCCCCAAGGGCCTGTTTCCCCAGCAGGACACGGGCCGGCTGGTTGGATCCATCGTGGCCGACCAAGACACCTCCTCGCAGTTGATGCGCAAGCTGCTCGTGCAGTTTGCCGCGGGCGTCAGCAGCGACCCGGCGGTGGATAACGTGATCGCCTTCACCGGCGGACAGGGCGGCGCCACCAACTCGGGCCGCATGTTCATCGCATTGCTGCCCCTGGCCGATCGGAAGATCAGTGCGGACCAGGTCATTGGACGGATTCGCAAGCGCCTTTCCAAGGTTGCCGGCGCGACGCTTTTCCTGCAATCGGTGCAGGATCTTCGCGTCGGCGGGCGCGCCAGCGCGGCCCAATACCAGTTCACCCTGCAGGGCGAGGTCCTCAGCGAACTCAATGCCTGGGGACCCAAAGTAATGGACCGCATGCGCAAGCTGCCGGGCCTGGTCGATGTCAATTCCGATCAGCAAAACCGCGGCTTGCAAGCCTCGCTCGATTACGATCGCGCCACCGCCGCGCGGCTGGGGATTAATCCGCAGGAAGTTGATAACACCCTGTATGATGCCTTCGGTCAGCGCCCGGTCTCCACGATGTACACATCGCTCAACCAATACCATGTGATCATGGAAGCCGCTCCCAGCTTCTGGCAAAATCCCGATGGCCTCAAATACATCTATCTCACCGGCCGCAACGGCGCGCAAATCCCCTTGAGCCAAATCGCGCGGTATGCCCCCTCCACCAGCCCGCTGGCCGTCACGCACTCGGGGCTTTTCCCATCCGTGACGATCTCGTTCAATCTTTCGCCCGGCGCGTCCCTGGACGTCGCGGAGAGCGCAATCGAAACGGCAGTCCGCGAAATGGGATTGCCGGCCAGCATTCACGGCGCATTCGCCGGCAGTGCGCAGGCCTACCAGGCCTCCAAGGCCAATCAGCTTTTATTGATCATCGCCGCGCTCATCGCGGTCTATATCGTTCTGGGCGTTCTCTACGAAAGCTATATTCATCCCCTCACCATCCTCTCCACCCTTCCCTCGGCGGGCCTGGGCGCGTTGCTCGCGCTGATTCTTTGCCATACTCAACTCACCATGATCTCCCTGATCGGAATTATTCTTCTGATCGGCATCGTGAAAAAGAACGGCATCATCATCGTGGATTTCGCGCTCGATGCCGAGCGCAATCGCGGCAAAGGCCCGGAGGAGGCGATCCACGAGGCTTGCCTGCTACGCTTCCGCCCCATCCTCATGACCACGCTCGCCGCCATCTTCGGCGCCCTTCCCCTGGCCCTTGGCGTCGGCACCGGCGCCGAGCTCCGCCAGCCCCTGGGCATCGCCATCGTCGGCGGCCTGATCGTGAGCCAAATCCTCACCCTCTATACCACGCCCGTCGTCTATCTCTACCTCGACCGCTTCCGCCTTTGGACCGAAGGCTACCACCCCACCGACACGCCACAGCCGGTGCTGGAATTGCCCTGAGCTTCATGCGACACGCACGGGCCTCCGCTCGCGGCGTTGGGCATCTGTCGATATAACTCCCCGCGATGTCTGAATCGCTCGATTACGATGTGCTCATCATCGGCGGCGGCCCCGCCGGCGCCACCGCCGCGCTGCTGCTGGCGCGGGCGGGCGCGCGCGTGGTGGTGCTGGAGAAGGCAGTCTTTCCGCGATTTCGCATCGGCGAATCTTTGCTTCCTCGCGCATTTCCTTTGATTCAGGAGCTGGGGCTGGAACAAGCCGTTCGCAACGTGCCCAGTGTCCCCAAGCTGGGTGTTGAGTTTGCCATGGGAGATGGCGAGCCGGTGGCATTTGGATTCTCGCAAGGCCTTATCCCCGGCTCCCCCACTCTCAGCGTCGAACGGGCGGCTTTCGATCAAGTTCTCCTCGATCATGCACGGGCCGCGGGCGCAACAGTCCGCGACGGCGTCGGACTCAAAAATATCCTGAAATTGGCCGACGGCGATGTGAGGATCGTGGCCGATGATGGCCAAGAACTTCATGGCCGCTGGCTGCTCGATTGCAGCGGGCAGAACACCGTCGTCGGCCGGCATCTGGCCACGCGCAAGACCTCCAGCGATCGGCTGTTTCAAAGGATCGCCTACTTCTCGCATTTCCAGTTTGTCCGCCGGCAGCCTGGCGAGCTTGCCGGGTATCCGTTCGTGGTCATGTGCGAGGAGGCCTGGTTCTGGATCATCCCCATCGACGAAGCCCGCACCAGCATCGGCATGGTGATGGACGCACAACTCGCCAAACAAGCCGGCATGCCCGCAAATCAAATGCTGGCCTGGGGCATCGCCCGCTGCCCGGCAGTCCGCGAGCGAATGGAGAACGCCGTTGGCCCGGACACAAACCAGATCATCTCCAACTTCAGCTATTCCTGCCGGCCCTACGCAGGGCCGGGTTATTTTCTGGTCGGCGACTCCGCCACCTTCCTCGATCCCATTTTTTCGTCCGGCGTCACGCTGGCGATGCTCGCCGCGCAACAAGCCGCACTTCATGTGCAAGCCCTGCTGGCGAATCGCCGATCCCCTGCTGCCGCGCGCCGACAATACATCCGCTTCGTCGAAAGAGGTTCCGGCATCTTCTTCAAACTCGCCCGCCAATATTATGGCCACTCCTTCCGCGAGCTTTTTCTCAACGGCGCTGGCCCTCTACAGGTTCACAGCGCGGTGCTCTCGGTACTGGCCGGCCAGGTCTTTCCGCGTATCCCCTGGTCGCTGCGCTGGCGCCTGTGGCTATTTGGAATGCTCGGCCAGTTGAACAAGGTCACGCCGCTGGTTCCAAGGCGGAAGCGATTTTCATTGTTCGCGCAGAGCGTACCTTCCGCATCGCAAAAAGAGGATCACCACGGAGACACAGAGGCACGGAGGGGAGGAAAATCCGAAATCCGAAGCTCGAAATCCGAAACAATCTCAAAACTCAAAGGAAGAAATCTCAAAACAAGAACGGCCGGACGCACCCTTTGAATTTTCGTTTTTCCTGTTTTTGAATTTGTTTCGGATTTCGAGCTTCGGATTTCGGATTTTCCGCGACGACCTTTCCTTGTCCCTTCATTGGCAACGAATATGACGCCCCCTCCCCAACAACCTCTTCGCGCCGCGGTGATCGGCACCGGGAAAATCTCCGAGGAGCATTTGCGGTTTCTGGCCGCCGACCCGCGCATTGTTCTGGCCGGCGTGTGCGATCTTTCCCTCTCGCTGGCCAAATACGCCGTCGAGCGTTCCGGCGCCGCCAAGGCCTATACCGATTCGGCACAAATGCTGGCGGACGCCCGGCCCGATGTGGTGCACGTTCTTACGCCGCCTAATACGCATGCGAAACTGGTGTCCGATGCGCTCAATGCCGGGGCGCATGTGATTGTCGAGAAGCCGGTCGCGCCCACGCACCGAGAGTTTCAGGAGCTCTGGGCACTCGCCGAAACGCGCGGCCGGCGGATCATCGAGGACCACAACTACCGCTTCAATGAGCCGGTGCTGGCCATCGAGCGCCTGGTGCGCGAAGGCCGGCTCGGCGAGGTGCGCGAGGTGGACGTGCGCATGGCCCTGGCCATCCGCAAGCCCGGCGGGCGCTACATGGACGAAAATCTGCCCCACCCCAGCCATCGCATGCCCGCCGGCGTCATTCACGAATTCATTACGCACTTGTGTTATCTGGCGTTGCGCTTCCTCCCCAGTTTCGAGCGCGTGGCCGCCGCCTGGAGCAAGCACGGAACCGACGGGCTTTTTAAGCATGATGACCTGGACGCTCTGGTGATCGGGGGCCCGGTTCACGCCCGCATCCGTTTCACCAGCCACGCCGGCCCCGATTGCTTCGCCCTCACCGTGCGCGGCACTCAGGGCTGGGTGGAAACCGACCTGTTCCAGCCGCACCTGCGCATCGTCCGCCCTCGCAAAGGCGGCCAGCAGCTTTCCCCCCTAATCAACCAATTCGCCAACGGCGTCGGGCTAATGAAGGCCAGCGCCACCGGCTTGCGCAACAAGATCATGCAAAAGACGCCGTACGAGGGATTGCGCACGTTCCTGGATCAAACCTACCAGGCCTTGCGCACCGGCGCCCAGCCGCCGGTGACATATGATGACATGGATAAAGCGGGCCGATTGATTGAGGCGCTGTTGGACGAGGCGCATCGCTTTTAATTTGCCGCTCCAATCTCAGGCGGTTATGTTCTTTTGCTACGTCGAATGTTGGTCGGTCCCTCAATTCGCACCTCATGGCAAAATTCCCCTAACATATGAATGTGAATGGGCGTCGAGTCCCATCACCTCGCATACTCCACGCTCCTCACCTCCCGCATCACCGTCACTTTGATCTCTCCCGGATACGTCATCTCATTCTCGATCTTCTTGGCGATATCGCGCGCGATTTTCGCGCTGATTTTGTCATCCACCATTTTCGCATCGACGATCACGCGCACCTCGCGGCCTGCCTGGATGGCGTAGGCTTGGCGCACGCCATCGAAGGTGGTGGCGAGTTCTTCGAGTTCGCGCAGGCGTTTGATGTAGCGTTCCAGACTCTCGCGGCGGGCGCCGGGGCGGCTGGCGCTGATGGCGTCGGCGGCCATGATCAGGGGCGTATACGGCGTCGTCGCGGGGACGTCGCCGTGGTGGGCGAGGCAGGCGTTTAGGACGGCTTCGCCTTCGTTGAGTTTTCTGAGGAATTCCATGCCGATGAGGGGGTGGCCGCCTTCCTGCTCGTGGTCCATGGCTTTGCCAAGATCGTGCAGCAAGCCGGCGCGGCGGGCGGTGGCGCCATCCAGGCCCAATTCATCCGCCATCACTTGCGCGAGGTACGCGACCTCCAGCGAATGGCGCAGCACGTTTTGGCCATAGCTGGTGCGATAGGCGAGACGGCCGAGCATCGGCAAAATGGGGCGGGGAAGGTTGGGTAGGTTGGCTTCCTGCACGGCTTCCTTGCCGAGCCGAAGCAATTCCTCGTCCATTTCCTTGGAGACGGCGGCGACGACTTCCTCGATGCGTGCCGGGTGAATCCGGCCATCGGCGACCAGCCGCTCCAGGGAGATGCGGGCGATCTCCCGGCGAACCGGGTCGAAGCAACTGACGACGACGACGCCGGGCGTGTCGTCGATGATGACATCGACGCCGGTGGTTTTCTCGAAGGAGCGGATGTTGCGCCCCTCGCGGCCGATCACGCGGCCTTTCATGTCGTCGCTGGGGATCGTGACGGTGCTGACGGTATGGTCGCTGGTCTGCTGGGCGGCGTAGCGCTGGATGGCTTGCAGGATGATCTGGCGGCTCTTTTCCTTGGCCTCTTCGTGGGTTTGATCGGTGATCTTCTGGATGATCGCGCCGGCCTCGCCGCGGCATTCATCCTCGACCCGCCGCAGGAGCACCTCGCGGGCCTGGTCGGTGGTCATGTTGGAAATCTGCATGAGCTTGTCCTTCTGCTGTTGCAGGAGGTCGGTCAGTTGCTGCTCCTTTTGAGCCGCCAGCTTGTCGCGCTTTTCGAGGCGGGTTTCCAGTTCTTCAAGGTGTTTTTCCTTGACCGAAAGCGTGTCGAGCTTGCGGTCGAGCATGTCCTCTCGCTTTGAAAGGCGCTGCTCGTGCGACTTGAGTTCGTTGCGGGCGGCGGAGTTTTCGCGGTCGAACTGCTCCTTGAACTTGATCTGCTGCTGGCGGGCGGCCAGTTCGATTTCCTTGGCCTTGTTCTGGGCTTCAAGCGTGGCGTTTTCACGGGTCTGCTCGGCATCCTTGCGGGAACGGGTGAGAATATTTTCGCTGGTGCTCCTGATGTAAAGAAATGCCCCGGCTAAGCCAAGGGCGAGTCCGATCGCAATTCCAATGAAGATCCATCCGGCGGTCATAAATTGCTCCCTTTGCCCCGGCATATTTTGGCGCGGCCGCCAATCGCGGGAACAATCGTGAGCGTTCACTTCGCACGCGAATCGATTGACCCAGAGGGCCACGCGATCCCCGGCGATTACAAATGCGGATAAAAGGGAGGCTGATCTGACGTGAGCGCAGCCGATGCCGATTAAGGCACGGGCGGCGTTCGTCGCGACAGTGGCGCAAGCAGTCCCGTACGAAACGGGACTAAGCCGGCGAGGGGCCGGAGTTTAAGCCAGTCGGTCGCGACAGGAAAGTGGGCCCAGCGCCCGGCTCCGTCCGCGGAACGTTAGGCCCCGAATTGGAACCCAGGACCGCGGGCGGCGCACGTTGAGGCGACAGGATTGTCAAATCGACGATCTGCCGCCCGATAACCCGGCCGGGAATGCGCGCGATAAGCAAATCAGCGCGCACCGGCACCGCTGCATCGGCCCGGACGATGGTCCGAACCGCCAGCAGTGTTCCCCACGATCGCCAACAAACCGCCAGCGCGACAAACGCCGACAGAAGTAATGGGGCAATCGCGTGCACGAGTGGAACTCCCAGGAAAGCCACGTTTCGTTTCCAACCCCGGCGGGGCGAACAACTTGCGCCGTCTCCGGAGGTTACGTCAAATAGACCACAAGGCAACCCGCCATCCGCGCCCGACGGGTCGCTCCAGGGTCGGCCGCTTGTGGCAGATGCTTTCACACCCGCCGCTCGCGCCGACCTCACGGTATCTTATTGTACGTTACCTGCGGCGGTTTACAAGCCGACGGGAGATCCGCGCAGAGTTACAGAGGCGCAAAGGCGCGGAGTGGAGAAGTCGATGAGGATACGGGATCAGTTCGTCTGTGTGAGAGATGTCAGGAATCGACAACAATAAAAGATGTTTTGTCTGAAATGTTGGATTTTCCTTTGTGACTCCGCGTCTTTGCGGCCTTTGCGCAAATCCGCGCCTTCGGAGGGTGCACGACCGTTGTTGCACGACGCTGGCGGTGCAATAATAGGGGTGACGGTAAGGACGCCGTCTGTAGGAGTGGCACCAGCGATCACGGAGGATCAACCATGGCTCGAATCACGTCAGATGAAC
>Ga0209483_1002752_pt1 | contig 12010 bp, 7 predicted proteins | sample NGEPerA_FD_184508 | JGI IMG/M metagenome (GOLD analysis project Ga0209483, IMG submission 184508) | Arctic peat soil microbial communities from the Barrow Environmental Observatory site, Barrow, Alaska, USA - NGEE PermafrostL2-A... | ecosystem: Environmental > Terrestrial > Soil > Wetlands > Peat... | reverse complement strand
GCGGCACATTCCGCGAGGATCTGTATTACCGCTTGAACGGAATCACGCTCGAACTGCCCGCCCTCGCACGCCGCAGCGACCGTGAGCGGGTCATTCATCGCGTCTTGGGCGCGGAAACGGCCGACGGCAGGCCGGCGGCGATCGAGATGGAAGCGCTGCAGCGCATGGTGGCCTATCCCTGGCCCGGAAACATCCGCGAACTGCGCAACGTCATCCGCACGGCGCTTGCGATTTGCGACGGCGGCGTCGTGCGCCAGATCGACCTGCCACGCGAGATTCGCGAGCACTCTTGCGATAACACCGCCGCGCCGCTTACAAGCGCCCTCGCTTCGGCGGCCGCCGCAGCGCCAACCAAGCCCGCGAACCCATTGCAGGCAGCCGAGCGGGCGACGCTGCTTGCCATGATCGACGACTGCCGCGGCAACATGACCCGCACCGCAGAGCTCCTCGGCATGAGCCGGACCACGTTGTATCGAAAGTTAAAGCGGCACGAGATCTCCACCGCCCATAGCTAGCACAGCTAGGCTTGGCCCGGAGCTTGCAAAAGCTTCGGGACATGAACGCTAGAGCCACGACCCAGCAGTGCCGGCTGCGCCTTGCGCCGGGCCGCCATGTGCACGCGGAGCGGCCGCGTGACTGCCATGTACTTTTGTATCCTACCGGCATGGTTCAGCTCAATGAATGCGCGGCTGCCATCCTCTGCCTATGCGATGGAACACGTACGCGCGAAGAGATAATCGCGCAGGTTTTGCCGCGCGCTCGTGAGGCGGATCTGGCGGTCGACGTGCGTGCTTTTCTTGACGTTGCACGCGAGCGCGGCTGGATCATCGAGAGCTGACGCGCCGGCACCGCCCTGCCGAAGGATCCTTGTCGAGCTCAGAGACAGGGCGTATAGAATGTGCGGCATCACTTTTTGTTGCACCGATATGCGGCGCTTTCGCACCGCTCGTGCGACGCAATAAGGTCCATCACATGCCTGCGATTAAAATTATCACGGCCGCGCGCATCGCCATCCTGAGCGTCGCGATGTCGCTCTGTTCGGTCGCGCTAGTTGCCGCCCCCAAGACTGCGCCGGCCACGACCGCGGCAAGCGAGCCTGAATTTGGCGGGCAATGCGCCATGAGTCTTGCGCAAGGACAGCGGGTGCCAACCGACTGCTCGGTCAAATGGGACGGCGCGGATGGCAAGACATATTGCTTTGGCAATGAGGATGCGAAGCGGCTTTTCTTGAAGGATCCGCAGGGAAACTTGGAGCGCGCCCGCGAATTTGTCGCGGTTGGCGAAGTCGAGGCCACCGGCAAGCGCATGGATCACTACAAGAGCGATGAAGTCACCGATTTCGTGAAGGGGGTCATCGATACCAAGGCGGCGCAGAACGGCGGCGTTTTTCCCTTCGTCGATCCGGCGACCGGACAGGAGCTCAAGCTCGTATTTGACAAGGTCGATTTCGTGCGCACGCTGCACGGTTATGGGTTCTTCCCTGATGTCGTGTTCCATGCGCAGGACAATGCCGAGAAAAAATACCTCATCGACTTCTGGGTAAAGCCCGAGGCCGATAAGCTCGTGGTGTTTGACAGTCGCATCTACAAGGCGCCGCGGCAGGAAGGTACGGGCTGGACTCTGATGGCGCGCCAGCCGATTCCGTGGTGGTGGATTCCGGCCTCCGAGCATCCGGGGCAGACCGAGCAGGCGCGCGGTTGGGAGGTCATGTCGGCGGTGGAAGAGGACATTGTTAAGGAGCGCGCCAAGGACAACGGTCTTTTCAAATTGAAGGATGCGAAAACCGGCGAGGAAGTGAAGCTTGAATTCGTCGGCACCCACCAGCCGGTGCGCCGGTTGCAGCAGGACGGGCGTTTTTTTGCCTGTACCGACTTTCGCAAGGAAGGAACCAAAGATCAGTTCTATGACGTCGACTTCTGGGTGGACGAGAAGAACGGCACGATGAAGGTGGACGAAGTGCGGCTGCACAAGGTGCCGGAGAAGCAAGCCGATGGCAGTTACATCCAGGTGCCGCGCTACAACTTCGATGATCTGAAGTTCGACGTCGTCCCGTAGCCGCGGATTAGCGGTCATTCCCGACGCCGCTCCACACTCCGCCATCCGCGACACTGTGTGTCACTTCTGACACACCCTGCGTAGCAGAAGCGATGCAGAGCGCGGGAATCTATACTGCCCGCGATGGGAACTCTTCCCTTCAGCTCCCGCTTGCATAGACCGGCCGCCCGCTTTTGCGGCGCCGCGTTTTGGTGCGTTGGTCTTTTGGGCGGCTGCGCACATCTGCCGCCTAGCGCGCCGATTGATCCTACCCACAGCGCCGCGCAGTTTGCGGCGCGGCGCCTGCAGGGCACGGCCGAGGCACTGCCCTCGCGTGGCAGCGCCTGGGACAGCGATGCGTGGTTTCGCGCGGCGCTTATGTTTAATCCGCAACTTGCAGAAGCCCGTTCCAAGGCGCTTGCAGTCACCGCAGGCGAACGCACGGCCGCCGAGCGGCCCAATCCCACTCTGAATCTGTTCGGCGAATACGTAAATGCGGCAGCCGGAAGTGCCGCATGGCTGTATGGCCTGTCGATGGAATTTCTCTTGCCGCGCAAGGGCGAGCGCGCGCGCGCCATGGCGAGTGCGTCGCTCGAAACCGAGGCTGCGAAAGCGGATGTCGCGGAGGCGATCTGGCAAGTGCGCACCGATGTGCACGCGGCACTACTTGATGCGGCCTATGCGCACGATCAGGTGTTGCTCCTGACCAAGCTGGTCGCCGACAACCAGGGGCTTGTCTCATCCAATCAGGCGCTGGCAGCCGCCGGCGAAATTGGCGCGACCGAAACGCTGACGCAGGATCTGGAGTTCGCGCGAGCGCGGCAACGCCTGGCGCACGCACAGGCCCTCGGTGCCGATGCCGAAGCGCGCCTTGCCGCGGCCGTCGGCGTTTCCGTCGCGGCGCTCGATGGAGCGCCGATCGAGTGGCAGGGCTGGGCAGACATCGCGGCGCTCGCGCCGCAAGGCGCAAGTCAGTGGCGTGCGGCGGCCCTCATCGCTCGGCCGACGCTGGTGCGCGCACTGCGGGAATACGATTTGACCGACCTTGCCTTGCAGTCCGAGGTTGCCAAGCGCTGGCCGCAGTTTCACGTAGCCCCAGGCTATGCGTGGGATCACAGTGGCCTTAAGCAGGACACGCTCGACGACACCTTGCACGGCACGCTGCACGACAATGAACTGGGCGTAACATTTGAGCTGCCGATCTTTAATCGACACGAAGGGCCGATCGGCGAGGCGCTCGCGCGACGCAGTTATGCCGGGCGGCATCTTGAGGCGGTGCAGGCGCAGCTCCTTGAGGAGATCGAACGCGCGGAGCGCGCCTGGCCACAGGCGCAGCAAGCCTGGCGTGACGCGCAAGCAAGCGAGGCGCTGAACGCGCGCCAGCATGCGGCGCAGGAACGCGCCTTCCAGGCCGGAGCTACCGATCATCCCACGCTCATCGCCGGTTCCCTAGCCGTAACCGAAGCTGCGCTTGCAACACTTGCGGCTGCCTACGATGCGCGCCTGGCTTTCACCGCTTTGGAGAGTGCCTACCGCCGGCCGCTGCAAGGGGCGGAGATTCCGCTGTCGGCGAGCCTTACAGGAGAGGTCGGCTCATGAGTGCGTCTTTACTGCCACGAATCCTCCTCTGCGTCCTCCTCCTGCCGGCTTTTGCGCAGGCGGATGCGGATGACGATGACGATGCACCCGCTCGTGCCGCGGGCGCGCCGCTTGCGCTGAGCGCAGCACAGCAAACTGCCGTGGGTTTGACGCTGGCTCATCCGGTCAACGGTGTGGGTCCGCGACAGATTGACGCCTATGGCTTAGTACTGGACCCGCTCGACCTCGTCGCGGATGTGGGCAGGCTTGTAACGACAAAAAGCGCGGCGCGTAACGCGGCTGCCGAAGCGCGCCGCATCGAGGGTCTGTATCACAACGATGCGAATGCATCGCTGAAGGCGCTGCAGGCCGCAGCGGCTGCTGAACTTGAATCGCAGACGCAGGCGCAATCCGCTGCAGCGAAGGTCGCCCTTGATTGGGGCCCGATCGCGGCGCTGCCCGATCGCGAGCGCGAGAGGCTCATCGCCGCACTTGCCAGCGGAGCTGCGCTCTTGGTACGCGCCGACGTGCCCGGTCAGCACGCGCTCGGCGCCATGCCTATCAAGGCACTCATGAGCGTGGATGGCATGCGCGTTGCGGCACGCGTATTGGGCCCTCTGCCCCGCACGACGCCCGAACTGCAAAGCGCGGGGTGGCTCCTTGAGGTGGAACATGCGCCTTCCGGTTTAGGGCCGGGGGCGCGCTTTCCGATCACCCTGCAGGGCGCCGCCGTGAGCGGCGTACTGATTCCCACTGCGGCGCTCCTGTACGGCGATGCCGGCGCGTATGTCTATCGACAGTTGGCCACCAAGAGCGCTGATGGCAAGGCGCAATACGCGCCCGTGACGGTGCAGCTCCTGGCGCCTGAAGGTGAAGGTTGGCTCGTGACGGGACTCGATGATGACGACAGCATCGTGGTGCACGGCGCGGGGGTTCTGTGGTCACTGCAAGGCCTCGGCAGCTTCTCAGCTGACGAGGACGATCACGACTAGCCAGCGCCATGCTTCGAGCCATCGTTCGCGCATCGCTTGCGCATCCGCGCATCATTACCGCGCTCTCCGTGTTGGTCGCGGTGTTGGGCGCGAGCGCACTGTTGAACGCGCGGCTCGACGTGTTTCCCGATTTCGCGCCCCCGCACGTTCTGGTGCAGGCCGAAGCGCCGGGTCTCGATGCAACTCAGGTCGAGGCACTTGTAACGCGGCCGCTCGAGGGACTTCTCGCCGGCACTGAGAACGTCGCATCGGTGCGCTCCACTTCGAGTCAGGGGCTCGCCGCCATACAAGTTGTATTTGGCCGCGACGGGGATCCGTACCGCCAGCGTCAAGTAATTACCGAGCGCCTCGCCGAGTCCGGTGGCCTGCTGCCCCCGGGGGCGGGTCCGCCGCTCCTCTCGCCGCTGTCCTCGTCGATGGAATACCTCGTGCACTTCGGCTACACGAGCGATCGTCTCTCGCCAATCGAACTGCGCGACCTTGTGCGCTGGACCATCAAGCCGCAGATTCTCGCGGTCCCCGGTGTGGCGCAGGCGCAGATCTTCGGCGGCGAATCGCGCGAACGACAAGTGCTCGTGGATCCGTTCAAGCTGCTCGCCGCCGGCCTTACGCTCGATGACCTATATGGCGCGGCGCGCCGCGGCACCGAACTCATCGGCGGCGGATTTATCGAAACGCCGACGCAGCGCATCGTGTTGCAGGCCCAACCGACGGGCGCAACGCCGGCCGCATTGGCGCAGTCGGTGATTGTCGTGAAGAACGGCACGGCGCTGCGTATCGGCGATGTCGCAACGGTGCGTGACGGCGCGGAGCCAAGTTTTGGTGATGCGATGATTGGTGGCCGGCCGGGCATTCTGGTTGAGACTTCCACTCAATTCGGCGCCAACACACTTGAAGTGACCGCGGCCCTTGAGCAGCGCTTAAACGCGCTCGTGCCGTCGCTCGCTTTGCAGGGCGTTCAATACCATCCCGCGCTCTTGCGACCGGCAAGTTTCATCGAGGCTGCGATTGCGAAGCTGCGTAATTCGCTGCTGACGGGAGCGGTGCTGGTGGTGATTCTGCTGCTGTTCACACTGCGCGACTGGCGCGCGGCGCTGGTCTCGTTTGCCTCGATACCGGTCGCGCTGCTCGCGACCGTTTGGATCTTGACGACCCTCGGCATAACGCTGAACACCATGACCCTTGGCGGTCTTGTGGTCGCGCTCGGTGTTGTGGTTGACGACGCAGTGATTGACGTGGAGAACATCATGCGGCGCCGCCGCACGGCATTGCTCGGCGTCGATATTCGCAAGCTGATTCTCGATGCCTCGCTTGAGGTGCGCCGGCCCGTGTTGTACGCAACGCTGGCTGTAGCGGTCGCGTTTTTGCCGATCCTGATGTTGTCGGGCCTGCAGGGCTCGTTCTTTCGGCCGCTGTCAATCGCCTTTCTGCTCGCATTGGGGCTGTCGCTATTGGTGGCCATGAGCGCAACTCCTGCGCTGTGTGCGCTCGTGATGGCCGGTCATGCGCCGCGCGCCGAGGCTGCGTGGCTTACGCGCTTGAAAATCTGGCAGCGCCGCGCAATCGAACGGCTGCATCCGCGTCCCTATCTGGTGGTCACGGTGCTGGTCATTACCGGCGCGGCCGGCATTTTGCTGCTGCCGCTTTTGGGCGCGCGCCTGCTGCCGGATTTTCGCGAAGACTATCTAATTGCGCACGCTTCTTTGCGGCCCGGCATCGCGTTGGCTGAGACCGCGCGTGTCGGTAAGCAGATCGCGGAACGTTTGGCTGCCATCGCCGGCGTCAAAAGTGTCGCTGAGCAGATCGGCCGCGCCGAAAATGGCCAGGATCCTGATGCGCCGAACAAGAGTGAATTTGAAGTGCAGATCGATCCGTCAAAGGGCGCGACTGCAACGCAAATCGAGACGCGCATCCGCAGCGTGTTTGATAACTTTCCAAACCAGCTTGTTGAGATTTATTCGGTGTTGGCGGAGCGCATCGGCGAGACCTTATCGGGCGAATCGGCGTCATTTTTCGTGAGTGTATTTGGCCCGGATTTGGACCAGGACGATCGCGTGGCGGGCGACGTTGCCAACGTGCTTGAGCATTTGCCGCGCAGCGGCAACGTGCGCTTGAAAGTGCCGCCGCGGCAACCGGAAATGCGCCTTGAACTGCGACCGGGCGCGCTTGCGCTCTACGGTTTACAGGCAGCTGAAGTGCTGCAGACTGTCAATGCCGCCTTCCATGGCACGGTAGTAGCCGAGTTGAGCCAGGCCGACAGGAGCGTGCCGATCGCGGTGCGCATTGCAACGGCGAACACCACTCCAGATGCGGTCGGCAGACTGCTACTGCGCGCGCGTGACGGCGCCCTCGTGCCGCTTGCGACGGTCGCTAATATTCAGATGGTATCGGCGCGCAGCCTGATTGATCACGAAGATGGCTTACGCCGCCAGGTTGTCGTCGTCAATCCGAAGACCAACGATCAAGCCGGCTACGCCGCGGCCGCAAAACGCGCTATCGCACAGCACGTACTGTTGCCGCCCGATGTCTACCTGCGCTACGGCGGTGCGGCGCAGGCGCAAGCTGCGGCCGCGCATGAGCTGTTGTTGCATTCTGCGGCGGCGTTCGTCCTGATCGTGTTGTTGCTCGCGCTCGGCTTCGGCTATGCGAGGCACGTGTTATTGGTGCTGCTCGCGCTGCCGTCGACACTGATTGGTGGCGTTGCGGCGGTCGCGGTGACTGGCGGCAGTTTGTCATTGGGTGCGATGGTCGGATTCGTCGCGCTCTTTGGCATGGCGGCGCGCAATACGATCCTGCTCGTCTCGCACTACGATCATTTAGTAATCACTGAAGGACAGAGCTGGAATCTGGCGACGGCGCTGCGCGGTGCGGAAGAGCGCTTAACTCCGGTGCTGCTGACGGCGCTCCTCACCGGACTTGCGCTGCTGCCGGTTGCGATTCAGATGCGCGAGCCGGGCCACGAGATCGAAGGCCCTATGGCAGTCGTGATCCTGGGGGGCCTGGTCTCCTCGACCCTAGTGAGCCTTTTATTAGTGCCGCCGCTCGCCGCGCGCTGGTTGCGGCACACGAACGCTTAGCGAATCGCCACGCCCCAGGGCAGAAATCCCACCGCCACCGTATGCAAGACCGCGTTCGTGCCGGTGTCGATGACCGAGACATCGTTCGAGCGGCCGTTGGCAACGTAGAGTTTCTTGCCGTCGTGGGTGAGCGCCATATTCCACGGGCGCTTGCCGACGGCAATGGTGGCGAGCACGGTGTTGGTTTTCGGATCGATGACGGCGACCGTGCCGTCGCCGCCGGCTGTGGCGTAAACACGCGCACCGTCGGCACGGACGATGATACCGGCAGGCCGGAGTCCTATCGGAATCGACTTTGTGACCCGCCACGTTCCGGCATCGATGACATCGACGTTACCGGATGTCTCATCTGCCACGTAGACCGCGCTGCCGTCGGGCAGAAAGCCCATGCCGCGCGCCGCGCCGCTTACCTTGATTTGCGCGATCGATTGCTTCGCTGCGACATCGATGACGTCGATGCTCTTACTCTCCTCGTTGCTCGTCAGCAGCCATTTGCCGTTGGGGCTGTAAACACAGTGTTCAGGATTCTTACCCTGAATCTTGACTCGGAAGACTTCCCGCAGTGCGGCGACGTCGATGAATACCGCTTCATTTGATTTCTCGGCGCATGCAGTCACGGTCTTGCCATCGGGGGCAAGCGCGATGCCCTCGGCGGAGACGATGTTGGGGAAAGTTTTCTTGACGGTTCCCGTCGTCGTGTCGACGGCAAGCACGACATTGCGTACGGCGTCCACAACGAAGAGCGTCTTGCCCGACAGGTCAACCACAACACCACGCAGCTTCGTGCCGATGGTGCCTTGTTTGGGAATCGGGCTTGCCGCGCTCTGCCGATCAGTCGCGGTATCGATGACGGTGACGGTGCCCGAGCCCTCATTCGGTACGTAGGCATTTTCCGCGCGCGCCACGACGACGCACAAAAGTAGAAAGGTGGCGCTCGAGATTTGCAGAGTTTTCGGCACAAAAAAGCCCCTCAAGTCAATCTAGCGGTCGATCCTGCGAGGCGGCTTGGCAAGCGTCAAGCAGCGGCATTAAAAACCTCTTGGACGCGGTTGTGCCATTTTCGGCACAAAACTGTTGCGAACGCGCCAGTGCCCAGCATTCGCAGTTGTTGAGCGCCAAGCGAACTGATATATACGGGATAGGAAAATGTCCTACATAGAAATGGGAATGTTCTGACCGCAAGGTTCGGTTTGGCACGTGGCATGCCCGCAGACGGCGCCCACGGTCGCCACGAGTTTAGACGGCGCCTATATCCGCACCTTCCGCGCCGGCTTGAGAGGGCAACGGCGGTGCGAAGTAAAAAAGATACAACGCGAGAGTATTGAGGAGAAACCTGTATGCAATTCGAATCAGAGCGACGGCTAAGGTTGCTGTGTGCCGTACTGGCACTGGGGGGATGTTGGGGCGTAGCCAGCGCCGACGAAGTCACCGATCGTGCGAAGAACCCGGACCTGTGGGCAACACCGGGTGGTGACCAAGCGCTAACACGTCACAGCACCTTGAAAATGATCAACAAGGACAACGTCAAGGGCCTGCAGATGGTCTGGTCGCAGTCGAGCGGCACGTTGCGTGGTCACGAGGGACAACCGCTGGTTATAGATCTTGGCGGCACGCCGATGATGTATATGGAGAGCGGTTGGCCAAACATCGTTCAGGCTCTGGACCTGACCGATCCTGACCATCCGAAAGAGATCTGGAACTACACCAAGACAACGGACCGCGATGCATCTGCTGTGCCGCGCGCCTGTTGCGATACGGTGAACCGCGGTATGTCGTTCGCGGACGGCAAGCTGGTATTTGGCACCCTCGACGGCTTCGTAATTGCCCTCGATGCCAAGACCGGCAAGGAAGTGTGGGTTGTGAAGCATGCTTACCCTGCGAAGGGTGAGACGATCACACCGGCGCCGCTTATTGCCGAAGGCAAAGTCATCATTGGTTTCGGCGGCGACGAATTCGCCGCGCGCGGCCGTTTGACTGCCTATGATCTCGGCACCGGCAAGAAGGACTGGGAGTTCTACAGCACCGGCACCGATAAGGATGTTGGTCTCACGGCGGACAGCAATAAGAAGCATCCGGAATACGGCAAAGCCGGTTCCGACGTCGGCGTTCACTCTTATCCTGGGGATGAGTGGAAGCGTGGCGGCGGCGCCCTCTGGGGTTTCTATAGCTACGATCCGGACCTGAAGCTGGTGTATGCCTCTTCGGGCAACCCTGGTCTGTGGAGCCCTTCCTATCGTTGCGGTGCCAAGACTCACGAGGAGTGCAACAACGGCAAGTGGGACAACAAATGGTCGATGACCATTTTTGCCCGCAAGGTCGACACCGGCGAGGTCGTCTGGGCCTACCAGATGACGCCGTTTGATCAGTGGGACTATGACGGTATCAACGAGAACATGCTCGAAGACCTCACGGTCGACGGCAAGGCTCGCAAAGTCCTGATTCACTTCGATCGTAACGGCTTCGCCTATGTCCTTGATCGGACTGATGGCACGCTCTTGCGCGCGCACAACTATGTGACCGTGAACTGGGCGGAAAAGATCGACATGAAGACGGGTCGTCCGATCAAGGTGAAGGCGCATTCACCCTTCGGCCCCAACGGCAACGTCCAGGCTTGCCCATCAGCGATGGGTGGCAAGGATCAACAGCCCTGTGCGATCGATCCGGGCGAGCCTGGCATGGCCTACTGCCCCACCAACAACTGGTGCATGGAAGACGAGCCGCAAGAGCGTTCACATACCCAGCAGGGTACGGTGTACGTGTTTGCTAACGTCTACATGTATCCCGAGAAGCCTGGTGTGACCGGTCGGTTCATCAAGTTCAACTTCCTCACCGGCGAGAAGGTCTGGGACATTCCGGATCCGTATCCGAACTGGGGTGGTGCGCTCGTGACCGATGGCGGTCTTGCGTTCTATGGCAGCTTGAATGGTGACTTCCACGCCGTTGACCGTGCCACGGGGAAAATCCTCTGGCAGCGTCGCTTGGGCTCTGGAATCATCGGCAACCCGATCACGTACAAGATTGCTGGCAAGCAGTACGTCTCGGTGTGGAGCGGCATCGGCGGCTGGATCGGTCTGCCGGTAACGGCGGGTCTGGATCTGTCCGACAAATTCGGTGCGATCGGTGCCACGGCCATGACCAAGGCAGCAAACCTCGACAAGATTCCGATGGGCGGAACGCTTTACACCTTCCGGATCGAATGACCGGAGTCGGTGTTTAGTACTAGTAGTTAGTTAAGAGCGTCCGGTGTCTAATAGGCACCGGACGCTTTTTTTTGCGGCAAGGATTTTGGGGCAGGTATGAAGAAGTGGTTGGGCGGACTTGTGATCGTAATGGCAACGGTAAGCGGCGCTGCCGATGCAGCTGCACTGCGCGTGTGCGCGGACCCGGGCAACATGCCCTTGTCGAACAATCGCGGTGAGGGCTTTGAGAACAAGATCGCGACTCTGCTCGCGACTTCGATGGGAAGGACCGTGCAGTATTATTTCCGGCCCTCAATCGAGCGCGGATTGACCCGCACCACGCTCTACGCCGACGAATGCGATTTGATGATGGACATGCCGCTTGATTCAGAGCGGGTGCTGACGACCGAGGCGATTTATCGCACCACTTTTGTTTTGGCATACCGTGAAGACAAGCACTGGTCGTTCAAGAATTTTGATGACCCGAAGCTTAAGAAACTAAAGATCGGCGTCTACCAGACGTCCGCTATCCGCGAGGCGCTCTCCGAGCATGACGTATTTGAGAACGTCGTAATCCATTACCTGACGCATGATGCGGATCTCGTGCCGCAGGATGAGCCGTCCTACCAGCTGCAAGAGGTAGTCGATGGCAAGCTCGATGTGGCTGCTGCCTGGGGGCCGTTCGCGGGCTACTACAAGGCGAAGAAAAATGCGCCCCTGACCATTCAGCCGGTCAACCTGATGGAAGACAATTTCCCTATGGAGTACGACATGGCCTTTGCCGTGCGAACTTCCGACAAAGCACTGAAGGATGAGCTGACCACGGCCATCCATAAGGAGAAAGACGGCATACGAGCGATCCTCGTGGAATACGGTGTGCCGCTCGTGAAGTGCGACACCTGTCTTGTCGATGGCTATTTGCCCTCGCACGGACCGTACAAGCAGCCGACGCCGCATCACGGTGACCCCACGCCGACGGTCGTTTCTATCGCGACGCTCAATGACTGGCTCGCACACGGCGCCAATGTCAATGACGAACTCAACCACGCGGTCATCGGCGATGACGTGAAGCGAATCGCCTATCTGGTCGAGAAGAAGCACGCGGACGTCAATGCCCTCGACAACCAGGGAGAGTCACCGCTGCACAACT
>Ga0209483_1002748_pt1 | contig 12012 bp, 9 predicted proteins | sample NGEPerA_FD_184508 | JGI IMG/M metagenome (GOLD analysis project Ga0209483, IMG submission 184508) | Arctic peat soil microbial communities from the Barrow Environmental Observatory site, Barrow, Alaska, USA - NGEE PermafrostL2-A... | ecosystem: Environmental > Terrestrial > Soil > Wetlands > Peat... | reverse complement strand
AGATCCGCCGCGCTCGAAGAGCTGGTGCGCGAAGCGCGGCGCGATCCCGCCATCGTCGTGTTCGGGGATCCGGAGTTGGCGCGCGCCGCGGGGACCCTGGGCGAGGTTCCCAACCCCGACGCCGCGGTGATCGGTCTCGGCCCGGCCGACGCCGTCGACCGCAGCCTGGGCGAGGCGCGCACCCGTGCGATCGGCGCCGCGTTGGTGCTGGTCGACGCCGCGCCGTCGCCCGAGAGGATGGCGAGCGCGATCTACGGCGGGGCGCGCGCCTACCTGCCCCGCGGGTCGCTCGAGCTGCTGGGGCGCGTGGCCGCGTCGGCCGCGGGACGCCGTCACGGTGAGGCGCTGGGTGTGCGGATCGTCGAGACGCTGGCCCGGTACGGCATCCTGACCGGTGTCGAACGAACGCGGACCTCCAGCCCCCAGCGCGACATCGACGCGCGCCTGATCGCCGACGCCACCACGCCGCACCCCCACACCGCCGTGGTCCCGACCGGCCACGAGGTGCTGGTGGTCGACGACGAGGCCATCGTGCTGACGGTGCTGCGGGAAGCGCTACGGCGGGGAGGCTATCGGGTGACGACCGCCTCCTCGGCTGAGGAGGCGATCGATCTGATGCAGAAGCGGCGGTTCGATCTGGTGCTGACCGACAAGAACCTGCCGGGTGCCTCGGGTCTGGACGTGCTGCGGGTGGCCCGAACCTTGACGCCGTCCCCGGCCATCGTGCTCATCACCGGCTACAGCTCCTACGACTCGGCGATCGAGGCCATGGACATCGGCGCGCACGACTACATCGAAAAGCCAATCCGGGACGTCGACGATCTGCGGTTTCGGATCCGGCGCGCGCTCTCGCGGCGCGACGAACAGCTCTCGCGCCCCAAGCCCACGCGCACCGGCGGTCGTGCCGGACGGGTGCTGGTGGTCGAGGTGGAGGGACCACGGCGCCAGCTGCTGGCCGAGTATCTGGGCAAGGCGCACCACGTGACGGCGGCCAAGGACGGCGACGAGGCGCTCGCCTTGCTCAAACGCGATCACTTCGATCTGGTCATCGCCGATCGCCACCTACCGGGCGCGTCGGGGCTGCGCGTGATCGAGCATGCGCAACAGCTCCTGCCGCACTGCGCGTCGGTGCTCTACACCGTCTACCCCTCCTACGACTCCGTGCAGGAGGCGTTCGCGGCCGGCGTCGACGCCTATTTGGTCCGCCCCAGCGACGACCTCAAGAAGTTGGGCGAGAAGGTGGCGGAAGCGCTCGGTGGTCGTGGTGGAATCCTGTTAGGCTGACCGCGCGTGGGCCAGAGCGGGCGCTCCCCGATCGACCCCATCGCGGAGGAGGAGCCTGTCTTCCTTTCGGGTTCCACGGAGGATTGACCGACATGCGCATCGCGTTCACGCACAACCTGCGGCTCACCGACAGCGAGGACGAAGCCGAGTTCGACAGCGTCGAGACCGTCGACGCCATCGCCGACGGCCTGCGCGCGGGCGGCCACGAGGTCGAGAAGATCGAGGTGACGGGTCCCGCCTCGCGCCTGGCTGCCCGCATCGAATCGTACGGGCCGGATCTGATCTTCAACTCGGCCGAAGGGCGGCGCGGACGCGCCCGCGAGGCGTTCTATCCGGCGCTGTTCGAGGAGCTGGGATTCCCGTACACCGGGTCGGACGCCTACGTCCTGACGGTCACGCTCGACAAATGGCTCACCAAGCTGGTGCTGGCCAAGCGCGGGATCGATACGGTGCGCGGACGCCTCATCACGCCGGATGACTTTCGGCGCATGCGCGATCCGGGAACGCTGGATCTGGCGCTGCCGGTGATCGTCAAGCCCAACTACGAAGGGTCGTCGAAGGGGATCGCCGACGACGCGGTGGTGCGCGACACGCGGGCGTTGGCCGAGGCGCTCCCGCGCGCGCTGCGGGCCTATCCCAACGGCGTGCTGGTCGAGGAGTTCGTCCCCGGCATCGACGTGACGGTCCCCTTCCTCGAGGGGCGCGGCGACGAGGGGGTGCTGCTGCCGGTCGACTACGTCGTCGATCCGCCGGCGCGCAGCCGGTTCAACCTCTACGACTACCGGCTCAAGTCGGCCGAATCGAGCAAGGTGCAGGTGCGCTGCCCGCCCGATCAGCCACGCGACGTCGTATCGCGGCTGCGTTCGATCTCGAAGATGGCGGCCCGCGCGCTGGGCATCCGCGACATCGGGCGCATCGATTTTCGCATCGGGGAAGACGGGCGCATCTACCTGCTGGAGGTCAACGCGCTGCCGTCGCTCGAGCCGGGGGCCAGCCTATTCGCGGCCACGGCGCGCGAGGGGCTCGACTACGCCGAGACGCTGCACGCGATCGTCGAGAGCGCCGCCAAACGCCAGCGGCTGGTGGTCAAGCCCGGCGCGCGCCGCCGTCGACCGGCCGATCCCCTTCGCATCGGGTTCACCTTCAACGTCAAGCGCGTCGACCCCAAGGCGGGCAACGACAGCGAGGCCGAGTACGACGCGCCCGAGACCATCGACGCCATCCGCGAGGCGCTGGAAGGCTACGGGCAGGTGACCCTGCTCGAGGCGGACGCCGAGCTGCCGCGGCAGCTCATGGAGACGCCGGTCGATCTGGTCTTCAACATCGCCGAGGGGGTGGCCGGGCGAAACCGGGAGGCGGCGGTGCCAGCGCTCTGCGAGCTGATGGGGATCCCCTATACGGGCTCCGACGCCGCGACGCTGTCGATCGCGCTCGACAAGGCGCTCTCCAAGCGGGTGCTGCTGCAGCACGGGATCCTGACCGCCGAGTTCCAGGTCATGGAGACCGGGCGCGAGCGGTTGTCGTCGAAGCTCAAGTTCCCGCTGATCGTCAAACCCAATCAGGAGGGCTCCTCCAAGGGCGTCAGCGCGTCGGCCTCGGTGGTCGACGACGAGGAGGCGCTGCGATCGGTGGTGCGCGAGCTCATCGATCGCTACCGGCAACCGGCGCTCATCGAGGTCTACATCCCGGGGCGGGAGTTCACGGTCGGCCTGCTGGGCGACCGACGGCCCCGCGTGCTGCCGCCGATGGAGATCCTCTTCAAGGACAAGTCCAACCAGCGACCGGTGTACGACTTCCAGATCAAGCAGGAGTGGGAGAAGCACGTCTCGTATCAATGCCCGGCGCAGCTCTCGCCGAGCGAGCTCAAGGCCATCGAGCGGGTCTGCCGCGAGACCTTCGCCGCGCTGGACTGCCGTGACGTCGCGCGCGTCGATCTGCGGGTGACGCCCAAGGGGGACATCTACGTCATCGAAGTGAACCCGCTGCCCGGGCTGACCCCGGGCTACTCGGACCTTTGTCTCATCGCGAGCGCGGCGGGGATCGAGTACCGGACGCTGATCGGCGAAATCCTGGAGGGTGGCCTCAAGCGGCTGCGCGAGAAGCGCCGCGAGGCCAAGGCCGAAACCAAGACCGAGACCAAACCGGCCGATCCGAAGCAGATCGACCTGAAGCTGACCGACCTGAAGCCGATCTCGGGCACCCCGGCCGACCGGCCGACCGCCAACGGCGGCGCTGGGGCCAGCCCCGCCACCAACGGCGGTGCCGTCATCAATAGCGGCGCCGCCGGTCCAGCGGCGAGCGGCGCCGAACGAACGCCGGCGCCGACCGTCGCGGCCGGCGCACCGACCTCGACGTCGGGCCCGGCGGCCCCGGCAACCTCGGAATGAGAGCGCGCCTCCGCGAGCTCGGCTTCTCCATCGGCCGCTTCCCGGTCGGTCCGCACAACGCCATCACCGACGTCGAGGGCGTCCGTGTGGGCCACACCACCGTGATCATCGGCGACGGGCCGCTCGAGGTGGGGAAGGGCCCCGTGCGCACGGGGGTCACCGCGGTGATCCCGCACGACGACATCTTCGACCACCGCGTGGTGGCCGGCGGCTTCGTGCTCAACGGCGCCGGTGAGGTATCGGGGATCACGCAGGTGCAGGAGTGGGGCCTGCTCGAGACGCCCATCCTGCTCACCAACACGATGGCGGTCGGCAAGGTCTCCGACGCGGCGGTCAAGTGGATGACCCGCAAATGGCCCCGCATCGGCGGCGAAGACGACGTCGTGATCCCGCTGGTCGGCGAATGCGACGACTCCTGGCTCAACGACGCCGTGGGTCGCCACGTTCGCTCGGAGCACGTCTACCGCGCCATCGAGCAGGCTGCGCCCGGCCGGGTCGCGGAGGGCTCGGTGGGCGCCGGGACCGGGCTCATCACCTGCGACTTCAAGGCCGGCATCGGCACCAGCTCACGCCGCGTCGCGATCGCGGGGGCGGAGTACACGGTCGGCATCCTGGTGCAGTCGAACTTCGGCGTGATGCGCTCGCTGCGCGTCGACGGGGCGCCGGTGGGCGAAATGCTGGAGCCGCTCTTCGCCGAAGCGCGCCGGGAGCGCAACGCCGGCTCGATCATCACCATCATCGCGACCGACACGCCGCTGCTGTCGTCGCAGCTGGTGCGCCTGTGTAAGCGGGCGGCGCTGGGCATCGGGCGGACCGGCTCGTTCGCCGCCCACGGCTCGGGTGAGATCCTGGTGGCCTTCTCGACCGCCAACGTGGTACCGCGCCAGACTTCCAAGATGGTCGCCTCGCTGGAGATCCTGCTCGACGAGGCCTGCGACCCGCTCTACGAAGCGGTGGTCGAGTGCACCGAGGAGGCCATCGTCAACGCGCTCTGCGCCGCCGACGAGATGCGCGGCCAGTCCGGACACGTCGCGCCCGCCCTGCCCCTCGATCGCCTGAGCGACATCCTACGTAAATATCGGCAAGCGTTTGATTCAATCGGGGACCCTGAGAGGGTCCCCGAGCCCCCCCGCGATGAAGCCCAACGGGCAAAGCCCGCAGGGCCCTCACGCGATCCTTCCGAATGAGCATGCGTATCTGCTTCGTCGTCGCCGACGTCCACGCCCAGCAGGCGACCTTCACCAGCGTCTATCTGGCGCTGGCCGCGCACCGCCGCGGCCACGAGGTGCGCTTCGTTTCGGTCGACGATCTGTCGTTCCTCGACGACAACAACGTGCTGGCGACCACCACCCGCGTCCGCGACGGTGATTACGACGGTCCGGCCGCCTACGCGCGCGCGCTGGCCTCCTCGGAGGCGGTCGTCGAGGAGGACACCCTGGGCGGGTTCGACGTGGTCTTTCTGCGCTACAACCCCATCAGCGAGGGTGAGTCGCGGCCGGGTGCGCCGCTCATCGACTTCGGGTGGCGACTCCGCCTGGCGGGCACGCTGGTGGTCAACGATCCCGAGGGGCTGCGCCGGGCCGGCAGCCGGATGTACCTGGCCGACTTCCCCGCCGACGTCCGGACCCGCACCCTGGTCTCGCGCTCGAAGACGCGCCTCAAGACCTTTTTGCGCGGCCTCGACGGGCCGGCGGTCCTCAAGCCGCTGGCGCCCCGCGGCGGCGAGCACGTCTTTTATCTGCGGCGCCGACAGGTCTCGAACCTCAACCAGATCATCAGCGCCGTCACCAAACAGGGTTACGCGCTGGCGCAGGAATACCTGCCCGAGGCCGTGCAGGGCGAAAAGCGCCTGTTGCTGCTCAATGCCGAGCCGATCCGGGTGGGCGATCGGGTCGCGATCTATCGGCGCCGGGCGGTCACCACCGAGAGCGGCGCCAAGGCCGGGGCGGCGACGCGCGGCAAGTGCGACTTCGGCCCGGTCGAGGCCCGCATCTGCGACATCTTACGGCCCAAGTTGCTGGCCGACGGCCTCACCTTCGTGGCGGTCGACATCGTCGGCGACCGGATCCTCGAGCTGAACGTCTTCACGCCCGGCGGCATCCACGCCATCGTGGCGCTCTACGGAATCGACGTGGCCGAGATCGTGATCGCCGACCTCGAGCGGCGCGTGCGGCTGCGCGCCGCCTACCGCACGACCTTCGATCCCGAGGCCGCCGACGTCGTGTAACCTTGTAGGTCCACGATGGCCGATCCCGACGCCCCCCGAGAGATTCCCATCCGCCGAACGGAAGAGCTGTCGGTCCCGACACCGGTGGTCCCACCCGGGCCGATCTTCACGCTGTCGCCCGAGGAGATCGCGCGTTTCTTCGTGCGCGCGCGCCGCGATCAAGACACCGAGCACTGGGACGTGCGCCTCGACGCCGCCCTGCGCGAGATCCTCGAACGCGCCAACGACTTCGTCCCCTCCGAGACGGGCGGCATCCTGCTCGACGATCCGCGCGCCAAGCTGGCCGGCGCGCCGGCCCCGCGGCTGACCTATATCGCGGCCTTCGGCCCGGGCATCGAGAACGTGATCGGCAAGCGGGTCCCGAGCGATCGGGGCTTCTCCGGCAAGGTCTATTCGACCGGCCGGCCGGCGCAGACCGACCGCCTCGATCCCGACGACCCGCTGCTGGCCCTGACGCCCGAGATGGGGTCGATCGGCCCGATCCGCTCGCTCATCGCGGTGCCGATCGTGGTGGGTGAGTCGATCTGCGGCATCCTGCAGCTGGCCAACCGGCGCTCGGGAACGCCCTATACGCCGCGCGACAAGGAGCTGCTGCGCATCTTCGCCGCCTATATGTCGTCGTCGATCCAAAACGCGCTGGACGCCATCCGAGCCCGCGCGCAGGCCCGCATGGACGATCTGACCGGCCTCGCCAACAGCCGCTATTTTCATACCCGGCTGGCCGAGGAGATCACGCGCGCCGATCGGGAGGGGACCGAGCTGGCGATGCTGTTCATCGACCTCGACCGTTTCAAGGCGGTCAACGATCTGTTCGGCCACCTGGCCGGCAGCTGGACGCTGCACAAGGTGGCGCGTCTCCTGTCCGACAACGCGCCGCCGGCCTCGTTGGTGGCCCGCTACGGCGGCGACGAGTTCGTCGTGATTCTTCCGGGCGCCGACCTGACGCGCGCCACGCAAGCCGCCGAGACCCTGCGCAGCACCATCGCCGGGGCCGCCTTCTTCGACTCCGATCCCGAGAACCGGCAGACCCCGACCGCACTCCCCCGCGTCACGGCCTCGATCGGCATCTCCTCCTATCGCGAGCACCTGGCGCCGGGGGGCACCCAGCGCCGCCGCGAAAGCACCTTCTTGCGCCTAGCCGACTCCGCGATGTATCGGGCCAAGGCGGCGGGGCGCAACCGGGTCGAAGTCGCGGATCCCGAGGACTAGCCGCCATGCCGGTGCGTCCGGCGCCCCCGACCCGAATCGCCCGCCTAGCATATCAGCATATTCATTGATATGCTGATATGCATGCGAACCAGCCTCGATCTGCCCGATGCTCTATTCGCCAAGGCCAAGCGGCTGGCGCATGCCCGTGGAACCACCTTGCGCGAGCTGGCCATCGAGGGACTCGAAGCGGTCCTGGATCGGCACCGGCGGCGTGCGCCCTTCGCGCTGCGTGACGCGTCGTATGGCGAAGGCGGCCTCGCCGAGGGTCTCGATGAGACCGACTGGGATCGAATCCGAGAGCTCTCCTATGAGGGGCGCGGCGGATGATCGCGGTCGACACCAACCTCCTCGTCTACGCCCACCGCCGAGATTCGACGTTTCACCGGCGCGCGCAGAGCTGCCTGCGGGCGCTGGCCGAAGGAGAAGCCCCTTGGGCCATCCCGTGGCCCTGTTTCCATGAATTTCTAGCCGTCGTCACCAACCCCCGCATCTTTAAAGTGCCGACGCCGATAGAGGTGGCCCTCGGCCAAGTCGAAAGCTGGCTGGCATCGCCCACCTTGCGGTTGCTGGCGGAAGAAGAAGGCTACTGGACCGTCTTGGCGGCTTTGGTGAAGTCGAACGACATTCGCGCAGGCAAGATTCACGACGCCCGTATCGCCGCGTTGGCTCTTCATCACGGCGCCAGCGAGCTGCTGTCGGCCGATCGCGACTTCAGCCGCATGGCGCCCTTGGCGGTGCGAAATCCTCTCTGAGGCTTGGCCCGTCTTCCGCGAAGAGCGTCTTGAAGGTGAAGCCGTCGGTGTGGGGCGTGTCGCTCGAGGTGGGCCAGGCGTGCTGAACGCTTCGATGGACATAGGCGCGAGGATTCTCGACGGTCCGCGCCCGCGCGCGATGTTGACCTGCGCCAAGCGCGGGCGGGCGACGGCAGCGGCGCAGTCACGCCCCCACCGCCATCTGGTGCAGCGTGGTCACCGTCTTCCAATTGCGGGTGGTGGCACCCACCGACAGCGCCCGCTCGATCGCATTGTTGGAGAGCTTCGTATTGCCGTAGCCGTGCGGACAATGCAGATAGACACACCGGCTGCGCCAATGAAAGCGATCTGGTCCTGCCGGCAATGCGCCCATCTTCGCCAAGCCCGCGGCCGCCGGTGTGTCGGCGAGAAAGGTGACGTGCAGCTTCGAGAGGTCGACTCCGGCCTCCTTGACGAAGGGATTCTCCCGGAATATCCGCCCCATCTCCTGCCCAGTCACCACCGTGACGGGCACCGAAAATCCGAAGTCGCGCTCGATCCGGTGGACGAGCGTCGCGGCGATTCCGGTCGGCGCCGCCGCCTTCGCCTCGAACACGACGTTCCCACTTTGCACGTAGGTCTGGACGTTCCCGAACCCCAGCCCCTCGAAGGCCGCGCGCAGGCGCTCCATCTTCATGGTTTTGTGGCCGCTGACGTTGATCCCGCGCAGCATCGCGATGAAGGTCGGCATGCCTTTTTCGCTCACTTCTTCTCGCGCCATTGCGCCAGCCGTCCGGCGATCGCGCGCTCCTCGCCGGAGTCCGAAGGGGCGTAGTAGCGGCGCCCCCGCAGGGCCTCGGGCAAATACTCCTCGCGGACGTGGTGTCCCTCGAAGTCGTGCGGGTATCGATACCCGGCGCCCCACCCCAGCGCCTTGCCGGTTCCGCTCGAAGCGTTGCGCAGGTGGGCCGGCACCGGCAGCGCGCCGTGCGCCTCGATGTCGGCCTTGGCGGCCGCGTAGGCCGTGACGGCGGTGTTGCTCTTGGGCGCCGTGGCCAGGTAGAGCGCCGCCTCCGTCATCGGCAGGATCCCCTCGGGCAAGCCGACCAGCCGAAACGCGTCGAGGGCGGCGACGGCCACCGAGAGCGCCCGCGGATCGGCCACCCCGACGTCCTCGGCGGCGAAGATCACCAGCCGCCGCAAGACGAACACCGGATCCTCGCCGGCCTCGATCATGCGCGCCATCCAGTAGATCGCCGCGTCGGGATCGCTGCCGCGCAGGCTCTTGATGAAGGCGCTCACGACGCCGTAGTGCTCGTCACCGGCCTTGTCGTAGAGCAACGTCCGCTGCTGCGCGGCCTCTTCGACCACCGCGGCCGTGACGACCAGCCGGCCGGCGGCGTCCGGCGCGGCCACCGCGGCCGCCGCCTCCAGCGTGGTGAGGGCGCGGCGGGCGTCGCCGCGGGACTGGCGGGCGACGAGATCGCGCACGTCGTCCGCGACCTGCAAATCGCGCCCGCCGAGTCCGCGCTCCGCGTCCGCGAGCGCGCGATCGATGAGCAGGCGCAGATCCGCCTCGGTCAGCGCGCGCAGCACCACCACCTTGGCGCGCGAGAGCAGCGCCGCGTTCACTTCGAAAGACGGATTCTCGGTGGTGGCGCCCACCAGGACCACCGTCCCCGCCTCGACGTGGGGCAGCAGCGCGTCCTGTTGGGCCTTGTTGAAGCGGTGGATCTCGTCCACGAACAGCACCGTGCGCTCGCCTTGCTCATCGCGGCGCGCGGCGGCCTCGGCCACCGCCTCCCGCAGATCCTTGACGCCCGCCATGACCGCCGACAGCGCCACGAAGCGCGCCCCGGCCTCGGCCGCCAGCAGTCGGCCCAGCGTCGTCTTGCCGGTTCCCGGCGGTCCCCACAACACCAACGACGGCAGCTCGCGCGACTCGAGCGCGCGGCGCAGCAGCTTGCCCGGCCCCAGCACGTGCGCTTGCCCGACGAACTCGGCCAGCGTGCTCGGCCGCATTCGCTCCGCCAACGGCTGCCCGCGGCGGTCCTTGGCCGCTGCCCGCGCGAAGAGGTCCATGCGCGCAGTCTAGCGCGCGACCTCCGAAAAGGACCCTACGGACAGTGGCCGGATTCGGACTGGAAGACGGCCGCGATCTCGGCGGCCGAGAGGGCGCGGGCGAAAACGCGGGGCTCATCGAGGTGGGTCAAAGTAGAACCGTTGAACGCCGGGTGTTAGCTTCGTCCCGAGTTGCGGCAGCCGAGCACCGTTCGATTCGCGCTGGGCTTTGTCGCCTGGGCGCTCGTTTTTGGTCCCCCCTCGGGGGGGCTCCGGGCAGCGCCCGGCGAAACCAAAGGGCCTGCCGCGCAGTCGTCGCACGGCAGGCCGGGTCCGGCGGCCGCCTCGGCGTCTACGCCGACCGAGTCAGAGAGCTCCCCCGGGCGCTCGGCGGCCCGTGCGCCGCTCGGCTCGAGCGCCCGTCCGGGTCCCGCGCCGGATGCTCCCGCACCGCCCCGCGATCCGGCCGCCCGGCGGGTTTGGCTGGACACGCACCTCGACGGACTGTTCGCGGCGCCGCCGCTTGGTAAAGCCAAGGTCTCGGCGATCGTGCTGGAGGCCGACAGCGGCAAGGCGATCTATGCGCACGCCGAGAAGACCACCCTGAACGCCGCTTCCAACGTGAAGATCGTGACCTCGTCGGCGGCGCTGGCGCTGCTCGGTCCGGAGTACCGCTGGCGCACCACGCTGGCGGTGGTCGGCCCGCCGGGCGGTCCGCCGTTGCCGGCCGGCGGCGAGCTGGGTGGCGATCTTTATCTGCGCGGCTCCGGCGATCCGACCCTATCGACCGAGGATCTGGCGGCGATGATCGACGACTTGGTGGCGCTCGGCCTCCACAAGCTGCGCGGATCGCTGGTCATCGATGACAGCTTGTTCGCCGGGGGTTACGTCGCGCCGGCCTATGATCAAAAGACCGAGTCCACCGCCTCGCGGGCGCCCTCGTCGGCGGCGTCGCTGGGTGGCAACGTCGTAGCGGTCACCGTCATCCCCGGCGCGGCTGCCGGCGCCCCGGCCCGGGTGGTGATCGATCCGAGCTCGCCCTACTTCACGATCGCCGGCCGGGTCGTGACCGCCGCCAGCGGACCGGCGGCCCCCAACGTCGAGACCAAGGAAGATGGAAACCGCACCCGCATCAACGTTTCGGGGCGGATCCGTCTGGGCGCCGAGCCGCGCACGATCTACCGCCGGGTGGTCAACCCGTCGCTCTTCCTGGGCTATACGTTGCGCCAGCTTCTCGAACGGCGCGGGATCTCCCTGGGCGGCAACGTACGCGTCGGCGTGGCGCCCGCGCAGGGTCTGCGAATCCTGGCCACGCACGAGTCGGCCCCCCTGGCGGTGGTGGTGCAGGAGTTCAACAAACGCTCCAACAACTTCACGGCCGAACAGATCCTCCGCACCTTGGGCGCGGAGATCGGCGGTCATCCCGGAACCTGGGACAAAGGGCTGGCGGCGGTTGCACGCTACCTGAACAGCCTCGGCATCAAGGCCGGCAGCTACGAGATGAAGAACGGCTCGGGCCTCTACGACTCGAACCGATTCTCGGCCGAACAGATCGCGACTGTTCTTCGCGGGACCGCGCAAGATTTCAGAATTTCGGCCGAGTTCGTGGCGTCGCTCGCCATCGCCGGTACCGATGGAACGATCGCGCACCGCATGGGTGGAACCCTAGCAGAGCGCTACGTCCGCGCCAAAACCGGCACCTTGGCCACCGTGAGCTGTCTTTCGGGCTTCGCGGGCTCGCCCGGACATTCGCCGCTCGTGTTTTCCATCATCGTCAACGACGTGGCGAATCCGAACGACGCACGCCGGGCACAAGACCGCGCGGCGGAGCTGCTGGTGGCCTATCTCGAAGGCGACCCGAGCTCGAAGCCCTGACCTCCCGCGCGCTGGAACTGCCGCGCGTAACCACCCCCTTCGTCGCGCCGCTCGCGGAGCAGCTTGATGCGCTCTTCCGGCGCCAGCTTCTCCCACCCGCGGCCTCCCGCACCCTCATCCATTGCATCCATCCAATCAATCGATCGCGGACTGATGTGACGCAGTTGCATGGTCGTACCCTCCCCGATGTTGCTCACCCTTGCTAAAATCGATTCTAGCGAAAAAAATTCCTCCCGAA
>Ga0209483_1002746_pt1 | contig 12013 bp, 8 predicted proteins | sample NGEPerA_FD_184508 | JGI IMG/M metagenome (GOLD analysis project Ga0209483, IMG submission 184508) | Arctic peat soil microbial communities from the Barrow Environmental Observatory site, Barrow, Alaska, USA - NGEE PermafrostL2-A... | ecosystem: Environmental > Terrestrial > Soil > Wetlands > Peat... | reverse complement strand
GGTCGAGCGCCTCTCGGAGGGCGAACAGTGCGTCAGGGGTCGGCGACTGGTGGACCGCACGAATGGCCAGCAGAACCGAGGTTTCGGGGTCGACCGTCAGTTCGTTCTCACTCTCAGCCGCCAGGGCGCGGGAATTGGCGACAGCTGATGCGGTTGTGGCTTGGCTGCGTGAGATGAGCGCTAGCGAAAGCAGGCTGATCGATAGGACAGCGATTGCGATACTGACGGCGGCAATTCGACGTTGACGCCGAGTACTGACTTGCCTGCTTTTCAGAAGGTACTGGCGCTGCAAGTCCGTAGGAGCAGGGTCGGCAGATTGAGATGATCGTGTCAACCACGATTCTGCAGCCGTCAGTTCGGCGCCCCGCAGCAGGAAGCTCCGGTTGCGATCCTCACGTTCCCACTCGAGGGCCTTGATCAGCCAACGGGTATGTTCCTTCCGATACTCGTGGTCAGTGTCGAGCGCGCTCACGACCCGGTCCATCGAGTCGTCGAACTCGGTTTCGTCAGTGAACGCAATCCAGTTGCGATCTCTGATTTCGTCAGGTATCAGGGCGTCGGGCGTCGGGCGGCGCAGGACGGGAACGATTCGCTTGCCAAGGGCCACGGCATATGCAACCTCTTGCTCGCAGTATGACGACTGGACGGCATCAGGTGTGATGACGAACAGGAATGCCTCAGCAGACTCAATCGCACGACGAATAGCTTCCGGGAATACCTCGGCATCGGCAATGCGCTCCACGTCGAGCCAAGCTTGCTTCCGTCGAGCGTCCAGAGCGGTACTCAATCGATCGGCGAACTCACTGTCCTGACGTGAGTAGGAGACAAAGACATCAGCCATGGCAATTCACTCACTCAACGCAGCCGGGCGCGGCCCGATCGATCGTGTCTGCGCACTGAACCAATGGACAGGCCCTGGCGTTGTGCACGACGGTCCGTCGGAATTCCAGAAACTGAACCGACCGCTAGTGCTCATTGCCATATCTACTCCGCTCCCGCCATCGGTCCGCCATGCAAGGACGTATTCTGGCCGATCCTGCCGAGATGGGCACCAGACCGAGATCCCGCACTGCCGACCATGATGTCCGGGTCCCGTTGCAGGAACGGTTGGGAACTGCACCGCGGTCCCAGGGATGACTGGCCCCGCGCCTGTGTCGTGCGTCGTCGCGGGTGATGACTGCGCCCGATTCCCCTGTGGCCCGGTTCGGGGACCGAGAGGAGCCCGGAGTCCGGGGGCTCGGTCCAGAGTCGGCATTGCAGCGAAGCCGGCACCGGGGACACGCGCTCGGGCGGCTGTCGGAAGCGATCGTGCTCTGGACTCGAGCGACGTGTCCGACGTGACCGAAAGTAGGACATCTAGACCAGGACCGTGTGGCGATGGGTGAGCTTCAGGTCACTGGCGTGGCTCGTGATCTCCGGTAGGAGCTGAGCCTGAGCGGGGGCCACTGTGGTAGCCGCCAGCGGCGCCACCGGTGCCCCGGGTGCCATCGTGGCGCCAAGCGTGGGGATCGCGGCCCCGAAGCCGAAGCTGACAATGGCCATGCTGACAATTGCGGCACAACGTTCGATTCTCGTCATGGTGTTCCTCCCTGGTGAGGCGCTTGTCGATTCATCATTTGCCGGATACCTGGCCGGCGACTCGGATCCCGAATCCGCCTTTCCCGAACCGGATGATGGCGCTTCCCGAATCACTCGAGTCTGAGTGGAGTGGTCGCTCGTGGTGTACGGGAAGCTGTCCATGTGAACAGTGTGCGCCCCGGAGCGCGTCGTGTCGTTCAGGCCGGTGACAGAAGGAATGTGATGGCGATGACAGTGCTGCCGGGCCGGGTCGACACGGGTCATGAACACCGCAGCGCGAGTGAGGGGGCAGACCGGCGACAAGCTTGTTGGGTGCCGAACATGCCATCCGGCCTGGTCACGCCCCCAAACGGTCTTCATGGATCAGACCGAAGACAGCCCCGTCGCGACGGAATTCTGTTGGGTCCGGTTCGTCGGTCCGTGGCGTAGCGTCCTTCGTGTGCGGGGGCGAGTCGCAGCTGACCCAGTGCCCGGTGAGGCCGGTGTCCGCTGCGGTGGGCGATCGGTTCCCACACTTTCGTGGGATCAGCGAACAGCGGAACGTTCCCGATTCAGCGGGCCGGAAGAAGTCTTTGGCACCCGCAACTCCGGGCAAGACCGCGCTCCATGCACCAGCGCCCTTCCGAGCGAGATTGCGCTGGACCTGCAAAGATCACCGTAGACGACCAAGGACCGGCGATGGCCTACGACGGGTTCATTTCTTACAGCCACGCGGCCGACGGAAGGCTCGCTCCTGCCCTCGAACGTGGTTTGCAGCGTCTCGCCAAACCCTGGAATAGCCGTCGGGCGCTGCGGATCTTCCGAGACGACACCGGTCTGTCCACCAACCCCCACCTGTGGTCGTCCATCGAGAAGGCGCTCGACGAGAGCGAGTGGTTTGTGCTCTTGGCCTCAGAGGAAGCAGCCCACTCGGAGTGGGTGAACAGGGAGATCACCCAGTGGCTCGCCACCAAGGCAGTCGACCACATCCTGCCTGTTGTGACGGACGGGACCTGGGAGTGGGACTCGAATGGCGGAGACTTCACGGTGTCGTCCTCGGCAGTGCCCGAGGCACTCCGGGGAGCAGTTCGCGATGAGCCCCGCCACCTGGACCTGCGGTGGGCCCGGGACGAGACCGATCTCGACCTCCGCAACGCGCGATTCCGTCTGGCCGTAGCGGATCTCGCCGCGCCCTTGCACGGCGTTGCCAAGGACGAACTCGAGAGCGAGGACATCCGTCTGCACCGACGTGCTCGTCGTCTCGCCCGAGGTGCGATGGGTGCGCTCGCTGTCCTGCTCGTAGTTGCTGTTCTGTTCGGCGTCGTCGCGCTGGCGCAGCGAAACAGCGCCCGGACCGCCACGGTAGCCACAGATGAACAGTTGCTCGTGAATGAGTCAGAAGTGCAACTCGGCACGGATCGCCAGCTGGCGACACTGTTGGCGCTCGAAGCGGACCGTCGGGCGCCGAGTGCCACCGCGAACGACGCGCTGGTGAATGCTGTTGTTGCCGAACCACCCCTGCAACGAGTGTTCGCGACCGCTGCCAGTTCACTCGGTGCGTTGGTTGGCAACCGCGCCATCGAGGTCAGGACGATTCGGGGTGCGACACCGAACCGGGACATCGTCCAGGTATGGGACTGGCAGACCGGCCGCCGGGTGCCCTGGCGCGCCGCGCCGCTCGGCGATGCCGACGCGGGGCCGGTCGCACTGGCCACAACCGAGGACGGGCGGCTCCTCGCCATTGCCTCCCACGACGGCATGATCCAGCTCTACTCAGGCCGCACGCTCGAGCCGCAAGGCCGGGCATTCCCGAGTGGGTTCAGCGTCCTGCATCCACCCCTCCCCACTGGTGGCCCTGGCCTCGAGTTCAGTGCGAGCGGAACATCCCTCGCCGTCTCGGGCTCCGAGTCGTCGAGCGGAGCGGCCCCGAAGACATCGGTCAATGTGTTCTCACTCGATGGAACGAGCTGGGTACCCGACCCACGACTCGGCGGATATGAGACCTCGGGCGTCTCCTTTGATCTCAGTTCCGACGGCAGCGTCATCGCGACCGCAAGTACCGGTAGCTGTGTACGTCATTGCGCCGACATCGCCGGCGGAAACGTCACGATCAGTGACGTTGCGACCGGACAGGCCCTGCAGACAATCCAGACCGTCCCCGTGTCGTCGCTTGCCCTCGATTGGGTCCGACATCGAATCGTTGTCGCCTCACCGCCGGCCTTCCTCTCCGGGGCCCAAGCGGACGCCAACTGGTATGACCTCGACGCCGTCAATCCGACGCCACATGTGATCGACCAAGGTCTCAGCTCGGGTTACGCGAGCATCGGGTACGACCCGTCACGCACCCTGTTCGGCATTGACGGCAACGACGGCTTCGGACTCTTCAACGCAGCCACCATGACCCCACTCGCACTTGAGTCGGCGGGTGCTCAAGGCTCGGTGCCCCACGCGGGACCACCACTGTTGCCTCAGCCCTTTGCACCCGACTCCGTGTTCCTCGGCTCGGACGCCGTTGTGGCCGGCGTGTCGGATGCGGTCGCCACCGAGCGCATCTTGACCGGGGGCCCATTAGGGCAGATGAGCCTATGGGACCTGTCGGCCTTGTCAGGCGTCCCGGCAATGGCGACGACAGCTCCAGCCTCCACCGCCGGCGACGGCCCGGACACCATCGTGCTCGTCAACCCGACCCGTGATCCCCATCGCTTTTTCGGGTTCTCGGCGTCCGGGCAGGCGGTCACAGTCCTCGGGCCCGGCTACCGACACCTTGGAGCGCCAATCGTGGTCGATGGCGGCATCGCCTCGGCATGCTTGGACGGTCAGACCGATCGCATCGCCACCATCTCGGTCACGACCGGCGACCTTGTCATCTATGACGGCAGACCACCCTTTCGGATAATCAGTCGCGCGCCGGACGTCACCGCCAACCTCAACGCCTATCTCACTTGCATATGGGCGCCCGACGGGCGTTCGATCGCCATCACGACCTCCCTAGTCCAACCCAGTTCGGTCGCTCTCTACGAAGTGGCGAGCAGGAGCCTGCGATTCGACTACAAACTCCCCGGTACGATCAGCGCCAACGGCACATTCGGGACCGACTCCAAGAGTTTCTGGGTAAGTGGGATCGGTCCGGGAGGCGGCGTCGGTGTCCGCCAGATCACCGATTTCGCTCCGAGGCCCAAGGTCCGGCTCGTCTTCCCTGGAGCCACGTCGATCCGAACCGATGCCAATGGTTCCAAGCTCGTCGTTTCCTTCCTGTCATCGGTGCGCGCCTTTGACCCTCACACTCTCGAACCCCTCACCCCATCCATCGACCTACCGGGCGAGGTCATCTACGGGATCTCTAGCGCCCCCGATGGCAGCAGGGTGGTCGTCAATACCACGAAGGGTTGGCAGCTGATCGACCTCGACAGACAAACTCCGATCGGCCCCGTGATTCCGCAACCTGCGTTCGGGCTCTCCACCTTCGGCGTTCGCGGCACCACGGTGTACAGCGACACCCCGCTTGGCAGTTACTACTCCTGGAATATCGCGCCATCGCACACCCAGGTGTTCGCCTGTCAATTGGCGGGCCGAAATCTCACGGCACACGAGTGGCAGAAGTACATGTCGTGGGCCGGGCCCCGCCGCGCCACGTGCCCCCAGTACCCGCTGTCCTGAACGTCGGCGGCTCTGTTGCATTGATTGATCGTCGGGCGCGAGCTGTCCAGCCTGGATGAGGTTGGTCCTTCAGACCTGTGGGTGCCGAGAATCCCATCCAGCCAGGTCAGGCGGCCAATCGGTATTGATGGATCAGACCGAAGGCGGCGTCGCGCCGTTCTAGCTGTGCAGGCTCGGGATCGCTGAACCGCGGTGGTGGTTCCACGTCTAACGGAGCCAGCTGACCCAGCCCTCGGTGAGGCCGGTGCTCGTTGTAGTGGACGACGTACTCGGCCAGGACGGCTTCGAGGTGCCGACGGCCGAGGATCAGCATCCGGTCGAGGCATTCACGACGAACCTGTGGGTGCCGAGAATCCCATCCGCCCAGCTCACGCCGCTAACGCGTATTCATGGATCAGGCCGAAGACAGCGTCCGTGCTACGCACCTGCGATGGCTCGGGATCACTGATGGGCGGCGCTGATTCCACGCTGAGCGGGGCCAGTTGACCCAGAGCTCGGTGCGGCCGGTGCTCGTTGTAATGGACCACGTACTCGGCCAGGACTCTTTCCAGATGTCGACGACCGAGGATCAGCATCCGGTCGAGGCACTCACGACGGACCGTCCCGACGAAGCGCTCTGCGAAGGCATTAGCTCGGGGAGCCCTGACCGGCGCGCGGATGATCCGGATGCCTTCGGCCCGGAAGACCTCGTCGAAGCTTGAGGTGAACTTGGTGTCCCGGTCTCGGATGAGGAACCGGACGGGATGGACTCGATCTTCCAGTGCCATGGTCAGGTTCCTCGCCTGCTGGACTACCCAGGACCCGGTCGGATGAGCAGTGACCCCGGTCATGTACACCCGTCGGGTGTCGAGCTCGATGAAGAAGAGTACGTAGAGGCGCTTCAGTAGCGCCGTGTCGACGGAGAAGAAGTCACAGGCCAGCATCGATGATGCCTGAGAAGAGAGGAACTCCGCCCAGGTCGGACCGCTCCGCATCGGTGAGGGGTCGACACCGTAGCGGCGAAGGACACTCCAGACGCTCGAAGGAGCAAGGACGACGCCCATCGTGGCCAGCTCGCCCTGGATCCGGCGGTAGCCCCAGGTGGGATTCTCCCGAGCCATCCGGAGGATGATCGACACCGTGCCGGCGGGGATGCTCGGTCGACCTGAACGGTGGGGATGAGTCCACTTCCGGCGGACGAGGTCCCGGTGCCATCGGAGCAGGGTCTCAGGCTGGACGAAGAACCGACCTCGATGTCTTCGGTCCATGAGTCGGCTCAGCCCGGCGAACAGGGCTCTATCCGAGGGTTGAAGAGCCGGTCGGACGACCTGGCGACGGAGCACGGCAACCTCGTGGCGGAGGATGACGACCTCGATAGCTAACTCGTCACTGTCTCGCCGGCTCAGTCGCACCAACTGGAGGATCCTGGTGAAGGCGAGGTAGAGGAACGAGAGGGCCATGTCCCAGTTTCGTCTTCCCCGGCCATTCCAGGAAAGTCCTGGTCAAGGCACCCGGATGACGTTTTCGGCACTCACAGGTGACGACTTGGGCACTGATATTGGTGAACAACTCGTGGGTCGTGACCTAACTGAAGCCGAACGGGCTCGGGAGACCTAATCTGCCGCGATCTCCGGATAGAGCCAATGTCTCAGCTCGTCCTGCTGGGATTCATCGACGTTCATCTGTGCGGTGGTGGCACTGGCCACAACGTTTTTACCGAAGGCTTCCGCCAGCTCGGGACCGGTCGGCACCTCCTCGCCTCGGAGATTTGCACCCCCGCGAATGGCGCCTTGCACGATGAAGGAAATGTTGGCCCTTGCGGCCTGCACGCCACGATCGTGGAGGGCGTCGCGGACGGCTCGCGTGATTTCCGTGAGCGAAAACTCATGGTTGGCTAGGTAGTCCGAAATCTCGTTGAAGACCGCCTGATAGTTCACGTTCGACAGGCGCGGCATACCGGTGACCGTGCTCAACTGAGCGACGGCAGGAGGCAGGTTGTAGTTGGGCGTGCGGCCGACCGGCGCCTCGTGCCGGGCGGGGTCCCAAACATGAAGTTGGTTGAACTGAAGGTGTGCGGTGGCGGCACCGGTGACGGCCGCTCTCATGGTCCGTGCGCCGAACCAGTTGGATTCCCGGATGAGGTCCTCGCCCATGCGGTTCCGAAGCAAGTGAGCCAACTCGGTAAGTAACACCGGAGTGGTGGACGATGCCAAGGTTTCGACGGTGATGTTCATAGCGTTCTGACGCATAGTGGCGAGTTCAGCCGTTTCAAATCTGCGTGGGATGCCAGGCGGAATGGGCAGGGACTCCGTCCCTTCGAGTGCGTCGTCGCTTAGGCCACCGACGGAAGGCGAGTTGGTAAGGCCAATGAGGGAGTGCTCGTCAATGAAGGTGTCTGCGATGACCCGATAGGACCTGGCCGTCTGGCTGCTGGAAGCAATCAGGATCCGACGGTCGCGGGCTCGTATGCGCTGGAGCAAGGGAACGAAGTCGGCATCTCCCGACATCAGGACGATCTCATCGAACGACGTGGGATGTTCGAGCACGTCGATGATGTCGAGCACCATGCGAATGTCCGCGGCGTTCTTGGCGTAGTTGGTGAGCGGAGGACAGTCGATCACTTCCAGGCCAGATTGGGTCATGAAGGGGCGAAACTTGCTGAAGTAGACCCGTTCCTGGCCAGGGGACTCGTTGGATGGGGTGGCAGCAGTCGGCAGCAGCATCGATCCCTGGGGGTTGAGGTAACTGCGCGTGATGAGGAACCTTCGCTCCGCGCCGAGAGGCAGCCCAAAGGTCTTAAGGTTCTCCATCCACGTCTCGGGATCTTGGGCGAACCGCAGTGCCGCTTCCGGGTCAACCGTGGCCAGACCCGAAAAGACGTTGTCGAAGTCTAGGTACAGGGCACACCTGACGAAGTCCTTAGTCGGTTCGCTCACCCGTGCTCCTTATTCCTGAAGTCGACCAGCACGCTGGCGGTTCAGATCAGCGTAATCAGAAGTTGCAACGAGGGAGCGTGTGGGTGCCGAGAATCCCATCCGGCCAGGTCAGGCGGCCAGTCGGTATTCATGGATCAGACCGAAGGCGGCGTCGCTCCGTTCTAGCTGTGCAGGCTCGGGATCGCTGAACGGCGGTGGTGGTTCCACGTCTAACGGAGCCAGCTGATCCAGCCCTCGGTGAGGCCGGTGCTCGTTGTAGTGGACGACGTACTCGGCCAGGACGGCTTCGAGGTGCCGACGGCCGAGGATCAGCATCCGGTCGAGGCACTCACGGCGGACGGTGCCGACGAAGCGCTCGGCGAAAGCATTTGCTCGAGGTGCTCTCACCGGGGTGCGGATGATCCGGATCCCGTCGGCACCGAAGACCTCGTCGAAGCTCGAGGTGAACTCGGCGTCCCGGTCACGGATCAGGAACCTGACGGGATGAGCCCGATCCTCCAGCACCATGGTCAGGTTCCTCGCCTGCTGGACAACCCAGGACCCGGTCGGATGAGCGGTGATCCCGGTCAGGTGCACCCGACGGCTCTCGAATGCGATGAAGAACAGCACGTAGAGGCGCGTCAGCAGCACCGTGTCGACCGAGAAGAAGTCACAGGCAACGTCGATGACGCCTGGGTAGAGAGGAACTCGGCCCAGGTCGGCCCCTTGCGAATCGGCGACGGGTCGATGCCGTTGCGGCGCAGGATGGTCCAGACGCTCGAGGGAGCAAGAACGACGCCCATCGTTGCCAGCTCTCCCTGGATCCTGCGGTAGCCCCAGGTGGGGTTCTCCCGGGCCAGTCGGAAGACGATCGACCCCGTGCCGGCGGGAATGCTCGGTCGATCTGGGCGGCGGGCATAGGTCCATTTCTGCCGGACCAGGTCCCGGTGCCACCGAAGCAGGGTCTCTGGTTGCACGAAGAACCGACCTCGACGTCTTCGGTCCATGAGTCGACTCAACCCGGCGAACAGGGCTCGATCCTGAGGCTCCAAGGCCGGCCGGAGCACTTGGCGACGGAGCACAGCCACCTCGTGACGGAGCATGACGATCTCGATCGCCAACTCGTCGCCGTCACGTTGGCCGAGGCGCACCAACTGGACGAACCTGGTCAAGGCGAGGAAGAGAATCGAGAGGGCCATGGCCCAGTTTCGTCTTGCTGGACTATTCCAAGAAATTCCTGGTCAAGGTACTTGGACGGCATTCTCGGCACCCACAAGGCACTCTAAACTGGGTCACCTTTGATTTTCGACGCTGCGCGGAACCGTTCGCCCGCACTCACCCTGCCCGTGCCTCCCGCACGGTCGAGGGGAAGCGCTTCCGGAAAGTGCGAACGGTCAGGGCGCTCAGGCGGGTCGGCTCGGCTGCGCGCGCCGAGGCGCTGCGGGGCAGATTGAGGATTGGACCGATCTCACCGAAGTAGTTCCCCGCGCCGACGACGGTCAGCAGCTCTTCGCCGCGGTCTGCCCGCTCGCGGAAGATCTCGACGCTGCCCTCCTCGATCACGTAGACCAGATTCCCGCGATCGCCCTGTTCGAAGAGGATCTCACCCGCGGCGAGGCAGATCTCGACCGGTTCGTGCTCGGCGGTCGACGCGTTTGGCACCAGCTCGACGACCCGGTCGGCGATGTGGGTGATCCGGTCGTCATGGGTCGAGACGACCACCATTCGCCCGGCAGTAGCAAGCTCCCGCATGAGGAGCAGGATCCCCTCGACCTGGATGTGGTCGAGATGGGCGGTCGGCTCGTCGGCCAGCACCAGGGGCGGGTCGTGCACGAGCGCCCGGGCGATTGCCACCCGCTGCTGCTGACCGCCCGAGAGCTGTCGTGGCAGGTGGTGCAGCCGTTCGGAGAGTGCAACCCGCTCGAGCAGCTCGTCGGCACGCCGGCCTGCTTCTCGGCGCCCGACCCCGGCCAGCGCCAGAGGGACCATCACGTTCTTGCGGGCCGAGAGGCTCGCCAGCAGGTTGAACGCCTGGAACACCACACCCACGGTGTTCTGACGGTGCTCTGCGACCGCCGCCCCGGTCAGGCTCCCGATGTCGGTTCCCTGGAATGTGATCGTGCCGGAGGTGGGGGTGAGCAAGCCCGCCAGGCACGAGAGGAGCGTGGTCTTGCCGCATCCGCTCGGGCCGAGCAGAGCAATCAGCTCTCCGTCCTCGGCCTCAAGGGTGAGCTTGTCGAGCGGTCGGACGATATATCCACCCGAGTCGAACTCCATGGTCAAGTCGCGTACTTCGAGCTGGGCCATGACTCCCTTTCAGCCCGCGAATGCCTGGGCCGGATCGGCGGACACCGCTCTTCGCAGCGCGATGAGGCTGGCGAGCAGGCCGATGCCAATCGCGACGAGCGGCAGGATCAGATAGGCGCTCGAGGGGATGGAGACCGGTTGCTGAAAGACGCCGGTCATGAACTGGGCCAGCACCGTGGCCAGGAGGGCGGCGACCAGGGCGACGATGCTCGACTGCAAGGCCAGCCCCCCAAACAGCGTGGCCGATGACGCTCCGAGTGCCTTCAGGACCGCGAAGTCGCGGCTCCGCTCGAGCGCGGTCACGTACACCAGGGAGGCGACGATGATCGCGGCGATCGCGGCCATGAAGACCTTCGAGTTGTTGATCGACGAGATGCCGGCGGACATCTGTTGGAGGCTGCTCTCCTCGATGGCCTGGTTCGACCGCACCGTCAGGCCAGGCGGGAGTGCGGTCGGGATGCCGGTCACCAGTACCGCACTGATCAGGTCGGCTCCCCGGAACGCGGTCGTCCTGGCATCCCCGAGGGTCACGTAGACGTTCGGCTGACCGCCTAGCAGGGTCCGGTTGCTGGTGACCCCCACCACCGTGAAGGTCCTCGGACCAACAGAGAAGGCCTTGCCGATGCCCAAGCCCATCGTGGCGTCGACCACCGCTTCACCGGAACCCCGGACGTCCGTGCCCTGGGTAGCCTGGTTCGTGCCGAGGCCGCCGATCGGGAGACCGATCACGTTGACGCTGACCGGGGGGACTCCCGCTACGGAGGCGGTCTGGGGAACGATGATCACCGGTGACGCGTGCCGCACCCCGGGCGAGGCGGCTACCCGTCCGGCCGCGCTGCCCACGATCGGGGTCAGTGACGCGACCCTGGCAGACGACGCGTTGGCCACTACCCACGCGTCCGCGCCGAAGGACTGGACGGTGGCGTTGATCTCGACAGAGAACCCCGCGGCCAGGCCGGCCAGCAGCAGGGTCATGGCGAACACGAGGGCGGCCCCGCCGATGGCGATGAGGAACTGGCGCTTCCGAAACAGCAGGTCACTCACCGTGATACCGAACACGCCCGCATCCCCCACGCCGCCCTAGGCCACCTCGACCTGCGGGGAGTGTACTCCGATTCCCGGCTGATCGGAGGCCCGGTGGCTCGTGCGGCCGGCCGCGCCGGTGGGTGCCGAAAATCCCATCCACCCAGTTCAGGCCACTAGCCGGTATTCATGGATCAGCCCGAAGACCGCGTCGTTGCTACGCAACTCTGCCGGCTCAAGATCATCAATTGGTGGCGGTGAGTCCTCCGGGCACTGTTGCATTAAGGGCGAACGATGCTGAATCCGCATCCATCGACGCCGAGGCTGAACGTCAATCCGCTGGTGGTCATGTCTTCACAATGCATCTCACTACGCGATTCTCGGCCCACCTGATCCTTCTCGACGGATGGCGCGGCTCAACGCAACAGTGCCCCACCCGGTCACCTTCGGCGGGTCACGCCGGGAGTTCCGTGATGGCGTACTCCGGGCAGTTGGCGACGGCGAGGCGCACCTTGTCCTCGAGCATGGCTGGAACCGTTCCGTCCGAGGGAACCGAGGCCTGCCCGTGGTCGTCG
>Ga0209483_1002745_pt1 | contig 12013 bp, 10 predicted proteins | sample NGEPerA_FD_184508 | JGI IMG/M metagenome (GOLD analysis project Ga0209483, IMG submission 184508) | Arctic peat soil microbial communities from the Barrow Environmental Observatory site, Barrow, Alaska, USA - NGEE PermafrostL2-A... | ecosystem: Environmental > Terrestrial > Soil > Wetlands >... | reverse complement strand
CCGGATACATGGTCTCCCACGTTGCGGATCATGGTTCGGTTCCTTCTGGCGAATCGGTTCCCCCTGCTTCTCTGGTGGGGAGAGAAATATATATCGATCTATAACGACGCTTACCGTCCCGTGCTTGGCACCAAGCACCCCTGGGCATTGGGGCAGCCGGTCAGCGAATGCTGGTCGGAAATCTGGGATGTGCTGCGTCCGCTGATCGACGAACCTTTCCACGGCGGCTCGGCCACCTGGATCGAGGACCTGGAATTAGAACTTCGTCGATTCGATTATACGGAGGAAACCCACTTCACAGTGGCCTATAGCCCCGTTCCCGACGACACGGCGCCGGGCGGAATCGGTGGTGTTCTGGCAACCGTCCATGAGATCACCCCTAAGGTGATCGGCGAACGCCGGGCTGCCTTGCTTCGAGACCTAGGCACGCGCGCGGCGGAAGCGAAAACGGCCGAACAGGCTTGCGCCGCGGCGGCCGGAACGCTTGCGACAAATGCGAAGGACGTCCCATTTTCGCTGCTTTACTTGATCGAACCGGACGGCAATAGCGCCCGACTGGCCGCTTCGAGCGGAATCACAGACGCGTCCGAGAATTTTTCTCCGTCAATCATTGATCTCGAGGCGAATAACACTTCTTGGCCGCTGGGCCCAGTGCGTGCGAGCGGGCACATGCAAATTGTCGCGGACCTTTCCGCAAAATTCGAAACCGTGCCTTCAGGCCCCTGGTCGGATGCGCCGCATACGGCGGTCGTTCTCCCGATTGCGACCAACGTCGCGCGTCATCCGGCTGGGTTTCTCGTCGCCGGCGTAAGCGCTCGCATTGCTCTCGACGAAGCGTATAAAGATTTCTTCCGAGTAGCCTTGAGTCCGATTGCCACGGCGGTTGCCAACGCGCGAGCCTATGAAGAGGAGAAGCGGCGGGCCGAGGCGCTGGCCGAGCTGGACCGTGCTAAGACGGCATTCTTTTCCAATGTCAGCCACGAATTCCGCACGCCACTGACGCTGATGCTCGGGCCGCTCGAAACCCTCCTGACGAAAGTCGGACGCTTTCAGCCCGAGGACCAGCAACAAATGCAAATAGCGCATCGCAACAGCTTGCGCCTGCTCAACCTGGTCAACACGCTACTCGATTTCTCACGCATCGAGGCCGGTAGATTTAAAGCGACGTACCGACCAGTTGACCTCGGCACCTTCACGGCGGATCTCGCCGCTAATTTCCGATCCGCAATGGAAACGGCGGGCCTGACCTTCACTGTCGATTGTCCGCCTATGCCGGAAATGGTTTACGCAGACCCGGAGATGTGGGAAAAGATCGTTCTCAACCTTCTCTCGAATGCTTTTAAGTTCACCTTCGTGGGTAATATTACGGTTCGGCTGCGTGCCGAGGACGGCAACGCTGTCCTGACCGTTTCCGATACAGGAACCGGTATCCCGGACGCCGAATTGCCGCATATTTTTGAGCGATTCCATCGCGTCGAAGGCGCGCATGGAAGAAGCTTTGAGGGCAGCGGCATAGGCCTTGCGCTGATTCAGGAACTCGCCAAATTGCACAGCGGGGTGGTCACGGCACAAAGCCGAGAGGGTGAGGGTTCGATCTTCACTGTTACAATGCCCCTGGGCAAAAGTCATCTTCCCGCAGATCGCATTGGAGACGCAGGAGAGCTCCGGGCATCGCGACGGGGCGCAGAAAGATGGCTGCTGGAGCATATAAATCGCGAAGCCGAGCACCCTCCTGCCGCGCTTCGCGCCCACGATGACACCCGCGCCCGAATTGTCATCGCCGATGACAATGCAGACATGCGGGAGCACCTGAGCCGCATTCTCGGGGAAAACTACCTTCTCGCAACTGCTGCCAACGGAGTCGAAGCCCTTTCGCTTGTTCGCGCGAATCCTCCCGATCTTTTGCTGGCCGACATCATGATGCCTGGTCTCGATGGTGTTCAGCTGCTCCGGGCAATTCGAGAAGACAGCGCGACGCGGACGCTTCCGGTCATCTTCCTTTCCGCCCGTGCTGGCGAAGAAGCTCGCGTCGAAGGCATTGCGGCAGGTGCCGACGATTACCTTGTTAAGCCTTTCACAGCGAATGAACTCCGCGCCCGCGTCGGGACGCATACGCGGATGGGCCGTATGCGTAGGGAGGCCGAAGAAGCGTTGCGTACGAGTCAGGCACAGCTTCAGGCTGAAGCTGATGCCTTGGCTCGGCTGAATGAGGCAAGCTCCCGTTTATGGCGTATGCAAAACGTACGCGATGGTCTTGGTGAGATGCTCGATAGCGCAATCGCGCTACTAGGCGCAGACATGGGCAACATCCAGCTTCTGGATCGTGAACGCAGCGTGCTCACTCTGACTGCACAGCGAGGCTTTAAAAAAGAGTTCCTCGAATTTTTCCGGGAAGTATCTACAGAAGATCAATCGGCGTGCGGGAGGGCCCTCCGATCGGGCCAGCGAATCGCGATCGAAGACGTCGAGACAGACGAAGCATATACACCGCTGCGCGGAGTCGCACAAGCAGCAGGTTACCGTGCCGTACAATCAACTCCTGTTGTCGGACGCGACGGCACTCCGCTCGGTATGTTTTCGACCCACTACCGATTGCCGCATAAAACAACTGAGCAAGAGTTTCGGCGGTTTGATCTCTACGTACGGCAAGCGGCTGACTTTATCGAGCGCTGCCATATCGACGACGCTCTTCGTCGTGCCGCTCAGTTCAATGAAGCGATTCTCAACAACATGGGGGAAGGCCTATACACAGTAAATAGCCAGGGGTTTGTTACAGCGATGAATCCGACCGCGGAGAACTTGTTTGGCTGGACTCTTGAGGAACTACGCGGAAAGCGCATGCACGATGTCACGCACTACAAACATCAGGACGGCTCACCTTTCGCCATTGAAGAATGCTCTGGTTTTCAGGTTGTGCGGCAGGGAAAGAGCATAACCGGCTACGAAGACGTTTTCATCCGCAGGGATGGCAGTTTTTTTGACGTGGTCTACAGCTCGGCGCCCATACGCGGCAACGACGGTGTGATCTTGGGGTTAGTCGTCGTCTTCCGGGATGTATCAGGGCGAAGGCGGGCCGAGGAAGCCCTGCGCACCAGCCAGCAGAAGTTTGCAGACCTTATCGAGCGTGCTCCCTTCGGCATCTACGTTGTAAACTCGGCGTTCCGGATTGCTCAGATGAACCTGGGGTCGCAGAACGGGGCGTTCAAGAATGTGAGACCCGTGATTGGACGTGACTTTTCGGAAGCCATGCGAATCCTCTGGCCCGAACCGGTCGCTGCGGAGATCGTCGCGCGTTTTCGGAACACGCTCGAAACGGGCGAACCTTACCAATCTCGGAATTTCATCCGGGCCCGCGGCGACATAGAGGCGGTTGAGGCTTACGAATGGGAACTCCATCGTCTCACCCTCGCCAATGGCGAATATGGCGTTGTCTGTTACTACTACGACTCTACGGAACTTCGAAATGTTGTGATAGCCCTTCGAGAGAGCGAGGAGCGTCTCCGGCTTGCAACCGAACACGCGGAAATCGGATTGTGGGATGTTGACGTCCGCAATAACGTCCTGACGTGGCCACCGCGGGTCAAAGCTATGTTCGGCATTTCGCCCGATGTCCCGGTCTCGATGGCCGATTTCTATAACGGTATACATCCGGATGATCGCGCAGCCATCAGCGAGGCGTATGCCGCAGCCGCTGATCCGTCCCGCCGCGGTCTCTACGATGTTGAATACCGAACTGCTGGTAAGGAAGATGGCCGTATTCGGTGGGTTGCGGCGAAAGGCCGAGGCATCTTCGATGAACATGGTCAATGTGTACGCGTCATAGGCACCGCGATTGACATTAGCAGCCGCAAGGCAACGGAAGTCAGCCTCGCCCAGAGCGAGGCGCGTTACCGTGCGCTGGCGGAGCAGGTGACTGACGGCATCTTTATTACGGACCCACAGGGCCGCTATATAGATGCCAACGGGCCGGCATCAGCGATGCTCGGCTATACACGGGATGATCTGCTGACGCTCAGTATCCTGGACATGCTCGATCCCAGCCAGAGGGAGAAGCTGTGGCAACAGCTGGAGCAGCTTGCGACCGGCGAAGTCGTTCAGGGAGACTGGCCGTTCCGACGAAAAAACGGGTCTTACTTCATCGGAGACTTGATCAGCCGTCGCTTTGCGGACGGCCGCATGCAGGGCGTCGTGCGGGATGTCACGGAGCGCCGGCGCGTCGAGGACGAGTTGCGGCGCGCGAATACCGACCTGGAGCAATTCGCGTATTCAGCCAGTCACGATCTGCAGGAGCCTATTCGCAACGTCGCGATTTACAGCGAACTCTTGGAGAAACGTTACGGCCCGGTTCTCGAAGGACGTGCTCAAGAGTACCTCGGGTTCGTAACGAATGGCGCGAAGCGCATGGACGCTCTGGTGAAGGATTTGCTTGTATATACAAAGTGCGGCGCGGAGCAAGATGAAGCCGCGGCTGAGAGTAACGCACAGATGATACTCCAACGAACTCTGGAAAGTCTCGCTACGACTGTAGCCGAGACAAAAGCCACTGTTACCTATGATTCTCTGCCGTCGGTCTGCATACCGCCCGTACAACTTCAACAAGTGTTCCAGAACTTGATTGGAAACGCTATAAAATATCGCCGCGACGGGGTGGAACCGCAGGTCCACATCAGTTTCGAACGCTCCGGGAATGACCTCACCTTTGCTGTCAGAGATAACGGCATAGGCATCGACCCCGAGCACCAGGGGAAAGTATTCGGACTCTTCAAACGCCTCCACAACGCAGAGAAATACGCGGGAACCGGCATCGGACTCGCGATCTGCCAGAAAATCATCGAACGTCGCGGCGGACGCATCTGGGTGGAATCCGGCGGCGAGGGCCATGGCTCGACCTTCTATTTCACGCTATCTGCTGCGGCGGACGGCAGTCACCGGGTGAATCGTATAATGCCTGATACGCTTTAGAAATCTCTGCCCAAGAGTGTGATATGCGCGCCGGATATCCGGTAGCACTAGAGTCGGAGAACAAGATGAACGAGGTGGGCGGCCGCAAGTTCGTTGCATTGCTTGTCGAAGATAACCGTGCAGACGCGCTTCTTATAGAAGAAGCAATTGAGGCGCATGCGTTACCGATCGAACTGCACAAAGTAACAGATGGCGAGAGGCATTTGATTTCATCAAGGAGGCCGAGGAAAATCCTGAAGCGCACTGTCCCGAGCTGCTGTTACTAGACCTTAATCTCCCGAAGCGCACCGGCGGAGAAGTTATTGAGCGCGTGCGACGCAACGATCGATGCAAGGAAATCCCCGTGCTGATCATCACTTCTTCCGATTCTCCAAGGGACCGCTCCGAGATCGCGCGACTCGGCATCGCTGGTTATTTTCGGAAGCCGCCGAGCTACCAGGAGTTTTCTCGAAGTGGGAGAGGTGCTAAAGGATCTCCTCCGGCAGTACTTACAGGAATAACCGGCTGCAACCGCCTTCACTCAATCGATGAGCGCGCAAGGTGGCTCCTCCTGACGCACGACCGCGTAGGCGGTGACGAGTTTATCATGACTCAGGAGTTTCTGGGTCAGATGCTTGGTGTTCGTCGTGCGAGCGTGAACACAGTAGCATCAGTGTTTCAGTAGGCTGGGTTCATCACTTACAACCGCGGACGGATTACAATCCGAAGTCGTATCGGACTCGGATCCGCGTCTTTTGATTGCTACACAGATAATTCGCCAGGAGTATGATCGCCTCCTAAACGGCCGCACGGCGCTGTGACCTTTAACTTCGGTCGAAGAACTTCAGGAAGTTGCTGCAAGCGCCCAACTCGACTTAACCCGAAATGAATTGCCTCGGCAACGCCAAGAATTGAGTTTAACGCATTACAGGCTTCTGACCTCGCGTGCCTTCGGTAACCGAGCGATTAGCTCGGAAAGTCCAGAGAAATGCGTCGAATTCTACCCTGGCTGCGGTTCGATCTTTGCTTACGCTTCTCCGCACCGGGTCTTCAGGAACCGGCGCGCGCACATGAAAGCATTGAAGATCGGTCCCGTGAGGAATCCGGCACAGCATAGCTGGCATCCACTCTGTAAAATAAACTTATGTCGGACGTTCCAGAATTGCCATTAGATACGGATGCGGCGACTGTCTTGGAAAACATAGTAGAATCTTTCAGGAATCGCATGACCAATCAAAAGCCGCCCACTCCCGACGATCTTCAGTTTCTTGAAAAGGCCACGAGGCTTTATGGGCAGCTGTGTATCAAGGAAGCGAGCAACGACAAACCTGAATAAGGAGGCTGACTGACTATCCTATCTATTATGCGGGTCGCAGTCGGCACAGTGGCATTTGGAGAAAAATCCACTCAAGCCGTCTTTCATCAGGGCGGCCCTCTGTCATCCCGCCACAGTGGCGGAATGACAGAGGCGCCGACGCAGATGGCGCTCGGTCAGATAAAACCTTGATCCGCCGTTAAGGCCGCCAGGTAGCTTTGATCCAACGCCGGTGAGACCGGAGTCGTATGAGGTGTCCCATCTTTACGATATTTGCAAAGTTCCTTTGCTTTTCCAGTCGAACTTCGACGGGTCCTGTCCAATTTGTTTTGCTACGTCTTGAACGGCGCGACTGACACAGCAATGGTGGACTGCGGTCACGTACGCCCGGAGATCTTGAGAATCAAAGACGTCCAAGCTGAATGAGATTGCGTTAATGTTTCCGTGGGCAACCATCGCTGAAAACGCGGACTTGAAGAATCCTGGTTCCACCGTCAAAAACCAACTGAGATCGAGGTGCTTTCCATAATCGCGGGCACCGACATACATCCTATAGTCTTTTAACGCTTCACTGGTCACCATCAGATACTCGCGCTTCTTTCCAAACCATCCTTTGAGCATTCCTGGCTGCGCATCAATGGTTTTCCACTCAATGCCCGGTAACGCGGAATACTTGAGCAGGCTTTCGATACTTTGGATCAGACTGGCGGCATGACCCGCGCCCCCTTCCAACATCAGCCCCCACGTTTCCAAGATTTTTTCGTCTTTGAGCGTCACCGCCATGATTGCCTCCTGTGATTTCGAAAGAAAATGTACAGCCTGAACATTATATGCCCCATGAAACCAAGCGGTCGATTACAACTTGGCCAAGTCTAATTCATGAGTTGAGACGGCGCACTATTTCGGCATACGTAAAATTCGGAATTGCCCAGTTGATCTGGCTTGGCTCGAAAAGTCCGTTGCTCCAAGTGCACCCGTAGGCTCCGTCGGCGAAATTCCGAACTGAGAAGCTTCGGTAATTCCAAAATTTAACAGCGAGCGGCCCTTGTCGATGACCACGCCATTGCCTAAGCGTCCGATCCGCCGGCAACAGGAAGCCATCGCAGTCCCAGCGATCCGGCGTTATCGCGCCCGGTGGCAAAACGTACGGAGAAGTGTCAAAAATAGAACGATCCTCTGGGTGTTTGGGGCCCGTAGACAATCAGGTACTCGCGGGTCCGGTTTGTGCATTGACCCCAGCCTCTACTTGGGAGGATTCGGAATGGGGGCCGGATCAAATCGCCATAATCGAGTGCAAAGAGACTCATCTCCTCCGGGCGGCATTTCATGGCGTCAATCGGAACCCACGCGACTATCGATCATACCTCGCAGACGCTCAATTCGGTGGGCTCGCTAAGCGCGATTTGGCGACTGCTATATGCTCAACTTGAAACTCGCCGCCGGGGCCGCTGTCCGGCAATCCGAGGGGAATTCTGCCGCGAATCGTGAGGTAATCGTCATGGAACGTGATTACTTCGACGACGGTTCGCAGAAACTCGCGCCATTCCCCGTCCGTGAAGTTCGCCAGATTGGTCGCAGCCTGCGCGCAGTAGTCCGAGATCGCCTGCGCGACTTTAGCCGGCGGCGTGGCGGGAATTTGTAGGGTTGTTGCCCTTCTGAATTCCAAGGCAGACCTCCGGGCCTTGAGTTTCTCCATTTGATGCGCAAGCTGTGTGGGAGAGATGACGCTCGTGCGGTAGGCATCGAGGAGCCTTTGTTCCTCGACTTCAACCTGCTTTTGTTCCTTTTCGATTCCTACGCCCGATGCCTGCCGCTCAGTCTTTTCGCGCGCCTCAGCGGCGTCCAGCTTCTGCAAAGGCACCAATAAGACCTCGGGCCTTAGTATCAGACGGGCAACCGCTGACTTGATGGGCTCGTTGATCCCGGTCTCGCGAATGGATGGCATTTTTTTGCAGCGCGCGATACAGCGGTAGAAAACCTGCCGTGGCATGGGTCCCCGACGTAGCGTGCGCCGCAGCCGCCGCAGCGAATGAGACCTGATAGAAGGTATGCGTGTTTACCGTTTCGCGACGAGAACGTGATGTTCCGTTTCAGCTGCTCTTGCACTCTGTTCCACCGGTCGCGCGGGACGATTTCGAGGGCCTTAGGAAGCTCCAAGGGAATCCATTCGTTCCGTGGCCGCTGCTTGATGCTGCATTTGGCGCGCTTTCGATATCGCGGGCTGGTGGTGGGGTTTTTTGGCTCGCAGCTCTGAAATTTGTTGTAGTGCCAGACTCCGGCATAGGTTTCGCAGTGCAAAATCCGGAGCACGCTCGACTTCCCCCACGTGGACGCGCCGTTTCGAGGCGGAATTTTGAGCTCATTCAAGCGCATTTGAACACGCCGGGCCGACAGTCCTTCCCCATCGACCCATTGAAACATCTGTCTGACCACGGCAGCTTCCTGGGGAGTGACCTCAAGAATCCCATCCTGTTTGGTGATCTTGTCGATGGGCGTGTAGCGATAGCCGTAGGCGGTATTTGACCCGAGATATTGCTTTCGGGTCTCCACCTTGTGCCGCCGTCCGCGGCGGGTCCGATCCGAGATCAGCTCCCGTTCAAATTCCGCAAAACTCCCCAGGATGTTGACCATCAGGTTGTACGTCGGGCTGGCATCGGAAGGCAGCTTGCGGAAAATGACCCGGATGCCTTTGCGTTCGAGATCGCGCTTGATAACTCCGAGATGTGACACGTCGCGCGCCAGCCGATCTACGTCGTTGATCAGAACAGCCTCAAACACACCCTTCTGAGCATCGTCCCGCAGACGGTCGAGTTCGGGCCGTTCCATGACTCCACCGCTCCAGCCTTCATCCTTGTATATGCCAGCAATCAGCCACTGCTTCTCGCGGGCGAAGCGATCGAGTTCTGAAACCTGGGAGTCGATGGTTTGTCCCTCCCGCTGTTCCTCGGTGGATACGCGGGCATAAATGGCCAGCTTCAGGCCGGCATCGCCGATTTCGGGCATTTGGGGGAAGTTTAAGATTCTGGCTGTCGTTCACACATTAGCGTCTTGTCCGTCTTTGTCAAATCCGTCTCTGTGGACAAAGGAACGCGGCGACGGAACAGCATGGCGACGGCCTTCAGCAACGCACACGGGTCCGGATTCGAAGAATTCTGCCAGACGACTTTAAGTTGGATGGAAGGGGATGGCTTGGGCATAGTCCGTTCAACCTATCCCAAATTCGGTGGTCTGCAAAGACGGGAAAAATTGGCGCAACAGCCCGGCGAGACAGCCAAGTTTTCCCGACTTTACAAAAAGGCTCACCAGCGCCACCATACGTCCATGTTCAAGCTGGAAACCTTCATCGCAGCACTATTTGAATTCCTTCGTACGCTTCTCATCGAGGTATTGTCGGATCGCGTCCGAACTCTACATCGACGCGGACCGCTGCGCGGCATGAATGAGGTGCGCCGACGCGTTCACCGCGATACGCGTGAGCGCCTTATCAACCGGGTATCCACACAAGTCCGCCGTTGACGGGCGCTTGCGACATTTTTTCCCCGCTTGTACGATTTCTGCAAACTGTTACAGTGACCTCAACAATGAGGAAAGGAGGATAGTGAACAAAAACACAAAACACAAACCAAACAATCTCGATATCTACCGCCGAAGGATGAAGTTCAGCCAGTCGTATGTAGCTCACCTGCTCGGCTACAAAGATAATTCAGTGTGGTCCAAGTACGAGCGCGGCGGACGGCTGCCATCTCTGGTTAATGCGTTGAGACTAGGAATTATTATGCGCGTTCCGGTCGAGTTTCTCTTCCACGTGCTCCATGACGACCTGCGAGATCAGATCCGGGCGGAGGAAGAACGGCTTGTCCATCCTACGCAACAACCTCTCTTTTAACCATTAATTCGCGGACCGATGACGATTCTCGATCAGGTGGCCAAGAGTGCCGCCAAAGTTAGATACGGCCACTTTCACCCCACCACCACGGAGGAGTTCTTCGCCCTGCGTCTCGCGGTCAAGCTGAACGATGCCGGATCTCCGCAACATTATGCGGAACTTACCGAGAGGTTTTCCCAGGGCAAACTGCTGGCTGCCTATGCCCGCTCGTTGCCGTTCGATATCGATCCAGCGCGCCGTTTCCATGTGGAGCTGGAGTCGCTTAAGGCGAGGAACTATGAGGATCAACGCCTGGGTGCCTTAGTTGCTATTCGAATTGAGCGCCGGGCAGTGGGATTCGCGACCTTACGCGGGGATCGCTTAATCCATGCTGATGCGCGCCAGCTCTCGTCGGCGCCAGAAAGAGCGCTCGACAACGCCGTGAGCTTCGCAACCCGCTTCCTTGAGAGATTCCCGTGCGAGTCTGTGGCACTCGAGATAATTCCCAATGGCCACGAGGTACAACGAACACTTCTCCATCAAGCTGTGCTGCGAATCCTAGGCCAGCACGGGACCGGCATCGTTGAAATCCCAAAGGCCAATCTCTTAAGAGCTTTTGGTTATCCAGGTCTCCGGTACCGCGGCGACCTCCGGAAGATCATCTCGGATATTTATCCGGTACTCGACGAGCAACCCGGCCTTCCATGGACTCACGATGCCGCCGCGCTCGGACTTTACGTTCAAACGGAACGCCTCTTCAACAGCATTAACCAACGCGCCTCATGATTGGTCCTCTTCCTTACATCGGCGGCAAAAATCGTCTTGCCACCAAGATCATTTCTATGCTGCCCGATCACACTACCTACGTGGAACCGTTCGCGGGCGGCGCTCAGGTGCTCTTTCATAAGCAACCGTCCAACGTTGAGGTGTTGAATGATCTCGACTTCGACATCGTGAATTTTTTCCGTGTCTGTCAGTGGCATTACGAGGAATTCGTCCGGTATCTGAAATTTTGTCTGGTCAACCGGAGACTGCATCAGATGCATCTGGCGACGAACCCCGCGACCTTAACGGACATCCAGCGGGCGGGCCGATTCTTCTATTTACAGAAAAACTCGTTTGGAGGTCTCATTCTCAAACAGAGGTTCCACTATGGCGTGACGACCAATTCGAACTACAATCTCGATCGCATTCCCCAGGTCATCGAGCAGGCGCATAAGCGCCTCGCGCGCGTGCAGATCGAATCTCTGCCATATGAGCAGGTGCTTGAGAAGTACGACCGGCCGACTACGGTTTTCTATCTAGACCCACCCTACTGGGAAAGAAAGCTTTACAAATTCAACTTCAGTGAATCCGATTTTCGCGATCTTGAGCAGCGCCTCGGTGCCATACAAGGGAAATTCATTCTTTCTCTCGATGACCGTCCCGAAGTCCGGGAATTGTTCAAGAATTTCCGGTTTGAGCAGGTCGAGCTCTCTTATACGGCGAAGCGCAACGTGAAGGGAAACCGCACAAAGGAGCTACTAATCCTTAATTATGATTCGTAAACTGGGAAACGGTATCCATGGAGATCCGGCGATCCCAATTTGGCCCGTCCCTCGCGTGGCTCTTGTCGCGAGATGTTCCCGCCGCTCGCCTCGCTCGACTTTTTCAAACGACATCCGAAAATATCCGCGTGATTGCGTTCCGGACGCGCCACGATACACCTACGTGGGGCTCCGACGTGGTTTCGCTCACGAGTACGGTCACCGCCGAGTTAACCGAGGCGGTGGGGGCGCGGACAGGACCGGATGAAGTCGTTCCAACTCCGGCTAACACGAAAAAACTGGAGCAGCTCAGAAACGACATCGAACAGACCGTTCAGGTCTACGCCGAGCAGTATGCTTTTCTCC
>Ga0209483_1002743_pt1 | contig 12023 bp, 14 predicted proteins | sample NGEPerA_FD_184508 | JGI IMG/M metagenome (GOLD analysis project Ga0209483, IMG submission 184508) | Arctic peat soil microbial communities from the Barrow Environmental Observatory site, Barrow, Alaska, USA - NGEE PermafrostL2-A... | ecosystem: Environmental > Terrestrial > Soil > Wetlands >... | reverse complement strand
TTCAATAAAATGGGTTAGGCTGGTTGGGTCATCCTCCGAACTGTCGGGGAATAAAGGGATTGTCATGGCAGGAGCTTCCACAAATAAAAGGTCAATTTCGATTGCCGTTTTCGAATAGGTATATTAAATACCATATCAAAGGAAAAGTGTCCATGCGGCTTACAAATTTTACTGACTACGGTCTTCGCATGCTTATGCGCATTGCCAGCGAGCCAAATCACACGCATTCAACATCAGATCTTGCTGAGGAGTTTGGGTTGCCTCGCAACCATCTCGCAAAAATTGTGCAGCGGCTTGCAGAGGGCGGCATCGTAACGACACATCGCGGCAAGGGCGGTGGTGTTGAACTGGCACGAGCTGCGGATTTGATCGTACTCGGAGATTTAATAAAACTTTTGGAGCGCGATCAACCACTCGTGGAGTGTTGGTCCGAAAAGACATGCACGTGCTCAATCGAATTCGGGTGTCGTCTGAAGCCAAGACTGCGGCACGCGGAAGCTGCATTTATTGCCGACATGAACAAATCAACACTCAAAGATATTGCCTTGGAACACCGATCACGGATCAAACAAGAAATTGTCTGAACCTTCTCTGTGGGATGCGCTTAGCGCGGTATTCAAAGGCATGGCACCAAAGAGTACGGCCCCCCTTGAGTGCCTGCTTGATATCGGACGGTGTCCGGCTTTCGCCTTTTGGATCGGTGAACTGTACGCCGTTGTCCGTGAGGACCGTATGAATCTTGTATGGCACGACTTTGATCAGGTTGAGAAGGATCTGCCTGGCCGTGGAACGTGGTGCCCGTTCGTGCAACTCGACATAGGCAAACTTGCTGGTCCGGTCGATAGCAACGAAGAGATGCAGCTTGTCTTCTGACGTTCTCAACTCGGCAATGTCGATATGGAAGTAGCCAATCGGATAGGCCTTGAACTTCTTCTTCGGAGCCTTGTTACCCGCGATTTCGGGTAACCGTTCAACGGCGTGACGCTGAAAACATCGGCGCAGTGAGGAGCGTGCCAGCTGCGGGATTATCGGTTGCAGGTCGTAGAGGCGGTCAAGTGGATTGCGGCAATCGAATTCGTGTCTGATTTTGCCGATCTGGGCGCCGGGCAGGGCGGCCACAACGAGGATCATGAGTTCTACGGGTATTGTATGCGGATCTGAGGTCGGCGGAACCTTTACCAACGTGTCGCGTTTGAAGCTTTGGAGAAACCCGATGTGTGAAACGCCAAGTCGATATTCCAACGATGCCGCGTTGGATAGCGATTGCATCAATACCTTGCGCTTCCTGTCTGTGGACGCCGTTCAAAAGGCCAACAGCGGACATCCGGGAATGCCTATGGGTGCAGCACCCATGGCCTATGTGCTGTGGACGCGGTTTTTGAAGCACAATCCATCGAACCCTGGCTGGTTCGACCGTGATCGTTTTGTCCTGTCAGCGGGTCACGGATCAATGCTGCTCTACAGTTTGCTTCATCTCACCGGTTACGATCTTTCACTCGAGCAGATTAAGCAATTTCGCCAATGGGGCAGTCAGACGCCCGGGCACCCTGAACGTGGCATTACACCGGGCGTGGAGACGACAACAGGACCCTTGGGGCAGGGCTTTGGCAACGGTGTAGGCATGGCAATGGCCGAAGCGCATCTTGCTGCTACTTTTAACCGCCCAAACTTCGAGATCGTCAACCATTTCACTTACGGTATTGTCAGTGATGGTGATCTGATGGAGGGGGTCTCGTCGGAGGCTGCATCTCTTGCAGGCCATCTGAAGCTGGGCAAGTTGATTTATCTTTATGACGATAACCGCGTGACGTTGTCGGCTGCCACCGATCTGACATTCACCGAGGACCGCGCTCGTCGGTTCGAGGCTTATGGCTGGCATACCCAATCGGTCGCCGATGGCAACGACCTTGGGGCAATCGAGGCTGCGTTGCGCGCGGCCCAGGACGAGACTGCGCGACCATCTCTCATTCTGGTGCGAACCCACATCGGTTTTGGTTCGCCTCACAAACAGGACAGTTTCGAAGCCCATGGCTCGCCGCTGGGTGTCGACGAGGTAAAGCTCACGAAGCAGAATCTGGGTTGGCCCGTCGAGCCGCCATTTTATGTGCCTGATAAAGCGCGCGATCATTTCCGTTGTGCTCTCGAGCGCGGAAAATTGTCGGAGTCAGCGTGGAATGAAACATTGACTGCATATGCAAGTGCTTCTCCTGATGTAATCCATGCCTTTCAGCAAGCCACGCGCGGCGAATTGCCCGTTGGATGGGACCGCGACATTCCAGTTTTTCCACCCGATGAAAAAGGTATGGCAACCCGCGTTGCAGGCGGAATGGTGATGAATGCCATCGCGCCTCTATTACCATCGCTGATCGGCGGTTCGGCGGATTTGAATCCATCAACCCACACCGCGCTTGCAAAACTCGGGGATTTCGAACCCATCGGCCTGAATGCCAGCGATAAGCAGGGATCGGTGGAAGGTGGCTGGAGTTACGCCGGACGCAATCTTTATTTTGGCGTGCGCGAACACGCCATGGGGGCGATCCTCAATGGCCTCGCGGCCCATGGCGGTGCGTTGCCATTCGGGTCCACGTTTCTCATTTTTTCCGATTACATGCGCCCGCCCATGCGGTTAGCCGCAATCATGGGTCTGCACGTGATCTATGTTTTCACCCATGACAGCATCGCCCTCGGAGAAGATGGTACCACCCACCAACCCGTGGAGCAGCTCGCCGGTCTTCGCGCGGTTCCGGGCCTCACCGTCATTCGGCCCGCCGATGCCAACGAGACCGCCATCGCATGGCGAGTGGCACTCGAATCAACTGATCATCCGGTCGCCCTGATTCTGACCCGCCAGAATGTGCCGACGTTCGATCGCAATCAGTTTGGCCCGGCCAATGGTTTGCGCCACGGTGGCTATATATTGGCGGACGCGCCAAGCGGGCGACCGGATGTCATCCTGATTGCCAGCGGATCAGAAGTAGGGCTGATCATGGAGGCGCGGCAGAAACTGCGAGAACATAATGTTCTGGCGCGCGTGGTTTCCATGCCCTGCTGGGAACTTTTCGATGCGCAACCCAAATCCTACCGGGACGAAGTACTGCTTCCCACGGTCCATGCCCGGCTCGCCGTAGAGGCCGGTGCCACTCAAGGCTGGCATCGCTATGTCGGTGACCGCGGTGCAGTCTGGGGCCTCGATCACTTTGGCGCTTCTGCTCCGGGCGACGTTCTTTTACGCGAATATGGCTTTACCGCAGAAAATATATGTAAAAGAACATTGGCATTGCTGAATTAGCGATGCTGCCTTTTTTCAAGCGTCATCGTGCAGAGGTTGCTTGGTATGATCGCCGATTTTTTTCGCTGCGACGGCTTTTACTGTCAATGCCATTGCTCGCGATGACGAGACGATCTGGTTCGAAGGAATTCTCTTGCTCGGCGTCAATGCCTTGTTCGGGACGACCTTGTTTTTCTCGGGAATAGCCTGATGCTGAAAAACAGAAACCAGATCACCGGTCTTGGTAGTTTCAGAGTGCCGATAACTGACCTGGAACACCTATCTTTGAGTTAGATTATCTTTGTGCAAGATTCATAGGGTAAACATCATAAATACGCAGCAACAGCTCGAGATATATGACTAAGCTCCGTAACTCGACGACCTAAAACGCAGCCTGATCGAAAGCGGCGAACTACAAACTTTGATTGAACGCGATGGTCTGAAGGGGATTACCTCGAACCCTTCCATCTTCGAAAAGCCAGTCGGCGAGACTGACGAGTATACCAACGCCTCGAAGCAATTCCAAGCTTCGGCAGATCATGGAGTTTCTGCAATTCACGAACACTTGGCAATTGCTGACATTCGAGCGGCCGCAGATGGGTTGCTACCTGTCTACGAACGCACACGAGCCCGGGATGGGTACATCAGCCTGGAGTGTTCACCCTATCTGGCCAACGACACGGACTATGGCTAAAGCGCTGCGGCTTGGGGGCAGTGGATCGGCCCAATTTGATGATGAAGGTGCCAGCGACGCCTGCAGGCATTGCTGCTATCAGCCATTTCTCGCGCCGACACGAGAGCACCGCCTTTTCATTGTCCATCTCGAAAACGCGCGCCAGCCAAGCTCAGCCGCGTTTAACGGCGGATACGGATCAGCCATCAAGATTTCGTCATAATCGGATTCGGTAATGCGATTGTCGACTATTGGTAGCCGATGCCTTTTACGTAATCGATCAGTTGTGTTCCTTCAAACTCGGCATTATCTAACAACAGCCGGAGAACGGCGCGCGGTGAGCGCCCCTATGGGTCGGTTATCTGCATCCACCACAGGGATATTCTTGAAGTGCCGCTCCTTCATCACTTTGGCCACGTCCTGTAAAAGATCGACTCCCCGGCATAGCGCAACATCGCGCGTCATCACCTTCGAGGCCAGGCACTCGCAACTCGCGCCCTGACAGACGCTGATTTGCCTGACGACATCGGTTTTGGTGACGACACCCTGAAGGACACCATCGCTATCGCAAACGATCACGAGGTCGGTCCTGGAAGTCAGGAGTTTGGCGACTTCGATCAGCCTTGCATCATAGGCAACCGTCACGAGCTTTTCGCGTGCAATGTCCAAAATTTCTTCGACAATCATCGTCTTCATCTCCTCGAAACTTAACATAGGCCGTAAACAATTCTGTGGTGACTGTCGTTTGCGGTGGATCTTATTCAAGATCGCCCCATTTGTGTATGCGAGTTTGCTTAGCCATGAACAGCAACAATGCGCAGAATAGCGACGATCCCAGCAACTGCCAACGCAATGCAGGACAGACGCACAATGACCAGCGCGGCGAATTTGGCTTTGGTGTGCATGTAGTCTTCAATCACAACCTGCAAGCCCAGTGCGGTATGATGGAAGAGCGAGATCAGCAGCAATATCATCAGGATTGCAGGTGCGGGTGCGCTCAGCCATGTTGTGAACGCGGCGTAATCGCTGCCAGTGTGTGCGATAATCGAAGCGGCGAACCACAGCGTCAGAGGAATGAGGGCAATGGCTGAAACCCGTTCCGCCCACCAATCGCAGGGTCCCGTATGGGACGAACCTGGCCTGGCGGCATCGGCCAGTGGCGAGCGTGTGTTGCGGCGATCCAACGTCCTATCCTGCCAAGAACGCGCTAGCGACCCAAGCCGTGATCGTCAACACGGTGCTCGACACCACCACGGCCCACCCTGAGACGTAGATCGACCGAAGGTCGAACCCGTGCACAGTGTCCCAGATGAGGTGACGAATGCCGCCGCAGAGGTGAAGAAAGAAGGCGAAAGTGCATCCAAACAATATGGCCTGTCCGGGCCAAGAGACGACGGCGTGGTGAACAACGCCATAGGCTTGTGGCCCCGCCGCCGCTGCGGTCAACCAGACGACTAGCCCGATGGCGAAGGCACTCAGCACCAACCCACTGACCCGATTGGCGATCGACAGTACTGATGTGAGCTGCGGACGATAATGTTGAATATGGGGTGAAAGTGGTCTGGGGCGCTTCGGAGTGGCGTCAGGCATTTTGAGGTTCCATTTGCAGTGTCAACTTTTGCGTTCGATCAACATCTTCTTGATTTCGGCGATGGCCTTTCCGGGGTTCAGTCCTTTTGGGCATGTCCTGGTGCAATTGAGGATAGTATGGCAACGATAAAGCCGGAAGGGGTCTTCCAACTCGTCGAGCCGTTCTCCGGTCGCTTCGTCCCGGCTATCGATGAGCCAACGCCATGCGTGGAGGAGCACGGCAGGACCCAAAAAACGTTCGCCGTTCCACCAATGGCTTGGACAGCCCGATGTGCAACAAAAGCAGAGAATGCATTCATAATAGCCATCGATCTTCTTGCGTTCTTCCGGCGATTGCAGCCGTTCCCCGTCCGGTGCCGGCGTCTTCGTCTTCAGCCAAGGCTCGATCATGGAATATTGCGCGAAAAGATGTGTTAGATCGGGGACGAGGTCCTTGATGATCTCCAAGTTCGCCAATGGATATATCGTCGCCGGAGTTGCCAGGTCGGAAATAAACCGCGTGCAGGCGAGCCAATTTGCGCCGTCGATGTTCATCGAGCAGGAACCGCAGATGCCCTCCCGGCACGAGCGGCGGAACGTCAGCGTCGAGTCAATTTTGTTCTTGATCCAGATGAGAGCGTCGAGAACCATCGGCCCGCAATCGTCGAGATCTACTTCGAAAGTGTCGAGGTGCGGGTTCTCCCCCGAATCCGGGTCGTAGCGATAAATCTCGAACGCCTTGATCCGGATCGCGCCGGCCGGCGCAGGCCAGGTCTTGCCACGGAAGATGCGCGATTGCGGGGTGACGCCGAAGTTGCGCGGGACCGGAAACCGCTTCAGCAAGGTCGCGCGGGCTATTTGATCTGACGATTCGATAATCATCGCAGGTCTTTTCGACGTTGTCATCGTTCTTCTTTCCTCGGAAGGAACAGCGTTCGATCCCTACATTAACGAGCAGCGAGACAGATCGTTCCGACCGCATCACCGACTCCTCCACCAAGGTTGAGGACTCTTTCAGGATCATCGCCGCCTCGCTCTGGAGGTTCTGACATTGCTGATCTGCAAGAGCGCGCGCTTCGGTCAGCACAAGTTGGGTCGTAGATGATCCTCTGCGCCAGCGACGGGGCGGGATCGACAGGTCACGACGAAGGTCCTCCTTTGGCTCGGGTCAAGAGACGCGCCCCTCGACCGTGCGTGAACCAGGCCCACGACCAGTTGACATAGACCATCAGTCGGCTTCGAAAATCGACGAGCAGCATCAAGTGCAGCAGCGACCAGGTGAGCCAAGCCGGAAAGCCGGTCAGCCGCAACCAGCCGAAATCAGCGACAGCGCGCGACCGTCCGATCACGGCCATGGTTCCGTAGTCGCGGTATCGGAACGGCGCAGGTTCGAGCCGGCCCTCGATGCGTCTCTTCAAGAGGCGACCGACGTACGTTCCCTGTTGCTTGGCCACTGGAGCGAGCCCTGGAAGCGGCTTTCCATTCGGTGCATCAAAGCTCGACACGTCGCCGAGCGCGAAGATGTTCGGGTGCCCGGGAATCGAGCAGTCCTCGCCGACCCTCACGGCTCCGTTCCGCGCCGCCTCGATGCCGAGCCATTCGGCGACCGGACGCGCGGCGGTACCGGCGCACCAAAGGATATTGGTCGACCAGATGCGTTCGGTGCCGGCGTTAAGTCCTCGATCGTCGATCTCGTCGACGGAGACTCCCGTTCGAACCTCAACACCAAGCTTCTCCAGCGTTGCTCGTGCATACTCCGACAGCCGTTCCGGGAAGGTCGAAAGTAGGCGTGGACCGGCCTCGAAGAGGATGATGCGGGCCGACATAGGATCGATATGACGAAAGTCCCGGGCAAGCGTCGAGCGAGAGAGCTCGGCGATGGTGCCCGCCAGTTCCACTCCCGTCGGGCCGCCGCCGACGACGATGAACGTCAGCGCTCGGCTTGCGTCATGCGATGCGGCGTGGCTCTCCGCCCATTCGAACGCGCCGAGCAGGCGCTCCCTGATCGACAGCGCGTCGGAGAGCGACTTCAGGACCAACGCGTCTGCGGCCCATTGTTCCTTGCCGAAGAAGCTGTAGGCGGACCCGGTCGCGAGCACGAGGTAATCGAATGGGATGTCGGGCGTGTCCTTAATCCGCACCAAGCCGCCCTCGACGTTGATGCCGGTCACCTCGCCCATGACAACCGTGACGTTCTTCTGACGACGCAGTAGCGCACGGCTCGCCGTTGCGATATCGGCCGGCGACAGCGCCGCAGTCGCCACCTGGTAGAGCAAGGGTTGAAACAGGTGGTGGTTTGTGCGGTCGACCAGGGTGACGTCCGCATCGGCGTGTTTCAGCGCCTTGACCGCCGCCATCCCGCCGAAGCCGGCCCCGACAATCACGATGCGCTTCCTGGACATGTGCACCTCGACAATCAGTTTCCTCTCGTAAGCGCGCGCCTCGGGCATCGAGGCTGCCGGAACTTTCCGCCAGCGCTGTAGTTTAACCATCAACCGGATAGGTTGTTCCATCAATACCAGGAGTATCACATGAACGACCAGGCGACAAAGTTGAGCGGCCCAGACCTCACGCAGGCCGTCGAACTTTCTACGATCCCCGACGGATCCATGTTGTTGGGACACGCCCATGGTGAGCCCGTGCTCCTCGCGCGGTGCGGCGACGAGGTCTTTGCCATCGGCGCAATCTGCACGCATTACGGCGCACCGCTCGAACAAGGCCTGCTCGCTGGTGATACAGTCCGGTGCCCGTGGCATCATGCTTGTTTCAGCCTCCGCACCGGCGAAGCGCTACGCGCGCCAGCCCTAGATCCGGTTTCCCGCTGGCGCGTTGAAGCGGTGCGCGACGTGGCGCGTCAGTTCACGCCCGGCGACGGGCGGGTCGGTGCCGTATTCGTTCGCGAAAAGCTGGAATCGTGGGAGCCGCAGCGGCGGCCGCCATCAGTCGGCCTGCCGAAATCCGTCCTCATCGTGGGTGGCGGTGCGGCTGGCAATGCTGCGGCCGAAGCTCTTCGTCATGAGGGCTTTACTGGCGAGATCACCATGCTGAGCGCCGATGACACGCTGCCCTGCGACCGGCCCAACCTGTCGAAAGGTTATCTCGCCGGTGCGGCATCTGACGCGTCGAACCTCCTCCGGCCAGCGGAATTCTACACGCAGCACGGCATCGACTTGCGCTTGGGCAGCCGCGTCGCCGCGATCGATACAGCGGGACGGCGGGTGCAGCTCGACGGTGGCGGTCACCACGACTATGATGCACTCCTGCTCGCCACCGGCGCTGAGCCGGTTCGTCTCGACATTCCCGGCACCGACCTGCCGCACGTGCGCTACCTGCGAACGTTGGCGGACAGCCGTGCGCTTGTCGCCAAGGCGCTCACCGCGAAACGCGCTGTGGTGATCGGCGCGAGCTTTATTGGCCTGGAGGTCGCGGCATCGCTCCGTTCCCGGAACATCGACGTTCAGGTCGTCGGGACCGAGACAACCCTGATGGCGAAAGTCCTCGGGCCAGAGGTGGGAGATTATCTTCGCAAACTCCACGAGGAACACGGCGTGACCTTCCACCTCGGCACGACTGCCACCGCGGTCGATAACGGAGCCGTTACATTGAAGAGTGGCGAACGTCTCCCGGCCGACCTCGTCGTTATCGGGATTGGCGTGCGCCCCACAATAGCGCTGGCGCAGGAGGCAGGCCTCGCGATGGATCGTGGCGTTGCTGTCAATGAGTATCTGGAGACAAGCACCCCCGGCATTTTCGCTGCCGGCGACATCGCCCGCTGGCCCGACCAGCTTTCCGGCGAACACATCCGCGTCGAGCATTGGGTGGTCGCGGAGCGCCAAGGGCAGGTTGCGGCACATAACATTCTCGGTCGTCGCGAGCGCTTCAACTATGTTCCGTTCTTCTGGACCGAACAGTACGATTTCAGCCTCGCCTATGTCGGTCACGCTGAGCGATGGGATGAAGCGGAAATCGCGGGCTCGCTCGAAGCGAGGAACTGCACCGTGACCTACCGGCTCGGCGGTCGGGAGCTTGCCAAGGCTTTTGTCCAGCGCGACCTCGACGGCCTTCGCACCGAGCTGGAGTTCGAACAACGAATTGCAACCGCCGAAATTGGATTGACCGAGCCATCAAATGTTTCAACGGAGCGGGGCCGGTGAGTTCGAGCATTCCAGCAGCAAATGTCAGGTTAAAGCGAGCCTATGAACCCAAGGACGCCGAGGATGGTACGCGGATTCTCGTCGATCGATTATGGCCGCGTGGGGTGTCGAAGGCAGATGCCGCACTGGATCAATGGATGAAGGAGATTGCGCCCAGCACCGGGCTACGGAAATGGTTTGGGCACGATCCGGATCGCTGGGAGGAATTTTGCCGCCGCTATGGCGCTGAGCTGCATCAGAATGCCGAGCTACTAAGCCAGTTGCGTTCGCTCGCGCGACATGGATCAGTGACGCTTCTTTATTCGGCTCATGACGAAGTGCACAATGACGCGATTGTGCTCAAGGACTTTATTTTAGGCCGACAAATACCGCATACGGTTCACGGTGAATAGATAAGGCTTCGACACGCAAAGTAAGATCAGACGGTCCAGGAGACGCTTCATGGCTGACGAACATCACGATGCGCCGAGCGCTTCGGAGCTACGGCTGAGAGTACTTTCCCGATGGAACAACGAAGGCGGTGCAGGCCCTCGCGGGCCTCAAAAGCACTCACTTCATGTCGGCCTATCCAGGGCCCCGCCTTTGTCGAACGCCGAACTAGTGCAGTTGCAGGTTCGCGTCATCGCGCTTGAAAACCTAATGATCATGATGCTGGCGGAAGGGTCTGACCGGCAATTGGAACTCGCGCGTGAAATGGCAGCCTGCATCTCGCCGAGGCCAAGTTTCACGCACCATCCACTGACTGTTGAGGCCGCCGCACATATGATTAATCTCGTCGATCGGGCAATCCATTACCGAAACGTCGACCCTGTGATGAACGTGGCTGCACCGACGTCGAGCATGTTAGAAACGGAATGCTGTCGCCCATCAAGTTTGAAGCGCAGCGGAAACTGAACCCGCGAGGTGTCAAGGAAACTAGGGGCTATTCAGAGGTCTCCCGACGACTGTCGACACCATGGCGATTCAATCCCTAGTAGCCTGCAGTATCTCTCTTAACTCATTAATTCTAACAATGGCTTCTCCACGCAAAGGAAAATGCATGACAAATGCCTTCGAGGCATTGATGGGGGGTTGCCAGCCAAAAGTGAAATCTTTCGATCCGACATATTTTTCATAAGCCACCTTGCCGATAAAACACGTCACTTTTGGTATCTCGGTCTTTATGATGCGAGAAATCTTTCTACGACCGGGCAACTCCTCGCCTTTTTTTATCCCTGTAATATCACGTGTTGGTCTGTCGATTATATTTACGAACCCCAATCCATAGACAGCGTTGAATTTCTTTTTGTAAACTCGTCTTAACATTTCGTCATTGCGGAGCTCGTCTCTTTTTTCTTCAAGGAACCCTGCTTCGGAAAGAAGATACCAAAACAGCTTATTATTGGAAAACGGCACGCCGCGATCAAATGATCCGGGGTGCGGGTTTATACCCACGAAAAGTATCTTTGGTTTTCTATAAAGATAACGGATCATGTTTTAATAGCCAACCAGTTGTGAGGTGTGTGCTCGACGAAACGATATGTACCAACAATACCGGCCAGAATTTTTGCCGTTATCGTTAATATCTTTAACATGCAGCTATTTTGGGCAACGATATCCACTTCTTTTACAATGGAATGGAAACGGCAATAACGCCATATGGTTCCATGCTTGTTTAAAATCAGGCTCATGGATTTTTTTCGGTGCGACCCCCATCGGCCTGCCGCCGGTTTCGCAGACACTGAGTTAAGGTGTTTTGATGGAACTGAAGGTTCCAGATGGAAAGAAAGAAGTATTCGCGCGAGTTTAAACTCGAGGCTGTAAATCTGGTGAAAGAGCGCGGCGTTTCGATTGTGCAGGCGGCGCGTGATCTTGATCTAAACCACAATGTATTGCGACGTTGGCTGAAGGAGTTGGATGCTGATCCCAAACATGCGTTTCCAGGCCTTTGGCAGATGAAGCCTGCGCAGTTGGAGATTGACCGCTTGCGCAAAGAAGTTGTGAGGTTGAAGGCTGAAAGAGACATTCTAAAAAAGGCCGCAGCCTACTTCGCGAGGGATGCGATATGAGGTTCGCATTTGTGGCGAAGCATCGGCAAATCTGGCCGATGGCATGGCTTTGCAAAGCGCTGGATGTTTCAACGTCAGGTTTTCATGACTGGCTTAATCGAAAGCCGGCCAAAAAGACTCTGGAGAATGGGAGCTTGCTGGGCATCATCCGCACAAGCTTCCAAGACAGTGACCGTACTTATGGCGCAAGACGTGTGTGGCGCGATGTGCTGGCGGGAGTGTCAGGAATCTTGTGCGCGGGGCCATAGTGATCACAAGGAGAGAATCACATGGCTATCGAGAAAGAAGTACTGGATCAGCTTTTGGCTGGT
>Ga0209483_1002742_pt1 | contig 12031 bp, 11 predicted proteins | sample NGEPerA_FD_184508 | JGI IMG/M metagenome (GOLD analysis project Ga0209483, IMG submission 184508) | Arctic peat soil microbial communities from the Barrow Environmental Observatory site, Barrow, Alaska, USA - NGEE PermafrostL2-A... | ecosystem: Environmental > Terrestrial > Soil > Wetlands >... | reverse complement strand
TTTGTGATCGGGCATGAGGAGTTCGCCCGGGAGGGTGCCGCCGAGGGAGTCGGCGACCGCCTTGCCGCTGCCGCCGTGGAGGTTGACGCCGGCGTAGCCGAGAGAGGCGAGGGTGAGGAGGTAGTCGGCTGCCCAGAGCGCGGAGCCGAAGACGTCGGAGACACCGGGTTTACCGCCGCGGTAGCAGGTGTTGCCCTCGGTCATGCGGAATTGAGTGCTGAGTTTGGCGGCGGCGGCGCGGGCGATGTTTGCGTTGTGGGTGACTTTCGGGTCGGGCTTGAGGAGATCGGGGAGATTGACTTTAGGGTTGGCGGGTGGGCCGCCGAAGTAGTAGTGGTGCGAGATGGCGGCGATGTGCGGCGGGTTGGGTGTGGTGGAGAGGCGGGCGGCGATGGTTTCCATCCAGGCCGCATTGGCGGCGATGTCGGGCAGGCCGAAACGGGCAGTGGGGACGACGGCGCGGATGGCATTGGCGGAGGCCAGCCACTCGTCGAGGTAAGCGTCCGCGGTCCACTTCGTTTTGTCGCGGAAGCGGTGGGCGAAGCCATCGGGTTCGTTGCCGACTTGGAAGTATTCGAGTTTGGGGCCGAGGGTTTTTGCGACGAAGGCAGCTTCCTCGGCGGCGCGCGCGGGCGTGCTGGTGCCGAGGTTGATGCCGTAGAGGCAGGTCCAACCGGTGGCATCGAGAAAGGCGCGGAGGTTGCGGACGGCCCGGGGCGTGACGGAGTAGGCGAGTTCCTGAAACGGGCGCTCGTCGGCGCGAAGCGGGACGATGACGACCTTGGCGGGAAGCGGCGGCTGCTTCGATGTGGGTGTGGGTTTCCACCAGCCGACGTCGGAGGTGTTGCCGCCGATGCGCAGGACCCCGTGGGGCGCGAGGGCGCGGAACTGGTTGACCAGGCCGGAATTTGCGGCGGAGAAGAAGTCGGGGTCGGTGAGTTGCTGCGTTTCGTAGCTGAGGCCGACGAAGTTGGCGGGGATGGTGGGGCCGGGCTTGTCGGGATGCAGCGTGAGGGTGGCTGCGGCCGAGACCGGCTTTTGCGCGAGGCTGCGGATGCTGACGGCGGTGGCGGCGGTGGTGACGAGGAAGCGGCGGCGGTCCATCTTCATGGGGAGAAGAGTACGACTGTGAGTGGTCATGTTGCAAGTGCGAACGAATGGAGGCCCGGAGAATCCGTGCGAGCTCGTAGCCCGCTGCCGGGCTGTTGAGGTTCCCCACTCATGCGCCAAGTGCGAGCGCATGAATGGGCCACCCCGGCACCCGGGCTAGGCGCGCTGCATGACTTGTTTGGCAAAGCGTTCCATCTCCGTATGCTGCGGAGAGGATTGCAGCAGGACGAGGGAGCAGCCCGCGCCTTCGAAGTCGGCGATGCGCTGGCGGACTTGCTCGGGTGTGCCGACCATGCCCGACTGCAGGCCACGGTTGGAGACGGAGTAGTCGCGGAGGGAGATTTTCTTTTCGAGCTGGGAGCCGGTGATCCATTGCTGGTAGTTGGCAAAACCGGCGGGGGATTTTTCGGGGTCGGGTTGCGCGGTGATGCGGTCGATTTCGGCGTTGGCCTCGGCTTCGGAGTCGCGGACGATGGTGTAGCCGGTGACGCCGAAGGTCATCGGCGGGAGGCCGGCCTTTTCGCGGCGTTCGCGCATGTCGGCGACCTTGGCGGCGATGGTGGTGGGGTCGTCTCCGTGCATGAGGTAGGCATCGCATTTTGCGGCGATGAGGTTCTTGGCGGTCTCGGATTCGCCGCCGGCGTAGAGCGTGGGACGTTGTGGCGGGCCCACCTTAGGCGATGATGAAGCCATCGCCGAAGATGGGTCACCCAAACTTGTGGGCGCTCCGGAGTAGGTGCGTTGGGGCGCGGGCTTGGGCGAGAGGATGTTGTCGTCGATCTTGTAGAAGCGGCCTTCGTGCGTGGTGTGCTGCTGCGACCAGCAATTGCTGAGCACGTCGAGCCACTCGGATGTGCGGGCGTAGCGGTCGTCGTGGACGTCGAAGGGGGCGCCGTATTTTTTAGCTTCGTCGGCCCACCACGAACTGACGACGTTGAGCGTGAGGCGGCCGCCGCTGATGCGGTCGATGTTGGCGGCCTGTTTCGCGAGCAGCGCGGGGTTGTGGTAGTTGGGACGGACCGCCGCCATTAGCTCAATTTTTGACGTCACCGCGGCGAGCGCGGCGGTTGTGGTCCAGGCGTCGAGCGAGTCGGACTCGACGCCCTTGATGTCGTTGAGGTTGAGCTCGGCGATCAGGGTGCAGTCGTAGCCGAGAGCTTCGGCCTTGATCGTGAGATCGCGGACGTAGTCCCAGGTGGGAGGCATTTGTTCGTCTTCGACATTGCGAAGCCAACCGCCGAAGACTGGGAGCCAGAAACCGTAGCGCATAAGTGAGTAGCATCCTTTGAAATAGCAGTCCTGCAAGCTAGCTGAAGAGCCGTTTGTGGAATGTGGGGCCTGGCGGATTTGCGTTCATATGCAGTGTCGGATAGATGCCGAGGATTTTCTCGAAGCGACCGAAATACTGATGGTCTTCGGGGTTTCCGTATAGATGGTCTGGGAATTCTTCAGCATATGTCTTCGCGCCGGGCACTTTGATAAAACCTGCGGAGAACTCGACACCTGCCATGCCAGATCGGTCCCAAGTTCCCTGCGCATGATCTACCCGTCCTGAATGCGTGATCTCTTCTTGGAAGGTGTGATCGGATTTCAGGTAGAGCGTTGCAGCTTCGTTGCTGTCTTTAAAGTCATAGGTGCCCGCCAGATCGCTGTAATCGTAACCGCTTGCGATGACGAACCAAAAGTCGAACAGAGCGAGAATCAGGAATGTGCCCAAAACTCCCTTCGCGATGCGCTTTGCGGTCAAAGGGTTCTCCGAGTCAGGCAGCGACTTCCTGCCGCTGGCGGGCTTGCTTCCAACGCTCGCTGCTGTACTTGCCTTCGAGCAGATAGGGAAGGTAGTGGTCGACGTCGAGCTGAGGCCAGCCGATGCTTACACCCGCGAAGATTTCGATGTCGGAGAGTTGCTCTGGAGTGGCGTTTTCGAGACCTTGGAGTTCTTCGCGCGGGATGACCAAGCGGCGACCGTTGTCCACACGAATCATCACCAAATCAAGATCGTGGTTGTACTCGGCCGATAGGGCCAATGGCCTGGGTGGCGCTAGCTTTGCCCGTTCCAGAGCAATATCGAGCTCCTCATCGGTCGTTAAATCCCGAACTTCCTTCATGGCTGTGCTACCTCCCAAAGCGTAACGAGCTCGTCGAAGTGTTTACGAGCCACGCGCCGGACGTGATTAACATCTGAACGCTTGGCATTCTGGGACCAAGGATTGTCATCCCTGTCGGAAAGACGGACTGCGCGCTCGGCGATGAGGAGATCGATCAATACTTCTACCTCGGCGTAGAACCCATGAACATGCGGCGGCAGGTGGTCATCGGTGTAAGCAAAGAAGCGGACTCCGTCAAATCGTTTCGAGCCCACAGTAACAATGTAGTCCTGCGAATGATGCGTAACAACTTAAACCGCCGCCGTGATTTCCGATTCGACTTCAAGCCAGTCGGCCAGCTTGGCGAAGGGGTCGAAGCCGAGAAGGGAGTCATAAACGAAGCGCATTACGCCGCAACTTGCTTCCGTTCGAGAGAGCGCATCCACTTCTCTGAGCCATAACGTCCCTCAAGTAGCGAGGGAAGATAATGATCGACGTCCAGTTGTGGCCAGGCTACGTCGGTTCCGCCGAAAATCTGGATATCGCTAAGCTGCGCTTCCGTCGCGTTTTCAAGGCCCTGCATTTGTTCGCGCGGAATCACGAGCCGCCTACCATCGTCGATGCGCAACACGATTAATTCGAGCCTTGAGTCATATTCGGCGGCGATCGCCGTTGGCAATTCCGGAAGATGCTTCGAGCGTTCGATTGCCGCGTCAATCTGTTCATCAGTCGTCAGGACATCACCGTGTGCCATGCGTTTTCTCCCAAAGAGCGTTCAACTCATCAACATTGCGGCCTGCGATGCGAAGGACCTTGCTCACTATGCTCCGCTTTGGATTCAGCGGTTTTGTCGGCCTCAGTCTATCCGACAATGCGACTTCTCCGCCTTCGAGCAGGTCCACTATAACTGTCACCCCTTCGGTATATCCGTGAACATGACGCGGCAAGTGATCGTCCGAAAAGGCTGAAAAGCGGACTCCGTCGAACGTTTTGGAGCCCATAGAAAGAATGTAGTCTCGCTGTTCGCTCGAAACAACTCCTAAACGTTGGCCGTGATGCCCGCTTCGACTTCGAGCCAGTCGACCAGCTTGGCGAACGGGTCGAAACCGATAACGTTGGGGCCGTCGGCGACGAAGTTGCTGAGGGCGTTGGTGTCGTAGTAGTAGCGCTGGCCGTCGCGGCTGTCGGTGATGTATTCGACGCCGCCGATGTCGATGCCGGAGTGCTGCATGATCGTCTCGACATCGCGAATGGCTTCCGCGGGTGGGGTGTAGGCTTCGACCGTGATGCCGGTTTTGGGGGCGTCGATGGCGCAGGCTCCACGGTTCAGGTCGGTCCCGGTTGTCGTCCGGCAGATGTCGGCGGGGCAGAGGTCGAAGGTCTCGCCCGTGATGTGGACCTTGATGGCGTAGAGGTATTTTCCGTTGAGCACTTCGACGCGGACAATGTGGGCGTCCTGCGCGGGGATGAACTCCTGCACCAGCGCCGTCGAATCGAGGCCGAGGCGGAGCCCGTCTTCTGAGTTCGCCTCCGCTGCCATTGCGGTCCTTAGCTGCGATAGGCCGTCGAAGCGCTTGACGCCAGCGCCCGAGCCGCCGATGTTCGGCTTGACGACGATCGGCCAGCGCAGGCCTTCGGCGGCTGCTTCAGCTTGCGACGCCCGGTGGATGACGCGTGCCTTCGGGTAGCTGATGCCGAGCTTGTCCATGAGCGTGAGCTGGCCGGCTTTGCTCAACTCCGATGAAAACGCTTTGAAGCCGTTGATGACTTTGACGCCGCGGGCTTCGAGGTGCTCGAGGAAGCCGAGAGTGTAGAAGATCTGGTCGCCGTGATCGCGGTTCCAGGCGCTCGGCGACATGCGGTTGAAGACCAGTGAATATTTTTCTTCGGGATGATCTTCGGGCGAGTAGAAGTGGTCGGGCGCGAATATCTTGACGTAAGGCGTGCCGCGGCGGTCAAGCTCCGCGAAGAGAGGCTTGAACCAGTTCGGCTGCTCATAGTAGATGGCGATGGGGAGTGAGTGTGGCATCGGTCTACAGGATATGACGTTCCGAGGCGGTTAAAGATTCGATGACGAAAAAGTGACAAGTGTGGAGGCATTAAAGAAAGCGGTCGCGCGTCGCGCGATGCCCACCTTAGCGACGATGAAACAGTCGCGAAGATGGGTCACCCCGGGGTTGTGGCACTTCGAGTCTGTCTAGCTGCGCAGGTGCTTGATGAGTTGCGTCGGATGGATGGGCTTGGGGAGGAGTTCGAAGTTGTAGCCGCGCTCTTTCGCCCGGGAGAGGATTTCGAGGGTGGCGGCCTGTCCGGAGAAGAGAACGATGCGGGTGTCGGGGCAGAGCTTCGATATCTCGATGGCCGCTTCAACGCCGTCGATTCGCGGCATCAGGACGTCGGAAAGCACCAGTTCGGGGCAGGAGCGCGCGGCCATTTCGATGGCCTGCTCGCCGCTGTAGGCCGCCTCGGCCATGAAGCCGTTGCGGTTGAGGATTTGAACGATGGTGTCGGCGATGAGGACTTCGTCGTCGACTACGAGGATGCGAGGGGCCGCGCCGCAACGGCGGGCATCGGCGTCCGCGGCGTCTGAAAGAGGAAGAATATTCTTAGGCGGTTCGCTGCTAAACAAAACTGGAGTCATGCCGGGCCCTTGGGTGCTGCCTGAGGTGTTCCGTAAGTGTACGTCCAAAGAACCACTTACTGCACGTAAATATCCTGAGGCGAAAGATGGAGCGGCTGACGCAGCGAACGGACAGACGATCGAATTTCCAGAGGCTAGTCTACTGGAGAAGCTTCGGGTCTGGCGTTTCTGGGAGCAGATTTTCGGGAGCGGCGCGGAGAAATACACGGAAGATAGTACCTGTCGGACCGGTTGAGTTGCTGCGAAAGCGTATGCTGCCGCCCTGCTTTTCGAGTATCCCGCGCGTGACCCACAGGCCGAGCCCGGTGCCGACCGACTGTTTGGTAGTGAAGAAGGGCGAGAACAGGCGTTGGCGAATGCCCGGCGGAATGCCGGAGCCCTGGTCGCACACCAGTATCGAAACGCCGGGGACTCCGTCGACCGTACGGCGACGTCCGCGGACGGTGATGCGGCCGTGCAGCGAGGCATCGATGGCGTTGACGACGAGGTTCGAGAAGACCTGGCGCAACTCGCCCTGCAGGCCATGGACGTGGAGACCGGGTTCGAGGTCGAGAGCGAACTCGATCTTTTTATAGGTCAACTTGCGCTGAAAGAGGGAGAAGACCGTCTCGAACAAATCCTGCAGGTTGATATCGACGGGGCGAGTGGTGTCGCGGTAGAAACCTAGCGTCTGCTGCGCGATTTGCGCGACACGCGCGAGTTCCTGGTCGGCTGTTTCGAGCAGGTGCTGGGCTACCGGCGGGACCGTGGGGTCGGTCTTGACGAGGTAGATGAGGTTGGTGACCGCTTCCAGCGGGTTGTTGATCTCATGCGCAATGGTGGCGGCGAGGCGGCCCGTGGCGGCAAGCTTTTCCGACTGGCGGAGGGCGCTTTCCTGGGTCTTGCGGAGGGAGATGTCCTGAATGGTGCCGATCATACCGATGACTTCGGTGGAGTCGGGAGCGAAGGTGGGCATGCCGTTGGCGCATAGCCAGCACACCGAACCGTCGGTAGTGTGGATGCGGTACTCGGCGTTGTACAGCGTGCCGGTTTCGACGGCGCGTTGCAGGTTGGAAGTGGTGATGCCGTGGTCTTCTTCAACGAGAATGCGGTCGCGCAGGGCGGAGCGGGTGATGGGAATTTTGGGGTCGAAGTCGAACAACTGGCCGGCACGCTCGTCGAGATCGATGAGGTCGGTGGCGCGGTCCCATTCCCAGGTGCCAAGCTGCGCGGCGTCCAGCGCCTGGCGCAGGCGGCGATCGGCCTCGGCCTTATCGCGCTGCAACTTGTGGGTGGCGCCGACCTCGGTCGCCTGCCGGGTGAGGCGTTCCTGCAGCAAAGCGTTGTCGATGGCGACGGCGGCCTGGGCGGCGAGGGTTTCGACCAGCGGCTGGCATCCCGGTTCGAATACGTGCGGTTCGGGGTGGCCGTAGAGCAGGCCGCCCAGCAGCTCGCCCGAGGCGCTGTGGACGGGGACCGCGAAATAGCTGCGCGCCGGATTGGGGCCGGAGGTAAGAGGAGCGTAGGGGCTGCCGGGACCGAAGTGGGCATCGCCGGAAATGTCCGCGCAACGGACGGTGCCATCGCCGAAGAGGATTTCGATCAGGCGGCGGTCGATTTTGGACAGGGGGAAATTCGCCGGGTCTTCAGCCGCCGTTCCGGTGACTTTGCACAGCGGGCAGGGTGCGCCGTCGGCAGCGGCCACGGTGTAGAAGAATGCTCCCCACTGGGCGTTGCAAAGTTTGCCGCCTGCATCGAGGGCGGCCTGGACGATTGTATCCACGCTACGTTCGCGGGCGAGCATCAGGCCTGTGTCCACGAGCAGCTTCAGCGGGTCTGCGGAAATGGGCTCGCGGGTCGCAGGTTGGGGCCGTGGGTCCATATCTCTGGATAGGATGCGAACGGCTGCCGCGAGGACATGGGCTGCACTTGCGTCCGATGGCGCACAGAGCGGCGTTTAGCGGATGGCTCCAACGGACTGTAGAAATTTCAGCGAGTCGAGTTGAACGCGCTGGTTCTGGTCGGCCGGCCAGCCGCCGTGGCCGCCGCCGGGAATGGTGTCGAAGGCGTTCTTGACGCCGAGCTTTTCGAGGTCCTTTTGCAGCGTGACCGAGGCGGCGTAGGGGACGGTCGGGTCGGCGTCGCCCTGCGCGATGAAGACCGGGGCCATGCCCGCGCGGACGTAAGTCGAGGGCGACATGGCGTGCTCCATCGCCGCGAGGCTGGGCTGGGGGTCGGGGCCCATCCAGCGAGCGGTGGAGCGGCTCGTGAAGGCGCCGGGCTCGGTGGGTTCGAGGTGGTAAGGGCCGTAGAAATCGAGCACCGCCGCGATGTGCGGCTGCGACTTGCACTGCGGCAGGTCGATGTCGTTTTTGGCGGGGAGAACGGCGGCGAGGAGGGCCAGATGGCCTCCCGCGGACGTGCCGTAAGTGACCACGCGGTCGGCGTCGAAGTTGTACTGTGCGGCGTTGCGCTCGACCCACGAAAGGACGCAGCGGACGTCCTGCACAGCGGCCGGGGCGGGTGCGGCGTCTACGAGGCGGTACTCAACGTTGACGACGGAGAACCCGGCGGCCAGCCAGGCGCGGAAGCCGTGCCAGCTTGCGGGGCGAGCACCGTGGTTCCAGGCCCCGCCATGAATGTAGACCAGCACCGGCGCCTTCTCGCCCGCGGGCGTCGCGGCGTTCTGGTAGACGTCGAGGATTTGGGACTTTGGATCGTACCCGGGGTCGGTGGGGGCGAAGTAGGCGATGTCTTTGGTGGCGACGGGCTCGGGGACGTGGGACCAGGTGGCGGGGTCGAGCCAGGTTTGGGCGGAGAGAGCGGGGGACAACAGGGCGATGGCAAGAAGGACGTGGCGCATTGGGACCTCGTGAGAGCAACGGCAAACGCAAAGTTCGCCGTGTGCGCGGAGTTCACGCAGAGTTGAACTAGAAGGTTAGGTGCCAGATGAAGTTCAGGGTACTGGTGGGTTGATCGGTGGTAATGACGAGGCGTTCGCCGCGCGGTTCAGGGGTCCCTTTATCGACCGAGCCCGGCCGGCCCGGTCCCATGACGATGTTGCTCTCGGTGACGGCGGTGGACGGAGCGGAAGGGTTGTCGGTGATGAGGAGAGTTGCGGCACCGACCGTCGTTGCATGCATCGTTGAAAATGCGGTAGTGAAAGTAGAGTCGGTGTGGAGGACTTCGGAGAAGTGGTGCGGCGCGGAGGTTTCGATTGTGTCGGAGACTTCGAGGACGCCTGGCTTGGTGAGTTGGATGTGGCGGGTGAATCGCGTTAGGCCGAGTGCGGGAGCGTAGGCAGCAGCGGCTTCGCCGGTGATGTCGAAGCCAGTCTTCGTGAAGCTGGCTGAGGTGATGCGGATGTGGTCGAGCTGCGCCGGGTCCATGCCCGCCCAGGCGTCGTGGCCGCCTTCGTTGCCCTGCCCTTTTCCGTCGACCAGCAGCGTGTTGTGCTCGACGGTTTTCGGCACGCCCGCGTAGCCGGAGTCGCCCGTCAGGTACTGGCCGTGCGCGAAGAGAATGAAGCTGGCGACGTCGGGATGGACGTGGCCCTGCTCGGTGTGGAAGTCGGGATACTTCGTCACTTCAGCCAGGGTGTGGTGGCCTTCGGGCGGACCGCATTTGAAGGCGACGGCTGTGGCATCGGCGTTCCACGATGAGCGCCAGAAGGCGACGTCGTGGTCGGGGAAACGATGCCACGGCGGCACCGCGGTGATGGGCTGCGAGGCGAGCGCGGGGTCGTGCCAGACGAGCGTCCACCACGGCTCCTGGCCGGTGTGGCCGAGGGATTTCATCCAGTCGGCTACGCCCTGAATTTCGGAGGAGTGGAACTCGCGCGCCAGATCGTAGAGCATGTTGTAGTTCGACTCGAAGTGCCCACCGGGGTGCGAACGTTCGTAGTCCTCACCCTGTTTGGCGCGGGTGATGGGGCCGTCGAAGACATCGCCGAAGTCGAACATCGACTGCCCGCCCGGCAGCAGCGCGTACGCGGCGTACAGGTGCGCGAGGCGCAGGCCGGGCTGGTTGAAGAGGTCTTCGCCGGTGGCGTGTTTCTGTGCGTCGAGGTAGTGAATGAGCCACGGCGTCGCGAAAATCCAATACTCGTAGCCCTCGTAGTAGTAGCCGTCGCGCGAATACGTTTCGAGCACGCGGCTGTAGATTGCGCGAGAGAGTGCAGCCCACTGCGTCGCTTCCGGGACCTCTCCGTAGACGGCGTAGGCCGCGACCGCGAGGCCCGCCATCGGAATGAAGGTATGGTTCTGCGAGTAGGCGTACGCGCGACCCGGCTTGGGCGCGAAGTAGGCGTACATCAGGTGGCCGTGGCGGGCTATACACGCGCGATAGCGATCGCGGTCCGCAGGAGCGAGGTCGTTGTAGAGCAGGTCGTAGGCGACGCCCATGCCGTAGAGCAGATGGGCGGCGGCGAGGTCGGTGTTGGGCTTCGAAAAGGCGTATCCCCAGACGTCGTAGCTGACGGCCGCGTCCATGTAGCGTTTTGTGGCCGCGAGGATTTTGGGGGCTTGCGCGGAGTTGCGTTCCATCTGAAAGGCGAACGCGCCCTCGGCGATGGCGAAGGCGACGTCGTTCTGGGCGCGGCGCGCTTCGGCGGGAGGCGGCGGAGGACCGCCGGCAAAGACGCGGAGGTGGGCGAGGTCGGCGCGCCACTCGGCCGCGGCTGGGCCGTGGAGTTTGGTGCGGAGGGCATCGAGTTCGGAGGCTGTGAAGTAGACGCGGGGATGCACCCCGGCGAGTTCGGGACGGACGCTGGAGTGCAGCGATTTCATCTCCGCGAGCAGCGGCGTGCCCTTTACTTTGCCGTGCGAATCGGCGGGGCCGAGGGACTCGTTGGCAGCCTGCGCGGCGGCTGCCAGGGTGACGAGAGCGGCGAGGGCAAACGTGGCGGCGGCGCGATGTGTTATCGTTAGCACCCAGAGAAGGTAACACACCGGAACATGCCCGCGAAAGAGATTTCTATAGCCCGCGTCAGACCGGCCGGCGCAAGCCCCATTCCCGGGCTGCGCTGGATCATCCTCGGGCTCATTTTTCTGGTCACCTGCATCAACTACATCGACCGCTCGTCGATCGGCCTGCTGGTCACGCGCTTCGGTCCCGACATCCACATTACGACCACGCAGTACGGCTACATTTCGAGCCTGCTGCTGCTGGCGTACACCATCAGCCAGAGCGTCAGCGGGCGGCTCTACGACCGGTTCGGCGCGCGCATCGGCTTCAGCGTTTCGATCGTCGTGTGGTGCATCGCGGCGATGGCGCACTCGTTTATGACCGGCGCCATCAGCTTCGCCGTGTGCTCGTTTTTCCTTGGCCTGGGCGAAGCGGGCAACTGGCCCGGCGCGGCCAAGGTGATCGCCGAATGGTTTCCGCAGCGCGAGCGCGCGGTGGGGATGGCGATCTTCAACGGCGGCGCGTCGATGGGCGCGGTGATCGCTCCGCTGCTGGTTGCCGGATTTCTGGAGCCACACTTCGGCTGGCGGAAGACGTTCCTCATCATCGGTGCACTGGGGTTCGTCTGGCTCGCGGCGTGGCTGGCGATCTATCGGCCGCTGTTTCAGCATCCGCGGCTGTCGGTCGAGGAGCGTCTGCTCATTCGCGAGGACCAGCCCGATGTCACGGTCGAGGATGTAAAACCGGCGTCGCTGCGGACGCTGCTTTCGCTGCGGCAGACGTGGGGGATACTGCTGGCGCGCTTCTGCGTCGATCCGGTGTGGTGGCTCTACATGCTGTGGCTGCCGACGTATCTGAAAGATGTGCGCGGATTCTCGCTCAAGGACATTGGGATTTCGGCGTGGGCTCCGTACCTCGCGGCGGCGGCGGGAGCGCTGTTCGGCGGCTGGCTCGCGGGGCGATTGATCAAGGGCGGCATGAGCGTGGACCGCGCGCGCAAGACGACTGTCGGCCTCGCGGCCTGCATGATGCCGTTCGGAATTTTCGCGGCGCGCGCGCACTCGCCGTATGCCGCGCTGGCGTGCATTTCCGTCGTGCTGTTCGGGTTTCAGATGTGGATTTCCAACGTGCAGACGCTGCCCAGCGACTTCTTTTCGCACCGCTCGGTGGGCGTGGTGGCGGGGATGGGTGGAACGGCCGCCGGCATCGCGAGCCTGCTGTTCAACCTTGCGACCGCGCCCATGGCGCACAGGTTCGGCTACGGATTTGTGTTGACGCTGGCGGGCGTGCTGGCGCCGGTGGGGCTGGG
>Ga0209483_1002741_pt1 | contig 12031 bp, 9 predicted proteins | sample NGEPerA_FD_184508 | JGI IMG/M metagenome (GOLD analysis project Ga0209483, IMG submission 184508) | Arctic peat soil microbial communities from the Barrow Environmental Observatory site, Barrow, Alaska, USA - NGEE PermafrostL2-A... | ecosystem: Environmental > Terrestrial > Soil > Wetlands > Peat... | reverse complement strand
TCCAGCCCACACATCCCCCACACACCTCAGCACACACAGCTACCCCACTCTCATCAGCAAAAAACATCACATGCTTACCTCTCGTGAGAAATGCGGGCTAACTGTTTAGCGATAGCGGCGCGGGCGGCAAGCAGTCTCGTATTCTCTGGATCTTGTTCTACGGCGTGCTCAAGGATCCGCAGAGCAGCTGTGAGGTCGCCGCGATTCATCGAGGCTTCGGCATCCGCGAGCGCTTTTACACCATTGGTGTAGCGCCGTCCCTTCTCTTCGACGAACGCGATGCGTTGCTTCAGATCGGTCGCACTCGAATCTACGCGGTAGGCTTCTTTCAGTTGAGCGAGGGCATCAGCGTAATTTTCCGCCGCGAGGAATTCGTCAGCCCTGACGACGTAATCTTTGAGCCGATCGTTGCGTCTGCGCTGCTCCTGGTGCTCGCGAACCATCTTGCGCAGCTTGCGCACTTGGATATTGGTCGGCTCCAGCTTCATCGCTTCATCGAGCAGTTCAAGCGCCGGATCGTACCGGGTCTCCATGGTGAGACGTTCTGCGTCGTCGAAGAGCTTGACGACTTTGTGCCGCTTCAGGTCGTCGATCACTTCGCGCAACGCATCGGCGAAGTCCTCGGCGGTGGAGAAGCGATCCTCCGGCCGCTTAGCCAGCGCCTTATCCATGATTTCGTCGAGCGCGGCTGGGTAATCGCGGATGTGAGAGCCGAGGCCGACATGCTTTTGATTGACGATCTGGTACTGCGCGGTTTCTTGCCCGCCGGCGAACGGCAGGTTGCCGGTGAGCAACAGATAGAGGATGACGCCCGCCGAAAATACGTCGGACCGGCCGTCGACGGCCTCACCTTTGAAGCGTTCCGGAGCGATGTAGTGAAGAGAACCGATGATCTGGTGGGCCTGCGTAAGGTCCGTCGTCTGCTCGACGTCGATCGCTTTCGCGATGCCGAAATCGATGATCTTCGCGCCGCCAGTTGCGGTGACGATGATGTTCGCGGGCTTGATGTCGCGATGAATGATGCCCTTGCCGTGGGCGTAGCCGAGTCCCGAGCAGACTTGTTCGATGACGCTCAATTTCAGCATGAGATCGATCCGCTTGCCCGATGCAATGAGCCTGTCGAGCGGCTCGCCTTCGACAAACTCCATGGCGATGAAAGGGAGTCCGTCCTCCTGGGTGCCCATCTCGTACACCACGGGGATGGCCGGATGAGTGAGCGTCGCGGCTTTGGCCTCCAGCATGAACCGCGCCAGCCCATCCGCGGCCGCGTTTGCGAAAGGACGCTTGATGGCAACCCGGCGGCCAAGGTCGTCCTCCGCCAGCAGCACCTCGCCCATGCCGCCGCGCCCGAGAACCCTAAGGATGTGATACTTGCCAATCGTTCCCGGGGTGGTCGTTTCCATCGTCTAGGCCTGGCTTTCAATGGATGATTTGAAACTTGGATCGTGAGCTATGATCCGGTACGGCGGGCCGTAACTGCCAGAAGTTGGAGAGGAGGGCTTGAGATATCTCCCAACCAAATTAGCATGTGCCCTCACCAAAACTCCATGAGAAAGAAAATGGTTGTGCTGTGCCTCGCCAAAATGTCATTGCACCTCAAATCCACGATTCTGCCTTCGAGGCGCGCAGTTCGTGAGATTTTCGACCGGAACGCGGGTGAGCGAATGAGTGCTTATTTTCGATGAGTCAGATCTCAAAAAGGGATAGGCATTCCAGTAGGCGCAACTCTCCAATGACTACATTCCTGGCTTTTAATATTTGCGACCTAAGCAGCGAGATGATAGCGATAATGCAGTCTGCCAAGCTTGGCATGGGAATGACGGTGTTGTCGCTCGCTGAATCCTGGCTGCAACACAGCCTCCCAAAGCCGAGATGCCTCCGGTTCTCATGGTAATAACGAATGCACTAGCTCATAAGTCGTTTCAGATAGCGTTCGTTCACCACGATGACATGATTGAGCAAGTTTTTCCGGTAGTTGCAGACCCAGCGTTCGGTGACCTCGTTCTGCCATGGGCTCCGGTTGAGAACTGACATCCCTCTTAGCGCCGCGAGGGTGAAAACATTGTTCTGTATAGGCCGACTGATCGACAGAGATGGTTAGACAAGCTGTAGGAGCAGTCCCATCGAATGTCCTCCGGCCCTGCACCTCGGACGAAATGACGAGGAACGCTTGCGATAAAGAGCCGGCAATGTGCAGGTCGCTCAACTGGTGTAAAACGGGCACTGTAGTCAAAATTGTGAACAACAAAACCTCACCGATGTAGGCGGAACCTCACAGAACCACAAGTTCTATTGATTCCAAAAGGCTTATCGAGTCCATGTTTTCAACAATTTAGCCAAAATACGAGAATCTGTTTTGGGAGCAGATGATCCTCCCATCGTAAGTCCTTTGTAATCAATAGCCGGTTGTCCCGAACTTGTGGTTCTGTGTTGGGCTGCGAGGAACCCGGAGGCTCTGACAGCTACACATTCAACTGTGGTGACGGTAAGTAACTTCGTTTCAGTGGGTTGCAATGGGACGCGCATCTGCTGTGAGAGCAGACGGTCTAGGAGTGTGTCGGAGATAGATTTTTCGTCCTTTAGAATCAACAACTTACGAATTCTACGGTTTTGTGTAAGCCATTGATTCTAAGCGAGTTAACTTGCGAGAATTTCCTATCTCCGACACACTCCTAGACTAGATAAATCGAAATACCTCGGTCCGCCTTGTAGTCGTCGCTTTCAGCCGGACGAGGTCTGCTTTCGGTTACTAAGGCCTTGGAACTGAACTGTAAGAGAGCCGTATGACTGTAATGGCCCAAGAGCATCGCAGCTCCATATGTAGGACAAAAACTTGCCTTACATACGAAGGAACGAGACGGGCCATCATGAGCGGATGGCATCGAGGTATAAATCCAGATTGAGGATCTGCTCCAGTTGAAGCAGAGTTTGTCCAATATCCTCATCCTTGCAGCAACTTGCGTCCTTGGCGGAGGCATGTAACGGAATTCACAAAATAACATTCACAAAATAACTTCTTGACACTACTCGCATAACGAGCTATGTTTGCTCGACCCGAATAAGCAATTAGCGAGCAAGACAACAAGGTCTGGGCTCAGGGGTAAACGAACTATTGAGATTTTCGAGTTTGCCCTTTTGGAGGAGCTATGACCCCGCGCTCAGATGCGTTGCGTCTTTTTTCCCTTTTTTTCAGTCTGTTTGTCTTTGGAACAGCCGCAAAAGCTTTGACGCCGGTCATCACGGGCGTGTCGCCGGTCGGCGGGTTTTATGGGCAGCCATCGCCGTTGACGATTACGGGGACTAATTTCGGAAGCTCGGGAACGGTTACGTTCAACGGCGTAACTGCGTCGATCGTGGGATGGTCGAGCACATCGATCGCAGCCTACATTCCTGCACAGGCGATGGAAGTAACCGTAGTAGTCACTACAGGTGGAGTCCAAAGTAACGGCTTCATCTACAATGAGAACCTGACGCCGGTGCTCGCTTCTCTTTCGCCCGCCTCGGGCCATGCCGGCAGCATTCTGACCATCTCCGGCCCAAATCTGGGAGCTTGTGGAACTCTCTTCATGACGGTCGGGCAATACCCGTCACCTGTCAGTGCCACTTTCGGTTCAACGATCGTCGCTACGGTGCCCGCTGGGGCCGCCACCGGGCCACTGTTCGTGCTTTGCGGCGGCTACCAAACGAATTCTCTCACTTTTACCGTGAGCCAATCGCCGAACATCACAGGCATATCGCCGAGTGGGGGATTCTATCCCGAAGCTATTCAGATTAACGGCGCCAATTTCGGAAGTTCGGGAACGGTTACCTTTAACGGAATGTCGGCCACCACTTTCAATTGGACGAACACGAGCATAGGAGTTTCCATCCCTGCCGAGGCGAGTACGGCGACCGTGGTGGTGACAGCAGGCGGAACTGCAAGCAACAGCTTCTCTTACACCGAGAGTCCGACACCTTCTATTGCCTCTTTGTCTCCTACTGCTGGTGCGGTCGGGAGCACTGTGACCATTACAGGCACCAACCTTGGTGCCTGTCAGAACCTCAGCGGTAGTATGTTCGCCTCGACCTTTGGCCCTACCACGGTCGTCGCAACAGTACAGCCAGGGTCAGTCACGGGGCCGGTGTACGCGAATTGCTCTGGCTATAGCACCAATGAACTCAACTTTACGGTGCTTCAGCCGACCTCGGTCGCTATATTGGTGTCCCCCAATCCGTCGACTTATGGAACACCGACGGTAATAAATGCTACCGTCACTGCACCCTCCGGAGGAACGCCCACGGGTACGGTGGGGTTCTATGCTGGGGGCACTCTTCTCGGGAGCAGTACATTGTCGTCGGGTAGCGCTTCCATCGTGACTTCAGCTTTAAACGCGGGCACCACTTCAGTCACGGCCGATTATTCGGGAGATGCAAGTTACATCACCGCGACTGCCTCGACAAGTTTCACAGTCAGCCCGGCGACGCCCACGCTGAGCTTTACGCCGATCGGCAACCAGACGTATATGGCATCGTTGCTGGTGAGTGCGAGTTCCGCTTCCTCGGGGGCGATCACCTATACAGTAACGTCAGGGCCAGCGACGATTGCTGGTTCGACGGTGACGATGAATGGGAGTGGAACGGTGATGCTGAGTGCCTCACAGGCTGCCACCGCGAACTACACTGCGGCGACTGCCTCGACAAGTTTTACGGTGAGCCCGCCGACTCCTACGCTCCTCACCCTGATCGCCTCCCCTGGCTTGACCGTTTCCAACGGGACAACCGTGCAATTAATCGGCTCCCTCAGCACGAATATGTCCACGGCCAACATGGCGACTGGAACAATCAGCTTTTACGACAGCGGCGCCTTACTCGGCTCGGGCCCCGTCTCAGATGGGCAGGCAAGTATCAGCACCGGCACATTGGCGGCAGGTACGCATTCGATTACCGCCGCCTATACTGGCGACGGAACTTTTTCGACCTCTTCTGCAATCATGTGGCCCGAAACCCTCACTGTTAAAGCCCAAAATGCTCCGCTGCTGCCCGCCTACGGTTACATCAATACGCTGGATGGAAGCGGTCTACATTGGCCCATGGCTGTTGCGGTAGATGGTGGAGGAAATATATACATCGTAGACGATGACAACAATCGCGTCCTCAAAGTGGCGGCCACAACCGGCGTCGTCACGACCGTAGCTGGAAATGGCGTAGGAGCCGGACAAATCGGGCCGGGAGCATCATATAATCAATTCAACGGCGACAATATCCCGGCTACCAGCGCCAACCTGAATTCTCCCGAGGGTCTTGCCGTGGACGGGTATGGGAACATCTACATCGCGGATACTTACCTCCTTCGCGTTCAGGTGGTCTATTCTGCAGGGACTATCCCGAATGTTTCCAATCCAACCGTCGGCAATATTTACACGATCGCCGGGAACGGTAATAGCGGGTATAACGGCGACGGTATACTCGCTACCAGCGCCGCGCTGGCAGAGCCGCAAAGCCTGGCTGTAGACGCAAACGGAAACATCTATATCGCGGACAATTATAATAATCGCGTCCGTGCGATCTATTCGTCGGGAGTCCTCCCCAATGTTTCCAATCCTGTCGTTGGTGATATTTATACCGTAGCCGGGACCGGCGCTTGTTGCTACAATGGCGACAATCAACTCGCCACCAGCGCCCAGTTGAGCCGCCCCATGGGCGTGGCTGTGGACGGGTATGGAGACATCTATATTGCGGATACCAACAATAATCGTATCCGCGAAGTGGCTGCCGGGACGGGCATGATATCAACCGTGGCCGGATACGGTGCACAGGGCTACAACGGGGACAATCAATTAGCTATTGTCGCCCAGCTAAATATACCCGAGGGTATTGCGGTGGATGCGAGCGGAGCCATCTACATTGTTGACAGCCGAAACAACCGCATTCGCAAAGTGATTAACGGCAATATCACGACGGTGGCTGGAAACGGCACAGAGGGCTACAACGGGGACGGTATTCTGGGTGCCAACGCTGAGATCAATACAGAATTTGCGGGAGACCAAGGCGGCTTTTTCAGCAATGATACATACGAGTTGGGTGCGTCAGGAGTGGCCATAGACCCGAGCGGGAACATCTACTTTACGGATGTAGTAAACAACCGCGTTCGAGTTATTGGCGGACAACTTACTATGAGCACTTTCAACCCGCTTTACAAAGTCACCTCTATCCTCTATGCGCCACCCGGCAACCAAAGCAGTCAGGGTTACGGCCTCACCACCACGAATGGCACAACGACAACGGTGGGAAGTAGCTTTACGGCTAGTACACAGATGAGCTTTAGCGTCGGGGTCCCAGCCATTTTCACTGCAGGCGGGAGCGTCGGATACTCGGTGACATCCAACAACAATTTCGCGTTTACCGAAACGTTCACCAACACCACAGGTATGACGACCGGCGATAATAGCAGCACCACGTTTAACCCTACTTCCTCGAATGCAGTGAATCATAACCTGGACACATTCGAGATCTGGCTGAATCCGCTCGTCACGGTAGAATCGAACGGAAGCACGCCAGTGGCCTATACCGTAGCCTCTACCCCCATCACCGTAAATGGTGTGCCGCTGCCATTCTCGGATATCGTAGGAGTGCCGGCGATCACCTTGGAGGCGTCGCCAGCAGGGGTCACGGCGTTGAACCCTTCAGGTATAGCCGGTATTACCACGGTCGCGGAAAGCCTTCTGGCGCCCATCAGGATTCCGCAAAGCAGTGGCGTGGATGCTTACATGCCGGGTTTGGGCGCGGTCTGTGCAGGCAACCAACTCTATCAACAGGAGCTTGTTGCCGACCTGGCCGCCGAAGCCGCGGGTACGAACAGATCAGACTCGTATTGCACGCAAGGGAATCAATGCGGATGCACTCCTAACGACTTTGCGGAAATTCTGCTCACGGATCCACTTCTTTTTGCCAACAGTTCCTCGCTCACTGTTACCAATGTGCAAGGGGGAACGTGGGGAAGTACAAGCAGTCCTGGATACTATGTTCTTGTCACGTTCTCGGGCAATACTCCTCCTGTCGTCAATTCCACACCCAACTGGTATACCTTTTCGGGATTGACCAGTTACACGGCTCTTAACGGCCAAACATTGAGCACAGCTGCTCCCTCTCCAGTTGGGGCAACCAACCCCCTGCCCACACCTGCGGCAAACCAGGCGGTATTCTCCTTTGGGTCTACTGTGTTTGGGCCCGCCGCCGACACAGGACAGGCACTTCTTCCCGGAGCGGTCAGTCCGTATCCCGGTACAGTAAGTCCGCTGCAAGCGGATAGCTTACCTACCTCCTCCGGGCTGGGATCGGGACCCATCGCTTGTGGATTGAATACGGTTTCGATCCCCGCCAATTGCCGTTACGTAGTCATTCCGGAATTTGGCACGAATACTCTTCAAACCGCGAACGTAAACGCCGTGCCGCAGACTGCACTGATGCAAGGCGGAATTTCCGCGCCAACCATTATGATTACGGACGGGACGACTACCACTGAAACCACGGGTTCAAGTACGAGTAGATCGGTAGGGTTTACAGACGCCGACGGACCCGCGGTCGCCAATCTTAGGGCACAAGATACGTGGACATGGACGGACATTCAGAGCATAGGAAATGCATACGGAACGGCAAACTCTATGTCTCTCCTTCTTAAGTCCTCGACTGCCGCCTGTGACGAAGAGGTCAGCGTCTATGAGGATACCGTATACCATACTCTGGTGTTTCAGGTGCCAAATAACGTCTCGGGTTGTAATTAGTGTGGCTGAGTAGGCAGCGAAGAATGGTAGTCCTGCCTTAGTAAACAAGAATTCAAACGGGGAGGATTCAGAGCAAGGTGAATCCCCCGTCATTCAACGTTACGGGGTTGGATGCTTGGTATAATCGCAAATGGACATCGGGAATTTTATGGCATGGCCGATTGAATGCTCATCTTCGTTTGTTTTTCCTCATCCATCTGAGAAAGTTGTTTATCGCAGCTTCCTAACCTGTGCTCCTCTTGTCTGCTTTGGAGTTCTGCTGACCGGCTGCGGAGCAGGTTCCGGCTCTTCCACACCCCCACCTAGCCAGGCAGTCGTCATCACCACTCAGCCGGCGAGCCAAACGGTTCCGATTGACCGGTCGGCAACTTTTACCGTTGTTGCCACCGGAACGCCCCCGGTCCGCTATCAGTGGAGCAGGAACGGTGTGGAGATTGCCGGTGCCACCAGCGCCTCCTACACCCCACCCACAGTCGCGCTCAGCGACAGCGGAACGAGCTTTCAAGTCACCGCGAGCAACGCTTCCAGTTCTGCTGCGAGCAACATTGCAATCCTGACGGCCGGCGCGCGCGCGCCAGCAATAGGGGACCTGCGCTATCTGCTCTGGCAGCAGGTGACTGTTCCGTGGGACAACGGGGGGCAGGCAGGGATCATCGGGTACCAATCGGAATCGATTACGAACGCCTTGGGCACTCCCCTCGAAATTGGATCGACCATGGTCAAAGCGAATCTGTGCACGTGGGACTTCAGCACCTTGTTTGTGCCGACATCGATGAACGGCCTGGGCCTGGATATGTACTACCAATGGACTAATACGAACGACACGCCTTATGCATCGTATTTGCAATCGGTTGCCGCCCCGAATGCAGTGATCACTTCCATGGACTTAGAACCTGCCTGTAACTCCATAGGCGCGTCATGGGTACGGACAGCACAACCCGGTGTGTTCGACTACAGGCTGGAAGCTGTTTCGCCGGCGCAGATTCAGACCACGGTTGCCGCGGATGGTGCGGAGAGCCGCATTCTCACGGCTGTAACGTTCGACCACTCATCGGGAAATGCCATCCTAATTTCCTACGGCTGGTCGGGAGATACGACAACCGTCTATGAAGCCAAAACGGTTGTTGCCACATCGGGCGATGTCGCAAAGCAGGCGACCACTTTGGCCAGTGAGGGCTATTTCATCAGTGCCTTCGGGGGCAACGACACCGATGGCTATATGCTAATCGGCATGCGGGTGCGAGACGATAGTTTGCCTCGGCCCATTACGAACGGAACAACTCCAAGTGATTCGGCCTACTGGACAGTCGTCGTGTGGCTTTCAGAGCCGGGCGGCGATGCGCAACTCTTCGAGCAATGAATGTTCATGTCTTCAGCTAAGTGTTGGGCTCAGGAACAACTCCGGCCAGGCGCCCCGCAATGATGGTCTGTCCTCCCACCAGCAGTCGGACGGGAGGCCAGAGGCATCGCTGATCATCAGCGGGACAGTTCGAATGTCTTTCGAATTGTCGTGAAATGGTTGGGAGAGCAGTCGATCAGGGCGAACTCTGGCGATAAGACCTGTAGGCCATCCGCAACCTGCCGACCTCACGAACAGTTGGCGAGGCACCGTCCAGCTACCAGCATAGAGCGACAGAAAATTGTTCGGGCGAGAGAGACCATTGCGCCCCGAAACGCTCTTGAAGGTAGACAGAACAAAACTGCCAGTAGGACATACCGACATACCAGGCCGTACTCTCGCTCTTTGGTTCGTCTGGGCAGCTCGGGATGAGCCAGCCGCTTATAACCCGCTGGAGGAAACCTGAGCAAGCAGGCGCTCTACAGCGAATGACAAATCGCCTGTGCACTCGTCGAGCCTCATTGGTTCAGGTCCGCGAAGACAGGCACATAGAGTGTTGGGCATGTCTGCGGCTGAGGAAGCCGCTCCTATGCCCAAAAGGATCAAGAAGCCTATTCCCCCGAAGATCGTCCTGCGCCTGCCGAATCTGGATCACGCAAAAGCCTCCGTACTAACAGCTTGAACTCGCCACGTTCGAGGCGGAACTAAGTTCGCCATGGAGCAATTCATCTCTTGGTACTGTTCCGAACCGAGACTGGCTCTGAACCGAACGGTCGTTCTCCGTTTCCGTCTTCACTTAGAATCACTCGGACTGGCCGCAGGTACGATCAATCAGAGGCTTGCAGCGGTCAGGCGGCTCGCCTACGAAGCGGCAGACTCGGCCCTGTTGAGTCCGGAACTTGCCGCTGGGATCAGGCGAGTCAAAGGCGTTAAGCAACTCGGTTCCCGGTCAAGAAGCTGGCTCAACCGCGAGCAGGCTCCGTTGCTCCCTGAGAAATCGGACCGCGAAGGCTTGCGAATGCAAGACCTCATTCCGATCGATTCGTGCGCGATGAGCGTTGGCATCGCAAGCGAAGAAGAAAACGTTGAGCCGAGAACGGCTAAATAATTTCTCGGACGTGATCTCCTTGTCGAGTCAAGATCGAAATCTCTCTTCAGTAGAAATCATTCCAAACCAAGCGCTAGGTCGCCTAAGACACTCATTGAGGAGATCAGTGGCGGAAAGTCGGCGCATGGGAGGCGATCTAGTCTTGGATTGTCAGAATTGGGACGACTGGGCGGCTTGCATCGACTGTAGTCAAAATTGAGTACAACAAAACCTCACCGATGTAGGCGAATCCTCACAGAACCACAAGTTCCATTGATTCCAAAAGACTTGTTCGATCCATGTTTTCAATGATTTAGCCCAAATGCAAGAATCTGTTTTGGGAGCAGGCGGCCCTCCTTCGGTAAGTCCTTTAGAATCAGCGCGCAATTTCCTCTAAGTTGTGGTTCTGTGAGGTTCCGTGGTGGGCCTGGAGGCTTTGATAGTTACAATTTTGACTACAGCTAGAGTGCGGAAAGAACAGATGCGCTAGCTGAATCGCGGCATCTGCCTCATTCAAAATGAGTTGGCATCTTCGGCGGAAGGGAACTCAAGCGGTAGACCATCTGCTGTGAGAGCAGAGGATCCTCGATGGGAAAGGACGGGGACGTGCTCCCTCTTTCTCATCCACTGGTAACTGGAATTTCCCGGTTTAGGTTTGCTTTGAGATTTTATTCTCATCGCGGTGGTCGAGGCTGCGGATGTGGGAAGGCACTATTGCAACTGTGACAATTCTTCGGCGACTTGTCACTTCTTTGGGGTCTTTGTCTGGTCCATGCTGGGCGGGCCCTGAAGTTGGACCTGACGTTGGAGGGGGACGCGCTGGTCGCGCGCCATGTACCAGCGGAGCGCGATCGAAAAGTTGCGGAACTGCTCATAAACCGTGCTGTTCTGCGGACGGTAAAAGAAGTCGCTGTATGTGGGCGAGACGGTAAGGTTCCCCCAGACCGGGAGGTTGATCGATGAGGTCCACAACACGGCTTCGCGCGTCTCCGTGGGCAGGTGCTTATCCGCCGGACGGCCGAAGAAGAAATCTCCGGTGGTGTCGCTGGTCAGAGAGAAGGGAAAGCGGTGCTGCTTTCCGGGATCGAACTTCCGGGTAAGGTGAACATCCCAGTAGCCGCCGGGTGTATGCAAAGACGTGGTCTGCACGCCGACGATCGTGGTCGTCGGCCCGATGGTACCGAGCGCCGTCTTCAGGCAGGACGAGAAGGACGAGCCCGCGGCTGCCGTGCAGGTCACCGGAGTTGAACCGTTTGTGAGGGAGATAGCCGAAGGTACATTGTTCTGGATGCTGAACTCGAAGCCCATTTCGGCGTAGCTGCCGGCATCAACCTTGAACCGGTCCCACGTGGATGCGGTGGGACGCACGCCCTGCTCTCTGCGATAGCCCGCCTTGTCGCTGAAGGTGGTGAAGAGTGGGAGGGGGATGGCGAGTTGGCCGGGGATGGCCTTGCCGGTGACGCTGTCCTTGGCGTTATAGGCGATGAAAACGTAGGGGTTGTTGACGTCTCGGGTGAACTGGTGAGGGGTGAATACGATCAGGTTGCGTGGAACGGAGCGGCTGCCGATGGCCGAGTTGTACCGTAGGGTGAACTGCGCGAAGCCGCCGAAGCTGGCCGAGTTCTGCGGTTATGAGCGCCGGAGCAAAAATAGGCCACAGAGCGCCGCGTGAGCGGGGCTTTGCGGCGGAGTAAAAGTAGACCACCGCCGGGAGTGGATTTCATGGACTGTTGCGGAAGCGGCGAGATTCATGGAACACCGGAGGGATGTTTCAGGTGGAGATATACGGGCGTGTGCGGCGGGCGGTTCGAGTCGAGGGCCGGAGTCAGCGTGCGGTGGCCAGGG
>Ga0209483_1002738_pt1 | contig 12040 bp, 10 predicted proteins | sample NGEPerA_FD_184508 | JGI IMG/M metagenome (GOLD analysis project Ga0209483, IMG submission 184508) | Arctic peat soil microbial communities from the Barrow Environmental Observatory site, Barrow, Alaska, USA - NGEE PermafrostL2-A... | ecosystem: Environmental > Terrestrial > Soil > Wetlands >... | reverse complement strand
CATCGCCCAGCCTGGCCCCTGAGTCGCTCAACGGCGTGACTTTGACGGGCGCGGATACCGCCGCTTATGGTTTTAGCGATGTGCTGGGCGATGGGACGTTTACTTTGACGCAGCCGCCCGGGACTTCCTCGGGGACTTATTCTTTTGCTCCGTTCAGCCCCGCCAGCGGTTTACTGGTCGAAACATCTGCCAGCATGGTCGATTACACGCTGCTAAACTTTGGCGCGGCCTCGAGCACTTATGAAACGCTCTCTTTTTTCACGGACGGAAGTTTCAACGGCAGTGATTCGGGAACTTTCGCCATGAGCGGCCAGGCGGCCACCAAGGGCTACAAGACTCCTCTCTCGCTGGCCAACTTGGTCGCGGCTGTGACCGAAGTCAAAGCGAATGGCACGCGGAGATCGTTTACGGTGGGTTTTGGCGCGAGCGGCTTCGGTCAATTCAGCGGCCAGACCAACCAGGACAACGGAGTGGGAGTCTATAGTTTCGTCCGGACTGGAACGACTACCGCTCAGTTTGTGATTACTTACCTCTCGCCACCCGAGGCGGCGGCGAACAACGGCGGGACAAATGTATTCGTTTTTACCGGCCCGCGAAGCGCGACTTTTGCTGATTCTGAAAGTCACGGGAATATCACCTTCTCAGCCGCGCCAAGCCTCGCGCCCGTCTCGCTGGTCGGTAGGAAACTGCGCGCGGTGACGACTGGCAACCCGGTCGAAGTGGTCAGCTTTGGTTACGGAACCTTTAGCGGAGTGTCCTCCGATGATAACTCTGCCGGGAATTACACGTTTGCGACGTCTGGACCCGAGGTTGCGATGGTTCAACTCAATTACACCGGCAGCAAGGCCGGCCAGGCTTATGTGGAACTCTGGTTCTCATCGGCCACCTCGGGAAAATTCATATTCACCCAAAGTTCGAAGAATCCACAACTAGGAACCTTTACCCTCGAATAGCTTGATCAAGTCTCACGCACCGTCGCGCTCAGAGTTTGCTTGAATTGCTCGACGAGCTTTTCGTGAGCGGCGTTGACCTCGGCGTCGGTCAACGTTCGTTCGGCATTGCGATAGGTAAAGGCGTAGGCCACGCTTTTCTGGCCCGCTGGAATATTCTGGCCGCGAAAGACATCGAATATCTCGAATTTTTCCAAGGATTTTGGACTCACTTGCTTGATAACTTGGATTACCTGATCGTGGCCCGTCGTCTCTGGCACTAGCATGGCGACGTCCCGGCGAATGGCGGGAAAGTGGGGCAACGCCTGGAAAGATTTGGCGGAAGAACGCCTTGCCAGCAATAAGTCAATATTCAGCTCCGCCACAAAAACAGGATCGCGCAAACCGTAACGTTTTTGGAGGACGGGCGAAAGCTGTCCGCACTGGCCAAAAATGAGTTTGCCAAGTTGAAGGGCGGCGGATTCCAGGAAAAAGGATTGAGTTTCTTCGCAGCGCACCCAGGTCACTCCACGACAGCCAAACTGTTCCAGAAATTCTTCCAACATCCCTTTCAAATCGTAGATATCGAACTTAGCCTCGCGATCTGCGCCGCTCCAAAAAGCGGGCGCGCGGCGTCCGGTCACGCCGACGGCGAGGCGGCGTTCCTCTTTGAATTTTCCCTCGACGCGAAGGAAAGTGCGGCCAATCTCGAAGAGAGCCAGGTCGGTATTCTGTCGCGAAACATTGTGGCGAAAAGCCTCCAGCAGCCCGGGTGATAAACTGGGACGCAGCACATTCATGTCGCTGCTTAACGGATATTGCAGTCCGGCGCTTTGACCCGCGTCCACACCGGTCATTGCCGCCGCCGTGTCGGAAATCAAGGTCTGGCCTTGCGCTTCATTCAAGCCCAATCCCGCCAGCAGCCGGCGCGCCTCGGCGATTTGATCGTGCTGCGCGTCGAAGGCATGAACGCCGAGCGCGCCCCGAGGCGGAGTGGCGGGAATTTTTTCCACTCCATAAAGACGGCCAATTTCTTCGATCAAATCCACCTCGCGCTTGAGATCGACTCGATAGGACGGGATGCGAAAAGTCGTCTCGCCGCGATCGTCCAAGCCGAGTCTCTTCAGAAAACTGATTTGGTCCTCTGAGGAGATATTTACGCCCAACAAGTCACAGGTCTTTTCCGGGCGCAGTTTGATTTCCTTGGGCGGGAGCAGGGCAGGGTGGCAATCGAGGGCGGGTTCCAGCACCGTGCCTCCAGCCGTCTGCAGAATCAATTGCGCGGCGCGGCGGCTGGCCCAGTCACATACCCCGACATCAGCCCCGCGCTCGAAGCGATAGGACGAATCCGTGCGCAAATCGAGCTTCTTGGAAGTGGCGCGAATATTCTGCGGTTTAAAGCAGGCGCTCTCGATGAGGACCTCAACGGTGGCTCCCCTGATCTCGCTATTTTGCCCGCCCATCACTCCGGCTAAGGCGAGGGGCTTGTTCTCGTCGGCAATCAAAAGCATTTGGGCGGTCAGTGTATGCTCCTTGCCGTCCAGCGTGACGAATTTTTCGCCTTCATGCGCGCGCCGAATCACTATGGTTGGATTTTTGTCCAGCAAACTAAAATCGAAGGCGTGCAAAGGCTGGCCGGTTTCGAGCATCACGAAATTAGTGACATCGACCACATTGTTAATGCTGCGCAGTCCGGTTTTTTCCAAGGCCGAGCGCAACCACTCCGGGCTGGGGCCAATTTTGACGCCGCGAATCAGGCGCAAGGTATAACGGGGACAAAGTTCCGGCTCCTCAAGGCGCACTCGCACCTGCTTTTCTGTTGATTCAGAACTGACTTGGCCGGCGGGAAAATTGATTTCAGGCAGGCGCAACGGATTCCCCGTCAGCGCGGCAATCTCGCGCGCAATGCCGATGACGCTATTCCAATCAGGCCGGTTGGGAGTGATCTCCAAATCATAAACCACATCGGAGCCGGTCCGCCCGAGATATTCGGCGAAGGACTGGCCGGCTTTGGCGTCCTGGCGGAGGATAAGCAAGCCATCCACGGCGCCGGGCAGGCCGAGTTCAGCGGGCGAGCAAAGCATCCCGTGCGATTCGACGCCGCGGATTTTGCCCACTTTGATGGTGAGCGGCGGATGGCCACCCTGGGCGGGCAAAGTATGGCCCGGCAAAATCAGGGGAACTTTGTCGCCCGCTTTGAAGTTTTGCGCGCCGCAAACAATCTGCCGTTCGCCCTCGCCGTCGTTGACGCGGCAAAGGGACAGCTTGTCGGCATTGGGATGCTTGTCGCGAGTCAGGACTTCGGCAACGACGATACCGTCGAACTCGCCGCCCAGCTTTTGCGTGCCTTCGACCTCCATCCCGAGCATGGTAAGGCGATCGGCCAGTTCTGATGGCGGCCAATTGAAATCGACGCACTGTTTGAGCCAGTTAAGCGTGACTTTCATCCGCGCTCAAGACGGCTCGATCGAGCCGTAAGTGATCGGCGTGACTTCTTTGCCGTCGGCCGTGCTCACCTTGCGGGTTTTCTCGTCGAACAAGCACATCATGTTCAGGCGATTGGACATTTCGGCCAGGCTGATAACGGTCTGGGCGCGGACGCCCAGGTCGATCCCGGCATTGGGCTGTTTATTGGCGCGGATGCAGTCAAACCAATTCGCTTCGTGGGCACCGATGTCTTCGTCCGGTTTCAAGCCGTCAAAGGTTTGCAAATCCACATCGTCCGAAAATTCTTTTTCGGGAATCAATTGGACACGTTCGCCACTGCTGCCGATTTCCAGCGCGGCGTGATGTCCATAAATAACAAAGCCCGGGCTGCGCGCGGCGACGGAACTGGCCACAATGACCATCGTCAAGCCGCTGGGGAATTCGGCCAGAATCTCGACGTGTTCCGGGCAATCGCGCTCCGGCGTGTTGGGGGTAAGCTTGTCGCTATGCACATTCTTGGTGCCGAGGGACACCACGCGCGTGGGAAACTCAGGATTGCCCGTGGCCACCATCAAAGGCAGAAGGCGGTGCGGCACCAAATCGCTCAAAAGGCCGCCACAATAAGGATAATATTTACGCCAGCGGAAGTAGGAATCCGCGCTGAAATCCTTTTTGTCATGGACCGGCGCCTGCCATGTGGCCCAATCCAAGTCCGCAGGAGTACACCAAGGCTGGATGGGATAGTTCCATTCCCCTTTGGGATTGTTGCGGCAATAATAACCCTGCGCCCAAACCGGGGTGCCGATTTGGCCCGCTTTAATCAAGTCCGCTGCTTTATGCCAGGCGGCGGCGGTGCAACCTTGCGAACCGACTTGCAGGATTTTTCCGGTGCGTTTGACGGCGTCAGCCAGCTCAAAAGCTTCGCCGAGGTAGCGGGTCATCGGCTTTTCGACATAGACGTGTTTGCCCGACTCGACGGCGGCGATCGCCGTTTTGGTGTGCCAATGGTCTATCGTCGCAATGGTGACGGCGTCGATATCATTTCGTTCCAGCAATTTTTCGTAATCTTTGAAAACCGCGCAGTTGGCGCCGATGGTGCCTTTGGCGTCTTCCTGACGATGGGCGGAGAGATCGCAAGCGGCTGCCTGCACGATATTATTGGCCGCCGCATCCTTCTGCTGCGTGCGGACGTGGGTCATTCCTTGTCCACCCGTGCCAATGTAGGCCACCACAATGCGGTCATTGGCGCCAATGATCCGGCCATGAGGAGGGGCCTGGGTCTGGCCATAAACCGGGGTCTTAAAAATGTTGGTGGTGGCGGCGACTGCGGCTGCGGCGATCGTCGATTTTTTGAGAAATTCGCGGCGAGTCGCGCCGCCCTCCTTGGACATGCTTGGATCTTGATTCATAGATTGAAATAAATGTAATGCAAAGCGGGCGGTGGGAAAGATTAAATTTTTGTAAGGTTAAGGCGCGAGCTGGCCATCGACCAGCTCAATGACGCGAGGAGCGCGCGCCGCGATGTCGGCGCTATGGGTTGCCATAATAAAAGTCGCCTGCCGCTCGGCGCGTAACGTGTAGAGAAGCTGGATGATTTCGTCGCCCGTGCGGGAGTCGAGATTGCCGGTCGGTTCGTCGGCCAGAATTAAATCCGGTTGGTTAATCAAGGCGCGGGCGATGGCGACCCGCTGTTGTTCGCCGCCGGAAAGTTCAGAGGGACGGTGCTCCGTCCGCTTTGCCAGGCCGACTCTGCCCAAAAGATCATAGGCGCGGCTGTGCGCTTCGTCCACGGTGAGCCGCGCCATGCGCGCGGGCAGCATGACATTTTCCATCGCGCTCAGTTCGGGCAGCAAATGGTAGGCTTGAAAGACAAACCCGACGCGGCGGTTGCGAAGATTGGCCAGGGCGCTGGAGGAAAGCTTGAGCAGATTAGCGCCGTCAAATAGAATTTCCCCCTGATTAGGCAAATCGAGGCCACCCAATAAATGAAGCAAGGTGCTTTTGCCCGCGCCGGAAGCGCCGCGCAAGGCCAGAAATTCGCCGCGCTCGACCGTCAAATCAATTCCCCGCAAGACATCCAATTGGCGTCCGCCAATGACGTAGGTTTTGTGCAGATTGCGGGCCAGCAGCATGGAACTCGGAGCCTCACTCATAGCGCAGGGCCTCCACCGGTGGCAGGCGGCTGGCTTTCCAGGCGGGGAACAATCCCGCCAGCACGCAAGTGACAAAAGCCGTCCCGCAGATGACTAGGATGTCCTGGGTCTGAATCGAGGCTGGCAGGTCATAGACATAATAAATCTTAGGCGGCAATAACTCCGAATGCGTGATCCGCCGCATGAGTTCGAGAAATTCGTTGCGATAATGAAGGGCCGCCATGGCCATCGCAAAACCCAATCCGACGCCGAGCACTCCGACGACGATGCTCTGGCTTAAGAACAGCCATAACACTTGCCGGTTAGTTGCCCCGAGAGCTTTGAGGATGCCGATTTCGCGCGTCTTTTGCACGACGAAGGTAATCTGGCAATTGACGATGCCAAAGCCCGCCACAATCATGATAAAAAAAAGGAGGAAGAACATCATATTTTTCTCCGTGGCCAGCGCGGTGAATATTTCCGGGGTTTCCTCTTTCCAAGTATAGACGGTCACGCCGCTGCCGATCGCCGTTCGCAATTGCGCCGCCACCGCGTCGGCATAAAAGGGATCGCGCAACTTGACCTGCAAACCTTCCACCGTTCCGTCGGGCAAGGTTTGAAGATCCCGCGCATCGTCAAGCGATGCCACCACGATGGAACTATTGAACTCAGGAAAGCCGACGTCGAAGATTCCCCGCACGATATAATCTTCGGCCAGGGCGACCTCGGCGTTGGTTTTGCCGGCGGAGGAAGCCATTTTTTCAACGCTGCTGGGGGAATAAATGGCGAGGCGATCTCCCACATCGAGATTCATCAGGCTGGCGTAATCACGGCCCACCAGCACGCCTTTGTCGTTAAGATCAAAGGCGCCGCTGATGATGCTGGTGGGCAGGACGTTCACCTGGCCGACCGTTTTTGGGTCCACTCCGAAAAGCAGGGGGGCGGAAAATTTGGAGGCGCCAGTTTCTGGTTCGCTCTTGGCCATGACCTGGGTATGAATGAAAGGCGAGACGCCGATGACATTTGGGTTGGCGGAAATCTGTTGCATGACGGCCTGGTAATTGGCCAGAGGCTTGTCTCGCACCTCGGAATAGACTTTCAAATGGGCGTTAAACCCAAGAATGGTATCGCGCCATTGCTTGTCAAATCCGCTCATCACCGCGATGACCACGATCAGCACGGCCACGCCCAGCAAAACGCCGATAATCGAAATGACCGTAATGACCGAGACAAACGTCCGGCGCGGGCGCAAATAGCGGAGGGCTAGGAAAGCTTCGAAAGGCAACCTTGACATGCGAATTCTTCTTACTCCGCCGCCGCGATGGAATAAACCCGGCCGTCGAATGCCATGATATAAAGTTCCCCATCCGCATCTTCGGCGAAGCTGGCAATATTTTTCGGCTGGTCCAGAAGGGTGCCGTAATCCGTGACTTTGCCGTCTTGATAACGCAGGCCGAAAATGGTTCCCAGATTGAAATCTGCGTAAAGATAGACCCCTTGCAGTGCAGGGTATTTCTGGCCGCGATAGACGTAGCCTCCGATGATACAGAGGCCGATGGCGTGATTCGGGAACTTAGATTCTTTCAACAACTGCGGCTTGTGCGGATATTCGATGATCGGGTCAATATATTGAGCGCCGACCGGGCCGGGTTTGAAATGGTGGAAACCTTCGCGGACGTTCCATCCGTAATTTCCGCCGTTGACGATCAGATCGACTTCTTCCCACAAGTCCTGTCCCACATCTCCGGCCCATAACTGGCCGGTTTGGCGATCAAAGCTATACCGCCACGGGTTGCGCAAGCCCCAGGCATAAACTTCGTGGCGCGCCCCCAGTCCGGACATATCCGGTTCGTTAACGAAAGGATTATCAGAGGGAATGGCATAGGGCAGGGTGACTTCCTCTTTGCCCCGCTGAAAACTTGTTCGGCCGTTGACATCGATGCGGAGGATCTTGCCCAGCAGCGCATGGCTGTTTTGGGCGTTATTGAAAGGATCCGTTCCCCGTCCGCCGTCACCCAGCCCGAGATACAAGTAGCCATCGGGACCGAAAGCCAATTCGCCCCCTTTGTGATTTCCAAAGGGCTGCGGCACCTCCAGCAAAATGCGCTCCGATTTCAAGTCAAGTCGATTCGGGTCGTCCGCGGAAACTTTCAATTCGCTGATTACACTGCGGCGCGGATAAAGGGAATGCTCGTTGTTGTTTTGCTGGTTGTAATAAACGTAGCAAAGGCCGTTGCTCTTAAAGCCGGGATGAAAGGCGAGGCTGAGCAGCCCTTCTTCGTTGTCCACCATCGGATGGCGTTCGACAATGTTAAGGAATTCATTGGTCTTGCTGCCGTCGGAACCTTTGGCCGTCTCCACGATGCGTCCCGCTTGTTCGACGATGAACATTCGGCCCGAGCCATCCGGCGCTTCGGACATCCATACCGGGCGATCGAGGCTCAACGCCGGAAAAGTGGAATGTAGTTGAACTTTCGGCAACGGTTGAGCGAACGCCGCAGTCACCCCCAGCCACGAAACAAACCAGGAAAAACGTCTCATCATGCCCCGAGGATAAACGCCGCCTAAAAGATGTAAAGCCGCCGCGCGGGAAAAAACGCCGGGATATGCTCTCTGCTACTGGGCGGCTGAGATGGAATAAATGCCGCCGTCGAGGACGATGGCATACAACTCGCCATCCGCGTCTTCGGCAAAGCTGTCAATATTTTTCGGCTGTTCGAGAAGCGTGCCATAATCAGTGACCTTGCCGTCCTGATAGCGCAGGCCAAAAATAGTGCCGAGGACGAAATCCGCATAAAGATAGACTCCCTGGAGGGCCGGATATTTCTTGCCGCGATAAACATAGCCGCCAATGACACACGCTCCCGGGCCGTGCTGCGGAAACTTCGACTGTTTTAAAAACGACGGATTGTGCGGATATTCGATAACCGGATCAATATACTCGGCGGCCACGGGTCCGGGTTTGAAATGGTGAGACCCTTCCCGAACGTTCCATCCATAATTCCCCCCTTTGGTGATGAGGTCGATTTCCTCCCATGAATCCTGTCCCACATCGCCGACCCACAGTTGACCCGTCTGCCGATCCCAACTATAGCGCCAGGGGTTGCGCAGACCCCAGGCATAAACTTCCTTGCACGCTCCGGCGCCATCCAGATCGGGTTCGTCGATGAACGGGTTATCGGAGGGGATTCCATACGGCAATTTTATTTCCATTTTGCCCTGCTTGATCGTCGTCCGGCGATTGACATCGATACGGAGGACTTTTCCCAAAAGCGAAGCGCTGTTTTGGGCGTTGTTAAACAAGTCGCTTCCCCGCCCCCCGTCGCCCAGCGCGAGATACAGATCGCCGTCCGGGCCGAAGGTCAGCTCGCCGCCCTTGTGCGGTCCGGCCCGCTGTGGAATCTTGAGCAGAATGCGCTCTGATTTCAAGTCAAGTCGATTTGTGTCGCCGGCGGAAACCTTCAACTCGCTGATGATGCTCCGCCGCGGATAAAGGGCATGTTCGCCGCCGCTCTGCTGGTTGTAAGAAATGTAACAAAGCCCATTGCTCTTGAACCCAGGATGAAAGGCGAGGCTGAGCAGTCCTTCTTCATTGTCAACAAATGGATGACGATTGACGATATTGAGGAATTCGCTGGTTTTGCCGCCGTCGGAACCTTTGGCCAGCACGAGGATGCGTCCCGCTTGCTCTCCGATAAAAAAGCGCCCCGAGCCGTCCGGCGCTTCCACCATCCACAGGGGGCGGTCCAAAGTCAGCGCCGGAAAAATGCGATGCAGTTGGACTTTGGGCAGCGGCTGGGCGACCGCTGCCGCCGCCCCCAGCAGCGAGAAAAACCAGAAAAAAAGTCTCATGATGGGCCGAGGATAAACACCGCCTAAAAGATGTAAAGTGAGCGGAGAGTTGGTGAAAGATTCGTCCCGCAACGCGATTTCGTCACGATGTTTTTCCCGCGCTGACGACGACGCGAAGGCCTTCGGCACGAGCCAGAGCGCCTTGAACTTGGTCTGACGTCAAAAAAACTCGTTCAACGGGAAGCTTGTGTCGGCATAAGCTCTCATCGTCGGGAGGCCAGGATGATCTCGGACGCGGATATCCTGGACCGCGGCTCACGGAGAACAACGGCAAGCTCCTCTTCGACTTCGTGCCGCCGAAGTTTTTCATCGTGTTCCGTCATGGCCGGGATGGCCGGTTGAATGATCCACAACGGCTGGCCTTTGTCGGTGACCTGCACCGAATTGCCGGCCCGCGTCATCCCTTTGACCTTGCGGGGCTCGCGGACCAGCGTGCGGAGGGTGATTGTTTTCATTATGTATGACACTAATGACTGACGCCTGGAATGTCAATCCACTGCCCATCGACAAAGGATTTTCCAACCCCTCCGGCAATGGAATGTCATCTCGTTCTTGCGCTTCCGGTTTGTTTGGTTATTTTGCCGGGATGAAATATTTGAAAAATCTTTTACCGTCCCTGCTCGGAATGCTGGTGGGCGGTTTGCTGGTTCAACTTCCCGCGATGGCGGAGGATGCCGCCCCGGCCAAACCGGCCGCGGATACCAATGAAGTCGCTGTCATCAAGACGACCGAAGGAGATATGGTGATCTCATTTTGGACTGACGCCGCGCCCAAAACTGTGGCGAATTTTAAAACTCTGGCCAACAAGGGGTTTTACGATGGCACCGCCTTCCATCGTGTGATCAAAGGTTTTATGATTCAAGGCGGCGATCCGAACACCAAGGATCCAGCCAACGAAGCCCATTGGGGCGAGGGCGGTCCCGGCTACACCATTCCTGCTGAGTTCAATGACCATTCGCACGTGCGCGGCGTTATCTCCATGGCCCGCACGCAGGACCCCAATTCTGCCGGCAGCCAATTCTTTATTTGTCATGGCAACCCGACCAACCTCGATCATCAATACACCACCTTCGGCAAATTAATCAAAGGCGACGATGTTCTGGAAAAAATCGCCACGACGGCTACCAAGGCGCTCGACGCCACTGGCCGCCCCATCGATCGTCCCGAAAAGCGAATTGGCATTATCAGCATCAAAATTGTTCCGGCGAGTTCGGTCAAATAAGGAGAAATCTATGGAGACCAACGAAGTGGCAGTGATCAAGACGAGCCAGGGCGAAATGACCATCGAGTTTTGGCCCGATGTCGCGCCGAAAACGGTCGAGAATTTTAAGACCCTGGCCAAGAAAGGGTTTTACGATGGCACTTGTTTTCATCGCATCGTCAAAAACTTTATGATCCAAGGCGGCGACCCGCTAACCAAAGACCCGGCGAAGGAAGGCAGTTGGGGGACCGGCGATCCGGGCTACAAAGTCAAAGCCGAATTCAACGACAAGCCTCATGTGCGCGGCGTCATTTCGATGGCGCGCTCGCAGGACCCTAATTCCGCTGGCAGCCAGTTTTTTATCTGCCTGGCCGACGCGCGTTTCCTGGACAAGCAATACACCGCCTTCGGCAAAGTGACCAAGGGCGACGACGTCCTCGGCAAGTTGGGCGATACCCCCACCGCGCAAGGCGGCGGCGGCGAAAAAAGCAAGCCAACCTCCCGCGTCGGAGTCGAGAGCATCAAAATCGTCCCGGCCTAGGCGGGAACATTCATGAACCCATACAAAGGAGCAACGAGGAAGATTTGTTGTAGAGTCGAGGCTGTGCCTCGACTTTGTTGAGCCACCCGCCATCGCCAATAGCTATGGCGGGCGGGCAGGCTCGACGCCACACCGCTTCGTTCCCTTCTGTTGAACTCCCATGCTTCCGGCGAGAAAGAGCGCATGATCCAATCCTGGCGCAAGATTTCCTCCAAGCCCTTGGGCAATTACAAGGTCTTCTCCGTCCATTCGGACACGAAGCTCTCGCCGCAAACCGGCCGCGAGCACGAGTTTTTTATAATTGACTCTGTCAACTGGGTCAACGTCATCGCCCTGACGCACGACCGGCAAATGGTGATGATCGAGCAATATCGGCAAGGCTCGAACACGGTCGAATTGGAAATTCCCGGCGGGATGATTGATTCGGCCGACCTTTCGCCGGTGACGGCGGGTTGCCGGGAGTTGCTGGAAGAAACCGGTTACGAAGGCACGGGCGCGCAAGTCATCGGCCAGGTTTTTCCCAATCCCGCAATTATGAGCAACACCTGTTTCACGGTCGTGATCGAGGATTGCCGTCTGGTCCGTCCCGTCCATTTCGACGCCACCGAAGACATCGCCACAAAATTATTTCCCGCTGAACAAGCCGCCGGCTTGGTCGCGGAAGGAAAGATTCGGCATTCGCTGGTGGTCGCGGCGCTTTTTCATTATGAGTTGTGGCGAAAACGCGGCGAAAGCGGGATTGTTTAACAGAAGGAAACGAAGAGAAGGAAGGGGGAAGAGTGGAGCAGAATGCCTTGGCGAGGCGGTGTCGTTTTACGCCAGGCGCAAAACAAAATTTGCTTGAGCCGGAAACTTTTCTTCGTTTCCTTCGTTGCCTTATAGTTGCCCCAAAGTTATTCATCGTTTGCAAGGAGAGCCGCAGGGACTCCTCTCCGCAGCCAACGGTGAATAACTTTGC
>Ga0209483_1002737_pt1 | contig 12040 bp, 10 predicted proteins | sample NGEPerA_FD_184508 | JGI IMG/M metagenome (GOLD analysis project Ga0209483, IMG submission 184508) | Arctic peat soil microbial communities from the Barrow Environmental Observatory site, Barrow, Alaska, USA - NGEE PermafrostL2-A... | ecosystem: Environmental > Terrestrial > Soil > Wetlands >... | reverse complement strand
TGGCCCTCCACCGACCGCATCTGGTGGTGGCCATCGAGTCGCGCGGGTTCATCTTCGGTGCGGCGGTCGCGGCGACGCTGGGGATCGGCTTCGTGCCGGTGCGCAAGCGCGGCAAGCTGCCCTTCCGGACCGCGACCCGCACCTACGCGCTGGAGTACGGCGAGGACACACTCGAGATGCACACCGACGCCTTCGTCGCCGGTGCCCACGTCGCCATCGTGGACGACTTGCTCGCCACCGGTGGCACGGCGCAGGCGGCGGTCGAGCTGGTCCACGAGCTCGGCGGGCAGGTGGCCTGCGCGGCCTTCGTCGTCGAGCTGGCCGGACTGAGCGGCCGCCAGCGCCTCTACGGCGCCCCGGTCGAATCGTTGATCCTCTACTGATGCCGGGGTCCACGCAGATCAGAGGCCGTTTCGCGCCGAGCCCGACCGGCTCGATGCACCTCGGCAACGCGCGCACCGCGCTGTTGGCCTGGCTGGACGCGCGGGCGGCCGGCGGCAGCTTCGTGTTGCGGATCGAAGATATCGATCGCCCGCGGGTGCAGCCCGGCGCCGAGGGCGCGCTGCTCAGCGACCTGGCCTGGCTGGGGATCGACTGGGACGAGGGACCCGATCGGGGCGGTCCCTTTGCGCCTTACCGGCAGAGCGAGCGCGCCGGCCGCTACGAAGCGGCGCTCGACCGCCTGCTGGCCGACGGCTCGGCCTTCCTGTGCGCCTGCTCGCGCCTCGACGTGGCGCGAGCGGCCAGCGCTCCCCACAACTTCGGCGCGGCCGGCGAGATGGAAGACCACGGCCCGCGCTACGCCGGCACCTGCCGCGGGCGGCCCGCCGCCGAAGTCCACGCCCGCGCCTCCAGCCAGGGTCGCAGCCCGGCGGTGCGCTTCGACGGTCGCGGCGCGCGCATCGACTTCGTCGACGAGATCCACGGCCCGGTCGCCAGCCGCCCGGAGGGGATCGACGACTTCGTGCTCCGCCGCTCGGACGGCGCCGCCGCCTATCAACTGGCGGTGGTGGTCGATGACGCCGACATGGGCGTCACGCGTGTCGTGCGCGGCGACGACCTGCTCGCCTCGACGCCGCGCCAGATTGGGCTCTATCGCGCGCTGGGGCTGCCGGTGCCCGCCTTCGCCCACGTCCCGCTGGTGCTCGATCCGATGGGCGAGCGCCTGGCCAAGCGCACCCGGCCGGCATCGATCGCGTCGCTGCGCGAACGCGGCGTGTCGGCGGAGACGGTGCTCGGCGCGCTGGCGATCTCGGCCGGGCTGAACCCGGACGCCGGCGCGTCGGCCCGCGATCTGGTGGACGGATTTTCGCTTGCGGCGCTGGCCCGCGGCGCGGTCACGCTCGAGCTGCCGTAGCGGCCCGCGCTCAAACGACCGGCGGTCAGCCCGCCGGAAATACCTGGCCGTAGTGCGCGCTCGACGCGGCCGCGATCTCCACCATCAACCGCGCCGGATCCTCGAAGATCGCCGCCTTGCCATCGGCGATGTGCGCGGCGACCTCGGGATCGAGCCGCGCGGGAAGCTCGTCTTCGTCGAGAACCTCCAGGCGCCCGGCCGGCGTCGCGATCACGTCGATCACCAGATCGCGCCATTCCAGCGTCGCCTCCAAGATACGCGTCCGATCGGCGAGGTTGAAGTAGAAGCCAATCGTGCGGCCGGCGCCATCGACCCAGTGATAGACGTTGTAGTGACGGTCGGCCCAGAAGTGCCCAAAGCTGATGGTCCCGGCCGGCAGATCGATCCCGTGCACCTGCATCGCCGCCGGCGCGATCCACAGCACCACCGCCCACCGCGCATCGCCCGCCAGCCACCGACATTCAAACCGCTTCTCGACCCCCGACAGCGTCGTCTTGATTTCCACGACCATCGGATGGGCCGTTACAGCTTCGATTTGAACGTCTCGAAGTCGATCCCGAACGCTCGACAAATGCCTCGCAGGTACACGTCAGAGATGACCGTTCGATCTCCGTTGTGCGGCGAGACTGGCGGATTTCGATCCAGCGCCTGACCAATGGACGATTCCGCTCCCTTCCAAACCTCATCGGGCGCAGGTGACCACTTGATGGGGGGAAGACCCTGGGTGAGCCGGAAAGCGATCGTCTCGCTCAACACCTCCATCAGCGCCGCGACCGCCTGCTCGGAAGAAATCCCCTGAGCCATGATGTCGAGGTCGAGGCTGTGGCCCAGCCAGGTGTTCGGCACATCAGGGGCGGGTAAGTAACGACCCGAATCGGAAAGCGAACCTCGACGGCTATTGGCACCGCCGTCACCGCTTTGCCCTCGTCGCCTTCGATCTCAATCGTCGAGACCATGGCCTTGCAGAAATTTTAGCACCTCCTGTATGCCAGGCGCTGGTCTTGGGCTGGCCGTGCTCGACCTGGACCTTTCGTCGGGGGAGCCCCCGGTGCTACAACTTGCGCAGCGCTCCTTTCAGAGCCCGGATCCACACAAGACCCCGTAGCTCAGGTGGATAGAGCGGCGGTTTCCTAAACCGTAGGTCGCCTGTTCGAATCAGGCCGGGGTCACAAGCACTTAGCGGGAACCGGGCGATTGTCGGCCGCCGGGCGGTCTATTACGTGGGGGATGCTCGGGACGCCGCCGTACAGCGCGGGGCGCTCGCCCGTGAGATGGCGCGCATCATCCCCAGATTCGCGTCCGTCGCGGATCCCGACTGGGAAACCTCGCTCGAACGGTGGTGGCACGACGCGCCCCCGCGTGCGGTTCTGGCCATCGACGAGCTGCCGTCGGTAGTGGCGGCCGCCCGAAGTAGATCAGGTTGTACCCGTCGTTCTGGTAGTACGGGCCGCAGCTGGTGGCCGGAGGATCGCAGACGAGATCTCCCGCGAAGATGTGTCCGTACCCTCCGAAGTGCCGGAGCGCGAGGCCGCTCGGGAGTCGGAGCTCGCCGCCGAGCTCGGGGTTGCCCCAGGCGAAGCCGACGGGTGTGCCGACGCCGAGCACCGCGTAGACCGCCGTGGGCCGCGCTTCGAACGGACCGGAATCGTCGTCGGCGGCGGCCGCGGCGCGACCCGAAGCTGCTGCCATCAGCGTGAGGGCGATGAGGGCGGTTCGCATGACGCCGGGGATTCAGCACGCCACATGACAATCCGAAAGCGCAGACGCCACGCGCTTGGTCGTTCGCGATCTGTTCAATTTGGAACGCCACGGGCACGCGAGCGTCAAATCATCCGAACCACGTATCAGTCTCGGCCCAGCGTTCCCTTTCTCCGGCTTGGACCTGGAAAACGCGATGCGACAGCACTCTGACGGCAGATCGCCGTGGGTTGGATTTGTGGCCCTCGTCTTGGGCTTGTCGTTGGGGTGCACCCCGGAGCGAGGGCCTGGGACCTCCACCGGCGGTACAGCGGGGACGGCGCAGCCTGGATCTGGCGGCGGAGCCAGCGCGGGAGCGAGCGGCTCCGGTGGCGCGGGCGGTGGTTCGGGAGGTTCGGGGGCGACGCACACTGGCGGCGTCTCGGGATCCGGTGGCGTATCAGGCTCCGGCGGCGCGAGCGCGACCGGTGGGGCGGGCGGCATGAAGACGACATCCACCGGCGTGGCCGGCGGCGGCGGTGCGTCCGGCAGTGGCGGCGCGCCCGGTGCCGGCGGGGTGACGGGCGGAGCCGGCTCGACGGGCACCGGTGGCGCGACCGGCGGTGGCGGTGCGGCCGGCACGCGGGGCACGGCCGGCTCTGGCGGCGCGGCGGGTGCGGCAGGCAACCGCGGAACTGGTGGAACCGCCGGCTCAGGCCCGAGCTACCCGTACATTCTTTCGTGCTTCGACGACGACAACAGCCACGCGTCGGATTTGATGATCTACACGTCGAACGACGCCCTGAACTGGACGCTGCTCTCCGACACCGGCTACACCGGGCCGACCGGGTTCATGCGCGACCCGAGCATCATGCGGCACACCGACGGCAAGTACTATGTCGCCTACACGACGCCCCCGGACCTGAGCTGCTGCAGCGACGAACAGAGCTTCTCCATCGGCGTGAGCAGCAACTTGAAGGACTGGACGACCATTGCGACGGTCCCGTGCGGGGTGGCGGGGACGAAGAACACCTGGTCGCCGGAGTGGTTCGTCGACACCGACGGAAGCGTTCACATCACCGCCACGCTCGATTTGAAGATTCACCACTACGAGCCGACCGACTCGACGCTGACCAAGTGGGGTCCGCCGACGGCCATGAACATCACCGGGACCCTCGACGCCCAGGTCCTCAAGATCGGGTCGACCTACCACATGATACTGCCCAACAAACACGGGACCGCACCGAGCTTCGACGGCCCCTGGACCTGGAACAGCAACCTCGTTCCGCCGACCTGCAAAGAGGGCCCCGCCATGGTTCATATCAGCGGCGACACCTGGCGCTACTACTGCGACAACGGCGGCGGTGGCCACGAAGAGTCCAGCCTCACCACCGACCTCTTCCAGACCTGGTCACCGCTCGAGACGCTGCCGGTCGTCGGCAACAACATCAGCCAGGGCACGGTGATCCGCGGCGACACGGGTCACCCGTTCTAGCTGCGCGAGTTGGCAACCCTCAGGGTTGCTACGGGCGCATCAACTGGGGAATGGTTACAACGACCCCGGCACGCATCTCGACCCGGAAAGCGTGGAGACGATCCTCACCTGGCTGCGCGCCCTCTTCGCGTAGCGCGGCAGGCGTGCCCCCGCACGATGGTCCTGTCTCAGTATTTCGTCCTGCCGTCGGAGAGCTTGAGCCCAACGGCCCGTTTCTTCGGAGGGGGCGGTTGTCGATCCCCTGGAACCGTCAGAATCACACCCCACATGAAGCGCGCACATCTGACGGCAGTCTGGACCTGGGCAGTGACCGTCGGCGCGGCGTTCGGCGTGGGGTGCCACCGGGACACGACGCTCGGCCCACCCGACTCCTTTGCCGTCTATGCGCCGCTCGAAGGGTCGGCCGGCGCGCCTCCGCGCAGCGCGGCCGGGCTGGCGCTGGTTTCGGCGCTGGATCCGACCGATCCGCGCGCCGAGCCGCTCTACCGGGAGCTGGCGATCGGCTTCGCGGGCGAGGTGCTGCGCACCGATTACCTGGCCAAGCAGCTCATCCGCGACGCGCTCGTCGGGGGCCATCGCTATCCGGACGCCGATCGGGCGGCCGCCGCCGAACCGACCGCCTTCGTGGTGGGCGCAACCGACGGCGAGAAGGGCGGGCGAGGGCTGGCGCTCAAGGGGACGTTCGGCGGATCCGACGATTACCGTTCCGTGGCCTGGATCGGGCTCGATCGCTACCCCGACCACGACCGCGCGTTGCCGCAGACGCTGGCCGGCCTCATCGGCCGGCAGGCCGCGGCGCGCGTGGCGGGCGATCAGGCGCCACCACGGGCCCTGCTCGACGGCTACGCGCAGTCACTGGAGGTGATCGCGCGCGAGTGGCGGGTGGGGGAGGGCCCAGCCGGCTCGCTGCCGGCCGACGCCGGAACCCGGGAGCAGCGCGCGCTCTTCGCGGCGGTCCGCGAAAACCAATACGCCACCACCGCCGATGGCGCGCCGCGCCCACCCGCCGATCTGCTGGCCGATCCGGGGCTGGCCGCCACCGTGCTCTACCGGCTGGTGCAGTCGAAATCGGTGGGCCGCAAGGTGGCCCCGCCGGAGGTCTACGCCCCGTTCGTCACCGATCGGATCCCCCCCGGGATCAGCCCGGCGGCCGTGCTGGGGCCGTTCCGGAATTTCCAGGCCAAGCTGCTGTCGGCATGGGGACGGGCCGTGCTGGAGGGGCACCCGCCGCATGACATCGCCGATCTGGTCGAGGCTTACGGACGGGCTTTGCCCGCCGAACGGGCCGAGGTCACCCGGATCTTCGTGATCACCACCTATGGCGCGACCGTTCGGGCGGGCGGGGTGCGCCTGCTCCCCGGCGATGCGGGCGCCGCGCTGCCCGAGCTGACCGCCTTGGCGGCTCAGGTGGCCGCGGGCAAGCTCTCGCTGCGCGCGGCCCTATCCCAGTAGTCGCGTGAGCGCCGACGGGCTTCGCCCGGGTCCCGTTGCCCAGTAGCGGCCGGAGGCCATTGCGGATAGATTTCCGCGGCCTCATGAGCTCCTTTTGGAATGGCCGCCGCGTCGTCGTGACGGGCGGCGCCGGCTTTCTCGGCGGCTTCGTGGTCGAGCGCCTGCGCGCCGCTGGCGCGGTCCCATTCGTGCCGCGCTCGGCCGAGTACGATCTCGTCGATCGCGCGGCCATCCGCCGCCTGCTGGCCGACGCCCAGCCCGACCTGGTCATTCATCTGGCGGCCCGCGTGGGGGGCATTGGCGCCAACCGCGCCAACCCCGGTCGCTATTTGTTCGACAACGCCATGATGGGGTTGGGACTTTTCGAGGAGTGTCGGCTGGCGCGCGTGCCCAAGCTGGTGGCCCTCGGCACCATCTGCGCCTACCCCAAGTTCGCGCCGGTGCCTTTCAAGGAGGAGGATCTCTGGAACGGGTACCCGGAAGAGACCAACGCCCCCTATGGGCTGGCCAAGAAGATGATGTTGGTGCAGTCCCAGGCCTACCGCGAGCAATACGGCATGAACAGCGTGGTGCTTTTCCCGGTGAACCTCTACGGCCCGCGCGACAACTTCGATCTCGGCTCGTCGCACGTCATCCCGGCCATGGTGCGCAAGTTCGTGGGCGCGCGCGAGCGTGGCGAAGCCGAGGTCTCGCTGTGGGGCGACGGCACGCCGACCCGTGAGTTCCTGTACGTCGAAGACGCCGCCGACGGGATCCTGCTGGCGTCCGAGCGGTACGACTCGAGTGATCCGGTGAACCTGGGCAACGGCCAGGAGATCAGCATCCGCGATCTGGCCGCACAGGTGGCCCGTGCGGCGCGCTTCGCCGGGCGCATCACCTGGGACACCAGCAAGCCCAACGGACAGCCGCGCCGCCGCCTCGACGTGTCACGCGCGCGCGAGCGGTTCGGGTTCGAGGCCCAGACGCCTTTCGATCGCGGCCTCGGCGCCACGGTCCGATACTTCGAAGAACATCAAAAGGAGATAGAGAGTCGATGAAGCGCGCACTGATCACCGGTATCACTGGGCAGGATGGGTCGTATCTGGCGGAGCTGCTGCTCGCCAAGGGATATGAGGTGTGCGGTCTCGTCCGACGCTCGAGCTCGTTCAACACCGAGCGACTCGATCGCATCTACCAGGACCCCCACGTGGCCGACTATCGGCTGCGGCTGGTCTACGGCGATCTGGACGACGCCAGCTCGCTCAACCGCGCCATTCGGACCATCAAGCCCGACGAGATCTACAATTTGGGCGCCCAGAGCCACGTGCGCGTGAGCTTCGACGTCCCCGAGTACACGGCGTCGACGGTGGCGCTGGGGACGTTGCGTTTGCTGGAGGCGATCCGCGAGTCGGGCCTCGACAAGTCGGTGCGTTTCTATCAGGCCTCGTCGAGCGAGATGTTCGGCGGCGCCGCGCCGCCGCAGAACGAAGCGACCGCCTTCGAGCCGCGCAGCCCGTACGCTTGCGCCAAGGTGTTCGCGCACCAGCTCTGCCAGAACTACCGCGAGGCCTATGGGATGTTCATCTCCTGCGGCATCCTTTTCAACCACGAGTCGCCGCGCCGCGGGATCCCCTTCGTGACCCGCAAGATCACGCGCGCCGCCGCCCGCATCAAGCACGGGCTCGACAAGAAGCTCTACCTCGGCAACCTGGACGCCAAGCGCGACTGGGGCTTCGCCGGCGATTACGTCGAAGCAATGTGGATGATGCTCCAGCAGGATAAGCCCGACGACTTCGTGGTCGCCACCGGCGAGTCGCACTCGGTCCGCGAGGCGCTGGACGTGGCCTTCGGCGCGCTCGGGCTCGACTGGAAGAAGTTCGTCGAGATCGATCCGCGTTACTTCCGTCCCACCGAGGTCGATCACCTGCACGGCGATGCCAGCAAGGCCCGCCAGGCCCTCGGCTGGAAGCCCAAGGTCGGCTTCAAAGAGCTCATCGAGATGATGGTCAAGGCCGACGAAGAGGACGTGCGGTTGGCCCTGACGGGCCGGGCGCCCAGCGCTTGAGGCCGCGGGTGACGACGGAATCGAGCGCGATCGTTCTGGGCGGACGCGGAACGCTGGGCGCGGCGCTGTGCGCCGGGCTGCCGCACGCCGGGTGGCGGCTGGCCGCGGCGCTCGGACGGAACGAATGCGACATCCGCGACGAGGCCGCGCTGCGCGCGCTCTTCGAGCGCCTGCGCCCCACGGCGGTCTTCAACGCGGCGGCCTACACCGACGTCGATCGCGCCGAGACCGAGCCGGAGATCGCCTTCGCGGTGAACGCGACCGGGGCCGAGACCGTGGCCCGCGCCGCGGCCGCGACCGGCGCGGCGGTCGTTCACTACTCGACCGACTTCGTGTTCGACGGCGAGCTCGAGCGTCCCTACGACGAGCGCGATCCGCCATCGCCGCAAGGGAGCTACGCGCGCTCGAAGATCGCCGGCGACACCGCGGTGGCGGCCGCCAACCCCCGCCACTTCGTGCTGCGCGTCGGCTGCCTCTACGGCCAAGGTGGCCGCAACTTTCCCTCGACGATCGTGCGCCGCCTGCGGGCCGGCGAGACCGTGCGCGCCGACCGCGATCGGCTCGGCTCGCCGACCTGGGTGCGCGACGTGGCGCGCGTCTCGGCGGCGCTGGCGGGCACGGACTCCTACGGCCTCTACCATTGCACGTCGCAGGGCGAGACCAGCTGGGCCAACTTCGCGGCATTTGCGGCGGCGGCGCTGGGCCTGCCGGCGGAGCGTGCGACCGGCGTCCCGACCTCCGAGCTGCCGATGAAGGCTCCTCGGCCCCGGCGCGCCATCCTCGAAAACCGGGCGCTGAAGCTGCGTGGCCTCGACAGCATGCCGACCTGGCAAGACGCGCTCCGCGCCTTCATGGCCCAAGTCGGCTAGTCGGGGTAGTCGGCTAGCGCGGGGTGGTCGATTCGACCAGGTCGGTGGCGTGCTTGAGCGACTCGAAGGTCCCGGCGTCGGTCCACCAGCCCGCCAACACGTCGAAAGTCAGATCGCCCCGCGCGATGTAGGCGTTGTTGACGTCGGTGATCTCGAGCTCGCCGCGCTTGGATGGCGCCAGGCCGTCGATGATCTCGTAGACGCTCTGATCGTAAAAATAGATCCCGGTTACCGCCAGGCGGCTGGGTGGATCCTTGGGCTTCTCGATGATCCGAACCACGCGGTTGCCTTCGGTGACCGCGACGCCATAGCGGCCGGGATCGTCGACCTCCTGTACGAGGATCTTCGCGCCGGTCGGCTGCCGGCGATAGGCCGCCGCGAAGTCGGCGATGGATCTCTCGAAGATGTTGTCGCCCAGGATCACGACCAAGCGTCCGCCGCGCCCGAAACGGCGCGCCAGCCCCAGCGCCTGCGCGATGCCGCCGGCTTCGTCCTGGACCCGGTAGGTGAACTCGCAGCCGAAGTCCTTGCCGCTGCCCAGCAGCCCGACCACCGCGCCCATGTGGTCGGTGCCGGTCACGATCAGGATCTCGCGGACGCCGGCCTCGACCAGCTTCTTCACCGGATGGAAGATCATGGGCTCGCGCCCGACCGGCAGCAGGTGCTTGTTGGTCACCTTGGTCAGCGGGAACAGCCGCGAGCCGGTGCCTCCAGCCAGCACCACGCCGCGCAGCTCATTGCCGTCGCTCATGCGTCCATCATGGTGAATCGGAGGTCAAAGTCAACGCGCCGCGCGCCGGCCGCCGCCGTCGGTGAGCCTGACTGTGGCCATTATTGACCCTTCGCACGCTGGGTGTCACTCTGGGGACGTCATGAGTTCCAAATCTGCACAGCGCTCAAGCCGACATCTGCGCGGCGAAATGGGTTCGACGCTCGGCGGTTTCAGCGCCGCGCTCTTGGCGATGGCGCTCGCAGCAGGCTGCTCGAGCGGCTCCGCTTCACCCGATGCGTCCGACAGCGGCGCGAACACCGGCAAAGGAGATGGCAACTCGCCAAACGGCGACGGTGGTGACGCCAGCGTGTCGAGCGTGTGCGACAAGATCGCGCGAAGCGACATTCAAGCGCTTCTCCCGGCGACCGTTACGTCGGTCGATACGATCATCGGCGGTGGCAGCAACGGCGGCATCGGTTGCAGCGTCAACGTCGCGGACAGCGGAATCGGGCTCCTGATCCAGACGTACCCAACCGACACCGACAAAAGCGATTTCAATTTTCTGCTGGGTGACCCGACCAGCGCCTTCAATCACGTCATCTCCGGCATCGGGGACGAGGCGTATTATTTCGAGGTGACCACCGACAGCGCCGGCGACGGAGTGTCGTCACCGAACCTCGTCGCGCACTCCAGCGCGGGCGTGGCTCCAAGCTGCGGCATCGAATCCAACGATCCACCGGACACGACCCTGAAGACGACGCCCGATGGCCTCGGCGGTTTCACGGTCACACAGGCCGACGTGGTCGCTTACGTCCAATTGATGGGCAAGGTCTGCAACGAGGTCTTCGCGGCGTCGAACTGAGAAATGTCCGATAAGAAATATTCTGTCAACTAAAGGGACAGATCTGCAAGATCCCCCCATCCCAGATGGAAGATTCACAGGAAGTTAGTTGGCGGGCCGTCACTCAGGCAGCCGCCGCCCAGTTCCCGTGGGAGTCTCGGTGGAGGGTCAAGCGTAGCGGCGCGCTCCCGTTTTCGATCGCCTCGAACTGCGCCGGGTCGAAGCGCTCCGTTTCCCCGTCGTGCATGACCGCCAGGACGCGCAGTAGCCGATCGGCCGACGGACCGATCGGCTCCCGTCCGCTTTCCCAGCGCGAGACGGTCGGTCCGGTGACCCCGAGGGCCTTCGCCAAGCGCGCCCCCGTATAGTCCAGGTGCTTCCGCAGGAACGTCACCTCCGCAGGCGCCAGGCGCGCGCGTTTGCGCACGACCGCGGCCGCGATCCCGCGCAGGAGCGGAGCCATACGGTCGATCGAAACTCCCCTACCGCCACAGCTCGCGCAGAAGGTGGTCTCCACGTGATCTAGGGTCACCCCCCAGTCGCCGACCAGCGGCAGCCGGTAGTTCTCGACCCGGTGCGCGACGCGACCGCCGCAGTCGGCGCAAAGATTTTCGGCGCTCTTCTTCGTGCGATTCATTTCGTCCTCCAGACGGTTACGACGACGGTCAACGACTCGGACCGGAAGGTCACCACCACGAACCGGCGCCCTTGCCGGACGCGGTAGCGCCAGGACCGAAGAGGCTCCCGCAACCCGTTTGTCATATTGACCCTGTTTGCGGTTTTGTGCAACCAGGGTATTCACCAGGAATGCCGGGATCGTGCGTTTCACCGGCCGAGGGCTTGTTTCGCCGCCCTCCGGCCGCTGGCGATCGCGCCGTGGACGGTCCCGTTCTGGCCGTCGGATTCGGTCGCCTCGCCTGCGAAGAACAGTGTCCCGTCGATCGGAACGGCGAGCTCGGTCCCCGCGTCGCTGCCGCCCACGCCCGCGTAGCTGTAGGCGCCGCGCGCGAACGGATCTTCGAGCCAGTTGTGACTGAAGCCGCCGCGCAGATCCTGGCGCAGCCGACCCGCGTCGGCGCCCAAAGCGGCGGCCAGCGCGGCGACCGCCGCGTCGACGCGCGCGGCGCCGCCCAGCTCGGCCAGCGCCCGCGCGTTGCGGCCCCCGGACCAACCCGTGACGACCGGAAACGGCGGCGGCCGGCTGACCCACCAGACGGGAAACGGCGGCTCGCCCGTCATCAGGAAGCCGCCCGATGGAAAACTTTCGGGCGCCACCCACGCGTCGCTGGCGAGACACAGGCTCACCCGCTCCGCGTCGCCCATCTCCAGACGGCCGATGACCTCCTCCTTGTCGGCGAGCCTGGGCGAGAACCCGATCGCCCCGGCCTTGAGCACGCCGAGGGGGACCGTCACGATGAGCTGTGGCGCCCCGAATTCCTGGCCCGCGGACGTCCGGACGACGACGCGCCGGCGTGCCCAGCCGACGGCGGTGACCACGGTGTCGAGCCGCACCTCGCACAGAATGTGGTCGATGCGCTGGGAGATGGCGGAGACCAAGCCGTCGTACCCGTTCGCGAACCGGAACTGCCGATT
>Ga0209483_1002736_pt1 | contig 12048 bp, 10 predicted proteins | sample NGEPerA_FD_184508 | JGI IMG/M metagenome (GOLD analysis project Ga0209483, IMG submission 184508) | Arctic peat soil microbial communities from the Barrow Environmental Observatory site, Barrow, Alaska, USA - NGEE PermafrostL2-A... | ecosystem: Environmental > Terrestrial > Soil > Wetlands >... | reverse complement strand
TATGCCCGAGAGATCGGCCATCGCGCGCTGCATGCGCGCGGCCCCAGGAAAGAGATCCTCAATCCCCCGATAGGGCACGTCCGGATCGACAATCGGCAGAGCGAGGACGATTCCTCCCTGCTCGGCTAGAAATGCTGCGCAAATCATTGGCGACGCAAGCTCATCCATGCTCGCCCAGATCGCCACGAGTCTTGCGCCCGCGGCGACTAGATCCAGGGTCACCTGTCGCCACTGCTCGGGCGAGACGACGAGGGCGCGCAGTCCCGGGGCGCCGGCTTGCGGCTCGCTGCGCGCGAACCAGGCCCGTAGCGGCATATCACTCGCCTCCGATCAAGCGCGCCGCGGCGCGATACCAGTCCGCCAAGTAAGGCGGAATGTAAACACCCAGTAATAGTACAATGACAAGGTGGGCGAACACGGGCAGGAGCGCGGGCGGATGGGGCAGGCGCTTCGCGGTGGTCTCGCCAAATACCATCGGCTGCACACACCTGAAGATCGCCGCGAAGGCGATGCCCAGTGCTATGAGCAAAACCGGCGTCGCCCAAGGCTGTTCTTTCATGGCGCTGGTCAGGATCAGGAACTCGCTGGCAAAGACCCCGAACGGCGGCATGCCGAGGATCGCGAGCGAACCGAGCATGAGACCCCAGCCGACCGTAGGGCTAAGTGTGATGAGTCCGCGAATGTTTTCCATGAGCTGCGAGCCGGCCTTCTGCGCCGCGTGTCCCACCGCAAAGAAGATCGCTGATTTCGTCAGCGAGTGCACGGTCATGTGCAGCAGGGCGGCGAAGTTCGCCACTGGGCCGCCCAACCCGAAAGCGAATGTGATGATGCCCATATGCTCGATTGATGAGTAGGCGAAGAGCCGCTTGATGTCGCGCTGGCGCCAGAGAAAGAACGCTGCCAACACCACGGAAAGCAGACCGAAGCCCATAAGCATCTGCGAGGGAAGGTGCGAGTGCAGGGAGCCTTCCACGAGCACTTTACAGCGCACGACGGCGTAGATGGCAACATTGAGCAGCAGCCCGGACAGCACCGCCGAGATCGGCGTGGGACCTTCCGCATGCGCATCAGGTAACCAGTTGTGCAGCGGGGCGAGCCCCACTTTTGTGCCGTAGCCGACGAAGAGAAAGACAAACGCCAAGCCAAGAATACTCGGCTCAAGCTGCCCTTTGACCGCATTCAAATGCGTCCACAGAAGGGCAGTCACCCCTTCGGCGCCCAGAACTTTCTCGGCGGCAACATACAGCAGAATCGTGCCGAAGAGTGCCTGGGCGATGCCAACGCCGCACAGGATGAAGTACTTCCATCCCGCCTCCAGGCTCGCCGGAGTACGATATAGCGTGACCAGCAGCACCGTCGATAGGGTTGCCGCCTCCATCGCGACCCATAAAAGGCCCATATTGTTGGTTGTGAGTGCAACCAGCATCGTCGTCATGAAGAGCTGATACATGCTGTGGTAAAGACGCAGGCGCCCGGCGCTTAGGCGCCCGTGATCCAATTCCACACGCATGTACGGGCGCGAGAAGAGCGAGGTACTCAGGCCGACGAACGCGGTGAGCGTGACGAGAAAAACGTTGAAAGGATCGATGAAGAACTGCTCGTGAGCCACGACGATGTGGCCCTCCCTCACCACTCGCGCAGTGAGCGCGCAGGCGGCGAGGAATGTGACCAGACTGACGGCCGCGTTCAACTCCGGACCCCAGCGCCGCGCTCCAAAAACGCCCAGAAGGAGCGCGCCGCACAGGGGCATACCGAGCAGCACCAGAAACTCCATCTATCAGTTCTCCTCGGCGGAATGAATCAATTCGGGAGACTGACTCTGGCTGGACGATGGGCTCGGTCCGAGCGACTGGCGCTCATTGAGTGACTCGAGATGATGCAGGTCAAGACTGTCGAACTGCTCGCGGATCTGGAAGAAGAAGACGCCCAGGACCAGCACGGCGACGAGTACATCAAGGGCGACGCCAAACTCAACAATCATCGGCATGCCGTAGGTGGCGCTCATCGCGCCGAAGAACAGTCCATTCTCCATGGATAAAAAGCCTACTACCTGCGACATTGCCTTGCGCCGCGTGATCATCGTGACGAAGGAAAGCAGGATTACGGCGACGGCGATGCCGATTGCACTGCGCGTGGCCGTATTGGCGAGTGCCGAAATAGGCTGCGCTACCCCGAAGGCAAAGACAACCACTAGAACCCCGACGAGCATCGTGCCGGCGATGTTGAGCAGGGGCTCGGTATCCCAGTAGACCTGCAGGCGGCGGATGAGCCGGTGCAGCAGCCAGGGCAGAAGCACTACCTTTAGTGCAAGCGTCAGGGCGGCAGACAGATATAAGTGGTGCTCGCCGGTGCGCCAAGCAAGCAGCAGCGTCGCCACAAACAGCAACGCCCCCTGTATCGCGAGCAGGTTGACCAGCGTTACGATCCGACGCTGCGCGAGCATCGCAAACGACAGCAGCAATAGCAGCGCTGCGCAGAGGTTCAGCAACTGCAGGTCGAAGGGAGTGCTGGCCACCCGTCAGGCTCCCAGCAGCAGGTGCACGAGCAGTCCCAGCACGGCAAAGAGAAAGGCGATCGCGAGAAACTCCGGGGCGCGAAAGACACGCAGTTTCGCTGACATCGTTTCAATAAAGGCGAGAGCCGCCCCGGTCATCGTGAGTTTCCCAACGAGCAGCGGAATTGAAGCCAGGAGCGATACCGGCCCGTCCGCGCCGGTCGAGATGCCCCACGGTACGAAAAGTGCAAAGCCGATGCACGCATAGTTGAAGAGCTTAAGGGCGGCTGCCCACTCCATCAGCGCGAGGTGGCGCGCCGAGTACTCGAGCACCATCGCCTCATGAATCATGGTGACTTCGAGGTGTGTTGCTGGATTGTCGATGGGAATGCGCGCGTTTTCGGCGAGCAGAACAAGAGTGAACGCGACAGCCGTGAAAGCAAGGCTCGGATATATCGCGATACTCTGGGTGGCGAGATTTCCCGCGATAGCCGGCAGTGCGGTGGTCGCGGAGATCATAGAGGCAACAAATATGACCATCAGCAGGGCAGGCTCGGCAAGAAAGCCGACCATCATCTCGCGCCTCGCGCCGAGCGTTCCGAAGGCGGTGCCGATGTCCATTGCGGCGAGCGACAGGAAGACCCGGGCTGTGGCCAGCAGCCCGACCAGCGCGATCGCATCGGCTGCGATCGTGAAGGGTAGACGGGTCCCCATCGAGGGAATGATGCCGGCGGCTACCACCATGGCGCCGAAAACGATGTAGGGCGCCATGCGAAAGAGAGATGATGCGTTCTCGGCAAGGACCGCGTCCTTGTGAAATAGTTTGCGGATACCACGGTACGGAAGCCAGATGCTCGGTGCGCGTCGGTTCTGCAGCCACGCACGGCACTGGTTGACCCAGCCCAAAAATAGTGGCGCGGCAGTGAGGGCTGCAATCAGCTCGAGCGTCTGGGTGAGAATCTCCATGGACTTCATAGCATCAGTGCCAGCAGGCCGACGAGCGTGATGAAGCTGTACAGCAGGTAGGTTGATATTCGGCCCTGTTGTAACCAGGCGAAGGCGTCGGCGATGCGTTGCACCAGCGCCCCGAGTGGCGGGTACAGGCCCAGCCAGATTCGATCCCCCACAATTACGCGGTAGCGCGGCGTACGGTCAAACGGGGAAGGCAGCTCCCGCGAGAGGGCGAAGAAAGTACCGAAAATGTGGCGGATCGGCTGTCCGAAGCCCTCGGCCGTGTCCTGCATGCGCGAAGTCAGACGCCCAAAACCGCAATCCCAGGTTGGCGCACGGCGCGTGCGTCGGTGGTACAAGAGCCGCACTGCAACCGCCGTGAGCAAGACAACTGCCGCCAACGCGATGAGAAAGACGGGCGCGGAATACGAGGCACGCCGCCCGGGCAATGGCATGAGGAGCCACCAAGGAGCCTGCGTGTTTGGTAGCGCATCACCACTCAACCGCTCGACCACGATGTGCAGAGCACCGATAACGAAAGTTGGAAACAAGCCGAGCGCGACGCAACCGACGGCAAGCCAGAGGAGGCCGATGCGCTCAAGCACCCCGGCATCATGCGCGCGGGCCAACCCGGGCTCGCGCGGCTGGCCGAGGAAGATCACACCGAAGAACTTGACCATGACGTAGGCGGCCAGCGCGGCACAGAGTGCAACGAGCGCGGTACCGAGGGGGAGCATCATGTTGATGAACGACCTGGGCACTTCGTGCGCGAACAGGAAAGCCTGTAGCAGAAGCCACTCGGATACGAAGCCGTTAAGGGGCGGAAGCCCGGCCATGGCGAGCGCGCCGACGAGGGTGAGCCAGGCGACCCACGGCATGCGATGAATCAGCCCGCCCAGGCGCCCGAGGTTGCGTTCGCCGGTTGAATGCAGCACCGCGCCCGTGCCGAGAAAGAGCAGACTCTTCATAAACGCGTGATTAAGGCTGTGATACAGAGCGGCAATGAGCGCGAGCGCGGCGAGCGCATTCATTCCTACGCCGTGGAACACGATGGCAAGACCGATGCCGGTAAAGATAATGCCGACGTTCTCGATCGAGGACCACGCGAGCAGTCGCTTCATGTCGGATTGTGCGGCGGCAAACACTACACCGTAGAGCGCACTGAAAAGCCCCAATGCGAGCGGCACCAGGCCCCACCACCATTCGGGTTTTCCCAGCAGATCGAATGTGACACGCAGCACCCCATAGACTGCTGTCTTCAGCATGACTCCGCTCATCAGCGCCGAGACGGGCGAGGGGGCCGCGGGGTGCGCTTCAGGCAGCCACACATGCAAGGGCACGAGCCCGGCTTTTGCCCCGAAACCAACAAGGGCCAGTAAAAAGGCGACGGCAGCCCGGTGCGATGCGAGATGCGCACCGCGCATCGCATCGAACGTAAATTGCCAACTCCCACCTTGCATCACCCCGAAGCTCAGGAGTATCGCGATCGCCCCGAGATGTGCCATCAGCAGATAGATAAAGCCGGCACGGCGGATCTCAGGGATTGTGTGCTGTGTGGTGACGAGAAAGTACGACGACAGGGCCATGGTCTCCCAAGCCACCATGAACGCGTAGGCATCATCCGCCAGCAGTACGAAACCCATGCTGGCGAGGAACAGGTGGTACTGCAGGCACATGAGCCCCGGTGAGGTCCCCTCGCCGCGACGAAAATAGCCTGCTGCAAAGACAGAAATGCCCGCCGAAGTGATTCCGAGCAGAAAGAGAAAAAGACTGGTGAGCGCGTCGCGCCGCACGTGTACAGGAAGGTCGGGCAGTCCAAACGGCAGGACGGCCTGCTCGGAAGGCGCCGCAAGGCACAGCGCGGCTACTGCCGCCAAGGCCACGCCACAGACGGCGCCGAGCGGGAAGAGTATCCGACTGACGAGGCCGAGGCTCGTCGGGCGCAGCAGACCTGCTAGCCCTATAAGCCCCCATAGCGCAACGAGCGCAAGGCAGGCGTTCAACGATGAGTTGATAATCGGCATCGCATAGGGTGCTACTCAGATACGCATTGGATTATTATGCCACTCGGTGAACCTCATCGCATCCTTAGGGGACGGCCGTGACGCTCGAAGACCGCACCGCTCGACTGACGATCCTCATCGACCCGCGCAAGAAAAATCTCTTCGAACGCCTGTGCGCCCAGGAGGATGCGACGCCGTCCCAAGTCGTTCGGCGACTCATTCGACGCTACATCGAGGAGCGCACCGGACGGCCATGGATACCACCTGAGGAGCAAGCGAAACGCGAGCCATTGGATACAGCGCGAGAAGCCTCCGAGGGTCGTGAACCGTCCCGGCGCAGGGCCGGCCCGGACGAAGAGGCCTGATGGGCAGGAATTCCGCCACGGGTACCGCGGCGAGGGATGAAAACGCCCAGAGGCCGCACCTATGGCGAGTATCCGCCGAGATGTTTTGCGAACTCTGGGACGCGTCTGTGAAGAGAGAAAATCCTTGACGCAATGTCAGATCATCGCCGGCTGAATATTCCCCAGGCTCTTCTGATCGCGCCCCGGGACCGCGCGCGTTTCTCGTTCACGTAGCCGAACTCCGCGGCCACCGATCGTGCTTGCGCCGCCCTCGCCGATGAGTTCGACGCCCATGTCTTCCAGCGCCTGCACCACTTTCACCAACGAGTCGATGTTCCCGCGAATCAGACCGCCACTGCTTTCCATCCATTGGATGGTGGGCAGCGCAGAACCTCAGGGATTTTCACCGCTATCGCCGTTAGGCCCGCCGCCTTACTGCCGCGCGGTGCGTCGTACTGCCTGCATTGCGGGGCGCTCGCCATCACTGTCCGGGCTCCACGGATGGCCGGTCCGCTCCTCAATGTGGCGTCGCAGCAAACGTCGCACGACCTGGGAGGGCGTAGCGTCCTCTTCCGCACATAGGCGTTCAAACAGGGCCTTCTTTCGCGGATCGAGGAGGATTGTCAATCGTGCGGTGCGGTCTTCTAGTGCCACGGCCATCCTTAACGGGCGACAATTCGAGTTGACTTCTATTATAATGTAAAGCACATGGAAAGCACATTGCTTTATGTGGGTAATGCGTGCGCCCGGAATCGGCCCGAGTGCATGGGAGCTGCAGCGGCGGAAGTGGTCGCTAGCGCGGTTATGCTCAATTGGATTTTCGACTCGTGCCCCGTGTATGCGGCGCGCAAGCGACTTCCCGCCTATGGCGGTCAGGCGTTGCCTGGGCGGGGTCGCCGGGCGGAGCTTCACGGGTAACTGCGCGTGAGTCCTGCAACGCCGCCGCTGTTCGCCATCGATAGTCCGTTCCCGGAAGCCAATAGCACGCTGCGTCTGCTTGAGTCGCCCAGCAGCTCTCCGGAATTGCTCTGGGACCGGCTTTCTAACGGCACTTACGACAAGCCGTTTATCGTCGATAGCGGGCAGAGACGGTTTCTACATTTCGATTTCGAAACTGTTCAGAGCGCCATGCACCTACCGGATCCTGACAAGCTGTGCCTTGCCTATACGCGCAAGATGATGGCCTTCCTGCTATTCAATCCATCGCCTGAGCGCATTCTGGTACTAGGTCTGGGTGGCGGCTCGCTTGCCAAATTCTGCTATCGGCGGCTGCGCTGCGCCGTCACGGCCGTTGAAATGAACCCTGACGTCATCGCGCTGCGCGAGGAATTCGGGATTCCCGCGGACGATTCTCGTTTTCGCGTGGTCCATGAAGATGGCTCCGCCTACGTCGTAGGCCTCACGTCCCGCAAGGATGTGATTCTGATGGACGCCTGCGACCGGACTGGCATAGCGCCGGAGTTCAACACCATTGAGTTCTACCAGAGTGCCCGTCGTTGCCTCTCGCCTGGTGGTGTGTTCGTCAGCAATTTATGCGGGGATAGGAAAGGCCGTGTCGCGCATCTGGTGAAGATACGTCGCGTGTTTGGTGATCAATGCATGACGCTGTCCGTCAGATGGGACGGAAATGTCATCGTGTTTGCGTTCAAGGAGCGCGCGCGCCAGATAGATTGGGCGCATCTTGAAGTGACTGCATCCACTCTGACGCACAGGCTAGGCTTAGATTTCCCAAAATACGTACGGCGTCTCGCGCTCGACCGCAAGCTGCGCGATTGGCAGGGTGTATTTAGCGAAGATCGTGTCCTGTCAGGTTAGGCGCCCTGCATCGAGGCCCAATCCAAAGGTTTGTCATCAATGCCACATCGCCAAAAAATACGCCTGCCGGCTCCTGCCTTCGTGAAAGATGATGGCCTTTTGCAATGGGTCACACAGGTCGCGGATATGACAAAACCAGACCGCGTGGTTTGGTGCGACGGCTCGCAGCAGGAATACGATCGCCTTTGTGCGGAAATGGTGGCCGCCGGAACTTTGATTCGACTCGATCCGCTCAAACGACCCAACTCATTTCTGGCTCGTTCCGACCCGTCTGATGTGGCGCGGATCGAGGATCGCACGTTCGTTAGCACCACAAAGCCCGAAGATGCCGGCCCCAACAACAACTGGGTAGCGCCGGCAAAAATGATCACCACACTTGTGCGCTTATTTATGGGGTGCATGCGCGGTCGAACGATGTACGTGATGGCATTTTCCATGGGGCCCATCGGCTCGCCGATGGCGCGGATCGGCGTCCAAGTCTCCGACAGCCCCTACGTAGTCGCCAATATGAGAATCATGACCCGTATGGGCCGAGCAGTGTTTGAAGAGCTGGGCGACGACGGCGACTTCGTGCCCTGCCTGCATTCCGTGGGGATGGCGCTTTTGCCCGGCATAAAGGATGTTCCGTGGCCGTGTAATGAGACTAAGTATGTCGTCCAGTTCCCAGAGACGCGCGAGATCTGGTCATTTGGTTCCGGCTATGGTGGCAACGCGCTGTTGGGCAAGAAATGTTTCGCCTTGCGCATTGCCTCCTATATGGCGCGCGATGCCGGATGGCTTGCCGAACACATGACGATTCTAGGGGTAGAGAGCCCGGCTGGCGAGAAGACCTATGTCGCCGCTGCTTTTCCATCCGCGTGCGGCAAGACGAACTTCGCGATGCTCATCCCGCCCCAATCGCTCGACGGTTGGAAGGTCTCCACTGTCGGTGACGATATCGCGTGGATCAAGCCCGGAGAGGATGGCCGGCTCTATGCCATCAATCCTGAAACCGGCTTCTTCGGCGTGGCCCCTGGTACTTCAGAGCAAACTAGCCACAATGCAATGGCCACGCTCGTAAGCAACGTGATTTTCACCAATGTGGCGCTGACCGATGACGGCGATGTGTGGTGGGAGGGCATGACAAAGGAACCTCCGACACACTTGTTGGACTGGACAGGTCAGGACTGGACGCCGGCAATTGCTCGGCAAACTGGCCGCTTGGCTGCACACCCGAACTCGCGTTACACGGTGCCCGCGAACCAGTGTCCCTCTATCGATCCAAACTGGGAGGACCCGCGGGGTGTGCCTATCTCCGCTTTCATTTTTGGTGGCCGGCGCCGGACGACGATGCCGCTGGCCCTTGAGGCTTTCAACTGGAATTGGGGCGTCTATCTGGCCGCAACGCTGGGCTCGGAAACGACCGCCGCTGCGGTCGGCGAGAAAGGCGTCGTTCGCAGGGATCCTTTTGCCATGCTCCCCTTCTGCGGATACCACATGGGCGACTACTTCCGCCACTGGATTGAGATGGGACGTACCCTGACTGACAAGCCGCGCATGTTCTGCGTCAACTGGTTCCGCAGAAACGAGGGGGGAGAGCTTCTGTGGCCGGGGTTTCGCGAAAACATGCGCGTGCTGAAGTGGATCGTTGAGCGCGTGCGCGGGCGCGCCGGAGCCGCCGAAACGGCCATCGGATGGGTGCCCCGATTTACCGACCTCGACTGGCGAGGTCTGGATATGGCTGAAGCGGATTTCGCGGCGCTGACGCGGGTCGACGCGGCGGACTGGCACAGTGAGCTAGAACTGCACGCCGAATGGTTCGACAAGATTAAGGATCGTCTACCCGAGCCGTTGCGGCTCAAGCTGCGGCTTCTGACACTGCGCCTGTCGCGTGATGCCGCGTAGGAAACTGCAACCATGCTGCCTGTATGACGGGTCAGCGAGTCACTGCCGCGATCGTCGAGCCAAACGTTATCTAAGGGCAGACTGATGACGAACCCTCATAAGTCGCTGGCGGCCACCGCGTGGGCTGGCATGCTGGCATTGACTGTGCCTACTGCCCAGGCTGCGTGGACGCTGAATATGACGCCGGTATCAACTCACTGCGCGCGACCGCGCGGCTCATTATGTAGGTTCCCTGTCGAAATGTAGTGGGTGACGGTCGGCCGATGCGGGCTCCGGAGAAATCGACTACGGTCAACGGCGGTTGCCCATTCCAAGTCGACACCGAACGTTGTCAATCAACCAGTTCTACAAGGTAAAGTTCCCGGGCCAAGCTTAGCCGCGATGACGTCGGCATCCACGCCAAGGATTTCCAGTAATTTCCGGCGACTGCCGCCTCCGGAAACGACGCGCACAGAGCTTTTCGCAACGCCGAGTTGCTGCGCAATAAATTCGATCAAGGCGCGATTGGCGGCATTCTCGACCGCAGGCGCCGCAAGACGGATCTTGATCATATCGTCGTGCATTCCGGCAAGTTCCGTCTTGGAGGCGCGTGGCTGTATATAGACGTTGAAGCGAACCGGCAGCATGTGATGTATCAATGGAACCGAGCTAGGACGTGGTGGCAAATTTCTTGGCTTTCAGCATTCGCGCCATGCCTGACTCCGCAGCCGCGAGCTCGCGCGTGTAGTAGCGGAGTATTTTCGGATCATTCCAACCGCCTGAGTGAATGATGCTGGTCAATCGATACCACTGGCGGTCAGATCATGCGCGGCCCCGATGCGAGTGGAGTGAGGAGCGATAAGATCTTTGGGTCAAACCGGCTGACGAGGGTCTCTTAAAGCATTGAGCACCACACCTATGCGTTGAATCATTCTGGCGACTTCCTGCGGGGCCATCGCTGTACGGCCGACGTTTCCAGTATGGGCAAAACGCCGGAACACTGGGCCACTTTCAATCTGCGCCAACGTCATCCAGGCGCGCAAATGCGCGTACCTTGCGTGTCTACTTAACCAAAGCCGGAAGGTCTGCCCCGCGTGAATAGGACTCTCCGCGGGCATTCAATATGGATTTACACGTGGTTTCGATCATTTCCTTCGCAGTGCCAATGGCGTGCGCAGGGTCGGTATCGATCGATCGCACAATTCGGTCGATTTGGAGCTGAAGGCCGGGAAGGTCTAATCGGGTCGCCACGGTACTCGCGTAGTCCGTGTGCACCGTCGAGGCGGGGAGGTTCAGACGACCGTCTGCCAGCCGAAACCTGATGACACCCCGAGGCAAAGTGCTGAATTTTTCTTCAATCAATTCAATGGTCGGGGTGACAGGATTTGAACCTGCGACTCCTACGTCCCGAACGTAGTGCTCTACCAGGCTGAGCTACACCCCGAAATGGCCTGAACCCTAGTGCTTGCGCGCGACGGAAAAGTGCACCAGCGCGGCCAGGGCTTCTCGATACGGCGTTTCGGGCAGAGCCGCGAGCGCGGCAAGCGCCTGGTCAGCCTCGGCTTGCGCGAGCCGCGCAGTGTACGCAAGGCCCCCGGACGATTCAATTGCCGCCATGATCTCCTCGATACCGTCGCGGCCGCCGTTCTTGATGACATTGCGAATCTGCTCGACGCGTTCCGGTGCGCTGTGCCGCAGCGCATAGATCAAGGGCAGGGTTGGCTTACCCTCGGCGAGATCGTCGCCGAGGTCCTTGCCGCGCGTGGCGGGATCGGACTGATAATCCAGCACATCGTCGATCAGCTGATAGGCGGTGCCCAGGTGGCGTCCGTAGTCCGCCAGCGCACGCTGCACTACGGTATTCGCGCCGCTGAGTACCGCGGCCACTTCGGCCCCGGCCTGGAAAAGCTGCGCGGTTTTGCGGCGAATGACCTCGAGATAGCGCGCTTCGGTGGTGTCGGGATCACGCGCATTCACCAGCTGCAGCACTTCGCCTTCGGCGATCAGATTGGTGGCGTCGGCCATGATTTCGATCACACGCTGGGAACGCGAGGCGGCCATGAGCTGGAAGGCCCGCGAATACACAAAGTCGCCCACCAGCACGCTGGCCTGGTTGCCATAGATTTCATTGGCGGTGTCGCGGCCGCGGCGCCGAGCCGACATGTCGACCACGTCGTCGTGCAGCAGCGTCGCGGTATGAATGAATTCGATAAACGCGGCCGCGTGTATGCACGCTGGTTCCGTGCTGCTGCAGGCGCGCCCGGCCAGCACCACCAGCAGCGGGCGCAGGCGCTTACCGCCGCCATCAATAATGTGCTCGGCGACCTGATCGACTAGCGGCACGGCGCTGTGAAAGCCCCTGCGTATGGCCTCATCGACCGCGCGCAATTCTCCCTGCACCAGCGCACGGATTCTCTGGAGCGCTTCGCGGCTGCCGGGATCGATGCTCAACTCTCTGTTTCTCCAAGAGAATACGTTGTTTGACCCGCCGGCCTCGCATCGTTAGAATGCGCGACCTTTTCGCACTCCCTGCGTGCCCCGACGGTGTTATAAGACCGTGCGGCGCCCAGTCCTGGGG
>Ga0209483_1002732_pt1 | contig 12056 bp, 15 predicted proteins | sample NGEPerA_FD_184508 | JGI IMG/M metagenome (GOLD analysis project Ga0209483, IMG submission 184508) | Arctic peat soil microbial communities from the Barrow Environmental Observatory site, Barrow, Alaska, USA - NGEE PermafrostL2-A... | ecosystem: Environmental > Terrestrial > Soil > Wetlands >... | reverse complement strand
GAGGCTTGGGCAGGAATCACCCTGGCGTTCTACACCGACTGGCCCAGCAGCTTCTGGATCACCGCGCTGAGCGCGGGAATCTACCTGCTGGCGACCTTGCCGCGCAGCGGTCGGACCCAACGGCCGGCCCGTGCGCGCTACCGACCGGCCTGAATCAATCGAATCGATACCATTCGCGCGCGTTGGTCCCCGAATTTGAAGGAGTGAGTGTCCTTATCGCGTCGCGCTCCGTAATATGGCGACGAGGACATGACCGCTTCGATCCGCATTCTTCTGGTCGCCCTGGCGGGCTTCGCCTTCGTCGCGCCGGCACGCGCGCATCCGCATATCTGGGTGACGATGAAGGTCGATCTGCTCTATGCGCCGGATGGCGCGATCAGCGGCGTGCGCCACGCCTGGGCGTTCGACGACATGTATTCGGTTTTCGCCACGCAGGGCATGGATCAGAAGACCAAGGGCGTGTTCACGCGCGAGGAGCTCGCGCCGCTGGCCAAGGTCAATATGGATACGCTCAAGGAATCCGGCTACTTCACCTATGTCACCGCGGACGGTGAAAAGATTCCATTCCTGGATCCGCCGACTGACTATTGGCTTGACTACAAGGACACGGTGCTCACGCTGCACTTCACCTTGCCGTTCAAGCAGCCGGTGAAGGCAAAGAACCTGCTGATCGAGATCTACGACCCGACCATTTACGTCGATTTCGAGTTCGCCAAGGAGAATCCGGTCTCGGCCGTGGGTGCGCCGGCGCAATGCAAACTGACGTTCAAGCGGCCGCCCGACATGCGGTTCGTTCAGGGGAAAATACTCGGCGAGGCTTTCTTCAATTCGCTCACGCCCGCGCAGAATTGGGGCGCGAAGTTCGCCAACAAAATCTTGATCGATTGCAGATGAGCATGCCGATACGGCTCGCATGGGCGTGTCGCGCCGGAGCAGTGATCGCCGCCATTGGAATTCTGCTGGCGAGCGGTGCGCTCAACGGCGCACTGGCGCAGCCGTTTGGCCTGTCGCCGGGATCGGCGCCGCCGGAGAGCGGCGGGGTTCTGGGCTGGGTTTTTGCCGAGCAGGCGATGTTCTACCGGATGCTGTCGGGCGCCATCCGCGCCGCGAAGATAGACGGCAGCGCCGCCTATACCCTGCTCGGCATTTCGTTCATTTACGGCATCTTTCATGCCGCCGGCCCGGGCCATGGCAAGGCGGTGATCTCGTCCTATATGGTCGCCAACCACGAAACCTGGCGCCGCGGCATCGTGCTGTCGTTCGCGGCCGCGGTACTGCAATCGCTGACGGCGATCCTCGTCGTCGCCGTCGCCGCCGTGCTACTCGGTGGCACCGCCCGGATGATGGGCGACACCGTCCGCGTTATCGAGACCACCAGCTATCTCTTCATCATCCTGATCGGCGCGCGGCTGTTGTGGGTGAAGGGGCGGGCATTCGTCAAATTATGGCGGAGCGAAGGGCATCGGCATCCGCACGATCACCATCACCATCGCGGACATGATCGCCGCCACGCGCGGCACGACCATGACGAGGACGACGCTTCCGCCTGGGGTCACGCCCACGCGCCGGAACCGCAGGAGCTTGCCGGCCCCCGGGGCTGGCGTCGCGGGCTGGCCGCCGTCGTCTCGGTGGGGCTAAGGCCGTGCTCGGGCGCGATCATCGTGCTGGTTTTCGCGCTGGCGCAGGGCCTGTTCTGGATCGGTGTCGCCTCGACCTTGATGATGGGGCTCGGCACCGCGATCACGGTGGCGTCGATCGCCATACTGGCGGTCGGCGCGCGCGACATCGCCGCCAGACTCGCGCGGTCCAAGCCCGGCCTCGGCACGTTGGCCTTGCGCGGCCTGGAAGTGGCGGCGGCGTTGCTGGTGATGATTTTCGGTTTCCTGTTGCTCACCGGCTACATGGTGAGCGAGCGGCTGATAGGTGTTTAGTCGAATCTTCGGGGGCGGACGCTATAATGGCGTTGCCTTGCCGCGACAATCGGACCGGGTTTTTTGCTAGGCTCACGCCAGCGAGAGGGAGCCCAATGGACGCGCACGAAGGAGCAAAGACCGGAGAATCTCCTCTTCTGCTGCGCCAGGATGCCGAGGGCATCGCCACCCTCACCCTCAACCGTCCGGCGGCGCGCAACGCGCTGTCGATCGGCCTGATGGACGCGCTGCAGCGCGCGCTCGACGCGATTGCCGCCGATGCCACGGTCAAGGTGGTGGTGATCGCCGGCAACGGTCCGGGCTTCTGCGCCGGCCACGATCTGCGCGAGATGCGCGCCAATCCCGGCCGGCAGCATTACGAGCGCGTCTTCCAGCAATGCTCCAGGCTGATGATGAGCATCGTCCGGCTGCCGCAGCCGGTGATCGCGCGCGTGCACGGTATCGCCACCGCCGCCGGCTGCCAGCTCGTCGCGTCCTGCGATCTCGCAATCGCCAGCGACGCGGCGCGCTTCGCCACGCCGGGCGTCAATATCGGGCTGTTCTGCTCGACGCCGATGGTGGCGCTGTCGCGCGCAGTGCCGCGCAAGCCGGCGATGGAGATGCTGCTGACCGGCGACATGATCGCCGCCGACGAAGCCCGGCAATGGGGCCTGGTCAACCGCGTCGTGCCGGACGACGCGCTCGACGATGAGGTCGAGGGGCTGGCGCGCAAGATCGCGGCCAAGTCGCCGCTGGTGCTCAAGATCGGCAAGGAGGCGTTCTATCGCCAGGCCGAGCTCGGCCTGGAAGAGGCCTATGCCTATGCCAGCGCGGTGATGACCACCAACATGCTGGCGCGCGACGCGGCCGAGGGCATCGATGCCTTCCTGCAGAAGCGGCCGCCGCAATGGGAAAACCGGTGAACCACGATTCCTACAGCGACGAGTATCTGCGCGGCATCCTGCGCGACGTGAAGACCATCGCCATGGTCGGCGCCAGCGACAATTGGAACCGGCCGTCCTACTTCGCGATGAAATATCTCCAGTCCAAGGGCTTGCGCGTCATTCCGGTGAACCCCGCAGCCAAGGCCGCCGAGATTTTGGGCGAGAAGGTCTATCCGAGCCTTGACGCCGTTCCGGTGCCGGTCGACATGGTCGATGTCTTCCGCCGCTCCGAGGAGGCCGGTGCGATCACCGACGCGGCGATCAAGCAACACGCCAAAGTCGTGTGGATGCAGATCGGCGTGCGCGACGACGCAGCGGCGCAGCGCGCCGAGGCCGCCGGGCTCAAGGTGGTGATGAACCGCTGCCCCAAGATCGAATATTCGCGGCTTTGCGGCGAGCTCGGCTGGAGCGGCGTCAACACCGGCATCATCTCCGCCAAGCGCCGGAAGCTCTGATGGCGGAGAAGCCGAAGCCCGGGTTCGAGACCTTGGCGGTGCATGCGGGCGCCTCGCCCGACCCGGCGACGGGCGCGCGCTCGACGCCGATCTACCAGACCACCGCTTATGTGTTCGATGATGTCGATCATGCCGCCTCGCTCTTCAACCTGCAGAGCTACGGCTATATCTATTCGCGCCTGACCAATCCGACCGTGTCGGTGCTCGAGGAGCGGCTCGCCGCGCTCGAGGGCGGGCGCGGCGCCGTCGCCACAGCCTCGGGCCATGCGGCGCAGCTCCTCGCCTTCTTCACGTTCATGGAGCCGGGCGACCGCTTTATCGCCTCGAATAAGCTTTATGGTGGGTCGATCACCCAGTTCGGGCGCAGCTTCAAGAAATTCGGCTGGGAGGCGGATTTCGTCGATCCCGACGATCTTGCCGCGTTGCAGCGCGCGATCACGCCCAAGACCAAGGCGATCTTCGTCGAGAGCCTGTCCAATCCGGGCGGCGTCGTCGCCGATCTCGAAGCCATGGCGGAGATTGCGCACGATTCCGGCCTGCTGTTCATCGTCGACAACACCATGGCGTCGCCCTATCTCTGCCGGCCTTTTGCCTGGGGCGCCGACCTCATCGTGCATTCGACCACCAAGTTTCTTTCCGGTCACGGCAACGCGATGGGCGGCGTGGTGATCGACGGCGGCAAATTCGACTGGTCAAAGAGCACGAAATTCAAATCGCTGACCGAGGCCGAGCCCGCCTATCACGGCTTGCGCTTCCAGGAGACGTTCGGCGATCTCGCTTTCACCGTGCACGGCCACGCGGTGGGATTGCGCGACCTAGGTGCCACCATGGCGCCGCTCAACGCCTTCCTTACCATCACCGGCATCGAGACGCTGCCCCTGCGCATGGAGCGCCATGTCGCCAATGCGCTCGCCGTCGCGCGCCACCTGGAAAGACACCCGGCGGTCGCCTGGGTGTCCTATGCCGGTTTGGATTCCAGCCGCTATCGCCATCTTGCGCGGAAGTATTTGCCGAAAGGCGCCGGTGCGGTCTTCACCTTCGGCTTGAAGGGCGGCTTCGACGCCGGCGTGAAGCTGGTCGAGAGCGTCGAGCTGTTTTCGCATCTCGCCAATGTCGGCGACACCCGCTCGCTGATCCTGCATCCCGCCTCGACCACGCATCGACAGCTCGACGCGGCGCAGCTGCTTGCCGCCGGTGCCGGGCCGGACGTGGTGCGGCTGTCGATCGGCATCGAGAGCCTCGCCGACATCGTCGCCGATCTCAACCAGGCGCTCGCCCCGTTCGCATAGGGGGTCGCGTTGCGGACATAGCGACATAGCGACATAGCGCCACAGCCGACACGGCTTGACCATTACAGTTTCGCTCGGCAAAATTGCGCCAATTCACACGACTCGAATGTGATTGGCACGACGTGGGGGGAGAAATCGCGATGAACGGCGATCAAAAGAAATACGGCGGCGGCTGGAGCTGGTGGCATGCTCTGTTCATTCCGCTGTTCGTCATCGTGTTGTGGGTTCCCTTCTATAACGTCGCCGAACCGAGCTTCATCGGCGTGCCGTTCTTCTACTGGTATCAGCTCGCCTGGATCATCGGCGGCGCCGTCCTGACCGCAATCATCTATTTCGCAACGAGATCGAACGAATAGCGCGCCGTTTCCGCGCGCGCAAAATATCGACGGGGGATTTGCCGTGAATGGAGTGAATTGGGTCGCGTTGACCGTCTTTGTGCTGCTGTTCGGGTTCATCACCTGGTTGGGGTTCGTCGCCGCGCATTGGCGCCGCGGCGATCTCGATCAGCTGCACGAATGGGGCCTGGGCGGACGTCGCTTCGGCACCATGGTCACCTGGTTCCTGGTCGGCGGCGACGTTTATACCGCCTATACCTTCATCGCCGTGCCGGCGCTGGCCTTCGGCGCGGGCGCCATCGCCTTCTTCGCGGTGCCCTACACCGTCATGATCTATCCGATATTGTTCCTGGCCTTCCCGCGCATCTGGCAGGTGGCGCATAAGCACGGCTACATCACCGCCGGCGATTTCGTGAAGGGCCGCTACGGCAACCGCTGGCTGGCGCTCGCCGTGTCGGTCACCGGCATCGTCGCCACTATGCCCTATATCGCGCTGCAGCTCGTCGGCTTGCAGGTGGTCATCGCCGCCATGGGCGTCAGCGGCGCCGGCCTGGTCGGCGACCTGCCGCTCATCATCGCCTTCGTGGTCCTGGCGGCGTTCACCTACAGCAGCGGGTTGCGCGCGCCGGCGGCGATCGCCATCGTCAAGGATGCGCTGATTTATCTGACGGCGTTCACCGCGGCGATCGTCATCCCGATCCAGCTCGGCGGCTTCAGCCACATCTTCGCGGCGGTGCCGGCGCAAAAGCTGCTGCTGGCGATGCCCGGCCCCAACACCACCGGCGCCTACGGCGTCTACATCACGCTGGCCGTCGGCTCGGCCATGGCGCTGTTCCTCTACCCGCATTCGCTGACCGGCATCCTGAGCGCGTCGAGCAGCCATGCCGTGCGCCGCAACGCGGCGATGCTGCCGGCCTATTCCTTCATGCTCGGCGTACTGGCGCTGTTTGGATTCTTCGCGCTCGCGGCGGGCGTCGACAAATTGCCCGAATTCGCCGCCGGCTTCGCGCGGTACAAGGCCAGCTTCGCCGTGCCGGCGCTGTTCCTGCACAGCTTTCCGTCCTGGTTCGTCGGCATCGCCTTCGCCGCCATCGGCATCGGCGCCCTGGTTCCGGCCGCGATCATGTCGATTGCCGCCGCCAACCTCTACACGCGCAACATCCACCGCGAGTTTTTCAATACCAATCCGACCGATAAGCAGGAATCCCAGATTGCGAAATGGGTGTCGCTGATCGTCAAATTGGGCGCGCTGGTCTTCGTCCTGTTCGTGCCGTCGCAATACGCCATCCAGCTGCAGCTGCTGGGCGGCATCTGGATCATCCAGACCTTCCCGAGCGTGGTCGTCGGCCTCTATACCCGCTGGTTCAACGACTGGGCGCTGCTGCTCGGCTGGGCCGTGGGAACCGGCACCGGCACGGCGATGGCGGCGGCGATGAACTTCACCCCAACCTATCCGCTTGTGCTCGGCGGCATGACGTTCTCCGGCTATACCGCGCTCTATACCGTGATCCTGAACCTCGCCGTGGCGATCGTGCTGACGCCGGTGTTCAACGCCCTGGGCGCCGCGCGGCGCGACGAGACGGCGCCCGCCGACTACCACGCCTGAGCGAGGCTCAGGCGGGTTTCTTCGGATGGGGTGTGGTTTCCTGCCGCACCCAATCGAGATAGGGGCCGTAGCCGCCGACCACCGGCAGCAATTCGATGCAGGGGCAGTCGTAGGAATGCAGCGCCTTGATTCGGGCGATTGCGGCGTCGGCCAGAGTCGCGGTCGTCTTTAGGATCAGCACCGCCTCGCTGTCCTGCTTGATCTCGCCCTGCCACCAGTAGAACGACCGCATGCCGTCGAGCACGTTGGCGCAGGCGGCGAGCCGTTCCCGCACCAGGGCCAGCCCGATCTCCTCCGCCTGGATGCGCTCGCGCGCGGTGACGTAGATGAACCTCACCTCGGGAACCGCCATGAGCAACCCCTCCCTGCCCCGTGCCCGCGCTCACCCATAAGATTAGGAATCAAAAACGAATCGTTGATCTTAAAAGATTTTATTCTGAAAGAATGGTCGGAGCGGTGAGATTTGAACTCACGACCCTCAGCACCCCATGCTGATGCGCTACCAGGCTGCGCTACGCTCCGGCCGGTCTTGGCTTAAGGCGGGGATATTAGTCCTAGCCGCGGATCTTCTTCAATTCCTCGCGCAGGCCGATGAGCTCGCGGCGCAGGTCGAACAGCTCGCGGCGCATGTCATCCACCTTCTCGCCCTCGCGCGTCGCTGCCGTCGTCGGCAGGGTCAGGCGCGGAATCTCGTCGGTCTTGAGGGCGCCCTCCTTGAGCAGCTTCTGGACGCCCTTGATGGTGTAGCCTTGCTCGTAGAGGCACTGCCGAATGCGGCGCAGCAGCGCCACGTCGTCCGGCCGGTAATAGCGCCGCCCGCCGGCGCGCTTCAGCGGCTTTATCTGGGGAAACTTCGATTCCCAGAAACGCAGCACATGCTGCGGCACCTCGAGCTCGGTCGCCACCTCGCTGATGGTGCGGAAGGCGTCGGCCGATTTGCCGCCGCGCTTGCCCGGGGGCGCCGGCGGCGCGACATAGGCCTCGGGCAGCCGCATGTTCATGCCCCGCCGCCCTCGCGCTGGCCGTCGGCGGCGCTCGAGAGCGCGCCGTTGATCTGGTCCTTGAGGACGTGCGAGGCGCGGAAGATCAGCACCCGGCGCGGGTTGATCGGCACTTCCTTGCCGGTCTTCGGATTGCGGCCGATCCGGCGGCCCTTCTTGCGCACCGCAAAGCTGCCGAAGGACGAGACCTTGACCATCTCGCCACGGGCCAGCGCCTCGGAAATCTCGTTGAGAACCGTTTCGACCAGATCCGCGGACTCGTTACGCGATAGCCCGACTTCCTGATAGACGGCTTCGCTGAGCTGCGCTCGCGTGACCGTTTGCCCCGCCATTTTCAGGCCTCCCCTCGCTTATTGGGCCCTCTTGTCCGGAACCCTAGCCTGACGAAAGAAGATTTACAATTCCAACAGTTTGGGAGGGGTTCTTGAATAGCGGGGATAACTCTAGCGGCGCCAAAACGGTGGGTAAACCCGCCTACCAGCGCAGCAGCCCGGCGCCCCAGGTCAGGCCCCCGCCCATGGCCTCGAGCAGGACGAGCTGACCGGGCTTGATACGGCCGTCGTCGACGGCCTCGGCCAGGGCCAGGGGTACCGAGGCCGCCGAGGTATTGGCATGGCGCTCGATGGTGACCACCACCCGTTCGGGCGGCAGGCCCAGCTTCTTGCCGGTGCCGTCGATGATCCGGCGATTGGCCTGGTGCGGCACCAGCCAGTCGAGATCGGCGGCCGTCAAGCCGTTGGCGGCCAGCGCTTCGTCGGCGACCTCGGCGAGGCGCAGCACGGCGTGGCGGAAGACCTCCTTGCCTTCCATGCGGAGGAATCCGCTGGTGCCGCTGGTCGACGGCCCGCCATCGACGTAAAGCAGGCCGTAATTGCTGCCATCGCTATGGAGATGGGTCGACAGCAGGCCGGGCTGCCGGGCGTCGCCGTTCAGGGGCTTGGCTTCGAGCACCAGCGCGCCGGCCCCGTCGCCGAACAGCACGCAGGTCGCGCGATCCCGCCAGTCGAGGATGCGCGAGAAGGTCTCGGCGCCGATCACCAGCGCACGCCTGGCCTGGCCGGCGCGCAGGAAATTGTCGGCTGTTGCTAACGCATAGATGAATCCGGTGCACACCGCCTGGATGTCGAAGGCGGCGCCGGTGGTCATGCCGAGACGGGCCTGCACCTTGGCCGCGGTCGCCGGAAAGGTATTGTCGGGTGTCGCCGTCGCCAGCACGATGAGATCGATGTCGGCGGCCTTGAGCTTGGCCGATGCCAGCGCCCGCTCGGCCGCCTTGAGCGCAAGATCCGAGGTCAGTTCGCCCGGCGCGGCGATGTGGCGCTGGCGGATGCCGGTGCGCTGCATGATCCATTCGTCGGAGGTGTCGAGCGTCTTCGCCAATTCGGCGTTGCCGACGATCCGCTCCGGCAAATAGGCGCCGCAGCCGATGACCTGGGAACGAAAGCTCATGGCAGCGTGGCGGCGGCTTTGTCCGGCACGGGCGCGAGCGCGCTGATCTTCAGGGTTTCGTCATGCACCTTGTCGAGAAAGCCGTTCAGCGCCATGTCGCAGGCAACCGCGATGGCGTGAGCAAAGCCGAGCGCGTCGGTCGAGCCGTGGCTCTTGACGCAGATGCCCTGGATGCCGAGGAAGACGGCGCCGTTGTAACGGCGCGGATCCATGCGCTGCTTGACCTTGGCGAGCGCGCGATAGGCCAGGAGATAGCCCAGCTTCGCCGTCCATGAATTGCGGAAGGCGCCGCGCAGGAATTCGGAGAACATCCGCGCCGTGCCCTCCGCCGTCTTCAGCGCGACGTTGCCGGTGAAGCCGTCGGTGACGATGACGTCGACCGCGCCGCCGGCGATGTCGTTGCCCTCGATGAAGCCGTGGAAATGGATCGGCGAGCCCGGCGCGCGCAACCGCAACGCCGCCCCGCGCACCGCATCGTTGCCCTTCTGGTCCTCGGCGCCGACATTGAGCAGGCCGACGCTGGGCTCGACGGTGCCGAGCACGGTCCGGCTGAAGACGTCGCCGAGCAGCGCGAACTGTACCAGATTGTCGGAATCGCACTGCACATTGGCGCCGAGGTCGAGCATCACGCTTTCGCCGCGCAGCGTCGGGAAGAAGGAGGCGATCGCCGGCCGGTCGATGCCCGGTATCATCTTGAGTACGAATTTCGCCATCGCCATCAACGCCCCGGTATTGCCGGCGGACACGATGCAATCCGCCTCCCCCGCCGCCACCGCGTCGATGGCAAGGCGCATCGACGAGCGCCGGGCGCCGCGGAGCGCCACGCTCGGCTTGTCGTCGTCGGTGACGAATTCGTCGGTATGCACGATCCGCGCCCGCGCGGCGAGCTTGGGCTGCGCCGCCAGCAGGGGCTGGATCCTTTGCTGATCGCCAAATAACACGAACTCGGCAAGCGGATGTCGTTTCAGCGCGATGCCGGCACCCGTCAGCACACTCTCGGGAGCGTGCGCGCCGCCCATGGCGTCAAGCGCGATGACGATGCGCTTGTTCAAACCCCTGATCCCCGCCGCGCGCGTGCCGTTACGCGTTCTCGGCAGCGGCGGGCTTCACTTCGCGCCCATCATACTGCCCGCAAGAGGCACAGACATGGTGCGGGCGCTTGAGCTCGCCGCAATTCGGGCATTCGGCATAAACCGACGGCTTCAACGCGTGGTGCGAGCGACGCATGTTGCGGCGCGACGGCGAGGTTTTTCGTTTCGGAACGGCCATGGGGAATCTCAAAAAAAAGCGCCCCCCGCGGGGGCTTAAGGCGAAGTTGGTAGCTAAAATCCTGGCCTACCGCAACCTCGTTCGGCTAGTCCTTGGAATCGTTCTTGTTTCTGAGCCGGGCCAGGACGGCAAATGGCGAGTCGGGGTGGAGCGTCGCCGCGCCGGCGGCAGCGTGGGGAGCAACCGCGCCCGGCGCGTGCGGGAACGGGTCGAGCGCCAGCGAGAGCTGCTGCGCCACCGCCTCGCCGATATCGATGATGCCGGCGGATATCGGCTCGACGGGTTCGCCCTCGCCTTCGAGCACCACCTCGCGCGCCTCCTCGTCGTCGCCGAAGAGCAAGGCGAAGCTCTCGTCGACGCGGCTCATTACCGGCTCGAGCGTGACGACGCAGGATTGAGTGACCTCGGCGGAAATTTCCGCCCGGAGCCGGATCAAGCCGCCGGGAATGCGGCCGATATGGACAACGGCGTCGAGGCGGTCGAGTGCCGGCAGTTCGAAACGCTTGGCAAGCGCGACGCGCTCGGCTGGGTTGGCCGCGATGTCGAAGCGCTGCTCGTCACGCGTCAGGCGCGAAACCTCGATGGGTCGCGCGAATTCAACCGGGGTTGCGCCGTCCATGTCATGCCTCCATCCGGCCGAGCGGCAATTCGCCGCGCAGCAGCGCGGCGGCCGGCGCCGCGTCGAGCGTCGCGGCCTGGCGGCGCAGATAGGCGGCGACGCCCTCCACCTGTGCCGGCGACGGCTTGGCGGTGCCGAACAAATTGCGCCGCAGCGCTTGGTCAAGCGCCTCGTCGCCCTGCAGACCGCGCTCATAGGCGCGGACGCGGCCGTAAAAGGATTTCGCCATTTCCTTCACTTGACGGCCGACGCCGAGATCGCTCGCTCCCATCTCGCGCAGATTGCGGTCGAAATCGGCGAACATGACGTCGAACAGCCCCTGCGAGAAAAATGAGGTTTCGGGCTCCCGATTCAAGCGGCGCAAGACGAGGAAGGCGTGCAGCGCGATAAGTTCGAAGCGTCCGTCGAGCGTATCGGGCACCCCCCAGCATTCATAGAATTCCGGCGCACGTGCCGCCAGCACAATGGCGCCGTAAAGCGCGTGGATGGTGGCGGCATCGGCGCGGCGACGAAAAAGCGAGGTAAGCGGCATGCTGAAATCCGGCCTGTCCGGCATTGAACAACGGGTCATTTGAGAGTACAACGGCTCGTCGGAGCGGGGATGTTATTCCAATCAGGCCATCGTGATTTTCTGCGCTGCGCGGCAGCTGCCGCGGGGTTGCTGTTGCTCGCGGCCTGCCAGCCGACCATCGACCAGCGCGGCAATCTGCCGGAACAAGACCACATGGGCCAGATCGCTCCGGGCAAAACCGACAAGGCGACGGTGACGCGGCTCCTTGGCTCGCCGTCGAGCGTCGCCGCCTTCGACAAGAACACCTGGTACTACATCAGCCAGAAAACCGAGAACCTGGCGTTCTTCCGCACCGAGCTGCTCGATCAGCAAGTGGTGGCGATCACCTTCGACTCCGACGGCGTCGTTAAGGACATCGCGACCCGGCAATTCGCCGACCGCGAGGTGATCGAGCCGGACCCGAATGCGACGCCTTCCGCGGGCCGCGAATTCTCGGTGATCGAGCAATTCCTCGGCAATTTCGGCAAATACGTCGACAAGGACCGCACCAACAAGGGCGGCAGTCCCTGACGCGGCAGCCGCCGCACCTCAGTGCGCGGCCAGCATCGCCAGCAGCAGGATCGCCACGATGTTGGTGATCTTGATCATCGGATTGACCGCCGGACCGG
>Ga0209483_1002731_pt1 | contig 12059 bp, 11 predicted proteins | sample NGEPerA_FD_184508 | JGI IMG/M metagenome (GOLD analysis project Ga0209483, IMG submission 184508) | Arctic peat soil microbial communities from the Barrow Environmental Observatory site, Barrow, Alaska, USA - NGEE PermafrostL2-A... | ecosystem: Environmental > Terrestrial > Soil > Wetlands >... | reverse complement strand
CACCTGTGGGAGACTGGTGGAGTTGACCTCGCCGGGGGTCCCCGGCGAGGTCAACTCCACCAGTCTCCCACAGGTGCGGTCAGGTCCGGTCACCAGGTCGCCGATCGCGGGGTCAGCCGCCGGAGACGAGGAGGTCCCCGCCGACCGGTGGAGTGGGGTCGTCGACCGTCTCCAACCAGCGGTCGGGGAGGTGGACAGGCCGGGGGCCGTTGGTGTGGCCCCGGGCCATGCGCAGTGCCTCGGTCGGGAAGGGGAGCGACTGGTCGAGGCCGGCGAGCAACCCGGCCACCTCGTCCACCGACGAGGCCAGGGCCAGCGAGCGTCGGACCTGGGGCCCGACCGCGAATCCCGTGAGATACCACCCGGCGTGCTTGCGGAACTGGCGGGTGCCCAGCTCCTCGCCGAACAGGCCGCACAGGAGGTCGAGGTGCACCAGCATCATCGAGCAGATCTCGGCCAGGTCCGGCGGGGCCGGCACCGGCTGGCCCCGGAAGGCGGCGGCCAGGTCCCGGAACAGCCAGGGGCGACCCAGGCAGCCCCGGCCGACGACCACCCCGTCGCACCCGGTGGCGGCCATCATGGCCAGGGCGTCGGACGCTTCCCACAGGTCGCCGTTGCCGAGGACCGGGATGGACGTGACCGCCGCCTTCAGGCGCCCGATGGCGTCCCAGTCGGCCGTCCCCGAGTACAGCTGCTCGGCCGTGCGGGCATGCAGGGTGACGGCGGCCACCCCCTCGCCTTCGGCGATGGGCCCCGACTCTAGGTAGGTGAGGTGGTCGTCGTCGACCCCCATGCGCAGCTTGACGGTGACCGGCACCGTGCCGGCATTCCCCACGGCGGCTCGGATGATGTCGCGGAACAGGGCCCGGTGGATCGGGAGCGCCGCCCCCGCTCCCTGGCGGGTCACCTTGCCGGCCGGGCAGCCGAAGTTGAGGTCGATGTGGTCGACTCCGATCTCGTCGACGAGTCGCTGCACGGCCTGTCCCATGACCGTCGGGTCGACGCTGGACAGCTGCACGCTGCGCACCGTCTCGTCCTCGCCGAACGAGGCCATGCCGATCGTCTTGGCGTTGCCTTCCACCAGGGCCCGGGCCGTGATCATCTCGCTCACGTAGAGGCCGGCGCCGTAGCCGCGGCAAAGCGTGCGGAAGGCGCTGTTGGTGACCCCGGCCATCGGGGCGAGGACGACCGGGAGGTCGACCACCAGGTTCCCGAGCTTCAGCTCGGGTGCCGCCGGAGTCGAGGCGTCCGTCATGGGGACGTGTCCTCCCACAGGTCGGTCACCGACACGCCCAGCCGGCCCAGCAGCCGTCGTAGCGCGGGCAGCGAGAGGCCGATCACGTTCCCCGGGTCGCCGTCGATCCCGTCGACGAACGGCGCCGACCGACCGTCTAGTGTGAAGGCCCCGGCCACCGCCAGGACGTCGGGGGTGGCCAGATAGGCGTTGAGTTCGGCGTCGGTGGTCACCCCGAAGCGGACCGTGGTGCCCACGACCTCCTCGGCTCGGGTGCCGGTCGTCTCGTCGATCACGCAGTGGCCGGTCCACAGGGTCCCCGACCGGCCCCGCATGGCCATGAGCCACTCCCGGGCCTCGTCCAGCGAGGCGGCCTTGCCGTGGGGTCGGCCGTCGAACTCGAGCAGGGAGTCACAGCCCACCACGAGGGCATGGCCACCGGGCTCGGCCACCGCCGCGGCCTTGGCGGCGGCCAGCCGTCCTGTCGAGCCAGGCGTGTCCGATTGGTCCACGTCGTCCTCGTCGACGCCGCTGACGACGATCACGGGGGCGAAGCCGGCATCGCGCAGCAGGGCTAGGCGCGCCGGCGAGCCCGAGGCGAGGACCAGGGTGCGGGACGGCATGGACCAAGCCTAGGGGCCGGGGCAGGGGCCCCCGGCGTCGACCTCGGCCCGGCAATTGCGCGATCCTGGTGGCATGACCGACTCCGGCATCACCCTGGCTCCCGTCCAGGCGGACCCTCAACTCGACGGCGACCACGAACGGATGTCCCACATCGTGCTGGAGGGCTACAAGCCCGAAAAGGGCGACTTCATCTCGGCCGGTCCGTCCGTGGTCGAGGGCATGGTCAACGGCACGGCGGTGAAAGCCCTGTGCGGGAAGATCTGGGTTCCGGGCCGCAACCCCAAGCGCTACCCGGTCTGTCCCACGTGCAAGGAGATCGCCGAAGGTCGGGGGTGGAAGGTGCCTGCCGGCTGAACCCGTGAGACACCGGACGCGTCGTCCGGGCTCTCTGACCGTGGATTCCGGAATCCGAGAGGTATCCTTGGTGATCGTCGCTCGGCGTCCGGCCCGCACCAGGCCCTCCGGAATGACCCTGCCTCATGCGCCACGGCGCCCCTGGAGGTTTCATGGGTCCCTCATCCCTCACCCTCGAAGCACTCAGTGCGTCCGATCCCTCGGGTGATGGCCCACCGCCCCGGGTCCATGCGTCGCAGAAGGTGATCACGTCGGCCATCGTGGCCGGCCCCGCCCTCGCCCTCGGACTGGCCGTCTGGTGGCTGTGGGGAGGTGTGGTCAACCTCACGGACGTGCTGATCGCACTGGCCCTCTACGTGGTCACCGGGTTCGGCATCACCATCGGGTTCCACCGGCTGTTCACCCACCGGGGCTTCGCCCCGAACCGTGCCCTCAAGATCGTCCTGGCCGTGGCCGGGTCGATGGCCGTCGAGGGTTCGGTGACGAGCTGGGTGGCCACCCACCGCCGCCACCACATGTTCAGCGACCAGGCCGGTGACCCGCACTCCCCACATCGCTACGGGAGCCGGGGGACGGCGCTGCTCAAGGGCCTGGCTTTCTCCCACGTCGGCTGGTTGTTCACCTCGGACGTGTCGAGTGCGGAGCGCTACGCCCCCGACATGCTGCGCGACCGGGACCTGCAGCGGATCGGCAAGCTGTTCCCCCTTCTGGCGCTGGCCTCGCTGGCCATCCCGTTCGGCATCGGGTACGCCATCTCGGGATCCTGGGTGGGCGCGCTGATGGCCCTGGTGTGGGCCGGGCTGGTCCGCATGGCCCTGCTCCACCACGTGACCTGGTCGGTCAACTCGCTCTGCCACACCTTCGGGCGCCGCAGCGATGGCACGTCCGACCGCAGCACCAACCTGTGGCCCCTGGCCGTCCTGTCGCTCGGCGACAACTGGCACAACGTGCACCACGCCCACCCGGCGTGGGCCCGACACGGCGCGCACCGCGGCATGGTCGACCCGTCGGCCTGGATGATCCGCCGCTTCGAGCAGTGGGGCTGGGCGTCCCGGGTCCGTTGGCCGGTTCCGGGCGGTGACCTGACGGCGTAGTGGGGTGATGTCCCGGGCTGTCTGACCCGGGGAACCGTGCTCAGGCCTGGTATCCGACCTCCTGGACCATCCAGCCGTTGCCGTCCGGGTCTTGGAACTCGAAGAACGAGTTGTAGTCGCTCCGCTCGGGGTCAGGACCCTCCTCCTGGCGTCCCTCGACGTAGTGGACGAGCGCTCCCGGGGATGCGCCCCGGCCGACGAGTTCGGCGCGGGCCTCGTCGATGTCGGTCACCACGAGGTGGAGCCCTTGGACGGTGCCGGCGGAGTCGGGGTTGCGCATCAGGGCGACCGCGCAGGCCGATCCGGGCGGGGAGGCCTGGATGACCCGGAACTCCGGGCCGGCCCGGTGGTCGACGATGAGCCGGAAGCCGAGGGTGTCGACGTAGAACGCCTTGGCCACGTCCTGGTCGGCGACAGGCACCACCACGAGCTCGAGCTTCCAGTCCATCGTCGTCTCCTCCTGGCTGCGTGCCGGGCCGGTGGGAACGGTCCTCAGGGGATGGACCGTATCCCCTTCACTAGCAGATACACGGCGAACAGCGCCTCGATGACCGTGCCGATGGTCCGGGCATTCCGTCCCACCCACTGATGGGTGGCGTTCAGCACCGCGTCGGCCCGGCTTCCGAGCACCGTGGCCAGCACCACGGGTACCAGCACGGGGAGGAGCACGATCAGGTTCAGCACGACGAAGGCGACCACGCGGTCGGCCGCGGACGCCGACGAGTGGGTGATCTCGTGGACGGCCGGAAGCACCAGGAGCAAGGTCGAGAAGTTGACCACCATGCCGAACGCGCCGACCCCGATGAACCAGGGCGTGGCCGCCGTGGCCATCCGTTCGGCGGTCTTCGACGTGTGCTTCTCGCCCGGCGTGGGGCGGCGGAGCCGTGACCGGACGGCGAGCGCCCCGAGCAACACGCCGGAGGCGATCAGGACGGTGGCGTCGGTGGCCGACCGGTGGGCATGGTGCGGGCGCACGTGCTGGAGTGCGGTCACGCACAGGAGCGAAAAGGCGGCGAGCACCAGGGCGGCACCCAGGGCCAGTGCCCAGGCCCGGGCGAGACGGTGGGTGGGCCCGGAAAGGACCAGCAGCTGGAGCGCCAGCAACGTCGGGCTGACCGCGGCGCCGAGGGCCAGTGGGAGGACGGCGAACAGGAGCTGTCCCATCGGGCCAACCTAACCGTGGGAGCCTTCGGCGGACGGGACCGCACGCCGGTCCGGTCGGTCAGGTGGGGCCCCGCGCGGGTCGGGACCGGATCAGGGGTTGGTTAGCTCGCCGTGGTCGCGGCACCGGGCCCGGTAGCCCCCCGGGGACACGCGGACCGTCAGGCGGCGTCCGCACTCGGCGCAGAATCGGGGTGGGTCGAGTGTGCGTCCGCATCCGGGGCACGACGTCGTGCCGCAGGCCGTGCAGTGGGGAGTGGCCGTAGCGGTCACAGCGTCCACCGGCACCGGCTCAGAGCACACCGGTCAGGGCGCCCACGGGCATGCGCAGGTCGGCCAGCATCTGCTGGTCCTCGTCGGCCGACCGGCCGAGGGTGGTCAGGTAGTTGCCGACGATGAGGGCATTGATGCCCGACGTCATGCCCATCGACTGCAGCTCGCGCAGGGTGACTTCGCGTCCGCCGGCGTAGCGGAGGATGACACCGGGCAGCCCCAGGCGGAACAGGGCGATCCATCGGATGGCCTCCCACGCGGCGACCGGCTGCTCCCCACCGAGCGGGGTGCCCGGGCGAGGGTTCAAGAAGTTGAGCGGCACCTCGGTGGGATCGAGCTCCTGGAGCTCCACGAGCAACTCGATGCGCTGCTCGTCGGTCTCCCCCATGCCGATGAGTGCGCCGCAGCACAGCTCCATACCGTGGTTGCGGACGAGCTGGCATGTCTCCTGGCGTTCCTCCCACGTGTGGGTGGTGACCACATTGGGGAAGAACGAGCGGGAGGTTTCGAGGTTGTGGTTGTAGCGGTGCACGCCGCCCTCGGCGAATCGGCGGGCCTGGTCCTCGGTCAGCAGCCCGGCGCTGACGGCCACATTCAGGCCGGTCTGCTCCCGGACCATCGGGACGAGCTCGAGGATGCGCTGCATGGTGCGCTCGTCGGGGCCTCGGACGGCCAGGACGATGCAGAACTCGGTGGCGCCGGCCGACCTGGTCTCTTCGGCGGCCTGCAGCACTTCATCGGTGTCGAGGAACGGGGTGGCCTTGACCGGGGTGTCGAATCGGGACGACTGCGAGCAGAAGTGACAGTCCTCGGGGCAGCCGCCGGTCTTGGCCGACAGAATGCCCTCGACCTCTACCTCGGGCCCGCACCAGGCCAGGCGGACCTGATGGGCCAACGCCGCGAGCGAGGTCACGTAGGCATCGGGGAGGGCGGCCAGATCGGACAGCTCGCCGCCGGTCAGCAGGCGCCGTTCGTCGAGCAGGGCCGCCTCGGCGGCGTGGATCCGGGCACGGGCCTCGGCCGGGTCGATGTCTGGGCGCACCGGCTCACCGCGCCGGGGCGGCGAGAGGGTGACGACGGTGGGCTCGGGGGAGGTGACGGTGTCTCCGGACATGGGTGCCACGGTAGTGGCCGCAGCACCCGGATCGGAAAACGACCGGGGCACTCGGCGTGAGGGGTCCTGGGCTGCGGGGATGTCAGGCCGGGTCGTCGAAGACCGGGGGCCGTTTCTCCCGCAGGGCGGCCACACCTTCGCGGTAGTCGGGGCCGGCCATCATCGGGTCGAGCAGGGCCTCGGCGGCACGCACCGACTCGGCCGCCGTCATGTGGAACGACTCGTAGACCTGGCGCTTCGAGGCGGCCAGCGAGGCGGGCGACACCGTGGTGGCCAGCATCCGGGCGTAGTCGTGGACGTGGTCGAGCAGGTCGGGACCGTCCACCACTGCGGTCACCAGGCCGAGGGCGTGGGCTTCGCCGGCCTCGAACGTCCGGCTCGACAGGATCAGGTCGAGCGCCCGTGGCAGTCCGATGAGCCGGGGGAGCAGCCAGGCCAGGCCGAAGGCGCACGGCAGGCCGAGTTTGCCGTGGGCAGTGGTGAATTTGGCGCCCCGGGCCGCGAAGCGGAGGTCGCAGTAGCAGGACAGGGCGAACCCGATTCCGGCGACCGGCCCGTTGATGGCCGCCAGGATCGGCTTGGGGATGCCGAAGTGGTAGGCCAACTCGGCATCGAATTCGTCCCGGACGCCGTAGCCGGGGGTGGCCAGGTCGTCCGGGGCACCCGAGTCGTACGCCCCGCGCTCGGCATGCCCGGCCAGGTCGTCGGATTCGGCTCCGGCGCAGAAGCCGCGACCGGCCCCGGTAACCACGATCACCCGCACGGCCGGGTCGCCGGCCGCGGCCTGCAGGTGGGCGCGGTACTCGGCGTTCATGGTCGACGTCCAAGCGTTGAGCCGGTCGGGCCGGTCCAGCGTGATGGTGGCCACGCCGTCGGTCACCGCATAGCGCGTGGCCTCGCAGGAGGGCGATGTCATTCGAAGGTCCGTGGCGGCGGCGGCCCCGCAGGTACGGGCCCGCCGGCCGGTCCGGATCAGTACCGGTAGTGCTCGGGCTTGTACGGACCGTCCACCGGCACGCCGATGTAGGAGGCCTGCTCCGGGGTGAGGGTCGTCAGCCGCACGCCCAGGGCGTCGAGGTGGAGGCGGGCGACCTTCTCGTCGAGGTGCTTCGGGAGCAGGTACACCTTGTTCCCGTACTGGCCGGTGTTGGCGAACAGCTCCATCTGGGCCATGGTTTGGTTGGTGAAGGAGTTCGACATCACGAAGCTCGGGTGACCGGTGGCATTGCCCAGGTTGAGCAGGCGGCCCTCCGACAGGATGATGACGGCCTTGCCGTCGGGGTACACCCACTTGTCGACCTGGGGCTTGATGTTGACCCGCTCGATGCCCGGCGTGCCCATGAGGCCGACGATGTCGATCTCGTTGTCGAAGTGGCCGATGTTGCCCACGATGGCCTGGTGCTTCATCCGGGCGATGTGCCCGGCGGTGATGACGTCCTTGTTGCCCGTCGTGGTGATGAAGATGTCGGCCGTCTCGAGCATGTCCTCGAGGGTGGCCACCTGGTAGCCCTCCATGGCCGCCTGCAGCGCGCAGATCGGGTCGATCTCGGTGATGACCACCCGGGCGCCCTGGCCGCGGAGCGAGTCGGCGCAGCCCTTGCCGACGTCACCGAAGCCGCAGATCACGGCCACCTTGCCGCCCATGAGCACGTCGGTGGCCCGGTTGATTCCGTCGATGAGGGAATGGCGGCAGCCGTACTTGTTGTCGAACTTCGACTTGGTGACGGCATCGTTGACGTTGATGGCGGGGAACAGCAGCTCGCCGCTCTCCTGCATTTCGACCAGGCGGTGGACGCCGGTGGTGGTCTCCTCGGAGACGCCCTTGATGCCGTTGGCGATCTGGGTCCACCGGGTGGTGTCCTCGGCCAGGCTGCGGGTCAGGACGCCGAGCACCACGGCGTACTCCTCGGAGTCGGCGGTCGACGGGTCGGGCACCGCCCCGGCCTTTTCGAACTCGACGCCCTTGTGGACGAGCAGGGTGGCGTCACCACCGTCGTCGAGGATCAGGTTCGGGCCTTCGCCTCCGGGCCAACGCAGCACCTGCTCGGTGCACCACCAGTACTCCTCGAGCGACTCGCCCTTCCAGGCGTAGACGGGCACGCCCTGCGGGTCGTCGGCCGTCCCGTCCGGGCCCACGGCCACGGCGGCGGCGGCGTGGTCCTGGGTGGAGAAGATGTTGCAGCTGGCCCACCTGACTTCGGCGCCGAGGGCGGTCAGCGTCTCGATCAGGACAGCGGTCTGGATGGTCATATGAAGGGAACCCGTGATGCGGGCACCCTTGAGGGGCTGGGCGGCGCCGAACTCCTCGCGCATGGACATGAGTCCGGGCATCTCGTGCTCGGCGAGCACGATCTCCTTGCGGCCGAACTCGGCCAAGGAGAGGTCGGCGACCTTGAAGTCGTGGGTACGTGTCTCGTTCGACATGGTGGCTCCTTCGTCGTACCGGCTCCGAGGAGGACGGTGCTCACCGGAACGGGCCGTCCGGCCCCTCCGTGTGCGTCCGAGCCCCTCTGTCGGCCGTGGCCCCAGGTCTCAGAATCGCTGGCAGGAATGATAGTGCACCGCCTGTGGCGGCCATCCGGGCCCCCGGGCGCCGGCCGCAGTTCGGTTGCCATTCGGCTGCCGGCCCTGGATCCGGGCCCGCCGTTCGGGCCCCCGGGTGCCGGGTGTGGCGCTGTTATCCTCGGCCCGTCACGCCGTCCGGGGAGGCCCGGAGGGGAGGCGTGCGAGTCAAGGAGTCCCCCGATGGGTGGAAGCGGCATGGGCCAGGTCCGGAAGCGGTTCAGGGGGGGTCGCCTCCGGCGCCCCGGGGTGGCGCTGGCCACCTGCGTGATGGGCGCCGGACTACTGGCCGCCTGCAGCTCGTCGTCGACCTCGAGTTCGACGACGGCGGCGCCCAGCGGGAAGGTCCTCCTGGTGGGGACGTTCCACGGGCACGCCGGTCAGTACACCACCATCCAATCGGCGGTGAATGCCGCCAAGTCGGGCGACTGGATCCTGGTCGCTCCCGGCGACTACCACGAGACGGCGGACAGCTCCCAGCCGACGGACCCGGCCCACGGCGACAACGCCGGGGTCATGATCTCGACCCCCGACCTCCACCTGCGCGGCATGGACCGCTCCGGAGTGGTCGTCGACGGGACCAAGCCGGGCGCCCCGCAGTGCAGCGCGGCGGCCGCCGACCAGACCTACGGGGCGGTCGGCTCGAACGGCAAGGCCGTCGGACGCAACGGCGTCGTGGTCTGGAAGGCCAACAACGTCAGCATCGACAACCTGACGACGTGCAACTTCCTCGGAGGATCGGGAGCGTCCGGTAACGGCGTCTGGTGGAACGGCGGAGCCGACAGCGCCCAGATCGGCCTCCACGGCTACACCGGCAGCTACCTGACGGCGACGTCCACCTACTTCGGCGGCAATGCCACGGCGGCCACTTACGGGATCTTCTCCCAGGACGCCTCGGGCCCGGCTAGCTGGAACCAGATCTACGGCAGCAACATGAACGACTCCGGCACCTACGTAGGAGCCTGCCAGCAGGTGTGCGGGATCACGATCAACCACGCCTGGATGGAGTACAGCGCACTCGGCTACTCGGGCACCAACTCGGGTGGGGCGATCGTGATCGAGAACTCCCAGTTCGACAACAACAGGGACGGCTTCGACACCAACACCCAGATCGCCGGCGACCCGCCCGCACCCCAGAACGGTGCCTGTCCGAACAAAGGGATCAGCCCGATCACCCACACCCACTCGTGCTGGGTCCTGTTGCATAACACGTTCCACGACAACAACAACCCGAACACCCCCGGTTCGGGCAATGCCGGCAACGCCCCGGTGGGCACCGGCATGACGCTGTCCGGTGGGCGCAACGACACGGTGATGGACAACACCTTCGCCAACAACAACGCCTGGGGCTTCCTGATGGTTCCGTTCCCCGATTCGAGCACTCCCGAGTACAACCAGTCGTGCAGCGGCACCGGCGGGGTCGAAAATGGGGCCTTCGGGTGCGTCTACGACCCGATGAACAACGCCCTGCTCAACAACACGTTCACCCACAACGGCTCCTTCGCGAACCCGTCGAACGGTGACTACGGGCAGATCACCCTCAACGCCGGGCAGCCCTCGAACTGCTACGCGGGAAACACCGCGCCCAACGGATCGACGCCGGCCGACCTGGAGAAGACCCAGCCGACGTGCGGCGTGACCACGACCTCGAGCAACACGGGCGGGCCGCTCCTGGCCCAGGTCCTGTGCGCCTTCGGGTCGACGCCGTGCGGTTCGGACATGGTGTACCCGAAGAGCACCGGGGTAGTCATGCACCCGCTGCCCAAGGGCCTGCCGACTATGCAGGACCCGTGCGTAGGGGTCCCGGACAACGCCTGGTGCTCCGGGGGCAAGACGGTCTGAACCCGAGCATCTGGCGCACCCACCCGGCCGCGGGCCGCAGCCGGCGCCACGGACGGGGTTCCCGCCGTAGTTGACCAACTTGGTCGACTTTTGGAAGGATCAGTGCGCACTGCGGTGCGGCGCTGTCCGGACGGACGCACCGCGCACCGCGTCCCGTCCATCAGCGAAGGAGACACACCATGTCCGACTGGGGATTCGAGACCCGTCAGATCCACTCGGGGGCCGCGCCCGATCCGACCACCGGGGCCCGGGCCACCCCGATCTACCAGACGACCAGCTACACCTTCCGGGACACCGCCCACGCCGCCGCCCTCTTCGGCCTGTCCGAACTCGGCAACATATACACCCGGATCATGAATCCGACCCAGGCCGTGTTCGAGGAGCGCATTGCTGCCTTGGAGGGCGGGGTGGCCGCCCTGGCCGTGTCGAGCGGCCAGGCCGCCGAGTCGATCACGCTGCTCAACCTGGCCGAGAACGGTGGGCACGTGGTCTCCTCGGCCTCGCTCTACGGCGGGACCTACAACCTGTTCCACTACACCCTGCCCAAGCTGGGAGTGGAGGTCACCTTCGTCGACGCCCCGGACAACCTCGACGCCTGGCGGGCGGCCATCCGGCCCAACACCAAGGCGTTCTACGCCGAGACGCTCGGCAACCCCAAAGGCGACGTCCTCGACTTCGCCGGCGTGTCGGGCATCGCCCACGAGCACAAGATCCCGTTGGTCATCGACAACACCCTGGCCACCCCCTACCTGTGCAACCCGCTGGCCCACGGCGCCGACATCGTCGTGCATTCGGCGACCAAGTTCATCGGCGGCCACGGCACCTCGATCGGCGGCGTGATCGTGGACGGCGGCACCTTCGACTACGAGGGCAGCGGCCGCTTCCCGGGCTTCACCGAGCCCGACCCGAGCTACCACGGCCTGGTATTCGGGGACCTCCCCGAACCCCTGTTCCCGGCGCGCTTCGTCCTCAAGGCCCGGCTCCAGTACCTGCGGGACCTCGGCGCCGCCACCACCCCGTTCAACTCGTTCCTCTTCATCCAGGGCGTCGAGACCCTCAGCCTCCGCATGGAGCGCCACGTCCAGAATGCCGCCGCAGTGGCGACCTGGCTCGAGGCCCGTGACGAGGTGACCTGGGTCGCCTACCCGGGTCTGGCCTCCAGCCCCTGGCACGCCCGCCAGGAGCAGTACCTGCCGCGTGGTGGGGGAGCCATCCTGGCCTTCGGCATCGAGGGTGGGGCCGACGCCGGCCGCCGCTTCATCGAGGGCCTGGAGCTGTTCAGCCACCTGGCCAACGTGGGCGACGTCCGTAGCCTGGCCATCCATCCGGCGTCGACGACCCACTCGCAGCTGACCGAGGCCGAGCAGGTGTCGACCGGGGTGACCCCGGATCTGGTCCGCCTGTGCATCGGCATCGAGTCGGTCGAGGACATTCTGGCCGACCTCGAGCTCGGGTTCACCGCCGCCAAGGGGGCGTGACGGACGCTCTCGAAGCGCGGTCCTGGCAGCCCGGCGACGATCCGGGAAGCCGCCGGTTCGTCCGGCTGACCACTCCCGATGCCGCCGGGCTCCGCTTGGAGTTCGGCGTCACGTTGCCCGACGTGACCGTCGCCTACGAGACGTGGGGGACCCTGAACGGGTCGCGGTCGAACGCTGTGCTCGTCCTCCATGCCCTCACCGGCGACAGCCATGCGGCGGGGCCAGCCGGCCCGGGTCACCCGGAGCCGGGATGGTGGGAACCGTTGATCGGACCGGGCCGCGCGGTCGACACCGACCGCTGGTTCGTGGTCTGCCCCAACGTG
>Ga0209483_1002729_pt1 | contig 12065 bp, 11 predicted proteins | sample NGEPerA_FD_184508 | JGI IMG/M metagenome (GOLD analysis project Ga0209483, IMG submission 184508) | Arctic peat soil microbial communities from the Barrow Environmental Observatory site, Barrow, Alaska, USA - NGEE PermafrostL2-A... | ecosystem: Environmental > Terrestrial > Soil > Wetlands >... | reverse complement strand
ATCTGATTCAGGTCGGAAAGCGCGAGATGAATGCGCGCGCGTATCTGAGCTCGTTCAACTTCAAGGGGACGGATCAGCAGAAGAAGGTTGGTGATCTGTCAGGTGGAGAGCGGAATCGACTGCAGCTCGCGAAGGTGTTGAAGGCAGGTGGAAATCTGTTGTTGCTGGATGAGCCGACGAACGATCTCGATGTGGATACGCTGCGCGCGCTGGAAGACGCGTTGATTGATTTCGCGGGATGCGCGGTGGTGATAAGTCACGATCGGTGGTTTCTGGATCGCATTGCGACTCATATGCTTGCGTTTGAAGGGGATAGCGAGGTTGTGTGGTTTGAGGGGAACTACAAGGAGTACGAAGAGGACTTCAAGAGAAGGAACCCAAGCCTCGCTGAAAACCCCCATAGAATCAAGTACAAAGCGTTGGTACGTCAGTAGTTACGCTATGGATGATGCCACCAGCATTTACACAAATGCTGGCGGCATTTCTTGTCCCGGCTCCTCACAAAATGCCATGGTGACAGCATCGTTTGTCACGGATTTTGTCACGGATTGGGCTACTTGCACCGCCCTTCCACAGATGCGGTTGCATCGGAAGAGTCCCGGCTTGTGGTCGCACGATTCTTGGCGCCCTATAAGTTGGGGACGCCCTGCACCAGCGCATTACGCCCTGAACTGCGGAAGAGCGGCAATATTGACCTGCTGCCGGTTTCAAGGACACCATATTTAGGTGGACTAGACTTGCCGAGAGTGAAAGAGCAAGGATCGATTCACGTAAGTGGATGGCGCCTTGCCGGCATGAACTCAATGTTTCACGGAGGAGCGAGCATGGTTGCCCATTTAGCCTGCCGTCAATTTTGTATTGCTGTAGCTCTTGTTGCGACGTCGCTCGTAACCTCTTCGGGTGTCGAAGCGCAAGTTCCTGCGAAAGCTATCGGCATAGGATTCGGCGTGGACACTACGATAGCCGATGTCCATAGCATCGTCGCGCTTACCAGTGCTTATCTGGCAAAGCCAGATTCATCCGCTCGCGCTCGTGGGTTGTGGAGTATGGGCACCAAGCTTGATGCGGGGTGCGGCGACATTGCATTGACTGCCTACCAAGGTTTCAATGCTACAATCGTAGCCGTTACTCCCGCATTCCCTGGCGACAGCGTCTATGCTGTGAAGATCTTACACGCGACGAGCTCGACCAGCGGCAAGCCTGTGTCTGCCCTAGCACTTCAACGGCTGTTTGCCGTCCGGGCGCCAGGCTCACCCTTTGGATGGCAACTGGCGAATGCTCTCCCTCGAGTCACGCGTGACTGGCGGAGGCGGGATGTTGGGCGAATCACATTCTGGTACGCTCCGGGTCAGAAGGAATCCCCCAGCAAGACGACAGAGACTGCTCAGTTCGTCGATTCGGTCGCGAAGCTGTTCGGCGTGACGCCGCCAGCGCATATCGACGCCTATGTCACGGCGTCGACCGATGAGGCATGGCGCGCCGTTGGCCTCGACTTCTTCCCTGACGGCTCCGGCCCAGATACAGGATTTGGCGGGCGTTCAATCCCTGCCGCCGGGATCGTCCTGATTGGAGATCCAAGAGTAGGCGAAGACTATCTGCACGAATTCGTGCATGTGGTGCTCTCGCCAACTTTACACCCCGGGAATGCCGTATTCAACGAAGGGGTAGCAGTATGGCTCGGTGGTCACGATGGCCACCCAGCATTACAGATGTATCCGTTGTTGCGGAAGTACCAATCGGACCACCCGACTGTCACGATAGCTCAGCTACTGCACGGCGGTGCTCCTGGCGGATCTGCGGCAAGCGATGCCATGTACACGACTGATGCGTTGATCGTGCAAGCAATCTTCCACTGTTCCGGGATACCCGGATTACTTAGATTCGCAAAGGTAGTCGGCTCGAGCGACTCGGTGCTTGCGCGCTTACCGGAGTTCGTAGGGCTCACGGCAAAGGAAAGCATCGACGGATGGTGGCGCGCCGAGACTGAAAGAGTGGCGAGCAAGGGCCAGAGTGTGGTGCCGCCGGTGCGTCGGTAGCACGCAGTATTTTCTGCTTCTCCGGAATTTGCTCTAGCTGAGAGAATTGGGAGGTAGCACTCGTTCGCATTTTCTTCCAAGTGCCAGCGCTCACCGGCTCTAGGAACTCGCCGTTGGCAGCAAGAGCAACGACGCCGAAGCGTGCATCACATGACAATTAAGCAATGCCGACGTCTCATCCTCGTCCGAGGTCTCTCACAATGCCCGTAAGCCACTCACGCATCGCTTCACGGTGACTTTCGGGCGCGCGTTCATTGTCTGTCAACTGGTCGATTCGCAGCAACACCTTTCTCGCCGACACCAGATTCTCTGCCAACAAGACGCGCACAAAATCCAGGTCTTTTGGCCTGAATGCCACTAGCTTGCTCACGGCCAGATCGTGAGCCTCGATGCAAAGGCCGGTTTTCCCGCGAGTGTTGGAATTGGATACCTTCTTCGCCCGCCGTTCCCAGCCTCTGGGCAAGACCGCAGCCTCAATGGAAACGCCATGTACGTAGAAACCGTACGCTTGGTGAAACGTTGACAACTCGCCAAGGTTAGCGTCGATATTGATTGTCTTGGCTACTTCGTTAACGGGTGCGATATCGACCTCCGCCGACATGCGCAGCTCCTCTGGCGCATTCTCGTACTGACCGAGAATTGCCTGCGAGCCGAAGACCCAGACCTCATCGTCATCGGCGACGTCGCATGCTGCCCGGATTGCATGCTCAAGCTCGTCGCGCGTCATCTTTTCTCCGTTTTGTACCTTGCGCGACAATTCCCTTGACCTCCTCCTCGGTCCGCGCGTGCAGAACTGCCTCCCTTTCGCGCGGCGTTAGGAGGCCTAGCGCCGGTAGCGATTGACGCAATCGCGTCGCCCGCGGGCTAGGATCCACAAGAAATCGCTGCAACATTGCAGGCGGCAGGGACAGCAATCTGAGCCACTCTTTCAACTCGAGTTGCTCTTGCTTGGACGCTACCCGCATCCGCTTCTGTACGTGCGTGCGCGCGACACGTCCGCGAGACGGGTCCTGTTGTAGTCTAAGGGCAATTGCGTGCGCCAAACGGCGAGCCGAATCATCGTGATAGTCGTGAACGATTCGATTCCGCAGTTCGCGCGCACTCTTAATTTCGGCGTCATCAAGCAGCGCCAAGGGGGGAACCCCCGCCAGCAGAACTGGGTCTCGAAATGCTTCGGGAGTTAGCCGGAATCCAATCTCACTGCGAGTCATCCCAACCGTGTCGATGTTGACCTCAAAGCGCTGCTCGACTTTTGGTAAACGAGCTCGTACTTCCTCCAGGACACCAGGCAGTGTCTTCGCCTCGGCCACGACGTAGCATGTCAGGAAGTCCGCATTACCCTGCACTTCTTGCGTGACTCGGTCCGTCAATGCTGTTCCGTCGAGCCAGGCAGCCAAGACGTGTCGCGACGACGGCGAGTCAAATACCGAACGTAGTTGATCGACCAGAGTGTCCAAGCGGCTTGCTTCCGAACGAAAGAGGCTGTCGATTGCTCTACCCAGCGGGTGGTCGTGGCGAAATCGAACCTGACGTTGAGTCCCTACCCCCAGATACTCAATGATTCCCGTGGTCTCCAGCGCAGACAGCGCAGGGTATACGCCTGTGCGTCCCAGCCCCGCTCGGTGTGCGAGTTCGCCCGCCGAAAGCGACGTTCCCGCGAGGGATAGAACCCGCAGCAGGCGCACATTCGCCCCAGTACCAAGAATTTCGTTGAGGGGCGCTCGTAGACGACTTTGAGAGTAGGGCCGTGGCATTGTCAGTCAATTCGGATGTGTATGATTAATCATACATGCGTCTTAACAATAAGACAAGTGTCCTGTTTGTGAGACAGGCAGCTCCAGCCTACTTAGTTTAGGAAGCAGCGTGGAGGCTCCTGCGGAGGCACGCCTGCCCGCGCAACACCTCGACACATCCCCGCGTTGAGCTTTACTGCAGCCTGCCTGACGGACGGTGCCACCCGGTTCATCGAACCGGCGACACGGTGAAGCTGACAAACGCGCACCGGTCCAACCGCAGACACAGCTGCAACGCCGCGCGTCCGTAGCCGAAAAAAGGACATTGACGGGTTGAACGCTTCAGCCAAGATGATCTCGTCATCTGTGTCGGCATGTGTCCAAAGCTGCCTCACGACCGCCCAGCAACAGAATCCGTGACAACGCGCGTTGTCACGAACAAGCGCGTGACAAGAACGAACTACCCGCGGTAAGACGCTAAGTGTAAGCGGCGCAATGCCGTTTTCGGCGCCGCTGCGTGAACTACACGCGCCATCGTGTATGCTGTGTGGAACAACACTTTGTTGGACGCAGATGTTTCCGTCTGCGACTGATGCGAGTACAGCGACGCGGCACGGTAGTACGAACAACCGCCGCTGACGAGATCGAGATGATCGAGTACCCGCGCTTCACACGTGAGTACGACCTGGATGAGGTGCGCTAATAGACGGCGCGATGATGGACGAGCCCGAGTTCTATGACGACCCGCTCGACGTGCTGGCGGACGACGACGACTTGGTCGACGGTCTCTGGGATGAGGAATCCTCCGACGATGAGGATGACTGACCTCACCCATACCGACAATGTCACCCGAACGACGCTTCTGCCCGAACCGGCAGGGGCGTTCGCGTAGATTGCGATTCCCTGACGTTCCTGTACATTCGTTTTTGTTGTTATCGGTGCGTTACTACGTGATCCACCTTCCTAATCTCCGAGGACGCAGCGATGGTTGGTGAAGCGGTTGATGTCAACGTAGACGTCAGACACACGGGGGCGCTGCTCAAGGCGGGGGCGCTCCAGAGCGCGATCTTCAACAGCGCCAACTTCTCGAGCATCGCCACTGACGCGAAGGGCGTCATTCAGATCTTCAACGTTGGCGCCGAGCGGATGCTGGGCTACACGGCCGCCGAAGTGATGAACAAGATCACGCCGGCCGACATCTCCGATCCGCAGGAAGTGATCGCGCGCGCCGAAGTGCTCAGCGTCGAGCTCGGCACGCCGATCACGCCAGGCTTTGAGGCCTTGGTGTTCAAGGCCTCGCGCGGGATCGAGGACATCTACGAGCTGACCTACATCCGGAAGGATGGGAGCCGGTTCCCGGCAGTGGTCTCAGTCACTGCGCTGCGCGACGCTCAGAACGCAATCATCGGCTATCTGCTGATCGGCACCGACAACACCGCGCGCAAGCAGGCGGAAGACGCGCAAACCGAGGCGCTGCGCGCGAGCCAGGCGCAGCTGCAGCTCATCTCCGACAACATGCTGGATCTCGTCGCGCAGATACGCCTGGATGGTACCTATGTCTACGTCAGTCCCAGCTACGAGACCCTTCTGGGCTACCCGCCGCAGCGGCTGATTGGAACGTCAGCCTTTGCGTTTGTGCATGAAGAGGATCTGGAGCGCGTGCAGGCCGCCTTGGCCGAAGCGATGCGGCAGGGCGCGAGCCGCGTCGCATTTCGGTATCGCCACGCAGATGGCCGCTACGTGTGGGTGGACACGCTGGGCAAAGTCTTCATCGACGAGGCGGGCGCGCCGGGCGGAGCCGTTCTGAGCGCGCGCGACATCACGCTGCAGAAGGAGCACGAAAAATACATCACGCGCCTGAACCGCGTGTACGCCGTTCTGAGCGGCATCAACACGACCATCGTTCGCACCCGGGATCTGCAGGCGCTGTTCGATGAGGTGTGCCGAATCGCGGTCGAGCTGGGCAAGTTCAGACTGGCATGGATCGGCCTGGTCGACGCCAATGGCCTGGACGTGACGCCCGTGGCCAGGGCGGGCGTCGACGAAGGCTACATCGACAATGTCCAGCTGACGGCCAGGGATGACGCGCCCGACCGCTGCGAGATGGTAGCGCGGGCGTTGCGCGAAAAGACGGCCGTGGTCTGCAACGATATCGACACCGATCCGCAGATGGCGCGCTGGCGCGAGGAGGCGCTGCGGCGCGGTTACCGGTCGGTGGTCGTGTTGCCTCTGCAATTCGACGATAAGGTGTTGGGCGTCCTCTTGTTCTACGCATCGGAGAAGGAGTTCTTCGACACGGAGGAGATAAAGTCGCTCACCGAGCTCGCCGGTGACGTCTCGTTTGCGCTTGAACACATCGAGGCGGACGAATCCCGGCACGTACAAAGCGCCGCCCTGAGCGCCGCCGGTGATGCCATTGTCATCACCGACCGCGCAGGCATCATGGAGTGGGTCAATCCGGCGTTCACCCAGCTCACCGGGTACACCGCCGAAGAAGCTTTTGGCAAGAAAATCGGGAGCCTCAGCAGATCGGGCAAGCATGATCAGGCGTTTTACAAAGACCTCTGGGATACCGCCCTCGCCGGGCGAGTCTGGCGCGGCGAGATAATCAATCGCCGGAGAGACGGCAGTCTGTTTACCGAGGATCAAACCGTGACGCCGATCCTGGATGCGTCAGGCGCCATCACGCACTTCGTCACGATCCGAAGAGACATTACCGAGCGCTTGCAGCTCGAAGCCCAGTTCCGTCAGGCGCAGAAAATGGAAAGTGTGGGGCAGCTCGCCGGCGGCATCGCACACGACTTCAACAACCTGCTCACCCTGATCAACGGGATGTCGGAGCTCGTGCTGGCGCAGGTCCGACAAGACGATCCGGTGCACGCGGATGTACAGGAGATTCTCCACGCTGGGGAGCGGGCCGCCACCTTGACCCGCCAGCTGCTGACTTTCAGCCGTCGGCAAATCCTGGAGTCACGGGTGTTGAACCTCAACACGGTGGTGGCGGGGCTGGAGCGTCTGCTCCGGCGCTTGCTCGGCGAGGACGTCGACCTGGTGGTCGTGCTGACACCAGGTCTGGATCAGGTCAAGGTGGACCCTGGGCAAATCGAGCAAGTGATTACCAACTTGGCCGTGAATGCGCGAGACGCCATGCCGCAAGGCGGCCAGCTGACCATCGAAACGCAGAACGTCACTATCGACGAGGACTACGCTCGCCAGCACGGTGTGGCCGTGCCGCCCGGATCCTACGTGCTGCTGACCGTGAGCGATTCCGGCGTCGGCATTGACGAGGCTACACGCACGCGAATCTTCGATCCGTTTTTCACCACCAAAGGTCCGGGCAAGGGCACTGGGCTGGGACTGTCGACCGTGTATGGCATAGTCAAGCAAAGCCACGGGTTCATCTGGGTCGATAGCGAGGTCGGCCACGGGACCAGCTTCAAGATTTACCTGCCACAGGTGACCGAGGCAGCGGGCACCGACCGGCCGGAGCCGACCGTGGTGTCGAGTTCCGGCACCGAAACCATTCTCCTCGTGGAGGATAACGCAGAGCTCCGCAAGCTGGCCACGCGTTTTCTTGAACCCGCCGGCTATACCGTACTCCTGGCGTCCACAGGTGAGGAGGCGCTGCAACTGCTGGAGCGTCATGAAGAACCGGTCCACCTCCTGCTCAGCGATGTGGTGATGCCCGGCATGAGCGGACGGCAACTCGCGGAACGGCTCGCGCAGACTCGTCCGGGGATGAAGGTGCTCTACATGTCAGGCTATACGAGTGACACCATCCTGCGGCACGGGGTATCGGACGCGCAGGGACCCTTCCTCAACAAGCCGTTCACCGTGGCGGCGTTGCTCCGAAAGGTTCGGGATGTGCTGGACTCGTAGGCCCGATACGTCTCCGCCGACCGGCGCCCGATGAACCAGAACACTTCGGAACGACTCCATTCCTCGCCGGGCTACAGAACCCAAGCGGCGTTCGAGCAGGATCTGCGCCGCACTCCGCGAGTGCAGCGGGCGTGATCACGTCACAGCGGGGTCGCTAGCGCGAAGCGCGCGCACTCGGCGCGACACGTAAGGCGAGCGAACGCGAACGCGAGCAAACCGCTTTTCGTTAAAGCGTTGTGCTCTGCTCCCCGTTTGGTGAGACAGATTCAGGAGCGCACAGTGCGCTCTTTTGGTCCGGCGACGTTCGTCACCTGACTGTCCTGCTGGCTTGCTTCTAGGGCACGGTACTCCACCGGCGCGCGATAACAGAGCGCCGAGTGTGGAGCGATCCCGTTGTAATCGCTGATCCAGTTTGCTACCTGGTCAAGCACAGCGGCGGCTGTGCTACGGTCAGCCCCGTCGAGATAATCCCGACGCAGCGTGTTCACAAAGGATTCTGACATTCCGTTCGACTGCGGACTGTACGCGCGCGTCGTTACTGGAGATAGGCCGAGCCGCTCGGCTGTGCAGACCGTGTCGAGCGCGGTGTAGATACTTCCGTTGTCACTCAGGAATTGCACGCGCTCGACAGGCGGTACGCTGCCGAAGCGCGCACGCGCAGCGAGCGTGAGGAGCTGCTGTACATCTATCGAGCGATACTTCCGCGGTACTGCTACATGCGCGATCACTTCACGATCATGGCAGTCGAGAATAAAGCCCAGCTCGACTAGCTCCCCGTTCCAGCACGAGATCTCAAGCGTGTCACTCGACCAGCGCTCGTTCGAGCGTCCCCGCACAATGCGGCCCGTATGCGCACATCCACTCCGACGACGACCTGATCGCGGCAAGTTCCACGCATTGATCTCCATTACGCGACGAATGCGCTTGCGATTATACGCAGTATCGAACGTGCGATTGACCATCGCCGTCACGCGCCGATAGCCGTAGGAACCACGCTGGCGGATAACCTCGCGGATCTGTGCAGCGACCACAGGATCATCAGCCTTCGCATATTGCACCGGACGACCCGTAGTAGCGCGATACGGCGTCGCGCGACCCACTCCCAGCGTGCGACAGATCGCTGCGATAGGATGATTTGTCATTTCGCGACAACGCCGTACCAATGAGGCTTTTTTTAATCTCATCGCGAGCCGCTTGAAGGATCTCGACCTCCATTGTCTTACGACCCAGGGCGCGCTCTAGCTCGCGGATCCTCTGATCGCGTGCCTTGAGCTCCGAGATCGGAACCACATCCTCATTGGCCGTTACCGCGACTCGGCCACCGCCATTAATACGCCGCTTCCAATGCTGAAGGAGCGAAGGCTGTATCCCCAACTCGCGGCTCAGCTCGGCAGCCGTGACCTCGCCGCTCGTGACACGGCGAACGGCCTCCTGCTTGAACTCGGCGCTAAATAGCCGCCGCCCATCGGAACCCTTCTGATGCTTCTCCACGGTTTGACCCCGCTCCGAATGACTGATAATATCTCATCCGAAACTGTCTCGCTGAATTGGGGAGCAGAGCAGGGAGCAGAGCACACCGTAGAAGCACTATGCAGATGGAAGAGGTAGATTGGGCGAACCTCTGCAGCCTTAGCAGATCCTTGCGACTGACACTTCTCCACGGAGACTCAAGTGAGCTTTAGGCCGCCTCTTGCTGACCACCCGCGCCTCGGCGCCCTGGCAGCCTTCCTCACGGGATTGCTGTGTTTCGGCGTCGCAAATCCCTCGGTCACCCACGAACCGGCGCGCTGGCCAGATGTCATCACAAGCTCGGTGCTGCTAGCACTGTTCGTATATCTCGCCCGCACTACGCGCTCAGGTCGCTTTCTGCCTCTTACGCTCATCGGCGTTTCTGTTCTCGCGCTCGGTGTGTATTGGAACCTCGTCAAGACGCGGGGCGTGCCGCACGGCGAAAATAATCGCCTGGTATTTGCGTCGATGATCGCAACTCCGCTTGCCGGTCTTGCGATGGCGTCGTGGCTGCTCCTACGACATCCTCACGGAAATAAATGATACGGAGGACACCATGCGGCGCCTGCAACCGCATTGTGTCACGGTTCTGTATGCCAAAGCTCGCCGGTCAACGCATCAGGAACCATCAGCAGGAGCTGTCACATGCCATATCGCCCGCAGCTCGCCGGGCATCCGCGCTGCGCTCGTGGTCACTCTGCTCGCGCCGCCGCTGATTTTGGCTGGATCTCACCTGGCATTTCTGGTGTGCCGCCGCGCTGACCGTGGGTAATCACCGAATCACTGATGCTCGCTGGCATCACCTACGTGGCGCGCACCCGGTCGGGGCGGTTCCTAGGCAGTCTCGTCACCGTCGTGTCGCTTGCCGTGCTCCTGCTCTACGGCGTCATGACGTGCACGCACGGCATCCCACAGAATGCGACCGAGCGCATGTACTGGGTCCTCGTCATCGCACTGCCCGTCGTGGGCCTCGCGCTCGGCGGGTGGATGCTCCGCGGTTACGCTTCGGGCTCCTCAGGACGTGATGACGCAGCAGGTTGGCGTTAAGCGTCGCGTCGCGCCGCGGTGACGAAGTCGAGCGTTCGAGGATAGGTTCTATCGCGGATCATATCTATCCAGGTCGCGCACCATTGACTGCCACGGGAGCCGTGCTGGATCGACCACCACGTGAAGAGGGGGAACTAGGCGAATGAGATTCCATGCAGTCTGCGTAGCTACTGCAGTAGTAACGATGTCGCTTGGCGCGCCGGGCATGCGCGCGAGCCTCGTTGGCACTCTCGTTCGCACTGACGCTCGCTCTGTGCGTCCGTTGCAGGAACGTTGCACCCCGGTCGTGCTGTCGACGCGACCGCTCGCGCTTCCCGATGGCACGCTCGTCTCCATCGACGTGAAGAGTGCCGCAACCGACGGGCATGCCCTCCTCATTGTCGGGCCGAACACCTATCTGTGGGCGCCCCGAACTGCGGGAGGCGCGCCCCCCGTTCGCCGGGCGCCAGCGGTCGGCGTGCTGCGGGATTCTCTCAGCCGGATCAGCCTCGTGCCCGCACCACACTCGCCATCTGGCGCCGAGTTCCACGTGCTGCGCGTGGCCAGCGCGGGACGGGGAACGTGGCATTTCCTACTTCTCGCTGGGCTCAGCCGCGACACGCTCGTTCAACGCTTCGGGACGGTCGACAGCGCGTCCATCTGGTACGGTCTCTTCGATGGGCGACGGTGGCGCCAGCTGACGCAGATTGGCGTCGCGCGCGATGCAGGCCTGGTTCCCGAGCGGAGCTCGGACCTGATTGCGACGAGACACGGCCTCGCGTTCGCCTACTCGTACGACCGGTCACGCACCCTCAACTCGAACGCACCTGGCAACCAGGGTCTCGTGCTGCTCACCCGGGAGGGTGACGATTGGAAGAGTGATACGCTTCCCACGTGGGATGGGCCGGGATCGGTCCAACTCACGTCTGAGACGGACGGTGGCGTGCTCGCCGTCTTCAATCAGGACTACTTCGAGAACCACCGGCTCCACTACGACGCGCTCTTCCTCGCAGCGCACGACGCGGTTTGGCACCGTCCTCGTATCGTCTGGGAGCCGTCAGAGCCCGGGTACGTCAACTATCCGCTCGGCATCGCTCGCGTTCGCGACTCGCAGCATGCGCTCCGCACGATCTTGTCGTGGGAGGAGGGCCTGGCGGGAAAACAATCTATGGATAGTCTCGCGTGGGGCGTTCTGGACACCGACGGGACGATCCATCACGTCAGTCGGTCGATCAAGGCGCGGGACTTCAATAGCACATCCCTGTCGCTCATGCGTGACGGCGGAGCGATCTGGATCACGCCGAGCGACACGGCGCGCGACGAGCTCCGAGTTATCTACGCTCGCGATACGATAGTCGAAGTGTTGGCCACAGTGCACGTGCCGTCTTTCAGTCCGACGCCAGTCGCAGTTACACTCGCAGACGGCACATTGCTCGTTGCGACGATGAGCATCCGCTTCGTGGAGCAAACTGGGAAGCCACAGTCGGCCACCACCTACCTCACCGAGCTCGCGGTGAGATGCGAGGCTCAGCGCAGGTGACGCCAATGCGCGCCATCGCGCGGATCGTCCTCGGCGCGCTGCGCCTGATTTGCGGACCAGGCGCAGATCCTTCGCCGTGGTCTGAAGGCACTCCGTGACAACGTGCTTGTCACGATCTCCGTCGTGACAAGCACGAACTACACGGGGTGAGCCGCTAACTGTATGCAACACAACGTCCTGTGCAGCGCCACCGTGTGAACTACACGCGCCCTTCCGTATGCTGAGGGGAATTACAAAGAGTACGAAGCCGATCTGCATAAGAGAAAGGGGACCGATGCGGATCAGCCGAAGAGGATCAAGTACAAGGCGTTGGTGCGGGGGTAGGGGTGCGCGATATCGCGG
>Ga0209483_1002728_pt1 | contig 12068 bp, 11 predicted proteins | sample NGEPerA_FD_184508 | JGI IMG/M metagenome (GOLD analysis project Ga0209483, IMG submission 184508) | Arctic peat soil microbial communities from the Barrow Environmental Observatory site, Barrow, Alaska, USA - NGEE PermafrostL2-A... | ecosystem: Environmental > Terrestrial > Soil > Wetlands >... | reverse complement strand
GAAGCAGGTGAGTAAGCGTGGCTTCATCGTCGTCACGCAGCTCCGGCAGCCGGACCGGCGCCTTTCTTGGTGGCCGAAAACAAAAACGCGAGCGGCACCGAAGCAAAGGCAAGCAGCGCACACAATCTGAATACGTCGGTATATGCCATAACGGACGCCTGGGTGCGAAACACCTGATAGAGCCGCCCGAGGGCTATGCGCTGTGCCGCCTCCGCGTTCTGGCCCAGAGCCACGATGGCGCGGGTGTATTGCGCCTGCAGGACCATGAAGGGCGCGTGGAGTGGCGAGCCGGATTGCAACAGGTAGGCACTGTGAACTTGCGTGCGCGTAGTGACCAGCGCGGTGCTGATGGAAATGCCGATGGAACCGAAAAGATTGCGGAATAGAGTGAACAGTGCCGTGGCATCGCCTTGAGTCTCGCGCGCCATAGTTGCATAGGCGGCAGTACTGATCGGCACGAATAGGAACGCCAGCCCGGCAGCCTGGGCGGCGCGCATCATCACGAGGGTACCGAAGGGCACGTCGGGCGACACGTGCGAGGAGAAGATGAATGCAAAGCCCATGATGACAAACCCGGTGGCGACCAGCACACGCGTCTGCGCGACCTTCATCAGCCGCCCAACGAGTGGAATAAGCAGCACCACCGCGAAGCCGCCGGGGGACAGGATAAGACCTGCATGGGTTGCGTCATAGCCCAGAACCTGTTGCGAAATCTGCGGAATCAACACCGCGCTCGAGTACAGCACGATAGCCATGACCGAAATCATCAGGGAGCCGACTGCGAAGTCGCGATTGCCCAACACAAACAGATTGACCACCGGCCGTCGTGCCGAGAGCAGCCAGGTCACCGCGCCCAGCAATCCAACTGCCGCGATCACCGCCATGCCACATATCAAGGGTGAGGCAAACCAGTCGGCATCCTCACCGCGATCCAGAACAATCTGCAGGCTTCCAAGTCCCAGCGTAATGAGCGAGAAGCCGATGAAATCAACTGAACGCGGACGCGCCTTGGCCCATGGAGGATCCTCGACCAGGGCGGCGATCGCGAATGCAGCGACAATCCCCACCGGTACGTTCAGAAAGAACACCCAGCGCCACGACAAATCGTCAGTGATGATGCCGCCCAGGGTGGGTCCGAGGATCGGCGCCACTACCGTTGCGATGGCGGTAATACCGAAGGCCGCGCCGCGCCGCGCCGGCGGAAAGGTATCGAGAATGATCGATTGCTGATTGGGCTGCAGGCCGCCGCCGAACAAACCCTGCAGCAGCCGAAACACGATCAGCTCCGGGAGGTTCTGCGACAAGCCGCACAACAGCGAGGTCACCGTGAACATGATTACGCAGATCAGGAAGTAGCGTTTGCGTCCGATCCGGTTCGCGAGCCAACCGGAAACCGTCAGCACGATGCCGTTGGCGATCAGATAAGAGGTGAGGGCCCAGGTGGCGTTGTCATAGCTTGAGGACAAGCTGCCGGCGATGTGCGGCAAGGAGACGTTGACGATGGTCGTGTCGAGCACTTCCATGAAGGCCGCAAGTGTCACCACGATGGCGATCAGCCACGGATTGTGCCGCGGCCGCCATGCGCTCTCAGCAGCGCTCACGGCAATTCCACCGTCGGTGCCGCCGAAGCCCCCAGTGGCAGCGGAAAATTCGGGTCAAGGCCGGAATCGATGTCGATCTTGACCGGGATGCGCTGCACTATCTTTATGAAATTGCCGGTTGCGTTTTCAGCGGGAAAAGTACTGAATTTCGTGCCCGATCCGAGCTGAATACTGTCGATATGTCCGCGCAGCCGGAGTTTGGGATACATATCTATGCCAATGCGCACGTGCTGTCCCGCGCGCACGCGAGTGAGCTGGTTCTCCTTGAAGTTGGCGGTAATCCAGACCTGCGGCGATACCAGCGCCATGATCTGCTGGCCAACACTTATATAGTCCCCGACTTCCACGCTGCGTTTAGTAACCCAGCCGTCCTGGGCGGCACGCAACACGGTCCAGTCCAGATTAAGCTCAGCTTGGGCCAGCTTGGCCTCGGCGTCACTTTCGGCGCCTTGCTGCTGATTGACCTGCGCTTCGACCTGCGAGAGACGGGCCGGTATCGCTCCCGCCTGACGCACCTGCGCATCGGCCGCCGCCACTTGCGCCTGCGCCTGATGCAGGGCCACGCGCGTGGCATCCGCTTCCTGCGCTGTAGTTGCCGTACCGCTGAGCTCGTGCTCACGCCGATCGTCGTTCTCAGCCTTCTCCAAGGCAGCGCGGGCGCTGCGCAACTGGGCCTGCGCCTGCTCCAGCTGCGCCGGAAAGTTACGGCTGGAAACCAGCTGGCCGTGCCGTTGCGCTTCCAGTTGCGCACGCGAGGTCGCCAGTTCAGCCTGAGCCTGATCGAGCGCCAGCTTGAACGGGCGAGGATCCAGGTGCACCAGTGGATCCCCGGCGTGCACAAACTGGTTGTCATTGACGTCGAGCGAGATGACGGCACCCGCTACGCGCGCGCCGATCGAGGCAGCACGCCCATCAACGAACGCATCATCGGTACTGATTTTGTTCCTGGTGGAAAGCCAGTAAAAGAGCGCCCCGGAAATCAGAACGATCACGGCTAGAATGATGACGCCCTTTACCCAGGGGCGCGCACGCTGTCGCTGCTCGGCGTGCTTAGGATCTTCGGCAGGCTCGCTGGCGCCGCCTGATGCGTCATGCTCTTCCGGTGCGGCCATCTGTGCTCACCCAGCTTCCTTTGGCAATCGATAGCATAGTGCCACAAGGCGAATTAGCGACAGGCTCAGTCCGTTCTACGCCGCACGATTTGCGTACCGCGGGATTTTTGTTGACTTTGTGCGGCGGCGTACTGACAACGCGCCGTGGGTTGGACCTGGACCGCGATCCCGGTCGCATTCGAACGATTTACGGTACCATTCCGCATGAGGTTCCATCCCGCGTTCCTTCTGCTTGTCGCTTGCTCCCTCCCTGGGGCTGAGCCTGCACCGCTCTCGCATGCTTCGGTATTGACCGCGCCCCAGGTCATTCAGATCCTGGATGACACGGTCGAGTGGTATCGAACACTCGGCACGCAGCAACAGAACGCGAGCCAGCCGAGCGATCTGTTGATTCTGTTTGCCAATCGCCAGACGGCCGACAAAGTAGTGGGCTTGAGCTTCCAGATTGCGAGAGCGAATGCAGAGCTCTTGAGCAGCGACGCCAATTCTGCGCAAGGCGCCGGCGATGCGTCGCTGCCGCAGGCACTCACCCAACAACAGGCGCAATTGGACGCGCAACGGCAGTCCTTACTGCTCGAGATGGCGGCCGATCGGAAAACGCGAGCCGGCGAAGCCAAGGTATCGGAACTTCAGGGCGAGCTGACGGTGGTAGACGCCAGGAAGAACCTGCTTAATAACATGACGGAGTTCGACCGTCAGAGCGATTCCAGGGGATCCGGGGCGAGCGCACTCAAGGCGCAAATTGATGCCATAGCGGCGAGCGTACCGACCGCCAGTGCGACTCCGGCGACGCCCACTGCAGCTGCCACGCCGCCTGCCGCCGCGAATGACAAGAGCAGTGCGGCGTCGGGAAGGTCCGGTATCTGGGATCTCGGCACCGATGTGATGAAGCTGCGAAGCAAGATCAGCACCATCGATCTCATTGACCGGCATACCGCCGCCCTGGCAGCGACCTTTCAAAGGATCGACGCGGCGCCCCAGAGCCAGTTGCAGGCTTACTCAGCGCGCGGCGAAGTGCTCGCTGCCCAGGCCGATCATGCCACCGGTACAGCGCTGCACGAGTTGCGCGCGCAATTTGACACCCTCGCATGGCTCATACAGCAAACTTCGGCAATCGTCATTCCTCTGAGCGAAGAACAGGTATTGCTGCGGCAGTACCGGCATAACCTGAGCAGCTGGAAAGATGCGACTAAGCGGCAGTATCAAGAAGCCGTCGCAGCCCTCGGAGTTCGACTGGGCATTTTGGCGGGCGTCCTGGCAGTGCTGTTCGCGTTTGCCGAGGTTTGGCGACGGGCCGTCGTTCGATATGCCCACGAGACCCGCCGCCGATACCAGTTGCTGCTGGTGCGGAGGATTGTTCTCTGGACACTGGTCATAGTCATTGTCGGACTCAACTTCGTCACCGAATTAAGCACTTTTGCGACCTTTGCCGGTCTGCTGACCGCCGGCGTGGCGGTCGCCATGCAGAGTGTGCTGGTATCGGTCGTCGGCTATTTCTTCTTGATTGGCAAATACGGCATCCGCGTTGGCGACCGGATTCAGATCGGCACGGTAGTGGGCGACGTCATTGATATAGGACTGGTTCGCATGCACTTGCTGGAGCTCAACCAGAATGGCCCATTGGGACCCACCGGTAGGGTAGTCGCATTTGCCAACCTGATTGTGTTCCAGGCCTCGGGCGGGCTGTTCAAGCAAATTCCCGGTGTGAATTTATCGTGGCATGAGACTGCGCTGACGCTTCCGGCTGTCAGCGACTACGCCGCTTTGAAGAATAAATTGCTGGCCGCTGCCAACGACGTCGTCGGCGAGTACCGCGAAGAGCTACTGCGGCAGACGAAGGAAATAGAAAGAAGCACCGAAACCAGCTCGACTGATGACTCGGTACCCCAGGTTCAGATGCATCTGTCCGAGGGACGCATGCAGGCATTGATCCGTTATCCAGTGCATCTCAAGCATGAGGCAGAGATCGATGAACGCATATCGGAAGCTATTCTAAAGGTCATTTCGGAAAGTACGGAAGGCAAGACTGGTACACCCTGAGCGTTCGCCAATCGCCTTCACACGCTGGGGACAGGCGGCTCCTTGAGAAACCCGTTTTCATCCAGCTCGCTGGTGTCTACCACGCGCTTGGTTTCCAGGATCGGCTCGCCGCCGCGCTGCTTAATCGAGGCAAGCGTTGCATGCCGCCTTATGGACAAGCTATCCGCGGCACCCATATCCAGCTTCACGAAGTAAAAAACCTCAACCTCGGACATACATCTCCCCGATTGCCGTTTACCTGCCGATTGTTTCATATCTCGACCCAGGGGAGTGCCTTACCGGGCATGCACACGGCACGTTTCCCACGTAGGAAGGCGCTTACTCAGCGCCCCGCGCAGAAGAGGCCAGCGGAAGAGTAGATTAGGATTCAGGCGGGATTTAGGTGAGGTACGGCGTGCCAAAGGCAAAGGGTGGAGAAGTGCACTTGTCAAAGCAGCGTAGCGCCGAGGCGCTCATAGCGTGGCTGCACGGATGGCAGGCGGCAGAAAGACACTATTTCAAAGGTAAAGCGCCGCCCGGAAAAATGTCGCGCGTCATCGAGGAGGAGATACTGACTGCATTGCAAAATATGCGTCAGCCGGGCTCGACTAAAAAGAAAAGTACAAAACGCCGGTCCATCGCGCCGTCACGGTAGCGCAAAAAGTTGATTGCAGATCGCACCGAGTTTTTGCCCTAACTCGGCGCCGTGCAGTTTGAGCGAACCGGGGGCACCGCCGGCATCAATGTCGCAGCCCCGGTGGGCGCCCTTGACGGCATCGATCCCGGTAACAGACTGCGAGGCCTTGTCGCCGACTCCGGCCAACGGTACCGGATCGGCCAGATATTGCTGATAATGATCGAACGCCGGCAGACCCGCATTGGTGAGAGTGATCGTGATGCTGCCACCGCTGTCGGTGGTTTCATACGTGCATGACTGGACGCTGAGTTTTTTGCTCTGGCCCGTCGGATTGCTGAGAACCGCACTCACCAGATCATGCGTCAGGTAGGTATCGCAGGCCGTGGCGCCGTTATCGGTCCAATGGCGGCCGGCGCCTGCCGCGACGGGCGCAGAACTTCCGGAACAGCCGGTGGCTGCGCACAACGCGGCGCCCACACCAATACCAATGAGAGTAAAACGGCTCATAATGTGTCCCGTGATGTCAATGCTTCCCTATCACTCATATATACCGGGAAACGTCGCAAAAACCGCCATCCGGCGACGGGTGACATTCAGCGAGAACGCTTGTGAACATTAGAAAGCTGCAACGTGGCCTTAGCTATCGCGGTCGGGTCGCTGCCGTTCGACAGACTTACCACGTGTTTGAGGCGTCGGATTACTTCTTCGTGCTTTCTTTTGCTTTGTCGAAAGCGCGTCGCGGCTCAGGTTACTTCAACGTCGTCAACAGGGCGGCAGTCACGTATGCACAAAAGCATTTTGCCGGTAAATCCGGGGTCACTGCGAAGGCGGTGTTTTCGGTGGCCCGGCGTACCAAACATATTCCGACCAGGCTGATGGCCCTTAATGTCCTGTACGTGCTGGTAGCGCTGGGTCAGGCGAGAATCCTGCGGGCTGGGGAACGGCGGGAGCTGTTCTTTGCGATTCGCAAGTCAAAAGGGCTAACCGGCGCTTGACCTTTGTCAGGCGCCGGCTTGCGGAAGCTGCGCCTCGGGCACCCACCAGCCGTGAATCTGGCCAACGGCGCGCATGGGCAACTGTACGGTTGCGACCGGTCCATCCGCCAGATGCTCAGCATCTAGAATCAGGAGATCGGCGCGGCCGCCTTCCTGTAGGCGGGTCGCGACTCCCAAGAGGTAGCCGGCGCCCTCGGCAGAGTTCGCGCTTCGAGGTGCGAAGCAGCATTCGGCGAGCAAGGTGCCGACACCGGCGTTATAGAGGCTCGAACTTCGGGTCTGGTGGTCAAAACGCGCGTAACAGGCACCAGCCGCGCGCGGGTCAGGCACGGACGGATCGGGACACGGAAGGAAGCCAACTCGGTAGGGCATCGTGTGGTAGCGATCATCCTGGCGGGGCAGGCCGCCGACATGGGGATACATCTGCTCCATGCCGTAGGCCGTCGGCGCAGCGCCCGCCAGATCGACCGTTAGCCTGGTAATGTGACTGGAGCCAGCGATCGGGTCCCATGACGCGCCATCGCGCATTGGCATGAACGGGAAGGGATTGGAGCGCGACATCTCGACATCAACGATGAGCTTCTCGCCATCGTCAAATGCGCCCATCACGTGCGTGGCGCTGCGCGTCGGCCCCTGAAGCCAGCGTATATCCCGGCCATCACCGCCGCGCCGCATGAAGCCCAAGTAGGTGGGACGACTGTCATCCCAGGACCAGTGAATGCCACCGCGCTGCATCTGCGCTTCATCCAGTGCCAGCGGAATGACATAGAACGCAATGTGTTTCCGGGTTACGGCAAAATCGTGCAGCATGCCTACATACGGAACCTGAATTTTCGCATTCCAGATTACCTTGCCCTGCGGCGTAATCTCGAATACCGAGACCGCATTGCTGCCAACACCCTCGGCCTCATAGCCGAAGGCCACCAGATTGCCGGTCTCCGGGTCGCGTTTGGGGTGGGCGGTGAAGGTCTTGCTCGGCAGTGCCCCGTCGAAGGTGTAGTTGGGCGCCACGGTATCGAGTGTCAGCAGATCGAGCGCGGCGGGCGGGCTGTCTTCCTTCAGGGCCAGCAGCACATTGCCGTGATTGAAGATGTGCGTGTTGGCCGTGCTGCGGCTCAGACCCTTGACGCTGGGGTCATCCTGGGAAGGATTGCGGTAAATCGGAAACAGCCCGCGGCCGGCCCGATCCTGCGCCAGATAGCGCTCATTGCGCACGTATCTGCTGCGGTAATCGATGCGTCCATTGCGAATCCTGAACATGCTCACATGACCTTCGCCGTCGAAGGGAATGTTGCGCGGATGCAGCGGATACTGCGCATCCGGTCCGACACGGTAAAATGCGCCATTCAGATCGGCCGGAATCTTGCCCTCGACCTGACAATCACGCACGTCCGCTTCGAGACGGTACAGGGTAGTGGGAAATTGCATTGACGGCGGTGCTTGCTGCATGTTCGGAGCCTCCAGTTAGAACAGGCCACGTACCCTGCCATCGTCATCGAGATCGATTCTTTCAGCCGATGGCACCTTTGGCAGACCCGGCATGGTCATGACTTCTCCGCAAACCATGACGATGAACTCCGCGCCGGCCGCAAGCCGTACTTCGCGGACGTTGATTGTATGGTTGGACGGGGCGCCCTTCAAATGCGGATCGGTGGAAAAGGAATACTGTGTCTTGGCGACGCAGATCGGGTAGTGGCCGTAGCCATCGTCCTGCAGTTTTTTAATCTGCTTATGGATGTTGTGATCGGCAGTCACCGCGCTCGCGCCGTAAATCTTGACGGCAATGGTGGTCATCTTCTCCCACAGCGTCGCCGAGTCCTCGTATACGAACTGGAAATCGGTGGCCACCTTGTCGATCAGGTCTACGACCGTGTGCGCCAGCTCCTCCGCGCCCTTGCCTCCTTCCGCCCAATGCCGGCACACGATCACCGGGGCTTCGTGACGCGCCATCTTTTTCTTGAGCAGATCGATCTCGGCGGACGTGTCGAAACTGAAATGGTTGATAGCCACCACGCAGGGGAGGCCAAAATGATTGCGCACATTGTTGACATGGCGCTCAAGGTTGGCCACTCCTTTGGACAGCGCCTCCAGATTTTGCGTGTTGAGCGAATTCAACTCGACGCCGCCGTGAAATTTGAGCGCCCGGATCGTGGCGACGATCACCACCGCATTGGGGCGCACGCCCGATTTCCGGCACTTGATGTCGATGAATTTCTCTGCCCCGAGATCGGCCCCGAAACCTGCTTCGGTCACCACATAGTCGCACAGTTTGAGCGCGGTCTTGGTGGCCAGGACGGAGTTACAACCGTGGGCGATGTTGGCGAATGGACCGCCATGGATGAAGGCCGGATTATTTTCCAGGCTCTGTGCGAGGTTCGGCTTGAGGGCGTCCTTCAGCAACACTGCCATGGCGCCATGAGCCTTCAAGTCGCGCGCGCGAATGGCCTTTTGGGCGCTGGTGTACCCCACGACGATGTTCCCCAGTCGCTCTTTCAGGTCCTTGATCGAGGTTGCCAGGCAGAAAATCGCCATGACCTCGGAGGCGACCACGATATCGAAGCCGTCCTGGCGCGGGAACCCGTTTCCCGGGCCGCCTAACCCCACTGTGATCTGCCGCAGCGCCCGGTCGTTCACGTCCATCACGCGTTTCCACGTGATTCGCCTGACGTCGATACCCAGTTCGTTGCCGTGATGAATATGGTTGTCGATCAAGGCCGACAACAGGTTATTGGCGAGCGCGATGGCATTGAAATCCCCGGTGAAATGCAGGTTGATGTCCTCCATGGGGACCACTTGCGCGTAGCCACCTCCGGCGGCACCGCCTTTCATACCGAATACAGGCCCCAAAGACGGCTCGCGTATGCAGATGCAGGCCTTCTTTCCGATGCGGTTCAGCGCATCGCCCAGCCCCACAGTCGTGGTGGTCTTGCCCTCACCGGCCGGCGTCGGGGTAATGGCAGTCACCAGGATCAACTTGCCATCAGGCCGATCGGCGAGACTGTGCACGAAGTCCAGCGATACCTTGGCCTTGTAGTGGCCAAAAGGCTCCAGATGTTGATCGTCGATACCGAGCTTATTCTTGGCGATATCGGTTATGCGTTTCAGAGTAGCCTTTTGGGCAATTTCGATATCGGTGGGCATGACGATGGTCCCTGCGCAAGAATGTTCGAGTGTGTATGTTGCAATACGGAACGTCTTTGCGCATCGTTTTTCTGGAAGGGGGATCCCGTATGATTATTGAAGGCTCCCTGACGAGCTTTTTGGATACTCTGGCTAACCCCACCGCCACGCCAGGCGGTGGCAGTACGGCGGCCGCCATGGGGGCGATGGCCGCGGCGCTGGTCTGCATGGTATGCAGCCTGACCCTCGACAAGAAGCGCCCGCCGGAGCTCGAGAACGAGATCGGAGAACTCCTGCTTCAGGCTCAGGCCGCACTTCAGCGATTGACCTCGATGATCGACGGTGACGTGAAGGCCTATGGCGCAGTCATGAGCGCGTACGCCCTGCCGCGCGGGAGTGAAGCCGAGCGAACCCAGCGTAGCGAGGCCATTCAGCGGGCGCTGGCCGCGGCCACCCTCGCGCCGCTCGAGTGCGCGCGTGCTTGCGGGGAAGTCATGGATCTGTCCCGCATCGCCGCCGAAAAGGGCAACGTCAATGCTGCCGGCGAGGCGGCGCTGGCCACGTTGGCCGCGCACGCAGCGTTACGCGGCGCGGCGCTGAATGTCTACATCAACACCGGCAGCATGCGCGACCGAAGCTTCGTCGACGGCACGCTTGCCGAATTGAACGATATCGTGCGTGGCCGCGATGGCCTCGATGCAAGCGTGGTCGAACTGGTAAGATCACGCGTAACCAACTCGTCACCATAGACGCCAACGCACCAGAAGATGACGGCGCCACCAGGCATTGCATCGTCCTTGGGCAGCGCTGGCGCCTCATTTTGCGCGGCCCTGTCATAATCGTGATACGCATCTTGTGATATCGTTCGTCTTCTGATCTATAGTGACCGCGAACCATCTGGCTTCGCCACCTGGGAGACCGCACGTTATGATCACGACACACCCAAAACACTACCTGCTGGCATCTGACTTCGATCAGACCTTGAGTTTCAACGATTCAGGCCTGGTACTGAGTGAGCTCCTCGGTATATCGGGATTTCAGGAGCGGGTTGCCGGCCTGGCCCGCAGCAACCTGGTACAGCAGGGCGGCGAGCTCGCCTATCTGATTCGTCACGACCCGGAATTTCGCGGCGTTCGCGTCGAACATCTGATCGAGGCCGGGCGCCGCGTGCGCCTTAAGAGCGCGATTCCCGCACTGGTCGAGTTCCTCGATCGCGGCACTGAGGGCTATCGCTTCTCCTTCTTCGTGATTTCCGCAGCGCCGCGCCAAATTGTAATCTCGGCGCTGGCGGGCGTCGTGCCTCCGGAGAACATCTACGGCACCGAACTGGAATTCGATACCCGATCGGGGGAAGTGCGCGCGATCAAGCGCGTGCCTGCCGGTTACGGCAAGGTAGCCGTGATAGAGGAGCTGGAGCATCGACTGGGTATAACACCCGACCGCATGATTTACGTCGGCGACGGCAACTCCGACGTGCACGTCATGCTGCATGTCAACAATCGCGATGGCTTCACGATTGCGGTATCGGAAAACAAGCAGCTGGCACGCATTGCCCAGAGCACGGTTCTCAGTGACAACGCGTTCAGCATCATGGTGCCGATTCTCGATCAACTGCTTGCCTGGCGAACCGGCGAGATTCGGGCTCTGTTTGAATCGAACGGTCTTACACTGAACGAGTGGGAGAAAGACCGAACGGATCGCGTGAAGATCAGTGAGATACTATTGAGTCACGCACAAGCCCAGGGTTGAGCGGAATGAATGAAGGCATGACCGCGGCTCTGGGATGGAGCGCAACGGCGGTGTTCGTGGGGTCGTATTTCTTCCGCCGCCCGTCCATGCTTCGGGCCGCACAGATGTCTGGCGCGCTGCTGTGGATACTCTACGGCGTACTGATAAAAGCATCGCCGGTCATCGTCGCAAACGTGTTGGTGTTTTCGGCCGCCGCCTGGACAATGTTCCGCACGGCGTCCGCGAAATAATTTGCCGAGCCGCGCGACTCAAAATCGAGTCGCGCCGTTTTCAACCGATCCACTGAACAGAAACGGGAGGACATGGATCTGCTCCTTGCGTACGGCCTCCAGTTCATCTGGATTCAGGCCCAGGGCCTTGATTATCGTTGGCGCGACCTGCTGATTGGTAACAGCACTCTTGACGACCACCGGGTCTAGTCCGTCCAGTGAAACTAACAGCGCGGTATGGATATCATCCTCATTAAAGCCGCCGTGCTCCGATAGTTTTGTTCCGCCCGTGAATATTACGCCGGTGTCTACTTTCAGAATGATGTCCGGTGTACGCGGATCGATTGCCGGGCTGTTGAACTTGTTTCGCAGCGCGTGGCCGGCGAAGATCTCCTGGATACCAAGCGCCTGCTGATTAGCAGCGGTGCTCAGAGTCGAGACCACATCAGGCATGAGTTCTGGATCTGTGAGCCAGATCAGCGAGCCATCGTCTGAAATGTCAAACGCGTCCGCGCTACCGATGGTAGCCGTCGGTTGACCACTGCCGATTCCGCGGCGCTTGCTAATGTCGATCGGGGACTGTCCGTGCTTGGCGCTAACGACAATCAAAGTGGTTTCAAATAGAC